>PVBE010969361.1_pt1 | contig 115061 bp, 101 predicted proteins | sample 1631181 | NCBI WGS metagenome assembly PVBE01 (sample SAMN08397723, study PRJNA350692) | Marine metagenome, whole genome shotgun sequencing project. | isolation source: water | place: Pacific Ocean | collected 2012-04 | reverse complement strand
GTTTTTGTGTGTTTGATTAAATTGAATAATAATCTGGTTTGGGTTGCTGTTGCGAGAAATTCTTAGTGCTTCGCTACCCGTATAGCGTCGCGCCCGCAATCGAGACGAACGACGTATCGGCCGCATCTGCCTGACACTGCTGGTACCCACTCCAAACTCCGGACGTTGCGCCCGATGCCCAGAGCGTCATGTAGATCGGTGCGAGTCCGCAGATTTTGTTGCGATTTTCATCATTTTTGACAAGCTCGAAGAATCGCTCTCGATCGCCTTTGATGATCGTTTCTAGCAGTTGCTCATCGTCAGTTTCAACCCGTTTTCTATGATCGGAATCAACCGGCATCAGGTCGGCATCCCCGAATGCAGGACCGACGTGGGCCAGATCAGATGCAGCTACAAATATTGTGCGTCGCTGCTCGGCGATTTCGCTCAGATACGTGATTGCCTGGCGAATTTGTGGATGCTCATCGACTGCGGGTGCACCATCCATCAACAACCGTCCAAACGATCCACAAAGAATCGGCAACATCCTAGCGTTCGCACGACTGTCCGGCCCTAGAGCCCGGTGCAGCCATACACTTGCTAGTTCGATCGAGTGCTCATTCACATGATTGAACTCATCGCCAAATGCGTGATCCTCGACAGAGTCGTCGAGTGCCAGAATTCTCGCCAGCACATCGACCAATTCGGTGTCGGTCGCGAGCATGCCAAGTGGAGATTCGTAGTTCTGGTTGGTGAGAGTGAGCCGAGGCCCGTCACCACTGTGGTCGGTGCCAAACACAACAAATAACTCGACATCCTGAATCTGACTGCGCACCTGCTCCCAGATCGTTCCGTACGAACCACCACCTCGTTCGAAATCGATGTGAGGCGAAACGATGCCCTTCAACACACCATCCGGTTGCCTCGCTGAAGTGCCGTTCGAGCTCATATACGGAAATACAAAGCCGTCGAGATATCCTCGAAGATCCTCTGCATTGCCCGGGTAAGCTAGATCGGCAAGAGCAGCTTTTCGCGACGGTGCGCTTCGATATTCGTGCATACGTCGCTCCATCTCGACCAGATACGCACCGTTCGAGAGCAAAAGCGCCTCGTCGAGACGAGTCAGCAGATCGTCGAGAATCTCAGTGGGAACTAGCGGGGCACCAATAGTCAGAGCCGTTTCGATGATCTCTTCGACAGTGTGCGTGCCGTCGACATTCTGAAGATATGCACCAAGTGGAGCCGAAACCAGCAACGACTGCTCGCTCAACTTGCGAGGGTCCTTTAACAAGAAGTAGTCGCTTCCCTCGTGAGAGATCCGTTTTACTTCGACAGGACGTAGTTGTGGGCGATCTGGAAGGCTCGATCCGCTTGTCATACCGACAGTTTAGCGGTCTAGCGAACTAACTCAGGTTCCATTTGCTGAGTTAGTTCGCTCCGAACTGACCAGAAGCCTCGAGCAGCAGTTCGGGAAACGGCGTTCGCTCACGGAATAATGAACGCTCTGCCAACTCGCTGAGCGAAATAACAGGACCAGCGTCCTCTTCGGCGATAGTCACCGGAGCTGCACCGCCACGTTGAACAATTCGATGAACCGTCCTCGTGCTAATACCGAACCGTTCTGAAATTTCAGCAACCGGGACACGCTCCTCCCGCAATCGGAAGATTTCGTCGTCGCGAGTCCTGCGACTCTCGCGCTGCAGCCAACCCGGATCGTCGTACTTGCACAACGACAACAGACAATTGAGGCAGCTCAACGAAGCATCGCAACCATCGTCCTTGTAGCGCGTGTTTTCCGGCAACGTATCCGACCTGACAGGAGCCAGAGTCCCAAAGGACTGAGGGGTTGCAGGACCAAGCGTCATCACCATTAGAGAAGCCTCCGAAGTTGAGCTAAAAAAGAAATGAACTCAGACAGCCGCCGTAGCGGACCAGTTCAATTGACGTAAAAAATGAATTCCGCCGGGGCGACCCGACAGGTTCTTCGAGCGCTCACGCTTGAAGATCGAATTTGCGTATTCAGGGCCCGGACTATTCGGCGCACCGAACATCACGGTTGTCAGACCTGCCGAAGAAACACGTGGGCTCACTCGCTGGTCGTACCAGGAACTGCTGATTCTGTGTGCAGCGACAATCTCGATAAGCGTGTCGGGCGAAGGGCTGCGATCTGCAACCGGCATATCGACGCTCACAAACAGATACCTCGCGTTACCCATGCGGATCGATCGAGGACCATCTGGTCGCCAGTCTTCGCTCGCACCAGAACGCTGAAAGCTCTTCACAAGAGCAAGCATCGCCGGGTACGTGTCGTCTCTAAAAGAAGGAGAAATAGTGGCAGAAATCGAATCTGTATCACGATTCATGAATAACAGCAGCATTCGAAGCCGTGTCAAAAACTCTTGGGCACTCTCGCCCTGAGCAAGATCGATCGTAATGATCTTCGAACCACTATTCGCGCTCGCAATCGCACGATTAGTCACACTATGAACGATCTGCGCCCATGCGGTGTTTAATCCGTCGCTGGCAACCGTTTCAGAAAGTCCGGATGCGATCGACACAGGCGAAACTGAACCAACAACCTCAAAACCTTCAGTGCTGCCTAGGCTTACGTGGCTTGCTGGTGTAGCAATTGCGGTAGCAGTCGGACTCATCTTGACCTCTTCAATACTGTCTTTTGTTCTAATAATTAGAACTACTGTTCTAGTATCGAACTTTTGTTCTAATTAAGTCAAGCGGTTTGGCACTAATTAACTCCGCGTTACTGGCGTGACTTGCAGTAGCTGCAAGTTGCCCATCTCCTAACCTCCACCTGAAGGAGGGAGGACCACATAATCCGGCTGATCTATGAATTGCCATTAAGCAAGCGTTGACCCCAAGCGTATTCGGCACTACTTTGAGTCCGCACGGACCAGTAAGCAGATAACGCCACCAGAATCCACACTATGAACACGCAAGGCAGGATCACTACCCACCCATGAATGCAGAAATCGTTTCTATCGGCTCGGAACTGTTGCTCGGTCAGATCGTCGACACAAACGCATCGTGGATTGCGCAACGACTCGCTGAAAGCGGAGTGAACCTGTTCTACAAAACGACCGTCGGAGATAACCTCGACCGCATGGTCGACACTCTCGATCGTGCGCTCGACCGATCAGACGTCGTGATCACTGGTGGTGGCATCGGGCCTACTCAGGACGATCTCACACGAGAAGCCATTGCAAAAGTTACCGCACGCGAAGTCATAACCGATCCCGAATCGCTCGTGGAACTGCGCGAACGCTTCCAAAAACGTGGATTCATCCTCACCAAGAACAACGAGCGCCAGGCCCAGATACCCAGCGGTGCGATCGTCGTGAAAAACCCAAACGGAACGGCACCGGCGTTTATCGTTGAAACCGACCGCGGTGTGACGATCAGCCTTCCCGGTGTGCCGTTCGAAATGAAATGGCTTGTCGAGAACGAGGTGATCCCGTACCTCCGCGAAAAATACGGTCTTGCGCAGATGATCCACTACCGCATCCTGAAGGTCGCCGACATCGGAGAAAGCGCCGTCGACGACCGCATCGGCCACCTGATCGCCGATTCAACCAACCCGACCGTTGGTGTTCTGGCACACCCGGGGCAGGTAGACGTTCGAATCGCTGCACTCGCCGAAAGCGTCGATGAAGCAAACTCGCTGATCGATGACGTCGATGTCGAGATCCGAAAGCTGCTTGGCGATAATATATTTGCGGTTGACGACGAAACGATCGAGTCGGTAGTGGGCGAACTCGTAGCCAAAGAAAAAGCAACGGTCGCCATCTGTGAAGATCTCAGCGGTGGATCGGTAGCTTCGGCGTTCCAATCGGCAGCCGATTCTGCCTTCCTGCAGAGCTCGATCGTGAACTCGAACGAAGCTGTCGAGAAGATCGCCCTTGCGGGTGGCGAAACACCGCCGTTTGCTGATGGGGCCGAACGGGCGGCGGCTCTCGCTCGCGCAGTCAGAAAAACAACCGGAGCAATCTACGGAATTGCCGTGCATGGTGCCGAGGAAGGCGATCAACGCACCGAGAACCTTGGAAGAGGCGAGACGTACATCGTTGTGTCGGGTCCAAACGGCGAACGAACTCGACACGTACGATCAGCCGGGAGAGGTGAACCCGATCGACAACGGGCTGCGATGGGCGCACTCAGCGTCTTCAGGCAAGAACTGCTCGGACTGTCTGAGTAGTTCCACAGCAAACTCTCGATTGATTCACAGAAAAATCTAAAAACATAGGTAAAAAGAACGCCGGTTTAGAAACATACCGGTAACGATTTGGATTTAAACTGATACTGATAAGTGGCACGGCAACCTTTTGACTACACGTTCGTTCTTGTACCTCGTTGGCGCGGAGAAATCTAAGATGTTTCGTCAGAAGACCGTTCTTTTCCTAGCCCTCACAGCCATCATGGCGATCGCCACCGCTTGTAGTAGTGCAACACCGACGCCAACACCTGTACCGCCTTCTCCAACACCGACGCCAACGGCAACTCCGACTCCAACGCCGACACCTGTGCCTGTCGCACCGATCGAGGTCGACTGGACGACCGATCCTGACGGATTCTTCAATTCACTCCCGGCTTCAGAAGCTTCATGTGCCGCCGACGCTCTCGGTGGGCGTGAGCGTGTGCTCGCCATGATCGAGTCGAATCTGGGCGACGAACGACTAACCCCTGCTGAAGCAAGCGATCTCGATAAATGCTTGAGTGACGAAACGGTTAAGGCCGTTTTCGTGGGTCAATTAGCAAGAGAAGCCGGAACGCTGAGCGATGCCACGATCATCTGTATTGGCGAGCAAATCGGCGGAATGTCGGCAGCGAGCCTGTTCCTCAATGAACCTGCGGCCGATGTGATTATCAGCTCACTCAAAGGCGTTTTCTGCCTCAACACAGAAGAACGGGCTGCGATGTCGAGTAGCGACGCAACCTACGGATTCGGTGAACTCGGTGGGATCGAGGCTGTCGAATGCGTCGTGAACGGCGTTGGCCCAACCGGGCTAGAAAGCCTGATGGGCGTTGTCGGATCCATTGGTGTCGATTTCGGTGAACTCGGCGATCTGTTTCCGATCATGATCAACTGTGGAGCGATCGATGATTCCCAGATCGAAGAATTCGGATTAACTGCCGACCAGATCGGTTGCATGCTCAGCTCGCTTGGCGAAGACGGTCTTACACTGCTCGATCCAAGTGCTGCTGAGTCTGATATCGCTCAACTTGGTTTGCTGATGACAGCACTCGGTAACTGTGAAATCTCGCTTGACGACCTCATGGGGACTGCGACGTTGCCGATCAATTCCGAACCGTTGGTCGTTCCGACCGTGCTTCCGACCGTGCAGATCGAGTCACCCGAAGATATTGCCGATCTCGACCTCCCGTTCAGCGAAGAGCAGATCGTCTGCCTGATCGAAGAACTTGGCGAAGAAAAAATCGCCGACCTTCTCGCGGGCGGCGCACCCGATCCCAGCCTGTTCACCGCCTTTGGCAAATGCGAGGTCGATCTCGCCGCATTGCTGGGCGGTTGACCGACAATAGCCACAGTTATTAGCCCCGTCATTATACCACCCGATGCTAAACTGACGGCCTATTCGATTCGTTCTTGCTTGTGGCTTGAACGAATGCGGCAGTAGCTGGGTATTCACTGCATACTTTTTGGGGCAAAGGAACAGCTAACGATGAAAAGCAGAGCTGCTATTCATGTCGGGCACGGCAAAGAACTTGTAGTCGATGAAGTAAACATCCCGAATCCTCAGCCCGATCAGGTTGTTGTAAAACTCTACTCAAGCGGCGTGTGCCACTCACAGTTGCACCAAATGCACAACCCCGACACCCCGACACCGGGGCTTCTCGGGCATGAAGGTTTCGGAGTCGTAACGCAAATCGGCTCAAACATCACCCACCTCAAAGAAGGCGATGCTGCAATCGTGACTTGGGTTCCACGAGAGCCGATTCAAGGTCGATGGCGAGCACCGTCAGCAGGTGTCACCTGGCAGGAAGAACCGCTAGAAGGCTCGACCTACACTTGGGGTGAAGACGCCATCGTTTGGGGCGGCTACGCGGTGAAAGTCGATGACGACTCGCCAAGAGATCTTTCCTCGATCGTCGGTTGCGCTATTCTCACCGGAGCGGGCGCGGTCTTGCATACCGCCAAAGTGCGCCCCGAAGAATCGGTGGCCGTGTTTGGCGTCGGTGGGGTTGGTATGTCAGCTATTCAAATGGCAGCAGTGCTCCAAGCGTACCCGATCATCGCTGTCGATATCGACGACGAAAAGCTCGAGTTCGCAAAGCAGTTCGGAGCAACGCACACCGTCAACTCAAGCGAAGTCGATCCGATTACCACAATCATCGAGATGACCAACGGGGGTGTTGATTACGCCTTCGATGCTATCGGGCTTCGCATCACTAACGAACAAATTCTGCCAGTAACGAAAAGCGGTGGTTCAGGGGCAGACAACATCGGTGGCATGGCGGTTCTGGTTGGAATGCCGGGCCCGGAAATGACGATTTGGCCGGGGCACTTTATGTTCCATCAGCGGCAGTACCGTGGATCTCTCGGCGCAACCTACCCCGAAAAAGATTTCAACATGTACCTGCGACTCTATAAAGAGGGTAAGTTCCCGCTCGATACGTTGGTGACAAAGCGATACAAGCTCGACGACATCAACGAAGCGTGCGACGACCTACAAAACAGCAAAATTTTGGGCCGCGCCATCCTCGAGTACTAAGAGAATCTTTTTAGCCCTTGCAGTACAGAAAACTCGGTAGCACCGGCGTAGACGTTTCACTTCTGGCTACGGAACCGGTGGTCCGTCGCAGTTCGGGCAGAAAACAGGCGTAGACGATGCCGGGCGAGCCGCTCCGATTGGGCGATCACTCGAACTGGGTGTGAAAGCTCGTGCTGAAGCAAAGATTGGAAACCTGTCCATCCAGATCGTTGACGAAGGGGCGGTGGTTGAGAACAGCATCATTGTGATGGCAACCCACGGCGCTGGTGGAATCAAGAGATGGGTGATAGGGAGTGTGACCGACAAGGCGATTCGATCCGCTCACCGGCCCGTTCTGGTCATCCCACCTGCAGCCGCATAGCTGACAATCCAAATCCTCCCTCCCATGCATGGGAGGGAGGATTTGGGACAGACTCGCTGCTAAATACCCATCGAGGCGTCGATTTCGTCCTGGAACGCCGAGACACGTCCCTCAGCAACGTCTTCGACTGTCACAGGTGCACCGCTCACACCCGACTCCATCAATGCGTAGGCAAGTGCCAGGGCATCCATGCCTTCTTGCGGACCCACTTCCAGTTGCCCGCCTGATTCGGCAGCTTGAACCATATCGAGATACTCGTACGCCAGAATCTTCGAATCGATATTTCGGAAATCCATATCGTATGAACTGATACGCCGTGCCCCATTCCACAGAATCGAAATCGTATCGTCCAACTCGAAATCCGGAACCAGTTCCAGCAACGCATCACCAGTGATCTCAGAACCATCATTGCGAACAATCCGAGGTGACTCGCCCGACCGACTGCGGGGACGATACATCGTTCCAGTGCTACCAGAAATCGTCGAAACGCCCAGTGATTGCCCGTGCGAAGTATCCGTCATTAGCAACTGCCCGATAGCACCCGAATTAAATCGAATCAAACCAAACGCCGTATCGGCCGCTGTCTGCTCGACGATATCTCCGGTTGCGTAGCCATCCTCTTTTCGATGGTCATACATTTCGGCAAGAACAGGTGCCACCTCAATCATCGGTCGCAATGTGCGTTGCGTTTCGTTGATCGCAGTTTCGGCGTACACGGTGTTCGCACCACCCATGAGATACAGCAACATGTCGGCGTTATGTACACCCGCATCGAGCGGCGCACCACCAGCCTGCTCCTTCTTCGCACGCCAAACAGTGCTGTGCATCACCGCGCCATCTGAGCTACCAACACCGATATCTAGCACGAAGTACGGAGTACCGATCGCGCCAGCCTGAATTAACGCCCTGGTCAACCGGTTCATAGGATCGCGTCGATAGTTCTCGGCAACCGCCATAACTTTGCCGGTCGACTGAGAAACTTCACGCATCTGGCGGCACGCTTTCAACGTCAAGCCCATCGGTTTTTCGGTAATGACGTGCAGGCCGGTGTTCATCGCCTTGATGGCGAAAATATGGTGCATCGGCGTGCTAGTAACGATCGCAACGCCGTCGAGATCAGCCTGAGCCAACATTTCGCCAAAGTCTGTGTAGATATCGGGCGTAGAGCCTGTCGCTTCACCGATTTCACTCGCGACAGTCGCTGCAACGTCGTGGTAGACATCGCACACCGCTGTCATCTCGACAGTGTCGAAATATTTCCTGAGCTCGATGTAGCCGTGGGCATGACGACGCCCCATGCCACCGCAGCCAACTAACGCAATCTTGAAGGTCATTTCTTACTTTTCTCTAGTTACGGTGATCGCTACTCCGGAGAACTAAGGCAACATCTCAACGAGTGGTTGGATGTGCTTTACATCACCTTTGAAGTCGATCCCGAGATCATGGACGATCTCGACGATCTTATCGTTGAAAGGTGTTGGCACACCGTGTTTTCGCCCCATATCCGACACATAGCCGTTCAGGTAATCGATCTCGTTTCGCCGGCCTTTTCGCACGTCTTGACCGAACGATGGCACGCCGGCCGGTCCACCCCTTCGACCTGCCTCCAGTAACGCCGCGTCGACCTCCTCAATACCCCGTCCCTCGGCAGCATCGATGATTGATTCGGCGGGAATTTGGAACACCGGGAACAAATTAATACCCTGAGCCTGAGCGACTCGAGCCACTTCGGCACCCAACTGAATCCCGATCTTGCGGGAGTCATCTTCGGTACGTACCTCCGTGGTGCCGTACCCGCTCACACCCGAAAGTGCATTTACCATGCAGTTGATCATCAATTTCGACCAGCGGTTGCCCCATAGATCATCGGTGAATTCGGCTGCTGCGACTGAATTCAATGCCTCCACGAGTTCGCGAGCTCGAGGAGTGTCAGATCCGTCGTGCTCCCCGATTTTGAATCCCAACTCGTAGCTGTCTGTCCGAATACCGCGCCCCGGCTCCCATGCAGAGGCACCGATTGTGATAATGCAGCCCAGTGAACGCTCGACACCAGCAACGGCCGCCATTCTTTCGTCGTTGATGCCGTTCTGGAAATCGACGAACAGGCCGTGATAGGGATCGACGTAGCGGAGCATCATCGTGGTCGCCCACTCGGTGTCGTACGACTTCACAGCGATGAATGCAGCATCGAACGGCACGGTCTCCTGCTGAAGCTCGTGAATGTGAATAGCTTTCGGGTGGGTGAGAACTTCGGTGTCTTGGTGCTCGACAACCAGACCATCTGCCTTGATCTTCTCAATGTGCTCCCACCACTGGTCGATCAACGTAACGTCGTGCCCGCCCTCACTGAGCAATCCGCCAACAACGCTCCCAATACCGCCAGCGCCCATGATCCCAATACGCATCGTGTTCAGCTCCTAAGATTTTTCGACGTTAATCAACAACGCCACCCGACATGATTTATCTGCTGGCGAATTTTATGCGCGCGAATTGCGATTTGCAGACGTTGGCCAACGAAATCAATCCGATCACGACTCACGTCACTAATTTGTCTCGACACTCCAACGTTATGCTCAACTCGATTCAGTATCACGTCGTTCGACAAACACGGTAGTGAAGCAACCAATTGGCTGACTCGTTCGACTGATAGCTGTTGAAAGAGATACTGAATCGAGTTCAGCATGACAGCCCTCACCTCACCAACCAACCAACGTCGCAATCGCACTTCCGATTATCGTCATGAACTGTGCGCCAACCCGCATTATCGTCCAGCGTAGGTTGCTTTCGATGCGGCGCAGCTTGCGATCGTGCTCGTCCTCGACAAGACCCTTGAGCCCCAAGTGCTGCTGAATAGCAGCGTAACGTGTGCCCGGAGTCTGGTCCTGATTGGTCAGTAGAGGTCAGAATCCGATTCTGGAGAGAAGCATAAGCCCGCTGCTTTCGCAACGGGATTTTTGGTTTAAGAGAGGGTGACATCCCTATTTTAGGATGACGATCCGATGGCACAAACTACCGGTCTCTTCTCTCTAGGGAGAAGGAAGCGCGCTACTCCCCGCGCTCGCTCTTCCACTTCCTAAACCGATCCTTTATCTCTTCCGAAATCGGGTAGTACGTCCCCGGCGGAACCCGCTCCTCATCGATGAGACCAATCACATACTCCTCGGCCTCCTCCTGTTCCTCGATCCAGTCGATCACCTCTTCCGCCCTATCCGATGGCACCACAATAACCCCATCATCGTCGGCAACAATCACATCGCCCGGCATCACCAACACGCCGCCAACATTGATCGCACCGCCATCTTCGAACGATTCCAGGAACGGCAAGTTACCGGCAGGTGAACGGTTCTTCGCGAACACCGCCAGATCATAGTCGTCCAAGATCATTTGCAAATCACGAATCGCACCATCGGTGATCAAGCCCTGCGCCTTGTTGTGCCATAACTGCCGCGTCTTCATATTGCCCATCGTGCAGGAATAGTCATCGAATGTATGCGCTTCAACCACCAACACGTCGTTCGGTCCGCACTTCGCCATCGCTCGATACTCAGGAGAATCGGCACCTCTTCGAGTTATCTTCAATAGATCAGGACGAGCCGGCACATACCGCAGCGTCTGCGCTCGACCCACCAGCATCTTGCCCGGCGTAAACGCCTTGATTCCCCGCATCAGACACAGCTGGTAGTTCGCCGAAGCAAACCACTCCTGTCCCGCTGGGGGAGTCAACCGCCACGTACCACTATAAGCAGTCGCTGCAGTCACTTTCCTGAATCGATCGAGTATTTCGTCCGATACGTGAGTTGGCATTTGTGATCGTTGTCCCAGTTGCTGGTAGCTTGAATTACGGTTCGGAAGTATAAGTCACACAGCAATCACAAATCTGCACATCGTGAGAATCCACTGTGAGCCTGCTACGATTCGCCGGTCCAATTCCTGCAATTACCACTTCGAAAGTCGCTCATGCCCCAGACAATCCCGATCAACGATCCTCGCTTTACGTGGAGAGGAATGACCTCTGCCGAAGTCGCCAACGGATCGGTGAAGCCCTGGCGAATTCCCCACAAGGAAAAAGCCCTCTACGATATGAATCTCGTCGAAAGAGCTGTCATGCCCACCGGGATCCGACTGGTATTTCGCACGAACTCCACGACGATCACAGGCAACTGCGATTCCGTTGACGAACGAAGCAATATCGATCTGGTCGTAAACGGGAGGTTGGCTGGATCGGTCGAAACTGTAAATGAAACATCGTTCCAGTTCGAAAATCTCGGATCTGAAACGAAAGATATCGAGCTATGGATGCCGCAGTTCGGATCGATACGCATCGATAATCTCACGTTCGACGATAGCGCAGAAACTTCGGCAACCTCCGAATCAACCGCACCAAAATGGATCACCTACGGGAGCTCAATCACTCACTGCCGCACTGCCGACTCGCCAACCAAAACATGGCCAGCAATCGTCGCCCGCACCCGTGGATACGATCTCACCTGTCTTGGATTCGGGGGGCAGTGCCATCTCGATCCGATGATCGCCCGGCTTATCCGAGATCGTGAAGCCGATCTCATCTCCCTCTGCGTTGGAATCAACATCTACGGGGCTGGATCGCTCAATGAACGTACATTCGCCCCGGGAATTATGGGATTCATCCAGATCGTCCGAGAAAAGCACCCAACGACACCGATCGCTCTCATCTCGCCGATCTACTCCCCTAGTAGAGAAACCGCTCTCAATCCTGTCGGCTTCACATTGGAACAAGTGCGGAAAGAAGTAAAACGTGCCGGCGAAACGTTGCAGGCACACGGCGACGATAACATCACATACATCAACGGACTCGACGTCTTCGATTCCGACAACGCCCACCTGCTACCTGACGACCTTCACCCCAACAACGAAGGCTACGGAATCATGGCAAGCAACCTCTTGGGACTGCTCCCGAGGATTTAGCGTGACGCGAATCAATCGTGGTGCGGATGATCGATGTTGTTGATGCTGCGCCAGACGCGCCGCTGCTTCATCTCGTCCCGTTTGTACAGGTTGATGTACTTCCCGCGCATCGTAACGACCTCGCTCCCATCTTCGGAGCCATTGCTTAGTTGAACGCACCCATACGCAGACGATCGATTCCAAGATCTCGACTTCAGCAACGATCGATTTGATGCTGCTTTTACCGAGCGGAAGAACTCACGCTGGTGCGTAACGATAGTTTCTCTGCCGCTGACCACAGGACGATCCGGCAGCCTGAGAATGGCATCCTCGGCGAACAGATCATCAATTTCATCAACGTCGGACGCATTGATAGCAGCGGCGTACCGCTCTTCTGACTCGAAGATGAATGAACGATCATCTGGCATATGGAGTCTCTTTCACCAGACCAGTTTAGGAGTGAATAGCGAGTTCACAGCGGTGATATATGACATTGCTATCAGTAGCATGTAGGTCCTGAATCTGTGTAATCCAGCACGATCACTACTCTAAACCCCGCATTCCTGAGGTCGAATTAATCCCCAGCAGAAGCCGATCCGTCCGAATGCGATTGGCCAGTACCCGACCTATCACCCAGCAATGTTCGCCTGAAAGTCTTGTCCATCTGTGAATGGATCCTCATCGCCAGCGTTGCAGTCACTGCAACACTCGACGCCATTACGAGAGCCGGAACTGGCGACGTCAAATCAGCAACAGGCATCATCTGGACAAGCCGTGTCACAGTCCAAACACCTGCAATCAACATAACCACACTCACCAGTCCGATTCCGATCACATCGGGTGCATGAAATCGTGCAGTCAATTTGAATCGAGCAAACGCTCGTCGAACGAAAACCGCTCCAAGCTCGGAAAGAACTTGCCACAGCACGATTCCTGCCGGTACCGCTAGCGTTACGACCGCAGCCAGGACAACCACTCCGACCAATTCAACTGAAATGCCAATCTCGCTAGCAAGGCTCGTACCGGCGTTCGATATCAACATACCGGCAACAATCACGAGCCCGATAATTCCAAAACTAACAGCGACCGATCTCACATCACGTTTGAATCTGTGCGGCGTTGGTTTTGCGGGAGGCATTGCCCGGAGAGACGTCGCGATAGTTGTGGAGAATGCCGATGCCTCGGTCTTCACCCAGTTCGGCAGCAACCATCCAACAACTGCACCGATTCTTCTGGGCGAACTGAATATAAGCGGATAGATAAACGACGACATCAATGTGCCGAGCGTAACGATCGGATAAAGCTGCGATCCGACCGCAGCATGCTCGCTACCTGAACGCGCGATTGCGAGTGAAAACTCACCCGGCTGCGGCATCGATGTGCCGACATTTAGAGCCGTTTCACCGTCGTGACCTGTCAGGAAAGTGCCGACTGTCGCCGCCAAGATCTTTCCGGCTACCAGCACACCGGTTACGATCAGAGCCGTACCGAAAAACTCAGGTACATCGCTCATATTCACCAACATGCCAATAGAAACGAAGAACAACGCAGCGAACACATCACGAACCGGGGCAATGAGGCGTGCGATCTGGTCTCGATGCCGGGTGTCGCCGAGCACTGTACCTATCAAGAACGCTCCGGCTCCGGCAGAAAGTCCCATTTCACGGGCAAGCAATCCAACCGCAAAGCACATACCCAGACTTCCGATGAGCAACGTTTCGCGGGATTTTAGATAGTCCAACAGCTCCATGAGCCGAGGTGCCAGTAGTGTGCCGAAAACCAGTGCTCCGACGGCGAATACAGCCATCTTCATCACAATTGGCCAGACCTGAACCGCGCCACTTGCTTCCTGGTTCGCATAACCGACGAACACAGCGAGCAGCACAACAGCTACAAAATCTTCAACAACCAACACGCCAACGACCAACTGCCCACGAAGCGACATGAGTTGTCCATTTTCGCGGAGCATCTGCACCAGAACTACCGAGCTCGAAAACGCCAGAGCTGCACCAAGATAAATCGAGGTTGTGGCACTCCAACCAAGGGTGCGTCCAAGGAAATACCCAAGCAGAATCATCGTCGTGATTTCGACAGCGCCTATCAGCACGACTCGGAATCCTACTTTACGAATCCGCTCCCAACCGAACTCAACGCCGATCGCGAACAGCAGCACAACAAGTCCAACCTCAGCAACGAGCGAGACGGTCTCTGCGTCGGACACAAAACGACCTTGAAGCGCGAACGGCCCTACAAGCACGCCCGCAAGCAGATAACCGAGAATCGGTGGTTGCCGAATGAGTCGGAAAAGGATCAAGGCTGCGGCTGCAGCGACCATGATCAGCGCAAAATCTCTTACAAAATCTCCGGAGTGCACATTCTCATACTAGAAAAACCACGCCCTGAATTTCGACGATCCCAACAACCAGTTCAGAGCAGTTAACAACTACAACAGCAGCACCCCACTCCTCTGGCTCTAGCCCGTGCCGTACCCCACCTCGTTTGGCGTCATCACACCCGCATTCACTAGGCTCAACTCGCGTGCCACACACGAATCCTCATGGACAAGATTCGGGTATCGAATGCAGAAATATGGATCGTCTTCCACAATCCACGCGCTTGTGAAACGCATTGTAGAAAGTACCTTCGAGAGATGTTGGATTACCGAGAAGCGGGAGCTTCGCATCGTCCGACGTCATAGATCCTTCTATCGACTCAAAGATACCCTCTCGAACGCCGGAAGCCTCAGCGATCACGAACAGGTGGTGTCCTTCATAGACCACTGAAACTTATCGGGTGTATCGATCAAAAGTCCCTAGACGTAGTGCTTGTCGCCGAGCTCCATGTAAGTCGTAGCAACGTTCCTCCTATGACACCGGCGTTCTCATGATGAGCACGTCGAATCTCACGCCATAGAATGTTCCAAACTTGGTGTCCCGTCAGCGCCGTCGTGCTCACAATCCTAATCTGGGTGGCACATCTGCCACCACAACACCACGTGTGCAGCGATATAGGTCTTACCGAACCGTTGCATGAACGAACGGCGACCTGTACGTAATCTCTGATGCTTCGAGAATTTCGACCTGTTTCGCCCACGGACTCGGTCAAAGCACCCGACAGGAGAACTCCACTGGATCCCGTAGCCACACTGCACGAACCGAACCCCCGTACAACGGAGTATCGGTATCTCTGCGCGCTTCAGTCGATATCCCGCATGAATCACTCTGCACTAATCGTTCGGACAAAAAATGTGCCTGCACGTCCGACATCGATAGCACGTATTCGCCAGAGGATCGGTCTTCCCTAAACGGATCGGAGCATCGTTGGTACATCTTGGGCAAAGTGAAGAATTTTCGATCAAATCACCCGGCAACGAACTCCCCACACCACCCACCGCAATAACCCTAGTCTGCATTTCCATGAACGCTACCACCACTAGCGTATCGACCCTCAGTAAAGCAGCAAGTGTCACGAATATACCGGTCGAGTGGAGCCGCCAGCTCTCTTTTCCTTGATGGAAAGGAGAAATGCGACGCGTTACCAAGTCGTTCGACAACGCCCGTAGCTAAAACGCAAAGGCGGCAGTGCGGGAACGAGTCGGGGGCTGGTCCAGCTGCGCTCCGGCATGCACTACCGCCCTGCACAAAGCTTCTCACTACCTACATGTTGTGGACGTGAAGGCGGACATATTACCGTGATAAACCTGTGAAATCCTCATTCGGCATAGCCATTTCAACACCTGCTTTACGCTACAAATAGCTCGTTAAAGAAGGTTGGACTCTGCCAACCAGCGATCGAATATGGGAGTCCGTCCAAGCGCATGGTCGAGTGATCCAGACCTCTGATTCATTTACCAAATTACGATATTAAATCTCGTGTTGAGGATCCCATTCTTCGGGGATGACTCGTGCAATCCAGAGCGACCGCATCAAAACAAGCCCTTCCTCGGCACCAAACACACAGCGACCCTGAACAAATCCCAACAACCTGCGTCCGCAAACTCGTACTCGCGTCCATCAACTGCGATGCGATCCAATGACTGCTCCCGACTCCTCATCCAACGAGTCTTACAAAAAAACCAGCACAAGCTTGGACGAATTCCATCAACTACACGAGTATTATCTGTGCAACAGCTCCACACGCAATCGCAAAGGCTAACCCCGAAAATGAAGGTTCTCGTCACTGGTTCGTCCGGACTCATCGGCTCCATGCTCATCAACGCACTATCCGACCCGTTCGAAATATCAGCGCTCGACGCCCGAGAGTCCGAACACGCGCCCGGCGTGCCAACCCTCATCACCGATGGATCGGACTACGACTCGATGTCGAAAGCGTTCGTAGGCGTCGACGCTGTAGTTCACCTCGCCGCTAACGCCCCTGTCGAAACCCCCTGGACCGATGTGCTGAAGAACAACATCTCGGCCACCCACAACGTCTACGAAGCCGCTCGTCAGCATGGTGTGAAGCGAGTCGTATTCGCAAGCTCCAACCACGCCGTCGGTAATTTTGAAATGGACGAGCCATACAGTCGGATCCGAGTCGGTGACTACGAGGGACTTACCCCCGGAGGTTTTAAACGAATCGACCACACTGTCCCAATCCGACCCGACTCCGACTACGGCGTGAGCAAAGCGTTTGGCGAGGCGACCGGTCGCTACTATCACGAACACTTCGGTCTCGAAGTCGCATGTCTAAGAATCGGAACGGTCAATCCACCCAATAGTCCTGCCGGATCCGTCCGAATGCTGGCTACATGGCTCAGCCACCGCGATTTAACCCAGCTCGTAACCCAGTGCCTCACACAGCCGCTCAGATTCGAAATCTTCTACGGGGTCTCCGACAATACTTGGCGCTTCTGGGACACCGACCACGCCAAAAAGACCATCGGCTACGCCCCTCAGGACAACGCCGAAGACTATCGGTAGGTGGGAGTAACGGACTAGAGAGCTCAGCCGGTACTAGCTAATCCGAATTTCGATCACCAAATTTGGATTTGCCGATCAATCGGACGCGCTCGTCACGCTGCGGCTTTTGCTCTTGGGCCTGGAAGAACCATCGCCCTGATCACGACCGTAGGTCATCGGCCATCGGTGTTCACAGGGTGCTCATAGCGATCTCGATCGTCAATGACCGTACCGTCAAGGGTTACCCAACGGCGTTCGGATGGAGCACCCCGGCCTTCACGCCTTGCATCACGATCATACCTACGAGGCTTTCTTGCGTACCCATCGCGATCATCGCGCCTTAGTCCACGATCATCTCTACGAGGGCCTCGTGCATATCCACCACGGCCATCACGTCAGAGACCGCGATTGTCCCGGTACTCCCCTCGAGAGTTCCGTGAATCCCGACCACGATAACGACGCTCGCCACTCGAATCACTATCACCCCGATCGTCATGTAGACCCGGACGGCCGCCGTCATCGGGAATCTCGCTCCGATAACGACCCGTCGGCGCAGCTCGGTTACCGAAGTTAGATCGAACCGATTCGCCGCGATCTACTACTCGACTCTGTAAAGTAGTCGTGCGATGGTCACTGCGACGCTCATCATCCTCATCGTCGGATCGTCGACGTCGTTGAGCCATTTCCTCAAGTCTATTTAGTCCCGCTTCAGTCGCTATCGTTCGTCCAAGACCTGTGTATCGGGCAAATCCCTGGCTCACCAGCTGCGCCATTTTTGCCCTCGCGGTAGCGGGGTCGATATTGCGGAACCATCGGGCGATCATCAAATAGCACAGTTCGAGTGGGGTAAGGCTCTCTTCGGTTCCCACCAGCACATACAAAACCCGGTCCGACGCACTTTGCATCTCACGGAATGCTGGAGCTGAAGGAATCATGCCCGCCAGATCCCAGGCGTTCAAAACCCATTCTTTTTCTTCGTCGTCCATTCGCTCCCAGGCGCGCAAACGCTTTGCCTCAAGGTCCGGCGATTGACCGGAACGGTGGGGAACAGAAGAAAGATCGATGTTGTGAACGAGTTCAGGCATCATCCAATGATGAACTCTTTGCCGAAGATCGTCTAGCACCTCCTCATTCACCCATCAAACTCACGCCGCAGAAACCTTGCCACCCACACCCCGGTGCTACCATCTCGAACGTGACAACTACAAATACCCAGTACGCCCTCGCCGCCGACATTGGTGGCACCAACATCCGAGCAGCACTCATCAACTCCGAAGGTCGGTTGATCGGTCGTGGATCGATCAGCACTGACCCCGAACGTGGGATCGACGACGCCAGTGATCGATTGGCAAAACTCCTCAACGCTGCCCGCTCCACAGCTCCTGCCGACGCTGAAATTGTCGGAGTCGGCGTGTCGACCGCAGGTCCTATCCGACCCGCCACCGGCACCTATAACCACCCACCAAATCTCCCCGGCTGGCACGACAAAACGATGAAACCACGACTGGCTGAATCGATGAGTCTGCCCGTTTGGGTCGGACATGACGCAACGCTGGCAGCACTCGCTGAAACCAGATTCGGCGACCATGTCGGAGCCGAAAACCTTGTCTACGTCACGATTAGCACCGGCGTTGGTGGCGGAATAATCACCAACAGCGAAATGGTCACCGGAGCGTCCGGAGGCGCAGGCGAAGTCGGTCATCTCGCGATACGAACTGGTTCCTATCGGTGCAACGTCGGTTGCGACGGTTGCTTCGAAGGCAACGCGTGTGGACCCGCCATCGCACGAGCGGCCCGGGATCGCTGGACCGGCGAGGGCCCGCTCGCAGATCTTGCCGACGGCGACCCCGACAACATCACGTCAAGAATGGTGTTCGACGCAGCCGATGAAGGCGATCCGATCGCTCAAGAAGTGGTCGACCTTACGGTCGAAAATGTCGGTATAGGACTCGGCTCACTCATGAACATATTCAACCCGGAAGCCCTCGTTATCGGTGGCGGTGTGGTTCAGGGGCTCCAGCGCCACTGGCAAAAACTTCAAGAAACCGTGATTGAACGTTCACTCCCAGGATACGGCGACACCATCCCCCTAACGGCAACCCGCCTCGGCGATGATGTCAGCCTTCTCGGCGCAGCCCAACTAGCCTTCAGACAAGCCCGCCGACTCTGACCTAGGTATCGTGTAGATCGATTAGTACTCCACCCGAAGCAGAAAACCGGGTAACACGATGGAGATCGTTATGGAAAAACTAGTGACTCGCAACCCGGTAGCTGAGATACAGCAACTTGCCTTCAAACGGAAATCGCTCCACGCCCCAAGTCGCTCGATGGTCTAAAACTTGGACTGGTGTGGAACAGGAAACGAGGTGGTGATGCCGTACTCACCAGGGTCGGAGAGGAACTATCAAGCCGGGAAAAATGTAGACATCAAGCTGTACGCGGGCAGCATACCCACCCCTGCAGCGGTACTTGATCAGACAGGCAATCCTGCGTAAACATCGTACCTGGACGCGCTCTGCGACTGCCCTCATGAACGTGTGGCACAACTACCCGACTGAACTGGGTATGGACACGATCGGTTCACCGAACAAGTTCTCATGGTGCGGTGCAGAACCGTCTTAAACCGATCGATGGGAAGGGTTCCACGAAAGCCGCGATTCAAAGCTGGCGAGTCAACCGTCACGGTCGTTGGAGCTCGCAACGTCCACGATGCCGCCGACTTAACGAACTACACAGCCGAAGGCGTGCTCAACATAGTTGCTGGCGGAATTAAGGGTGGTGCAGTACACGTTTCCTATCGCTGGTCCGATCCTGATCCTTACGACCCAGAAGGCGATGGGGGACTTGTAATTCTCTGTCCCGATCATGCCAATGCCTGCAAAGATGCCGGTTGGAACAAAGAGATGGTCCGGCTATCTATGGGGACACACCCGCACGACCGCCGCAACTCTGCAGCAGTCGTTCAAAGTGAATCCCGCGTTCCTGCTACCACCATGGAAATGGATTCTTGATCTAACACCTGAACAGGCTGAGAACACGGCACTCCCAGCGTTCAACAACCTCGAAAAAATCGAGATCGCGTCCTTCGGTGGTCCCGCAGGAAAAAGCACGGTGATGGTAGCCACGCCCTTCGCAAACCGTGAAGATCACCGATAAGCGTAAGAATCACGATAATACCAGTCGCACCGGCGAAAACATGCTAGCGCCAACTAAAAATTCTCTTCGTGATCCCACGGGTCTTCGGGCGGAAGATCGATATCGAACGGGTCGCCACGGTCGAGTCCCAGTTCTTCAGCTTCCTCGGTTACACCCGTGCCAAAGTCGTCGACCTCACTCGGATCAGGTAAGTTGGCCCAGCCTTCGATTTCTGCTGGCTCGTATCCCTCGGTGTCGATTCCAGGCAGCGTATCGCCAGCGCCAAACATCGAACGAGCCATCTCCTGGGTCACAACCTCATCGAGGTCTTCCTCGTTCTTCATCGTCTGCAACGCCCGTTGAACAAGCTCCACAACACGTGGTTCCGGGCTAACCAGTTTTAATTCAAGCAGGTTTTGAGCAACTTCACCACCGATTCGCTCTACTGCAGAAATTGCGGCCAGTTGCACGGTCAGATCCTCATCATCCAGCGATGATTCCAACGCACGAAGGTGCTCTTCATCGCACAGTTCGCCCATCGCCATTGTGGCTTCGCAACGAACTGCGACGCTACCGTGCTCAAGATCGGTGAGCACGTGTTCTACCCAACGGGGATCGGACGTACGACCCATCGCAAATAAACTGCTTTGCTTAGCTTCGCAGTCACCTGAAGACCACGCTTCCTCAATAAACGGAGCAAGTCGGTCACCACTAAACACCGACACCGCTTCAAGCGCCTTCAGCTTCACGTCCTGGACTTCCCGTACATCCTCGAGAACTCCATAAAGCACACCAATCAGAGCTTCTCGATACCTCAACCCCAGCTTACCCGTCTGTACCATCGCCGAAAGATACGCAAGTGGTATAGCAGCAGCGGCTCGAACCTCGACCATCGGGTCGGTCTTAAGCATTTCGCACAGGGGCTTGATTAAGGTTCGATCGTCGCTCTCTTCCAAACCTTTGAGAGCGCTAACTCGCACATTCGCACTCGGATGCAGCAATCCCTGTTTAAAGATCGTCTCAAACTCGACATCCGGCTGTTCGTTGCTGAGACCAACCATGCGATCGACGATGTCGCCAACCCGCTCCGAAGTCCATTCAAGCCAGAGTTGCCCGAACTCGTCTGCCTCGGGTCCGGTCAGGCCTGAGAGTTCGAGCAACGACGCGTAGTTGATTGTCGCGTCGTCATCCTCGGGTAGTTGGTTTAGAAATTCGTCGAAACCCATAAATAGATTCTAGCTCGCTCACCGCAAACGATTCTCTAATCGTCCTTCGCAGCTACCTCAACACCTAAGCATTGAATCGCCGGAGAACGCATCGATCCGAACACCCAATCCGAAGAATCACCAACATGCTCAACCTGCGAAAGCACGTTGTAAACGTTGCCTGAAATCATCGTGTCTTTCACACGTCCAACGATCTCGCCGTTCTCGATCTTGTAGCCAAGCGAAACGTTAGCCCGAAAATCTCCACCAAGCTCATTACCCTGCCCGGCGCCAAGAAGTTCCTCGATGACCAACCCTTTTTTCGCCCCGGCGATCATGTCTTCGAAGTGAGTCTCTCCAGAGGTAATATCGATCACCGAAGAACTCGGTGACGGTGTGCTTGCCAGCCCACGACCAGCCGCACCAGTCGATGTCTTTCCAAGCTGACCCGCCGTCTGCAAATCAAGTAGCGGACCACCAGCGATTCCGTTCTCAATCAACCCATACTTGCGACTCGCAACGCCCTCATCATCAAACGGACGGCTACCGCTCGCTCCTGGAATCAGTGGATCATCGAAAATAGAAATCCGATCATCGACGATTTTCTCTCCCCATCGCTCACCGAGTGGTGACGATCCGTTGGCAACATTCTTCCCGTTGAACCCGGAAAGAAGGGGATGAAGCAGAGTAGCGCCCACACCACGAGGTGTAAAAATCACCGGCAGATCGCCCGTATTCGCCGTTGCCACAGCAGTCTCTTTCGACCACCGCAGCGACCGTCGAACTGTCTGCAATAACCGTTCAAGTTCGTCCCTACCAAACAGGTGACTCGAACCGTATCCAGCCCAAACGTTCAACATATCGGTGCCACGAATCAACTGAGCGCCAAGCGAGCAGTAGTAGCTCGTCTGGTCGTACTCGACATCGATTCCCGCCGAATTCATGATTCGCCCACGACCCGTCGCCCAGCCGATCCGAACGTCACACAGCAGGGCAGGCCATTCGTCCAGCAGTTGCTCGATCAGCATCTGCCCCGTAGAGATCATCGATTGCTGTGAAACCTGCGGAATCGCCGGATCGACAATATCCACAGTCGGATACTCACTCGGTGCAGGAAACTCGAACGAAGCCTCCGATCCGAACGGAGCCAGCGAAGCCGCACGGTCAACAAGCTCGTTTTCACGACCGGCGTCCGTAGTCGACGTAAATCCGATCCGGCCATCGTCAATCACCCGCAGTGCCACACCTGATGTGTCGTGACGCATGATCTCTTTCAACTTGTTCGACTCGAACGAAACCGGATGACTCTCCAATTCGACCCGATATACCTCGGCCTGATCGAACTTCGAAGCTGCTGCGTATAGAAGCGGTTCGGTCAAATTCGTTTCTCTTGGAATGTGTGGTTACAAATTGTCGAAAGCGGCATGCTCAAGCTCCCGAGATCAGGCAGTTTTGAATTCGAATGTGGGGGCTGCCGTTCGAAACCGGCAAAGGCGATTGCCCTCCCTTGCCGCAACCGCCGCCCTGATTCATATCCAGATCGTCGCCAATGCCGTCGAGATTCTGGAGGGTCTCAAAAAGGTTGCCAGTAAGCATCACGGGACGAACGGCTTCTTGAATCTCGCCATTCCGAATCATGTACGCCTCTCCAGAGGAGAACGTAAACATCTCGTGCTGAGTCATTCCGCCGTACCAGTTGCGAACGTAAACACCATCTTCAACACCTTCGAGAAGATCTTCCAACGTCGCTTCACCCGGCTCGATAATCGTGTTCGTCATACGAACGATCGGTGGGAAGTTGTATCCAATCGCCCGGGCGTTACCTGTCGGTTTCTCACCGAGCTTGGCGGCTGTTTCGCGGGAGTGCAGGCGCCCTACCAACTCACCCTCTCGAACAAGAGCTGTTCGAGTTGCCGGTGTCCCCTCATCGTCGTACTTGAAACTGCCCCGTAATCCCGGAATCGCTGCACCATCGGTGAAGTTCAGGTGCTCACCACCGAACTTTCGACCCAGGTACATAATTTCTTTCAGCTTGTCGTTTTCGTAGACGTTGTCACTCTCGGAAAGATGTCCGAACGCTTCGTGAACGAACACCCCGGCAAGAACTGGATCGAGAATTACTGTTCGCTCACCACCTACAAGCGATTCAGCGTCCAGCAGCGCAACGGCGCGCTTTGCGGCGTCAATTACCTGGTCGTCAAGATCACGAATTAGCCCGTAATCTCCCTGCGATCCAAGGCTAAACCCAGCTTGCTGCACATCTCCACCGTTTCGGGCCTGCGCTGAAATACGAGTGATCACGTGGACCTGCTGTTGCTCGATATATGAACCGTCCGAACTGCCGAAGAAGGTCTTGCGAGAAGTATCGCCGTAGATGATGTCGGCACTGTTGATGCCATCGACCGACCACACCAGATCGTTGTAGCGGTCCATCTGATGCTTCTTCTCGACGAGCAAGATTTCTGCCGGATCCTCAACGATGTGGGCTGGCACTACGTCGACGTTCGGTTCTACCTCTCCAAGCTCCGTCTTCGATCCACCTACAGCCTTGGACTGTGCAACCGCGTCCGCGACTTTCGAACTCAGTTCGTCGAGACTGTTAAAGCTCGCAAGCCCCCAACCGCCTTTGGTCGCAGCCCGAACGTTCCCGCCAAGACCGCTTATCTGGGCGATCGTATCGAGTGATTTACCACGATAGGTCAATCGGGAATTATCCGTCTCTTCGATTCGGACTTCGCAGTAGTCGGCACCATGCCCGTTCAGAGCATTTTCAATAAGGTCTCGATATTTCACGAATCAGTCGAGTCTCTTCTGGTTGTAGTTGGTTTCATATAGTGGGCGTCAATACTAGCAATCAAACCCGCAAATCCGTGCAGTTCGACGGTATTCGAAATGACATTCAGTGGCATTCACCGTGATAATCGTTATATATGTCACCCGAATCTCTCAATAACAGCGATTATCAAGCCGCTATTTCGAAGCTTCTCTCACTCGCTGATTTCGAGAGAAAATCCCGCGCCAACGACCCTCCCGATTTTCATCTGAAACGCATCGCCCGACTTCTTGGCTACCTCGGCAATCCCCACCTCGATCAAAACTATGTCCACGTCGCCGGGAGCAAAGGCAAAGGCAGCACGGCAGCAATGATCGCGTGGGGACTTGCTGCGTGCGGATACACAGTCGGACTTTTCACCTCGCCATCCATCCATCGAATCGCTGAGCGCTTTCGTATCAACGGAACTCCGATCACCGAAAACGAATTCATCGCTCTCATTGACGATCTCTGGCCAGCAGTCGAAAAAGTGACCGCCGATGACGATATCGGAGTCGTGTCAGTATTCGAACTCGAAACAGCTATGGCGTTCAGCTACTTTGCAAACTGCAGCGCCGATATCAGTGTGATCGAAGTCGGCCTAGGTGGCAGGCTCGATTCGACAAATATCATCACGCCACTCGTCTCCGTCATCACTCCTGTCAGCCTCGATCATGTGGCAGTCCTCGGCGACACCATCGAACTGATCGCAGCCGAGAAGGCCGGCATTGTCAAACCGGGCGTTCCAGTCGTTGCTTCGCCACAAAAACCGGAAGCCATGAAGGTAATTCAAAAGAAATCCGATGAGCAGCAGAGCAAGCTAACCCGTTCGGATTCAGCAATAACACTTCGCCGAGAAATAGATCTCGGGCTCGATGGAAAAAATCTCGAACTCGAACTCAACAACCAGTCAGCCAACATCCATCTTCAGCTTCTCGGCGATCATCAGGTCGACAACGCTCAAACCGCGATCGCCGCCATCGGCCAACTCAACAAAACGGACTTCCCGACCGACCTTTCCCAAATAGCAAGCGGCATCAATCAAGTCGAATGGCCAGCGAGAAACCAACTGGTATCAGTTAAACCAATCCTCATTTTCGTCGACGGTGCGCACAACGATTCTTCTGCAATTGCCCTTCGAAAATCAATCGAAAAACTCTTCCCCGACAGAGAAAACGTCATCGTAATCCTCGGCACAATCCGAGGTCACGACCCTTCTGTCGTAGCGAGAGAACTTGCTCCACTTCGACCAATATTCATCACGACTGAATCTCGCCATCCGAAATCCCTCACTAAATCCGAACTATCAGACGCGCTGGGTGATAGTAAAATTACCGTAACCGCAACAACCGCTAGTACACACGAGGCACTTGAGCAGGCAAAATTTCTAGCAAAAAAGAACGACTTGATTCTCGGAACCGGATCGCTGTTCGTAGCCGCTGAAATAGTAGAACTCGAACACGGAATTGAACCCGAGTTATACCCCGATACCAAACTACCTGTTAGCCCAACCAACAAGCCGCTTCAATAGAAAACACCGAACACAACAATAATGATCAGCAATAACCAAACTAGAGTTGTCGTGACGGGGATGGGTGCAATAACGTGCCTCGGAAATTCGGTTGACGAATTCTGGACCGGAATTAAGACCGGCAAATCGGGGATTCGTGAAATCAGCCTGGTCAGTCCTGACGGATTTCCGTGCAGTATTTCCGGCGAAATTCAGGATTTCGATGCGTCCGACTATATGGACCGCAAAGAAGCCCGTCGCATGGCTCGCTTCTCACAGTTCGCAGTTGTTGCAGCAGGTCAGGCTATCGAAGACTCCGGTCTTGAGTTGCACAACGAAGACCACGACCGGATCGGTGTCCTTATCGGTAGCGGCTCGGGCGGGTTGCCAGAAACCGATCAACAGGCGGAGATTCGCGTAAAACGCGGCGTCTCACGCATGAGCCCTTACTACATTCCCATGATGCTCGTGAACATGGCGTCAGCCAACATTTCGCACGCATTCAACTTCACCGGCTACACCAATACCTGCGTAACTGCTTGCGCCGCGAGTACACAGGCGATCGGTGAAGCGGCAGAGGTCATCCGTAGAGGAACTGCCGACGTTATCGTCACTGGCGGAACCGAAGCGGGAATCTGTGAAATCGGCATGGGCGGATTCAGCACTATGCGAGCACTGACAACTTGGGACGGCGATCCCACTCTCGCCAGCCGACCGTTCGACAAGGGTCGCAACGGATTCGCACCTGCCGAAGGTAGCGGAATACTTATCCTCGAGAGTCTGGAGCACGCTCAGGTACGCGGCGCAAAGATATATGCCGAAATCGGTGGCTGGGGCGTTTCTTCCGATGCCTACCACCTCGTCCAGCCGCACCCGGAAGGCTCAGGCGCTGCTAAAGCCATGAACCGTGCGCTGGAAAACGCGGGGGTTGGCGTCGACGATATTGACTACATCAACGCCCACGGCACTTCGACGCCAATCAACGATGCCTCTGAAACCAAGGCGATCAAAACCGTGTTCGGCGAACAGGCGTACAACATTCCGATCAGTTCGACAAAGTCGATGGTTGGTCACTCTCTGGGTGCTTCTGGAGCGCTCGAAGCTATCGCCTGCGTCAACAGCATCAATGACAGCATCCTTCACCCGACGATCAACCAGGAAGAATCCGACCCCGACTGCGATCTCGACTACATCCCCAACGTAGCTCGAGAAACCGAAGTCAACATCGTGCTTTCAAACAGCTTCGGATTCGGAGGTCAAAACGCCTGCCTCGTAATCAAAAAGTTCACGTAGACGAAATCACGCGTCCCTAGCGTAGCCGAGGGGGGCTCGCCCAGCAGCCCAAATCGACCGAACACCTACCGATCGCGCGATAGCGTCCACACCTTCACGCCGGGAACACAATCACCTTCGAACCATCGCGCGCGCACACTGTCACCCGGCTGCCGAGTTCGATCCCGTTGGCAGCCCGCCTACGAACACGTAGTAACGTACCCGAATCGAGCCGAATACTGTACTCGCTGAACTCACCTTCGAACTCCCGCGCCTCAACCATCGCCGTCCGCTGGTCATCCTCTCCAGCAAGCTCGATCTCCAGCTCCGACGCACGCATCAGCGCAAGCACCTGGCGACCGTCGAGGATTGAATTCTCGGTCGTAACCCTGACCGGGAACACACCGGCTTCTGTGACCACAACCTCACCCCGGTACACGCCAGGAATAAGCTCGCACGGACCGATCAACCTAGCGACTGCAGCCGAAATCGGATTCTGATACACATCTTCTGGCGTACCGATCTGCTCAATACAGTTGTCGCCCATCACGGCTATTCGATCTGAAGTAGCCAGTGCTTCTTCACGATCGTGAGTCACAAGCAGTGTAGTCGCTCCGGTCTCGTGAACAATCTTCTTGATGTCGCGACGCAGTGCCGCTCGAAGTTGCCGGTCAAGGTTGCTGAACGGCTCATCCAGCAACAATGCCACTGGATCGGGAGCCAACGCCCGTGCAATCGCAACACGTTGCTGCTGACCACCAGAAAGCTCGTGAACGTAGCGAGATTCGTACCCGCTCATCCCAACCATCTTCAATACCGGAGCAATTCGAACTCGACGTTCATCGGCAGGCAGGTCTTTCAGTCCAAATTCAATGTTCTTCGCAACTGTCAGGTGAGGGAACAGCGCGTAGTCCTGAAACACAAGACCAATCCTGCGCTGGTCGGGGGGCACATGCACGAAAGACGTCCCAACTAACTTTCCACCGATGCGTATATACCCGTCCGAAACCTGTTCAAATCCAGCGATCACGCGAAGCGCAGTCGTCTTTCCAGCTCCACTCCGCCCCAAAATACTCACGAACTCGCCTGGTCGAACAAGCAGATTGAAATCACTGATCGCCGGAGTATCAGAACCAAGATATCTACACTCCACACCCTGCAGGTGAATGACACCCGTCTCCTCAGAAAGAGGCGTAGGCGTGGAAGATGTACCTGACTCCACCTCGGTAGCCGAAGCGGTTGGAACGGAAAGACCAGCAGGTTTTCGTCGCCACGGCACCCTCATCGGCCTGCCCCGTTCACATCAAGCGACCGGTCCGAAGTGCCCGAGTTGTCGCCGTGACCACGAAGAGTGAGATAGGCGGTCGGAACACCCGCGACCACAACAAGCAGCAACGCCGCAGCGGCCGTCTTTGCGAAGAACGCCTCTGATGCCGCCGACCAGATAGAAGACGAAAGCGTCCGATACCCGATAGGAGAAAGAATCAACGTCGCAGGAAGCTCTTTCATCGTCAGCAAGAACACCATCGCTCCACCAGCGAACGCGCCCGGCATCACGAGCGGAACAGTGACTGAGAAAATAACCTTCCACTGCGATCTACCCAAACTCTGAGCTGCTTCTTCCACTCTCGGACTCACCTGTAACAACGAACTTCTCAGCGTCCCAACGCTCGCCGGCAAAAACAGAACACCGTACGCAAATATCAGCAACCATGTCGATTGATACAACGGACGTACGACATTGATTCCAAAAAACACTAAAGAAAGTGCTACCACGACACCCGGTAATCCAAAGCCGATATAGACCGAACGTTCGAAGAATCGACTTAATCGGCTCCGGAACCGAACGGCAAGAATTGCGACCGGAAGAGCAGCCAACACGGTTGCCAGCGCAGCCAGAAGCGAGACATAAAGTGAGTTGCGAGCCGGAACCAGCAACGGCAACAATTCCTGGTCGTTCAGGAGCCCACGCACCAACCAGTGAATAAGCACACCAACTGGAATCACTAGGCCAATCAACACCGGCACTGAAACCGCCGCTGCGCCACCCCAGCGCCACCGACCCAGATCGAATCGATGCGATATTCGAACCGTCCCCACAGTACTTCGGTGGTAGGCACCACGCCCTCGCGTAAACCCTTCGCCCAGCAGCAACAAAACTGCAATAACCACGAGCACCAATGACAACACCGCCGCCAACGTACGATCGATCGACGACTGGTATTGAATCATGATCGTCGATGTGAACGTCTGGTAACGCAACAACGCAACTCCGCCGAAATCACTCAACGTGTAAAGCGCGACCAGAAGCGATCCACTTGCAATCGCTGGTCGCAACATCGGCAAGGTCACCGCCCGAAACGCATGAACCGGTCCGTAACCCATCGCTCGAGCCGCTTCCTCCAATGCCGGATCCATCCTGCGCAAGGCACCCCGAACCGTCAGAAGCACGTACGGGTAGGTCATCAGAACCAGAACAAGAGTCGCACCACCCAGTCCGTAAATATCGGGAAGCCGATCGACCCCCAATCCCGAAAGCCAGCCCTGCAATACGCCTTTTGGTGAATACATCTCGATCACGGTCGCCGCCATCACAAAACTCGGCATCACGAGTGGCAACACCGAGGCGACCGATAGAACACGCCGTAAAGGAATATTTGATTTCACCGTCAACCACGCCACTGGAACGGCAACCGATACAGAAATAATCGTCACCAGACCTATCAGAAGGAACGTCCGACCAAACACCGCAGCCGTATTCGCTCGCCAGACGATATCGATCCACTCCGATCCGGCGTCGATCGATCGAACCAGCAAATATACAACTGGAATAAGCGCCGCAAATGTGACTGCAGCAGCCGACGCCACTAAGAACGCTGGTGGTCGTTTTCCGTCAGAGGATTTCCACCCTGCTGAAATAGCGCCAGAAATAGTCACGCAGACACCACCAGGATTTCATAAGGTGATACCTGCAATGAAAACTCCAACATGTGTGTGCAACATGATTGGATCAAAATTGCTCGCAGATCGAATCTGCGTCAGCCCTTCCTTTACGGAAGAGCGCCTACCTCCCGGAGTAGATCCTGTGTTCCTTCAAGATCGGTCAGGTCGCCCAGATCGATCGAAGGTTTGGTGATATCTGCAAGAGCAGGCAACATATTATTCGGCTTAGCATTCTCGGTGAGCGGGAATTCGTACGTCTGAGAAGCAAAATACTGCTGACCCGATGCACTAAGCAGGAACTTGATGAACTGCTCAGCAAGGTCCTTATTGTCGGAATCTTCGAGCATCCCAACACCTGCCACCAACACTACTGAGCCCGGATCGGCCGCCCGTGTGTAATAGTTCCTAGCCGCAAACGACTCGCCTTCTTCAGCGATGAACCGATGCAGGTAGTAGTGATTCACAAAACCAACTTCAATCTCGCCGGTACCTGCGGCTGCAACCGTCGGGGTGTTCTTCGCGTAGATTTTCGGTTCGTTTGCGACAATTCCCTCGAGCCATTCCTTGGTTCGAACCTGACCCCACTCCTGCCGCATTGCAGTAATCATGGCGTGAAGTGATCCGTTGGTTGGGGGCCAACCGATTCGCCCCTTCCATTCAGGCTTAGCGAAATCCTCGATCGAATCGGGCAGATCAGCTTCGGTCAGCATATCGGTGTTGTAAACGATTACACGCGCCCGCCCCGACGTACCAACCCACTTACTTTCAGGATCCCGTGCCCAAACAGGAACTGAGTCCAAAATATCGGTCGACAGTTCTGCAAGTAACGAATCAACCGCACCAAGACCACCCGGGTCCTGCGCAAAGAAAACGTCGGCAGGGGTGCGGCCGCCCTCTTCGAGTAACGTCGCTGCCAACGGCCCGGTCGAACCGTAATTCACCTGGATTTTTGCCCCGGTTACCTCCTCGAAATCAGCGATCAACGGGGCGATCAACGATTCGCTGCGACCCGAATAGATAACAAGTACTTTCGAATCTGATGAGTCATAACTTGCACATGCAACGGCTACGACAGCCACGATAGTAAATAGCGCGACACTAACTATTACACGCCACATAGTGGCAATACCTTTATTCATTCCACGACCTCTTGGCACAGTCGAATAGGAGCCGACAACCGGGTTTTCACAATTTCGCCGGTGCGTCTTATTCCGTTCGTATATCGAAATCCTTACCTTAATAATACACAATTATCCTTGATTGACAATCAAGGGCAATGAAAGACTTATTGGGTGCGTTTTTATTCTGAATCACCTCTAGCACGTTTTTCAAATCATTTTACCTCCTTCATACTAATCATTTTATTCGTATATACGATGCACAAGTTGAATACAGCTGCCGATGAGGCCAGAAGATGAAGCGATATCGAATGAAACTATTCACAAAATACGTCGTATATCGAGCACGCACTCGTAATGCAGCGCCGCCTACAATCTGATCTACAGATTCTTTTGCTTCGGTCTAGTCGCAATCGATCCCAAAAAAACTCGCGTGCACAGTCGCATGTACAAACCCGAAATCACCTCACCCAACAAATCCCGGATCGCCGTCGCTGGTATCGCGCTGCTCATGGTTCTTTTTTTGACCGCGTGTGATGATTTTTATTCCGACTCGCTGCCAACTCCCGATGTCGCCCAGCCAACATCCGCCAACGTTCAATTTGGCGATCCTGAAGAAGTCCTCGTCGGTGGATGGGTAGCTTCTGGACCAAATATTGAACCGGATAGGGCTTATCTATCGCCAGAGGGAACATCGCTCATTATTGAAGTGATCGTGCCCGAAGAATTCGCTGAAGAGGCTAGGGACACACGGTCCCAATTCTGGGCGCAGGATGACACCACCAGCTCCGATGCTGAATACGAGTTCATCGTGGCGGAATAAACCACGTTCACTCACCCCGTATCAACTGACCCAACCCAAAAACGAAAGTAACTAAGTGAAAATCTCGATCCGCACCGCAGTCATATTTCTGTCGGCAGTAACACTCGTCGCCATCGTAGCGTCATGCTCATCGGGCAAGTTGGATGAACCGACTTCTACGACTCAGCCCACCACGTCTTCAGCGACCGCAAAACCGGTGGTAACCGCTCGACCAACCGTTACTCAAATTCCGTCACCAACCAGCACACCTAGGACGACCGTCACGCCTAACCCCACGGCAACCCCTACTCCGACACCGACGGCAACACCAACTCCCGCCCCACCTGGTTCACACGTCACTGAAATGGGAAGATTGGTCGCGGAACGCGGAGTTGATTTCTCGACGTTATTTGTAGCCTCGGTCGGTGAAGCTCAGTGGCCAACCGCAGCACTCGGTTGTCCGGAACCCGGCACATATCACGACACTTCAGATGCTCCGTACAAAGGCCTGATTTACGTACTCGGCAACGGGGCATTGACGTGGGAGTATCACGTCAATGCCGACGATACAGTCGTAGCTCGCTGCGATGAACTCACACCTTCCAATGCATCTCTCGTTAATATCACAGATCAGTCAAATCTCCACGAAGCAACAAACCTCACTCTAATGCGGCGAAACTTCGACAATGGAAATTTCGAGGTCAGAAGAGAGATGACCCCGCATGACATGGCAAGAGTAATCGACATTTTCGATCAACCTTCAGCCATATCTTATGCCGCCCCCTGCACAACGGTTTTCAGACTCGATTTCCAAACAGGCCGCGGTACCAGCAAGATCGAGTTCATCTGTGAAGAAAACCCTAAGGCATTCGATATCTACTGGAACGACCTACACGGAAATGCGCCTATTCTCGGCCACATCATTGGCCCGTACCTGACCGGTGATCCGATCCCGGCCTTACCAACCGCCACTCAGTAACCACTCAGATCGACAAAATGATGGATGAACTCGCGAATAGACGCCTGAAAGCGGGCAAGCTCCCACCAGATCTTCTCGCCAGTTTTCTGGACGATCTGAATCCTGCAGATAAACGGGTACTCCTCGGACCCGGCGTCGGCGAAGATGCCGCTCTCGTATCATTCGGCAGCTCAACTCTCATCGCAAAGTCCGATCCGATCACATTCGCAACCGACCGAATCGGTTGGTACGCAATTCAGGTCAACGCCAACGACATCGCAGCTTCTGGTGGGGTGCCGAAATGGTTTCTCGGAACACTCTTCCTACCCGAAAATGAACCAGCCTCAACCGCGCGTGACATCTTCAAACAACTCCACAATGCCGCCGCTGAACTCGGAATCACATTGATTGGCGGGCACACCGAAATTACCGTTGGCCTACCCCGACCGATCATTGCAGGAACGATGCTCGGTGAAGCTGCTCCATCTGAAACGGTGAACACTTCTTCTGCAAAACCCGGTAACGACGTGATTCTCACTGCGGGAATAGCGATCGAGGGCACCGCAATCATCGCCCGAGAAAGCCAAGTCACGCTTCTCAAGTCCGGTCTATCCGAAACCGAATTATCTAGAGCGGCTGAATTTCTCGATTCACCCGGAATATCGGTCGTCAAAGCGGCAACAATCGCTACTTCGACTGGTCACGTCACAGCAATGCACGATCCCACCGAAGGTGGTCTTGCAGGAGCACTCGATGAACTCGCCCGGGCGTCGAACACAGGCGTCTTGATCGATTCCGAACTGGTACACGTCTACCCCGAAACCCGGACAATTTGCGATGCACTCAAACTCGATCCATGGGGATTGATCGCTTCGGGTGCATTACTCATCACTACTGATCCCGAAGGTTCATCGAAAATCATCGATGCACTTGACCGTTCTGGATTTCCGTCTGCAGTAATAGGCAAAATAACCGATGCTAATGCCGGGCTCACCAGAATCGTCAATGGCTCTGTTGAACCGCTTCCCACGTTCGAACGCGATGAAATCGCAAGACTTTATTCTTCGTAAATCACCGGCACAGAAGGACAAGTCGCATATGTTCCGCTATCGCCCTAAGTTTCTTCAAACATTTAGAATGAAACCACAGGCGCGCTCGAGCGTGACCCAAGTCGTGCGCCAGCAAGTAAGCAATCAGCGATTCGCCCTCGATTTATGACCACCATCCAACAGATCGGATCCGCCAAGGATCTAATGCACTCGGTACACAAGTACCTGCCAGCCGACCGCGCCTCGACGGTTGAAGATTCTCTCACTTACGCAATCAACGCTCACGACGGCCAGCAACGAGATTCCGGCAAGCCATTCATAACTCACCCGATCGCCACGGCAATACGACTCGCCGATATGCGACTCGACATGACCACTATCCAGGCAGCACTTCTGCATGACGTGATGGAAGACTGTGGAATTAGCTTCCAGGAACTCGAAAAAGAGTTCGGTCTTGAAGTTGCGAAACTCGTCGATGGGGTCACGAAGCTGAAACGCCTCGACATGATCTCCGAAAACAGCGCAATGCTGAAGCAGATCGCCACCCCTGAGGCAACTCGGGCTGCATCACTCCGCAAGATGCTCGTCGCTATGGCGGAAGACGTCAGAGTGGTTCTAATCAAACTCTCAGACCGCCTGCACAACATGCAAACCCTCAGTCACCTTCCGGTGCCTAAACAACAGCGAATCTCAAGAGAAACACTCGATATCTATTCGCCGCTGGCACATCGCCTCGGCATGTACGACATCAAATGGCAGCTAGAAGACCAGGCGTTTCGCTACCTCATGCCGCGTCAATACAAGTCGATCTCTCGACTGGTCAGTCGAAAACGCGCAGAACGCGAGATATATACCGAAGCCGCCGTCAAGGCGATCAAAGGCCCACTCGACGAAGCAGGAATTGAGTGTAAAGTCGATGGTCGGGTAAAACACCTCTACAGCACGTACAACAAGCTGCAACGCTACGAGCGAACGGGTCGCAAGTTCGACGAAATCTACGATCTCATCGCAATTCGAGTCGTCACCGACGCGCTCGGAGACTGCTACGCAGCACTTGGCGTAGTGCATTCGAAGTGGCGACCCGTTCCCGGTCAGTTTGATGACTACATCGCCAGCCCAAAAGAAAATATGTACCAGTCGCTTCACACTTCGGTGTGGGGCCCGGGTAACTATCCGATCGAAGTTCAAATTCGTACCCAGGAAATGCACGAAACCGCCGAAGAAGGTGTCGCATCTCACTGGATGTACAAAGAGGGTGAAGACGGAGCGCCGAAGGTCGACAACTTCGAAACGAAGATGTCGTGGCTTCGCCAGCTACTCGACTGGCAGCGTGAGCTATCAGGTGATGATGAATACCTGGCAACCGTTCGCACCGACATCTTGCAGGACCAGGTCTTCGTCTACACACCTCAAGGTGATGTGAAAGACCTGCCAGCCGGTGCAACACCCATCGATTTTGCCTACCGCATCCACACCGATCTCGGACACAACACTGTTGGAGCGGTCGTTAATGGCAAACTAACCGCCCTGAACACACCTCTCAACAACGGCGATGTTGTCGAGATTCGAAAAGCCCGCATCCCACGCGGCCCAAGCCTCGATTGGCTCAATCCCGATCTCGCATATCTTGTGACAGGTAGTGCTCAAACAAAGGTGAAACAGTGGTTCCGCAAGCAGGAGCGTCAGAGCAACGTTCGGCGTGGTAAAGATCTGCTCAAAAAGGAACTTCGCAGGCTTGGTCTCAAATTCAACGAAAAAGAAATCGTTGCCAGCCTCGACTACGACAGCTTTGACGAACTCACTGAAGCCCTCGGTACCGGTCAAATATCAGTTGCCCGGGTCGCCGATACGCTGAGTCCTGCACCAGCCGAAGTATTCACACCCGAACTCAAATCAGGCAAACCGCCGACCGATCAAACCAAAGGTCTTGTGGTCATGGGTGAACCAGGACTGCTCACCCGAATCGCACGGTGCTGCAGCCCCGTATATGGAGACGAAATCACCGGATACCTCACTCGGGGTCGTGGAGTTACAGTTCACAGGCAGAGCTGCACGATCCTCCGAGATACCGAAGATTCTGATCGTCACATCCCCGTTGCATGGGGTCACTACGAAACGACCTACGCATCCCGGTTGCAGATAAAAGCCTTCGACCGTGTCGGCTTGATTCGCGATATCACCAATGTCGTCTCATCAGAAAACGTAAATATTCACTCGCTCACATCAGATGAAGACGAGAAAACCAATGCGTGTACTGTCTCACTTACGGTGTACACTGCAGGGGTAGAGCAGTTAAGTCGGCTCTTCTCCCGCGTGGAAACGATCCCAGGTGTAGACAGTGTCTTCCGGGTCAGCGAAGCGCAGAGTTCATAACGAAATAAACTCAACAAATCGCAAATAATCGTATCCACAGCATTTAGAACAGTTACCAAGGAACATAAATGCCCGCCGCTAAAACTTTGCGCGCACAGAACCGCAAAGCCGACCGAAACCGATCAACCCGATCCTTCACACGAAACCGAGTTCGAGCTGTCACCGAAGCCATCGAAGATGGTTCAAAATCTGATGAGTCGGACACTTCGTTGAAAGACGCAGTGTCGGCACTCGACAGGGCAGTGTCTAAAGGTGTTATGCACCGAAACACTGCCGCTCGAAAAAAGTCCCGACTCACCAAGCAGTACAACAAGCTTTCTAGCTAACCTGAGATAACCCTTTGACCCAGGGGCCAGACAACGGTCACGACCATGCGGCCGATACCCATCGGCCCGGTCCACCGTCCGAATCCGAAGACACCCAGTTCAATTGGCGAATTCATCACCCCTTCGAGGGCGTGGAGGATCGTGTCGCGGTCGAAGTTGGCCCATGGAAGGGTCTGCTCCCACGCTGGCGATTCGTTCTACCCGCCGATTTCGATAGCCCGCAGCGTTGGGGCGTAGGTCCTGCCGGAACTGGCGAGATCAATGAAGACGTAAGACTTCCTGCAAAAGACGGCCCTATACAGATGGTGAATGGTCCGCTCGTTGTATGGTTCGGCGGGCATGAGTCACTTACGACCAAACAGTCCGCATATCTCGTATTGGAAGGTCAACCACCGCACTATATTGCGTTCGGTCAGGCCGATAACGTCGGCGGCCCTCCAGATAACCTCGAAGGCATCTCGTTCGGTGACGATCACCCGACTCACCCCGACGCCTATATCGATCAATCTCATGGACACGCCCAGGTGGCTCCACCGCCACATCCGCCGGGTTTTGATCCACACACTGGGCACGATCATTCGCCCGGTCATTGGGAGCACGACCTCAGCGCTCACGACCACTCAGACCACCAGCACTAGATCGTTCCTGCTCGGGCTAGTCCTTCTTTTTGCACTCATCACCACCGCTTGTGGATCAGAATCAGTCGACACGAACTCAGTTCCTGACACTCCTGCAGTTCCGGTAACCACTGCGACCCCTCACATCGACTACGCAACGGTGATCATCACCGCAACATGGACAATCACGGTGAATATTGCCCCGACAACCTCTCGCGAACCTACGATTACCTCGACCCCAGTACAGCCTCAACCGATCGCGCAACCTGTACAGACTTCCGGTTTTTGCACCAACACCTGTAACGACCACTCCAAGTGCGGGCATTCCAACCGTTCCATAAGCGCCTACTACCATTCCTACTCTCGAACCCAGTACAGCAGTTCTACCTACTGCAACAACGCCTGCGCACCGACGATGAACTCAACATCATCCTGAGCTCCGGCGAAGGGTCACAAGGTGCAACAACCCTGAATTACAACCACAATAAACCTACCTGACGCCAGCCATCAATTCCCCAACCCTGTCAACAATCAAAAGAAAATAATGCCCACGTTTCGAACTTATGATCGCAATTCGCTGACATTTACGATTGACACAGAAGAGTGTCAACTGATAATTTCCAGAACATTAGTGCGAATTAAAACGCGCTAAAGAGTCACCGACCAGACCAAATAGTTCAGGAACCGAACAGATGAAAGAGCCTTCCGAAAAGCAGCAGCAGATACTGTCGTTCATCGAGGCGTTCATCGACGAACACGACTACCCTCCAACAGTTCGCGACATCCAATTCGGCTGCAATCTCAGTTCGACCTCGGTCGTTTCGTACAACCTCGATCGCCTGAAAGAGAACGGTTACCTGAACCGTCACTCGGAAGTATCCCGAGGTCTCAGCCTTTCGAACCAGCGTGAAATAACTTCCGAGCCGATTTCAATCGACACCGTAGCGGTCCCGCTACTCGGAACCATCGCCGCCGGCTCGCCATTTCCAATGCCCGAGAACGACACGTGGTACGATCTGTCGGGATCTGAACTCATCGATCTCCCGCAGGCGATCACCGGCACCGGCGATGGCGTCTACGCCCTTAAAGTACGAGGCGAATCGATGATCGACGCGCTGATCTCCGATGGCGACCTCGTCATCATGGAACAAGCTTCGTCAGTTCGAAATGGCCAAATGGCCGCAGTTCGCATCAAATCCGACAACTCCACAACGCTCAAGCATTTTTACTCAGAAGGTCCTCGTACCCGACTCGAACCCGCCAACAGTCATATGGAAGCGATGACATTCGCATCCACCGACATCGAAGTCCTCAGCCGAGTCGTAGCCGTTTGGCGCTACATGGGATAGCTCCCAGCCCATCTTAAGTTAACCTCACGACAAGACGATATCGTTCGATAGTTCGCGTATCATCCGAATGAAGAAATCCAAGTCATCCTTCGGTTGCGCTATTCCAAAAGCAATACTTCACATTCATGCAGAATCCGGTGCCCAACTGGATCGATTGGTAAATCGGGAATCAACGCTCGATTGGGCGCGTTGGATCGACGCAACAATGTCTACGATTCCCCCTGAACACGAGCGTCTCAAGGCAATGCCCTCGGTGCCATTAGATACCGCTCTCGATGTCGAACCCATCTATCTAGAAGCAAGATTCTTTGATTTGATGCTAGGCACAGCAACAGCAGGATCCACATACAGCGAATTCCGATTCGGTGCAGGGAGTAGGGAGTCTTGAAAATCCAGCATTCGTAATAGCATTCAACAGCTCACAGCGGAGAATCACTGCTCTTCATCCGCAGTTTCTATCAGAACCAATCGTGTCTGTCGTAGTCAGCCCTGACCGAGCGATCGCCAATTCAACCTTCGAGATGTGTTTGGAGTCCAGACCTGATGGAATAGCAGGCATCGACATCGTCCCAACGCCTTGCAAATAATAAGAAGATTGCGTTTGTTGGAAATTGGACAGAGCGATTTGCCGATACGGGTTTCGGTGTCACCGTTCACGCGGTGAGTTCTCAAGAGCCAATATGTTGTCAGCGATCTCAGCAGCCGAAGCAACTAGAATCGGGCACGGTATTCATGCCCACAATGAGCCGGTCATCATGGACGACGCACTTGAAAACGAGATCACTTTCGAAATTTGCGTAAGTTCCAATGTCGTACTCGGATCAATCAACGCTTATGCGGAACACCCGTTCGCCCGACTTCTACACGCAGGCCACAAAATCACTCTGAACACTGATGACCCTGTCCGACTCCACACAAATATCGGGAGCGAGTATCAATTAGCGAACTATTTGGGCCTAAACGAATCCGAATTACTCTCAGTCACTAGGCCGTCACTTCGTTCTTAGTTCACACCAGAAGACCGAAAAGAGAATTTCCCAAATCTCCTGGAAGACCCTCTACTTTAGGTTGAGCGCACCAAACCTTAACGTTCCCAAAAACCTCACACTTTCACCCATCGAAGGAAAACTCTCAGCGTATACTTGAACTTGAACTACGGTTCAATTCAACAAGTCCCGATCGTACTCGGGACAACTCGGAGCTTTATCTGTGCAGAACTTTGGCATCTGGCAAATCGCCATCATACTCGTAATCGTCTTGCTGCTCTTCGGAGTCGGCAAACTGCCGCAGGTTGGCAAAGGCGTGGGCCAGGCGATCAATGAGTTCAAATCCGCCGTCGACACCAAGGACAAGAAGTCCGATTCTGACACTGGCGACGACACCGACGACGCTAAATCCAGCTAGTCGGCTCTAGGCGACACGTCACCTCATCACGCACGATTCTGACGAGTGTTCAAGCCAGCGCTCTATTCGTCGCGTCCTCGCTCGGCAAGCTTCACCAGCAGCATCCCGATCTCGAACAGCAGCATCACCGGAATAGCGACGATCACCTGTGAAATCGGATCTGTCGGCGTAACCGCCGCGCCGAAAACAAACGCAAGCAGAATCATCCAGCGGCGCTTGGTTCTGAGCCATTTCGACGTCAAAATCCCAATCTTCGCCAGTAGAAACATCACGATAGGCAACTCAAAGATCGTTCCCAACCAGAAGATAATCCCAACCGTCATCGACACCACAGAAGCCGTCGTTATCGTCGGAACCGCCAGGCTGCCCTGGAACTGCAGCATGAACTCAAACAATCGAGGAATCAGAATCAAATAAGCAAACGCAGTTCCGAGAGCAAACGAAATCAACGCCCCAGGAATCAGGAAATAAATGTACTTCCGTTCGTTCGATTTCAATCCAGGTTGGAAGAACCTCGACATCTCAAACAGAAAATAAGGCGAGGCAGCAGTCAATCCGACCATTACCGCCAGCTTCGCAGCCGCAACCCACGCCTCGGTCAGAGTCAGCTGAACAATGTCTCCACCGGCTGCCTCGATCAATTCACGAGAGTCAGCAGTGAATTGGTTGAATATCCACCGAAAATTCACTACTGCCGCCGCGATGAAAATAACCGCAACGATCCCAACTCTGAACAGTCGACGTTTCAGCTCGTTGAGATGGGACAGGACCGACATGGCATCGTCGTTCACGACTTCACCTCGCCGGCATCATTATCTGCATCACCCGAAGTCATCTCTGAACCCGCCTGCTCAGTCGGATCCGATTTTTCCGGAGCCCCAGAATCGTCACCACCAATGTTCAAATCGGGAATAGCATCACGAACTTCAGAATCGACCTTGATCGATGGAGGGGTTAAATTCCAGTTTCGCGGAATCGATTTATCAACAACAACGTTGGCACGTCGAACGTCCTCCGCCCCTTGGTCCAACTCGATATCGTCTTTCAACGACTCGACACTTGCCTTGAGACCATCGGTGTCGATCTGTTTTTTGAGGTCTTCAAGATCGATAGCCTCAGTAATCAGCGACTGAAGAACGTCCCGCTGTCGTTTGAGATCGGTATAGGTCTTTCGACCGCCCCGAATACCATCGAGCAGTCGCTTGGGGCCCAGTACAAATAGCGCGATCGCACCGATCAGGAGCACCTCGAATCCACCAAGCCCGAAGAAGGTCATTCCGACGACCTCGATTCGACGCGCTTATCTGATCCGGCAGCAAACGCGTCATGCCCAGCGCATTCACTCACGCCAATTCCCAAAAATCCGGATTGTTCCAGCAATTCATTCGTTGCACACATAGGCAGCCCGACAACGTTCAAATAACACTCATCGTAACTCGCGACCGGCGCGAACGAACGATCCTGAATTCCATAGCCACCGGCCTTGTCGAACGGCGACCCTGAAGAAACGTAGTCCACTACGGCTTTATCATCAAGATTACGGAACACCACCGAAGTGCTGACATGTTTTGTGTGAGTATCTCCGGCAGGATTTACGATGGCGACACCCGTAACAACCTCATGCTGGCGTCCACTAAGCCGTCCAAGCATCTCCGTAGCCTGCTCTAGAGATTCCGGTTTACCGAGGATATCTCCATCGAGAACAACGATCGTATCGGCTCCTAAAACGAACTCACCGGGCCGGAATCCGGCGATCGCTTCTGCCTTGGCAAGTGCTAATTGCTGAACTGCATCCCGCAACTCACCTCCGCTCTCGAGAATCTCGCCCTCGTCAATCTCAGCTGGAACAACATCGATTTCGATGCTCGCTTTCGTAAGAATCTGCGCCCGACGCGGTGAACCACTGGCGAGAATCAGCTTGCTACGCTGTGAATCCATCACCGCTCTAGTCCTGCGATTCCTGAAGAACAAGCAAACTGATCGTCTCAACGTGGCGAGTCTGCGGGAACATGTCGACCGGTCGGAGAGTCTTCAGCCTGTACATCCCGCCCTCACAAAGTAGATCAAGATCTCTCGCCATCGCCGCTGGTTCGCACGAAACCATCAACACCTTCTCAGGTTTCAGTTTCTTCACCGATTCCAACACGTCTGGGTGGCACCCGACTCTCGGCGGGTCGAGCAAAAGCACATCAACTCGATCCGCATCAGACCACTCGGCAAGCACATGCTCCGTCTTGCCTTCGATGAATTCGACGTTTGTCACGTCGCTCAAGTTCAAACTGGCGTCCTCGATCGCAGAAGCTGACTCCTCAATCCCAACCATTCTTTTTACATACGGCGACACGAGAACTGCGAACACCCCGACACCGCAATAGGCATCGACCATCACTTCACTTCCATCAAGTTGTAACAGATCACGAACTTCGTCCACTGCTCGTGAAAGCTGCCCGGTATTAACCTGAAAGAACGATGATGCCGTGACTCTGAAGCGTGATCCTCGAACCTCTTCCTCGTAGTGCTGCTCTCCGGTCACCAGGTTCAATCCTGAAATGGACATCCGAGGTTGAACGAGCATCGAATCAGTGTTCGATCCAACCCGAATCGACATCTGGGTTTGACCATCCATCTTGTCCTGAACGAGACCGATCGTGTCGTTCACTTTCTGATCCATCAGCAAACACTCTTCGACACGAACGAACCGCCGGGTGACAGCGTTTTTGTAGCCAACCTGCCCGGCATCCTCGTACTTACCTATCGTAAATCGACCGTGATTTCGGTAGCCGAGTCGTTTCTCACTCTCGACGGTCAGATCGACTTCAACACCTGACAAATTCTCGTACTTATCGACTTCGCGTTGAACTCGTTCACGCTTCAACTGCAACTGGTGGCCGTACGAAACATGCTGCCACTGACAACCGCTACAGACTAAAAAGTACTTACACTCCGGCTCGATTCGTTCCGCTGCCGGCTCCAGTACCTGCGACACGATAGTGGCGATTCGCTCAGGAAATTTCTTCTGAACCTCAGCGATAACCACTTCACCAGGAAGACCACCCGATACGACCACTGGTGCGCCCTCAATCTCGGTGACGGTGTCACCAGCATCGTTGATCTCGCCAAGAGTTATCTCGAAATTATCCCCTGGATTCAGATCGATGTGCTCGGTCAGATCTGGACCAATATATCGCTGTCTTCGTTTGCGCTTTGCCATTCAGAAAATCGTGCCTTATCGGATATACATCTGCATTTTCAACTGAAAATATCTTCGATGAAAAATCGCCTTCTCTGTTATTCTGAACTAGTTCAGGCTCAGATGCGCCTAAAGTAGAGCGCATCCACACAATTCATCCAATTCGAAATGAACTTCAAACTTTGGTTTCAAAGTCAGAAAATACTGGATCTCCAACTGTGGAGCGACGCCTTCCCGACTGGTTCAAGGTCAAAGCGCCCGGCGGCAAGAGCTTCCTCGAAATCCGGAAGAAGATCAAAGGGGCAAGCCTCAACACCGTTTGCGAAGAGGCTGCGTGCCCGAACATCGGCGAATGCTGGGATCGTGGAACCGCCACGTTCATGATCCTCGGCGACACATGCACCCGCGCCTGCTCGTACTGTAACGTCAAAACCGGTTGGCCCGGAACCGTCGATCCCGCAGAACCAGTCCGAGTGGCGTCCACTGTCAAGCAGATGGAACTCAACTATGCCGTAATCACATCCGTCGATCGTGACGACCTGCCCGACTATGGTTCCAGCATTTTTTCTGAAACCATCAGCCAGATTCGACGCACAACACCCGATTGCAAGATCGAAGTGCTAATCCCCGATTTCGAAGGTGAATTCGAATCGCTTGAGCGCGTAGTAACAGCCGGCCTCCACGTACTCAACCACAACATCGAAACCGCCCGCCGAGTCTTCAAAAAAGTACGCCCAAGAGGCAACTACGACCTCTCCATCGAACTGCTGAAACGAGTAAAAGAGATCAATCCGTTCATGCCCTCAAAATCGGGCATGATGGTCGGCATTGGCGAAACTAGAGCCGAAGTTCTCGAAACGATGCAGGACCTCCGGGACGTTGGAACCGATCTCCTCACTATAGGACAGTATTTGCGACCCTCGAAACGGCATCATCCGATCATTCGCTTCTACCGCCCCGAAGAATTCAAAGAATTCGAGCAGGCAGGACTCGAAATGGGCTTCAAACACGTGGCATCGGGTCCGCTCGTACGCAGTTCGTACCACGCCGACGACCAGCACAACGCCGCAATCGACAAAATCCTCTATTCCGCCAACACCCAAAGCTAAGCCGGCCAGTGTCGATTCTCTACGTTGTCGCAACACCGATCGGCAATCTCGCCGATACTACGTCGCGTGCTGTAGAAATTCTCACAGCAGTACCGATAGTCGCCGCCGAAGACACACGAGTCGCCCGCAAACTACTCAACCACCTTGGTATCTCGCCTCGACTTAAGAGCCTCCACAAACACACAACTCCCGAACGACTCGACGCTCTCGTCACCAACCTCGAATCGGGCGACATGGCAGTGGTTTCTGACGCAGGTACACCCGGAATAAGCGACCCCGGCTCAGCGCTGGTCAGTGCCGCACTCGAGGCAGGACACGATGTAATACCGCTCCCCGGTGCTTCCGCACTAACCTCGGCATTGTCGATCACAGGCTGGGTGTTCGACCGGTTCCTTTTCCTCGGATTCCTACCCAGAAAGAAAAACGAGCAACTCGCTGCTTTGGAAAGTGCTGCGACCGAACCCGGACCAATCGTTGCATTCGAATCACCGCACCGAATCAAAGCTACACTCGACAATATCGACGCAGTCATGCCTGACCGCCAACTCGTCGTATGTCGCGAACTCACCAAACTCTACGAAGAGACGTTCCGAGGCTCCGCAAGAGAAGCATTCGATAATTTCAGCGAACCCCGTGGAGAGTTTGTTCTCGTTATACAAGGATCTGGCAACGTCGCAATTACCGAAATATCTGATGGTGAAATAACGCAGGCGCTCGACAATCTTGCGACAGAGGGACTAACAGGTCGAACCTTAGTCGAACGTGTCGTCGATCTCACAGGTGCACCGAAAAACCGTGTCTACCGACTCTCGCTCACCCAAAACTAAGCTCAGTAATCCTGAAGCTACTCACCATTAATCCTCCCCCACTAATCATCATCATTGCGCGCTGATTCCAACTCAACCGCCGCTATAATGAAACTCTGATCGAATTCTTCGTCGGCAACTACAAAACCGCCGTCCCAACCTCACTAGCACTGAACCGGAAATCTCACTTGCCCCGCAAAATACTTGTCGCCGTCGCTTGGCCGTATGTAAACGGCGAACCCCATCTCGGCCACATCGCAGGCATGGTGGTCCCCGCCGATATTTTCGCCCGGTACCACCGTATCGTCGGGAACGAAGTAGCGATGGTCTCCGGCTCCGACATGCACGGCACTCCAACAGCCCTGAAAGCCGCGGAAGAAGGCGTCTCGCCAGAAGTGGTCGCAACCCGCTACCACGAGATCTGGAGCAAGGCACTCGCCGACATGTCCTTCGCCTACGATCTGTACACGCACACGCACACTGATCGACACATCGAAGTCAGTCAGGAGTTGTTTCTGGGCCTACAGGAAAACGGACATCTGACCGAAGCGACCCAGTCGATGCCCTTCTCGGAAACCGAACAACGATTCCTATCCGATCGTTTTGTAGAAGGCACATGCCCACACTGCGGACACGACTCAGCGCGTGGCGACCAGTGCGACAACTGCGGACGAACTCTCGATCCTATTGATTTGATCGATATTCGAAGCAAGCAAGACGGCTCGACACCCGTTTTCAAAGACACCACTCACCTGATGCTCAAACTAGGCGATTTCCAGGAACAACTTGAAGAATGGGTATCCGGAAAAGACGAGTGGCGAGCCAACGTCCGCAACCAGACGCTTGGAATGCTCCACGAAGGTCTTCATGACCGAGCAATGACACGCGACATCGACTGGGGTGTACCCGTTCCGGTCGAAGGCTACGAATCAAAGCGAATATACGTCTGGTTCGAAGCCGTCATCGGCTATCTATCAGCAACCCGAGCGTGGGCTGAGCAACAAGGCAAGCCCGATACATGGAAGAAATGGTGGGTCGAACCCGACGGCGAGTCCTACTACTTCCAGGGCAAAGACAACGTGGCGTTCCACACCATCATCTTGCCTTCGATCCTGCTTGGCAACGGAGGACTCAACCTCCCGACCGAGGTGGTCGCAAACGAGTACCTTACGTTTGGCGGAGCCGACTTCTCAAAGAGCACAGGCCACGCCGTCTGGGTTCCCGATTTTCTGACACGTTATGAAGCCGATCCACTCCGCTACTATCTCGCTTCGATCATGCCCGAAACGTCCGATTCAGAGTTCACCTGGGAAGGATTCCACGCCGCCAACAACAACGAACTTGTCGCCACCTTCGGCAACTTCGTACACCGCGTCCTCACCATCACGACTCGCAACTTCGAAAACGCAGTGCCGACTCCCGGCGAGCTTGGTGAGGACGATCAAGAGGCACTCGATGCCTGCGATACAGCACTCAAAGAAGTTTCCAACGCCATTGACGCCCGACGATTCCGCGACGGACTTCGCACCGCAATGCGCCTCGCACGTCACGGCAACCAGTACATCGACTCCAAAGAGCCGTGGAAAGTGGTCAAAACCGATAAAGAAGCAGCAGGAACCGCACTCTGGGTTGGCCTGAACATCATCGCCACGCTCCGCACGGTGTTCTACCCATTCATGCCGACTACCGCCGACAAGATTCACGGTATGCTGTTTACTGAAAGCAATACTCTTACCGATGGCTGGGATCGAAGAGTTATTGTGGCAGGTGCCCCAATCGAAAAACCGACGCCGCTGTTCCGCAAACTTGACGATTCGATAATCGAAGAAGAAAACGCCCGACTCACCGGCGAATAACCACAGCAAGTTCAACAACCAGCCAGCAAGTACATTCATGGTTGAAGCCATCACACAGGAAAACATTTACCAGCCGGTCGCCGACGATCTGCAGGCAGTACTTGCTGAAATCGCGACTATCGCCGACAGGGCACCCGAAAACGCACCCGAACAAGCTTACGATCTCGATGCTCAATTGGGACACGTTCTCGCTACATCCGGCAAACGTGTTCGGCCAGCACTCACGCTAATTGCTTCCCGCCTATTCGGTCAGGGCGAAGGCGAAATGCCAGTTAAGATGGCTACCGCTGTCGAACTGCTCCACATCGCAACACTCGTTCACGACGACACGGTCGATCACGCAGACACACGTCGTGGCCACCAGACCGCGAGCAAGCTCTGGGGCAGAAACGTTGCAGTCCTGATTGGCGATTTCGTATTCGCAACCTCGGCGATGTATGTCTGCGACACCAACAACGTTCGGCTCGTGCGACGCTTCGCCGAGACGATAACTGAGCTAGCCCGTGGCGAACTCAATGAGATTTATACCGCTTGGCAGCCCAACGTAGCGATCGAGGAATACAACCAGCGTATCTACGACAAGACCGCCTCTCTGTTCTGCACAGCCGCCGAGGGCGGTGCCGTACTTGGTGGTGGCAACAACGATCAAACCGAAAACGTACGCAACTATGGCTACAACATCGGCATGGCATATCAGGTCTACGACGACCTTCTCGACTACAGGTCGACCAGCGAACAACTAGGTAAACCGGCGGGACACGATCTTGGCGAAGGAATTCTCACCCTCCCTGCGATACTCGCAGCCGAAAATGGCGCTTCGGAAGACATTCTGGCGCTGATGAAGGCTCCAGAAGAGGCACGTGCTGATCTGCTTCCGATCGCAGTCGATGCCATCAAGGAGTCGGGCGCCCTTGAACTGAGCCACAAGGTTGCAAACGACTACATCAACTCGGCCGTCAGGTCTCTCGATGGAATTCCGCCGAGCGACTCACTCGATTCGCTCCTGTCCCTCGCCGAATACGTCCAGGCGCGCAACCACTAGGCGAACATGGCAGCACGGTCACCCAAACGACCCGCCTCTGCACGGAGGCATATTCCAACCATCGCACCCGCCCTTGTCCAGGAACGGCTGAACACGATCTATGGACCAATCGAATGGCATCCACACAGGATCGCACTCGACCAGCTAATTAACACCGTGCTCAGCCAGCACACGTCCGATCTCAACGCTGATCGAGCTTATGATTCACTCCGCAAAGCATTGCCAACCTGGGGCGAAGTGATCGAAGCCGAAACCGCAACGGTTGTCGAAGCGATTCGGCATGGCGGTCTTGCGAACCAGAAGGCACCACGAATTCAACAGATCCTAGTCGAAATCCTGAAACGGCTCGGCCATTTCGAACTCGAATTTCTCGCAGGACTTCCACTTGAAGAAGCACGGGAATGGCTCACCTCGCTTCCAGGTGTCGGACCCAAAACAGCAGCTGTCGTGATGTCATTTTCCTTGCACATGCCAGCATTCCCGGTCGACACTCATATCCACCGCGTTTCGAAACGACTCGGATTCATCACCGAGAAAACAACTGCCGATCAAGCTCACCCCATCATGGAAGCCTTGATCCCCGAGGACGAACGCTACGAAATGCACGTCCTTCTCATCACCCACGGACGCCAGATCTGCAAAGCCCGAATCCCGCAATGCGTCAACTGCCCGCTCGCGAAAAAATGCGCCGCCAGCACAATGAAGTAATGGACGAGGCACAATGACTCCCTCTCCCTCAGGACTTCGCACCGCGTCCTCCCTCCCTTGAGAGTAAGGGATCTAGAGGGTGGATTTGATCGAATATCCTACGCAACGCGCGCGGCTGCCCTCCGCCCAAATCTATCCAACAACCAAAATTGGTAGCCACCACAAATCGCCGATTCGCCTACTTCGCGGTATGCTGAATATTAGTGCTGAAAACGACCGGTGCTGAGAAGCAACTCGGCCATCAAACTCGGCCCCATCGTCCAGCGGCCTAGGACATCACCCTTTCAAGGTGAAGACCGGAGTTCGAGTCTCCGTGGGGCTACCAATTCGCATTCAAAAACACCCCGCCTCACAGCGGGGTGTTTTTATTGGTGCTGTTCACTCCTCGACAACTCGTCATCTCAGTCGTACGATGCCGGCGAGTGGTCACCTCGCCACATTCAGGTCAGATGGCATTCCTAAGAATTCCACAGCCGGATGGTCAATCAAACAACCTCACCGATTAGTCCTCTCTTATTCGGGAGCCTGCGTGAACGCATGAACCTCTAACTCACCACCAAGACCTTCCCGCAACAACGTCCTAATGTGACCCTCAGCGCCCGTAATTCCAACTTTCAACGAAACCTTCTATATCCTCTGACAAACCCCTGCTCGATCCGTGCGAAAAAATTCCGGGTAACGCATCAACTGCGCCCCGGTGATCCGTCACACATCCAAACTCAGGAAAAAGAGAACATTGCCAAAACTACGAGTCCTCGTCACCGGAGCAAGCGGCCAAATCGGTTACTTGACGTTCAAGCGTCTACTCGATCAACCTGAAAAATACGACGCCTTCGGCATCGACCGGAAACAGGCTCCATCCGAACGAGTCCCAGACGACTGGTCTCTCGATCTACCTAACAACCGGTTCTCGGTAGCTAACCTCTCAGATTTCGAGGCAGTACAAACCGCAACCGAAGGCATGGATGTCGTAGTCCATCTTGGTGCTGACCCCGAAGGCCGCGAATGGGAGAGCGTCCTCCAGAACAACATCATCGGAACCTACAACGTGTTCGAGACAAGCCGCCTGAGCGGGGTAAAGCGAATTGTCGCCGCCAGCAGCATTATGGTCTCCGCTGGTCACCGACAGCAGGAACCATACAAGGCGATGATGGAACGCCGTCTGGACGATATTCCGAGCGATTTCGAACTGATTTCACCTGCAATCCCTGCCGAACCAAGAGGAATTTACGGAGCAAGCAAAGTCTGGACCGAATCACTTGCTCGCGTGTACTCCAACGCCCATGGACTAAGTTGTATAAACATCCGAATCGGCCAGGTCGAACGTGATCGTCCACGCCCACCTCAAGGTGCCGACATCTACGTCAGCCAGCGCGACATCATCCAGATGATCGAAAAAAGCATCAATGCCCCCGAATTCGTAAGGTTCGACACCTTCTACGGCATGTCCAACAACGATCACCGGTGGGTCGATATCGACCATGGGCGAGATGTCATAGGGTTCGTTCCCGAAGACCGAGCCGAAAACAATCACGACTACGAAACACCCACGCTATGAACGCCTTCACCGACAACATAATCGTCCTAACTCTCTCTGCAATCGGAATACTCGGCTGGATCGGAGTTTTGATCACTGCTGCGATCGAAATACTGGCCGAGGAGCCCAACTCCATAATCACCGCCGGGAAGCTCTCGCTTTACGTGGCATTCACAGCCTCGATCCTGCCCGGGATCTACGTCTTCTATTTCGACCGAAAAAGTTGTCATACCGCCGTACAATGCTCGCAACTAAACTGACCCACACACATGCCTAACGATTCCGAAAAATACATCGAACAGATAGCCTGCGGCTACGACGCCATCGCCGACGCCTATTTCGACAACTATCGAATCGACATTCCCAGTCAGGTCACGAAATTCGTAGATGGATTCAATTCGCAACTGTCACCAGGTAGTACGGTGCTCGAACCGGGCTGCGGTAATGGGTTTCCGTTCACCGCACAACTGACAAAACGTCATCGGGTAACCGGTATCGACGTCTCAACGGCTCAGATCGAAAAAGCCCGAGCAGAAGTACGTCTTTGACTCGTCGATAGAGTGACGCGTATTCATCGACATCTCGGCCGTGATGAATCGCAAAACCGGAAGCGACGGCGTTAAAATTCGACATTTCAGTCGGTTCGTTCCAAACCTAGATTCAACACACGACCTTCGTCGATCAGGAACAGCTCCAGCGAATCGAAAAGCATTTCGTAGACAAGATCAGAATCTGGTAGCCAATTCGAAGTTTGATCCGCAAAATCGGGTACCGAAGAGTGCTCAAACGCCTCTCTCACACCAGCAGCATCGAGGTTCATCGACTCCGCTCTGGAGATCAGTTCTTCGACTGTTGGACGAGTCTCCCCCTTACTCATAGCCGTTAGTCTCAGATATTCACGTGCACCTTTATCGAGCCCGATGTCTTGTCCCAGGCAGCAGCGAAGCCTTTCTGAATATTCTCCAGTCCGACTTGATGCGTCACGATCTCACGATAAGGAACCTCACCCGAAGCCAGCAGATCGATGGCGACTTCGTAGTCGTGGCGACCATCAATCACGCCGTAGCAAATCACCGACTGTATTCGAATCTCACGAATCAACGGCTCGAACAAATCGACCTCCAGCGGAATCTTCATCCCACCTAGATACAACATCGTGCCTTGATTGCGAGTCGCCTTAATCGCCTGCTTAAAAGACAAGCTCTGGTGACCGCCCACCGACTCAATTACGAAATCCGCGCCGATACCGTTAGTCGCATCGAGGCATGCCGCCTCGAATTCGCCCTCATCCGAACCAACCACAATATCCGCACCCATCTTCTTCGCTGCCTCGGCCTGATGAGGATACCGCGCCGAAGCGATAACCGCCCGAGCACCGAACGCCTTCGCAACAACGATGGAAGAAAGACCGATCGTCGCCGATCCAACCACTCCAACAACATCGTCTGGCTGCATTCGACCGTAACGAAGCCCGTGAACGCTCACAGCCATCGGCTCGACCAGCCCACCATCGATCCAGTCCATCGAATCGGTAAGCTTGAACAGGCCAGCCGTCTTGCGCGTCATGTAATGCGAGAACCCGCCACCAGTGTCGGGCGCGAGATTCATGCAATGCTTCCACTGCCCGTAACGGCAGAAATGGCACGAAAGGCAGGCACGACCCGCACCGATCATTTCGACCGCAACACGATCGCCCACTTGAAGATTCGTTTCGCCTTTCGGTAGTTCGAGAATCTCGCCAGCTACCTCGTGACCAGAAGCCATCGTTTGCGCTTCAGTTCGGCTGGTCGTCATGTGCAGATCGGATCCACAAATACCCGTCTGGCGAACACGGATCATCGCCGCTCCGTCGTACATTTCGGGCATCGGAACGTCATGAACTATGTACTGCCCTGTTCCATCATCCAGTGCGGCTCGCATCGTTTCTGCCATGAAATTCACTTCTTATTCGCTGGTGTTCTCGACTGAAGGCGAATCTTATCGCACAATCTCAGGTGTAATCTTGGTTTTCAAAAATCACTCACTAAACCGCAGCTAATAAGAAATGTCCAGAAACTCACAATTCCGCGGCGTATACGCCATTCCCATCACCCCGTTCAACAAAGATCTCTCAGTCGACTGGGAATCGCTTCGCAAGTGTATTGCATTCAGCGTCGACGCTGGCGCACACGGAATCGTCCTTCCAGTCAATGCTTCAGAAGGTCCGTACCTCACCGACGCCGAACGCAAGGAAGTGCTCAAAACCGGAATTGAAGTCGTAGACGGGGCAGTTCCGGTCATTGCCGGTGTCAGTGGGTCATCAACCGCCGTGTCGATAGAACTCACCAAGAACGCCGCCGAACTCGGTGCCGACTCTGTAATGGCAATGCCACCCAACGGTGCTGCCGGTCAGATCGTGTGGGATCACTACGTATCGATCGCCGAAACGGGCAGTTTACCGGTCTGGATTCAGAACAACAAGCCACCGGCTGGTCCCGTCGTTCCAACCACCATGATGATCAAGATGCTCAACGAAGTTGAACATGTCGATTACGTCAAAGAGGAAAGCTATTTGCCGGGTCAGATCATGACCGAGCTTCTCGAAAAATCCGGTGATGCAGTAAAAGGACTCATGGGCGGTATGGGCGGACGCTATCTAGTCGATGAATACCGCCGTGGATCGTGCGGAACGATGCCAGCAGGTCACATTACCGACGCCCACGTGAAGCTGTGGGACGCACTCGATGCTGGCGGTATCGATTCAGACGGCTTACAGATCGTCACTGAAGAGGCGCGTAGCATCTGGGAAGAGATGATTCCGTCGCTCAACTTCGAATTCATGTTCGGAGCCAACGCCTATAAGGCAGCCTACTGGCGACGCGGGATCATCAAGACCCCACTCACTCGAAACCCCGCCAACAAAACACTCGACAAACTCGACTACGCCGAACTCGACACCATCCTCAACCGAATGAGCAACCTCCTCGACGCCAAGATCTAACACCTCCCAACAATGACTCCCTCTCCCCGGGGAGAGAGCTAGGGTGAGGGAGAAATCCCCGACCGGTAACATCAGCCATGCCAAGAAGCTCTCAGCGATAACCACTAACCAAGAGGCGAGCAATAACCGACCGAGTAGGCGAATACGCACTGTCTAACGATAAATTCGGTACCCATTTACGGGTTATAGCGCACCTTTCCGAACTTCAGGCAAGCCAGGTTCGCAAGTTTCACAAGCTACTTGGCGACGACGATCTTGCCACCAAACCTCACTGCTCGATCGACAATTTCTGTGAGCTTGATGATGTAGACGCAGTCAAATCTGCGCTTCGAGAGATCGCCTCACAACATCGGTTTTTCGAAACGAGCATTAGTTCCGACGAGCTAAGGATCAGGTCTTCTGGCTGCGTCTAGACGATTAAACCCACCGAATAACATCTCGCGATGCAAGCTACGGTCGTTCAGGCAATGCTCCCAATCACAAACCGAATTCGGCCAGCCGGTAACTACTGGCCACACACAACGATGGTTCTCGATGCGAAACCTGAAGACTTCCGTTTATGGAGCCGAACATGGTAAAAATCGACATGACAAGCATGGCAAAATTCGAAGCGATTTCACTCATTGGGCGCATCGGTCTTGCCAGAGGTGGCGGCTACGAAGTCATCGAAGACTACCCACTACTCGGCTAGCTGATCGTTCGCCACTTCCGCCACACCAGCACCACCACCGCAATTGGAAATAGCACGATAACAGCGCCCAGAACGATCACCATCACACCCGATGAAACACCAAGCACGTGATCGATCTTCGCACTCAGCCACTCCCATAGATCGGGATCGATCGGTTCTGAATGGTGCAACAACGTTCCAACTGGATTCGCCATATCACTCCTCATCCGTTATCGACTCATGCAAAGCAACCGCAGCACCCTCCGGCACGGGTGAATAGCGAACTGAATCCTGCTTCTCACGAATCGACAACGAAACGATCCCCGCTCCCAACAGCGCCAATGCGCCTATCGCAAACGTAATGTCGTACGATCCCCACACCGTGAACGCCCACCCAAACAACATCACTGCCGCCGCGCCACCGAGCTGGTGCGCCATATTCGCAAAACCAAACAACGTACCGAGGTTCCGAACACCATACACATCAGCAGTCAACGAAGCAGTCAACGGAACCGTTGCAAGCCATGACATCCCACCGACAACCGCAAAGGCCCAAATCGCCGTTGATCCCGGCAAAACAATCAGTAAAACAAACCCCAATCCCCGAACCAGATAGACAGCTCCAAGCAAATTCTTCCGCTGCCACCGATCCGAAAGAAGCCCAACAACAAGCACGCCACCGGCGTTGATACCGCTCAACACACCAAATGCCAGCGCGGCAGTTCCGGTCGTAATATCCTCGCTAATCGCCCATCGCACGAAATGTACTGCAATCGAAGCCGTCGTAATTCCGCAAACGAAATAAGCGATCGACAACTGCCAGATCGGCTTCGAGTTAAGCGAATCCCGCCATTCCTCAGCGAATTTGGGACCAACCGGTCTGACGACCACTTCAGTTTCTGTCGAAGCCGAAGATTCTCCATCATCGATCTTCAAACCCATATCTTCAGGGGTGCTTCGAACAACAATTAGCAGCAGCGGAACACCTAGCGCAAGTGCTAACCCTCCAACCAACCAGTGCGCAGTCTGCCAACTGAATTCGACCAACAAGTAACTCAGGAAAGGTACGACAATCAGCCCACCAACCGACCCGCCAGCAATCAGAACGGCCATCGCCATTCCGCGCTTCTTCTCGAACCAGCGAGCAACGATCACTCCAGTCGTAGCTGGAGAAATTCCACCTGCTGCAAACGAAATTACAAAACCGGAAAGAGCGATCAATCCATAAATATTCGTTACATACGCAACGCCGATAGTCGCCAGCGCCATCACCGTCAGTGAGATGACAACGACGCGACGCCCACCATAGATATCAGTGAGCCGGCCAACAATCGGCTGCGACACACCATTTACAAGCCACCCAACTGAAGCAGCGATCGAAACCGTCGCGGTGGAAATGCCCCAGTCCTGCTCCCACGTCTTGACGAACACACCAAAACCCTGACGAGAACCGATCGCTAAAAACGTGGCAAAGAACAACGCGGCAATGATGTACCAGCCGTAGTAGATACCCGATTTTTTCGAAGAACCGTCCAGCTCAGACCGGTTGTTACTCATCTAGCTCTCGAATCTTGGTCGACCATTCTTTGCATTCAGCAAGTCGGCCTTGCTCATACCCGGAGCGGCGGCCCATGTAATAAATCAACGAAGCAACTATCAGCGCAAGCGGAAGTACAACAAGAAAATGCATAAGAAAATCTGGCTAGACGGCCAGTTAATTGACTCTCATAATCTCGACTGCGTCGCGATTGATAATCCCTTCGATCGCATCCGAAGGAATCTCAGGCAAGTGGTGGTCCTTCGCAAACTTGGTTAAGCTACGCAAGTGGTCGATATTGTCCTGCGGACGCGTCACTGGCCAGTCGGATGCAAACAAAATCTTGTCGGTCACACCCCACTCGTAGAACAACCTCATTCCCTGCCAGAACGAATACGGTCGATAATATTGCGCTGACACATCGGCCCACACGTTGGGGTGCTTGCGAACCACCGCCAAGCAGTCGTTCTGCCACGGATGACCCAAGTGCGCTAGAACCATCGTCAAATTCGGAAACGCCATCGCAACCTTGTCAGAAGTCAACGGATGAGCATACGTGAGAGGCGCCTCAGTCATCGGCGATGTCCCCTGATGAAACACAATTGGGATTCCATCAGCTTCGAGGCGGGCGAATAGCTCGAACGCTTCTTTTCCCGTGGGATCGAAGTCTTGGTAGTTCGGCCCCAGCTTGATTCCTTTTACCCCCAGATCACCAACGCACCGGTCGTACTCGTCGTTCCACTTTGGGTCGAGCGGGTGTAATGACATGAACGGGATGATTTTGTCGGGCGCGTACTTTGCAGCCTCCGCAGCGACATCGTTGTGATTCAGTACGTCCGCCCAACCCTCGGTCCGGAGCACACGTTCGTCAGGACGCCAAGGTCGAGGTGCGATACCAAAAATGAACGCCTTGTCGACCGGTCCCATGTCGCGAAGATAATCATCGATCGAATTAGTCAGCTGTACCGTCTCGCCCGAACGCATGGTCGTTTCGACCTGCATTTCGTCCGGCGGAACCATTTCTTTGTGACTCGGAAGGTGAGTATGTACATCAACGATCATTGATTCTATCTCCAGCATGCTACGACAACGCCACTCGACTGCAGGTAGACGATGGACGCAAATATTACGCCTGAAACCAGCAGTTATGTCCGTCTGCCTGTTCGATACGCACACATTGCCGAGCCATCATCCTACCCCCGTCGAAGGACCGCAATCTCCATCCATTACCCACCACCGTCATCCTGAACTTGATTCAGGATCTCGCACAGCAACAATCGCACACCTTAGGATCAAGCCCGTTCCATCCGACCACCCCCCACACCCGCACCGGGCATGTATACCCTGCTCCCGTGACCTCACCATCTCAAAACAATCAGGAAGAAATGCGCCACTGGCGCAACCGCGTCCTCTTCAGCTACGCCGCCTTCTACCTGTTCGTCTACATGGGCAGATTCAACCACTGGCCAGCCGGACCGGTGATGCGCGAACAACTCGACTTCACTCACATTGAAATCGGGATAATCAACGCCTGCCTGCTCTGGGGATTCGCCATCGGCGACATGATCCACGGCAGAATCGCCGAAATCTACGGCTATCGATTCTGGCTTGTAGTAGGCACTCTCACTTCGGTCGCACTAAACTGGATCACCAGCTTTGGAACGAGCCTTTGGAGCATCGCCATTCCGTGGGGACTCAACGGTTTCGCGAACGCAACGGTGTGGTCGCCTGCCATCGGAATGCTCGCCCAGTGGTGGCATCGATCGCAACGCGGACGTGTGATGGGACTCGTCGGCGTCTCTGCCGGATCAGCGATGCTTGTCATGTGGCTTGTCACCGGTTGGACCGTCACTGAATTCGGCTGGAGAGCCGCCTTCAGATACCCACCGCTCCTCATGGTCCCGGCCGCAATCTCGCTCTTCTTCCTCGTCCGAGACCGTCCATCCGACATCGGCCTCGAAGACCTCGATCAGACAGGACACATTCGCCCTGCTAAATCACAGACAATACCTCCCGCTGATCATCATGAGCCTGTCGAAGGGTTTCGACAAAACCCAGATGGCGCACTTACCGCCTACCGTGTCCTCTTCTCAAACTGGCGATTCGTCGCCACCTCGCACGTAAAAGGACTCGAAAACGTCGTCCGATATGGGCTTACGACCTGGGCGCCGCTCTACTACTTCGAAGAAGCCGGGTTATCGATCGGAACCACGGCTCTTGTAACCGTTGCGTTACCCATCGGATACCTCGCGGCACCGCTCGTATCAGGCTGGATCTCCGATGTGCTCCTCGATGGACGTCGCAGTCCGATGATCGCCGCATCCGCCCTCATCTCAGCCGCTGCCCTCATCGGACTCGCCATCGTCCCTGCCGAGAACGTCTACGCCGGAGTCGCGTTGCTCTTCATCGGTGCCTTCGCCATGAGCCTCTCGATGTCATCAACGCTCGTAGTCGACATGGCAGGACCAAAATACGCGGCCACCGCCTCAGGTGTCCTAGACGGACATGGCTACGTCTATGCCGGTGGCCAGGCCCTCATCTTCGCCCTCCTCCTCGACACTTCAGGTGCACCTTGGCACCTCGTGTTCCTCGGCATGGCCGCCGCCCGCATTCTCTCCGCCCTAATCGCGTGGCGAGTAAGGCTTTAGGCACTAATCCCGCAGCACCCGGAATCCGATCTCACTCCCCAGACTCTTCTTCATCGAGAGCTTGATCATTAGTAGACAAAGTGGTTCGAGCAGACGAGCAGCCTCCAGACCACCAGCGTCGATCACATCGAAGCCGAGTTCGCCGACCAAGCTTGAGACAAGCGATTTTGTCTCCGCCTCGTCGCCGCAGATCGGAATTGAAACCTTTCGATCGTCGAGTTTCGTGCCATCGAGAAGCCTAGCATCAACGACGTTCAGCGCCTTCACAACGTGAGCACCGGCAGCCCATCGAGCCACCTGCTCGCCACCTGAATCGTCGTGCCCAATCTCAAGACTCAGTCCGTTCGCCAACGGATTCGTGGCATCGATCAAAACCCGACCCGACAAATCACCAAGTGTAGCGATCGAAACCTTGGCAGCACTCCACGGAATCGCCAGAACAATCACATCGGCTCCAACTACCGATTCCGCCAACCCAGCGGCCGAAACGTCGCTACCGATCTCAGCGATCAACGAAACAATCCGCTCCGATTCCGGCGATCGCGAACCGATCACAACTGAATGCCCCAAACCTGACCACGACTTAGCCAACCCCGTCCCAACGCTCCCACTCCCGACAACAGCAATTCGCATCGGTCAGTTCTCAATCTCGAGATGCGATAGCGGAACCCAACCCAGCAATGTCTTCGCCTTCGTCAGATTATGCTCTTTCTCGTTCTCATCTCCAGCAATAAACACCGGATCGAACCGGCCATGTCCAACCTGCACGTTGTCTAGCGCCGCCAGATACGCCCGAGCAAGATCAGCCTCATCCGTCACAAACAACGGATTCGAACCATCGGGGCGATCCGTAATAGGTTGATTTCGTTCTTCCAAATACGCCTCACGGCCACGCGGACCGGTAATACGCAAAGCCGTAATGTTCATGTCGAACCACGAAGCAAAGTACGAACAAATCCTCTCGCCAAATCCTTTGCTCAACCCGTAGGCACTGGGCGTGTCCAACGGAAGTTCGTCCTCGTTCTTGTAGTAGTTCCGAGCACGGTGGTGCACGCTCATCGAACTCGTGTAGACGCCCTTCGAAACCCCTGCTCCCTGCGCAAGCCACAAGAACGTGTGAAGTCCAAGACAGTTGACTTCATAGTTTTCTCGAATGACCTTTAGGTCTTGGTCCGTAACCGAACCACCCTGCGGACTCAGCATTACCAGCCAGATAAAAGCGTCTATACCATCGACGGCCTTCTTAATCGCGTCAGCATCGGTAACAGAACCCTTCACGAACTCAACGGTCTCGTGCTGCGACTCAGCCAGGTCGAGAACACGAATATCGTGCTCTTTCTGAAGATACGGCGTGATAAACGAGCCCACCATCCCCGACCCACCCGCGAGTAGTAATTTCAAATTTTCGTCCTGTTCTGTAGGTACATTCTTTCTCCTTAAGGGAGAAGGTTAGGTTGAGGGGGAATGAAGACGCAACTTCCGAATCAAACTACTCCAAGTCGTCCGCCACATCGCTCGGATTACCGTCCAGTACTGCACGAAGTCCGTACGACACCTCGTCCAACTTCGCGATCGCCTCAGCAGGCAGCGTTAGCTCCAGCGCACCCGACACATCAACTATCTGTTCCACCGTATCGGCACCTGAGATGGCGACCGTGACTTCACGATGCGACATGACCCATGCCATCGCCACCTGCGGCATCGATGCTCCCAGATCTGCCGCAATCTCACCGACAGCTGCTATCACCTTCGCCGCTCGTCCCTGCATGTACTTCTCGATGGCCCCCTTACGGCGAGACCCCCAAAGCGTGCTCTCATCGGGCACTTCATCAGGTCGATACGTCCCGCTCAATAATCCAACTCCGAGTGGGCTGTAAGCCATCACCCCAACGCCAGTCTCTCGAACCATCGGGAACAACTCATCTTCCTGCGTTCGATTCATCAGTGAATACGGATTCTGAACAGCAATCAAAGGCTGAGCGTTGATTCGCTTCTGCAACTGGAGTGCTTGCACTACCTGCCACGCCTGGAAATTACTCACGCCAACGTACCGAATTTTGCCATCCTGAATCAGCGTTTCCATCGTTCGAAACTGCTCTTCGAACAGGCTCATATCGTCAACACCGTGGAAGATGTAGACATCGACGTGATCGGTTTCGAGCCGTTTTAACGATCGCTCGATCTCCCGCATGATATGAAAACGCGAAGCACCCTGATCGTTCGGACCGCTCCCAATCGGGCTGAACACTTTCGACGTAATCACTACGTCGTCTCGCCGACCCTTTAGCGCCTTACCAAGTACCTGCTCGGAACTGCCAATATTCCGACGGTCGTCCATGAACCCATAGACGTTCGCACAATCGATCAGGTTGATGCCTGAATCGAGGGCGACGCGGATGACCTTCTCAGCCTCGCCCCGGTCGAACTGCCCTCGGAAGCCCAGTCCAAGAGCCATCGGAGAAACTTTCACCCCGGCTGTGCCGAAGTTCACGTATTCAATACCCAATTGAAATCCTCATTACCAACAATTCACATAAACTTCTCTGCGGCGCAATTTGATTTCGCTACCGAGCGCAGATTCTACCTCGATTCCGGTCGAGTTCTACGCATCTCGACGCCAAATCACCAAAATCGTGTTACGACTCGAGGAACGTCTACCCAAATGACAGCCGCAACCAACCCTGTGATCGTTGCCAAAGACCTCCGCAAGAAATATGAAGAGATAACCGCCGTCAACGGCATCTCGTTCGAAGTTCGTCGTGGCGAAGTTTTCGGTATGCTCGGCCCAAACGGTGCCGGAAAAACAACAACCATCGAGATTCTCGAAGGTATGCGTGACGCCGATTCCGGCGACGCCATCATCAATGGCATCAACGTCAAGGACGATCCCACTGCGGTCAAAACGATCATCGGTGTTCAACTTCAGCAAAACGCCTTCTTCGACAATCTCAAACTCGCGGAAATCGTCAATCTCTACGCCAAGCTGTATCTGTCAGTGGTTGACCCGGTCGAAGTTCTATCAAGGGTCGGCCTCGACAACCGCAAGAACGCTAAATATGCCGAACTATCCGGCGGTCAGAAGCAGCGACTTTCGATCGCAGTCGCGCTGGTAAACGATCCCGTAGTTTTATTCCTCGACGAGCCGACAACCGGCCTAGATCCGCAGGCGAGACGACAGCTCTGGGAACTCGTGAGAACGATCCAGAAGAGTGGAGCCACGATCGTCCTGACCACCCACTACATGGAAGAAGCCGAAGAACTCTGCGACCGGATCGCTGTGGTCGAAAACGGCGAAATCATCGCTCTTGATACCCCCGACGCACTTATCGATCAATTGCTCGCTACCGGCTTCAAACCGGAGAGACGTATACGTGAAGCGACGCTCGACGACGTGTTTTTGAATCTTACCGGCCGCGATCTTCGAGACTAATCCAGATGAAAATTTACCTCACACTCACCGTCGCATCACTAAAGATGTACTTCCGCAACAAGCAAGCCTTGTTCTGGGCTCTCTTCTTCCCGTTGTTGATCATGTTGATTTTCGGAATCATGGATTTCGATAAGTACAACTCGCCAAACGTCGGAATTTATGACGCCGCAAACAACGATGCGTCCAAGGCACTTATCCAGGCGCTAAGAGGCAGCGACGAACAGAGACTGCTCAGCATCGATGTCTACCCACTCGACGAAGCACTTCACCAGCTGGAATTTGAATCTACCCAAGCCGTTATTGAGATTCCCGCAAACTACGGAGTTCCCGGTGAATTCGCCGAAATCAAAGTCATCTACGACGAACGATTCCAACAAGAACGCGCCGTGATTTCGACCATTCTTGGGCGAGTGACCGATGCCGTGTTCAAGGAAGCCGCTCAAGTCCCAGGCGAATACCGAGTCGAAAACTCCCTCGGAATTTCTGAATCTTTCATCGAAGGGCAGGGAAAAGGATTTAAGGCATGGTTAATCCCGGGTATCGCCGCGATGGCGATCATGCAGACCGGACTCTTCACGGTCGTATTTACTCTGGTCCGATTCAGATCCCAGGGCGTACTTCGACGACTGAAGGCTTCACCAATCGGTGCCTCGCACTTCCTCGCAGGGCAGCTCACGACAAAAGCGATTGTGGTAGTACTACAGACCTACGTTCTGGTGATTGTCGGTGCAATAGTGCTTGGCGTGTCGGTCGGCGACGGACGAGTCGGTACATGGATCGACTTAACTTTGCTGGCACTGCTAGGTGGCGCATTGTTTATCGCAATGGGACTCGCCGTATCGGGCTGGGCGAAGAACGAAGAAACCGCCGCTCCAGTCGCAAACATCATTTCAATGCCGATGATGTTTCTCTCAGGAGTCTTCTTCCCGCTCTCCGTCATGCCTGACTGGTTGACAGCATGGTCGCAGTACCTGCCGCTTACCTTTTTGGCTGATGGTATGAGAGCGATCACGGTCGAAGGCGCACCAATTACCACGCTCGATACCGAGCTAATCGGTCTCGGGGTATGGATCGTACTCAGCTTCATCATCGCCACCAAAATGTTCCGCTGGGAATAGAGTGCCATTGGCGCAGTTTCTCCGACAGGACTATCTTGCGCATACTTGCATAATCAAACCAGTGAGCAATCACACGACCTAAACACATATCGCAAACCCGTTACGCTATGCTTTCGGTCGATTCGGTGCAGCCGTTTCGAAAACAAAGAAAACGAGCCCCCAATCGGGTGCACGGTTCCAGAACAAAGGCTCGTTCCCTTGAAACTGTTACGCCAATTCACTTGCATCGGCTTTTGTAATCGCAACCAGTTCTTATGACCAGTCCAGGCAACTCAGAAATAACAGAACACGACACCACCGCACCGGGTGAAACTTTGGCGGTCGGTGAGCTTTCGAGACGCACCGGCGTCACTACAGCCACGATCAACTACTACGTTCGAATAGGTGTTCTACCACCTCCTCGAAAAACAAGTCGCACGCGGGCGCTCTATCCCGCTCACTTCGAAGGCTTGATCGAGAAAATCAAAGAACTTCAGGCTGCCGGACTCAATCTCAAAGGAATAAAGCAGATTGTAAACGGCGATCCCTCATCGCCACTCGCATCCGCAATGCCGTCGGCAAAAGGCGCAGGTGCTGCAGCCTCTGCGCCAGCAAGTCCGATACCCATCTCAGAATTCTTAACCCAGAGCGGCCTTGACCTCGATCTCTACGACAACCTGATCACATCGGAACTGATAAGGCGTCCACGCACAGGACCTGACGGTGCTCCCGCACACGATCGCCGTGATCTGACAGCCGCTCGGGCATTCGCCCGACTAACAGCCGCGGGCATAGAGTACCCACTTCTCGAGCGGCACACCGAATACAGTCCTCTATCGAAAGCCGAAGCACTGTTCCTGGTAGAACATCTGAGTTCAGCAACCCGCCGCACGCCAGCAACTCAGCCAACAAGCCTCGTCGCTGCCTTCGATGCCATCAGGCGCTATCAACGCAGTCTCCAACTAGACGAAGCCTACCCTGACTGGCGATACACCTCGACCTAGTCAAACATGTCCCCTTTCCCTCGAAGGGCGAGGGTTAGGGTGTGGATAGAAATCGACCGTTGGGCCAGTTTCTCAGCAACGGTGCCAATCACGCCACTCAGTGGCGTTGGTCCTTCACATAATCAATCACCGAACTCAGACCGCCCGGGGGTGCACCTAGACGAACCGCCTCCGCCACGTCGGCTTCCGACTTTTCATCCTCGCTAATAGCTGCGTGAGCAACCGCGCGATTGCCGTACATATCGGCAACACCGGGCTTGAGCTCGATAGCCTTCGTGAAATTGTTAATCGCCTGCTCGAAATCACCCATCGACAGATAAGCAACGCCCAAATTGAACTGTACTTCGTGGTTCTCGGGATCAAGCCACGCAGCTTCCTCGAAATCGCTGGCAGCTTTATCGGGCATACCCAGCTGAGCGCTCGTCAAACCACGTTGAAAAAACTCTGCAGCACTCTTCGGCGGAAAATCGATTTCCGCTTTGTTTGTTTCGCTCGGCAAGTCGTCCGGCGTCGTCAAATTCAAATTCTTTCTATGGAATATGGGGATAGTTAGACCCAAATCTCTCGACAGTCAACAATGCTAACCGACACAATCTCCGATATCGTGTTAGAAATACCGCCAAGCTAGGTTCCGTCCTGTTCCCTACCCGAGAAGGTGCTAAAGGGAGGGTAAACTGCGACGCGCAACCAGATCATCCGCTTACGCCCTCAGCCAAAAGTACTGGTACTCCCTTCCTTGATGGAAGGGAGTTATAGGGACGTAAATACGAAGCGCGACCAAGTCATCCGATGACGCCCGGTGCTAAACAAGAAAGACGTAAGTTGAAAATCGCCCTGATCGGCCAATCCGTATTCGGAAAATCAGTACTCGAAGCCCTCGTCGAAAAAGGTGAGGACGAAATTGTCGGAGTCTTTGCCCCTCCAATCAGGGAAGGACACTCATCTGACCCAATTTCCGATACTGCAAACGAACTCAATGTGCCCGTATATGAGTTCAGTCGCCTCCGCGATCAAGAAGCAATCGATCAATTCAACTCGCTTGAACCCGAACTGTGCGTAATGGCGTTCGTCACTGACATAGTCCCGATGGAAATGATCAACTTCCCTTCGCTCGGTACGATTCAATATCACCCGTCCCTCCTACCACTCCACCGTGGGCCCAGCTCGATCAACTGGCCAATCATCAACGGAGAAACCGAAACCGGTCTTACGATTTTCTGGCCGGATGAAGGACTCGATACTGGCCCCGTTCTGATGCAAAAGCACGTCACCATAGCCCCTGAAGCCACGCTTGGTAGTGTCTACTTCAATAAGCTCTACCCCCTCGGCGTCGAAGCCATGGTCGAATCAGTCGATCTCGTTCGCGCCGGAACTGCTCCGAAAATCGTTCAAGACGAATCAAATGCCACCTACGAAAGCTGGTGCAAAGCGAGCGATGTTGCTGTCGACTGGTTAGCAGGTGTCGATACTGTATTCAACATGATTCGCGGTGCCGATCCCCAACCCGGCGCAAATACTACGCACAACGGAATAAACCTCTCGCTCTACGATGCTGCACGATCTTCGTACATTTCCGATGGGCATTCACCGGGAGCAGTCGTGGAAATTAGCGGCGAAAAGATCATCGTCTCAGCCGCCGATGGATCAATCGCTATCGGACGTGTCCGTGCCACTGGAGGCAAGAAGATCGGCGCTGCAGAATGGGCAGAGTCTGTCGATCTAAAGGTCGGCGATCTCTTCGGAATTTAGCGGTCCGTCAGAAAACCGTCGAATAGCTCGTTCACTTCGTCGGCTCGATCGAGGAGCGGAACGTGCATCGCATTCTCAATCACAAACATCCGTGCGTTCGGCACCAACTCAGCCAGCCGATATCCATGCTCCACAGGAAACAACGGGTCGTTCTCACCCCAGATGGCAAGAGTCGGTGCGGTGATTGATCTGAGCTCGTCGTCAGTAAAAATACTCTTCTGGCCACCAAGGCCGGTGATCGCCGAAAGACTCGTTCGCATCGCCTTTGAGTGCCCCTCGGTCAGCGTCACGTCGTAAGCGTATTGCCTGTACGCCACAGCGTCCTCGAACCGTGAATTCACAACTTCCATCGTCTTGAAATAGTTGTCCTGTCCCCACCGATTCGGACGCGTCACCAATCGTCCAAACAGCGGAACATTCGCCAGCTTAAACAGCAGAGGGAACTCCTTGCCAAGTCCTGCCGAATCGACAACTACCACCCGATCGACTCGTTCCGGGTACTCGATTGCCAGTGCCAGTGCCCCCTGCGCACCCATCGAGAGGCCGACAACATCGGCTCGCTCCAACTTCAACGCATCCATGAATCCGGTCAGGTACATGAGAAGCGAATCCACAAGCGGTGACCCAAAACCAACCTGAGAGGAAAGACCGAATACAGGATGGTCAGGAGCGATCACACGATGCGATTTTGAAAGAATCTCGATCTGGCGAAACCAGATAGCCGATCCTGCTCCGCCGCCGTGCAGCATGAGAACTGGCGACCCATCGCCGTACTCCAAATAGTGAATTCGCTGGCCGCTCACTTCTACAAATTGACTCTGATACTCAAGGCCAGCCCGCACTAGCAGTTCCGTCATGCTTCCGATGATCTGCTGTTCTGGCGCGGAAAATTCATGTTGGCCCGATGTATCCGTGTTCGACGTGATCAATTTCCACTACTGGCTGTATAAACGAACGATTTTTCTGAACGAATCCGAGTATAAACAAGCAATTCACTCTACAATCGTCGCAGCGCCATGAGTACGACCAACCATCACACCGACATATCGCCAGCCGAAGAACCGGTCTCAGAACCCGAATTCCACGGATTATCTGAAATTCAGCTTCAGGCATGGGAACTCCTCGAATTCACGAACGTTAGAGAGCTTCTCGCCAACCGAACACGCTTCTTCATGTCCCGCGAAATGGTTATCGCAGCACGCCCGGTAACCGATATCAAAGACGTCGAGCGACTGCAGGACGAAACGGCTCAGGCGGCACTCATGCTTGGAACTGTCGGCGACATAGGGTTGGTAGGAACGAGAGATCCGCGTGACCTCCTCCGTCGCGCCGCAATCGACGGAATGCTCACAGGAACCGAGATCGTATCGGTGCTGCACCTTCTCGAATCCATCTGGACAGCACGAAACACCGTCGTGGCGATGAAAGGCTGCGCCCCGCTTCTCGAGGTAATTGTCTCCGAAATACCCGACCTGCGTGATCTTGGTAAAGAGATTTTCAAATCGATCTCTGAACAGGGTGAAGTCCTCAACAACGCAACCCCGAAACTTGCACGTCTCAGGGCCAATGTAAGCAAAACGTTCCAGCGGGTCATGCGAGCAATGGAACGAATTTCCAACAGCAAAACCGTGAAGCAATCGCTTCAATCAGGTGCCATCGCAACCCGCGGAGAACGACTCGTCCTCGAAGTTCGAGCCGACGCCAGAGACTCAGTCCCGGGGATCGTCCACGACGTATCAAGTAGCGGAGCAACCCTGTTCGTCGAGCCACTCAAAGCCGTTGAGCTTTGCAACGACTGGCGAGAAACCGAGGCCGAAGCGCAACGAGAAGAAGAACGAATTCTCCGACGTCTATCACGCTTGATTGGTGACCGGGAAGAAGAAGCGATCATCGCCGTTGAAGCAGCAGCCGCGCTCGATTTCATTACCGCCCGCGCCCGACTCGCCGGAACGATGAAAGCTCGGCGTATCGAAACGATGCCCCCTGGTTCCGACAACGTCACCAACCTCGTTGGCGCACGCCACCCCCTTCTCGGCAGCGACGCGGTTCCCATCACAATCAATATCGGTCCCGGATTCCGTGGCCTCGTGATTACCGGTCCGAACACCGGTGGTAAAACCGTTGCGATCAAGACAATCGGCCTGTTCGCCCTGATGCACCAGTCGGGATTGCAGTTGCCCGTGGTCGACGGCGAAATGGCGATCTTTGATGCTGTCTACGCTGATATCGGCGACTCACAATCGATAGAACGATCAGTTTCGACCTTCTCTTCGCACATGGGACGCGTGATCGAAATTCTCCTCGAAGCGACCCCAAATTCCCTAATACTGCTCGACGAACTCGGTACTGGGACCGACCCCGAAGAAGGATCCGCCCTCGCACGCGCAGTTCTGGCACACGCCACCGAAAACGACATGCCAATCGCGGTCACTTCTCACTATCGTGCCGTTGCCGAATACGCCGCCGAATCGGAAGAACTCGCCAACGCCTCTGTAGAACTAAATCCCGACACGATGATGCCCACATATCAGGTGCTAATGGGCATACCCGGTCGCAGCTACGCGTTGCACGTGGCGCGCCATCTGGGTATGCCAAGTCAGGTTCTCGACGACGCCGAATCGATGATGGATCCAAAGCGAGCCGAAGCGGAAACCATCCTCCAGCAACTACAACGAGAACGCGAAGAGGTGAGCCGGATACAAGCCGAAGCTGAGGAAGCGAAAATCGAAGCTGAAACCGCACGTAAAGACCTTCAGAGCAAGCTATCGAACGTAACTCGTGCACAAGAAGACATGCTCGAGAAATCGCGCATGGAACTCCGACTTGAAACCGAGGAGATCCGCCGTTCGCTCCGCAAGATCGTCAGCAATGCGAAGAACGACAACGACCTCGCAACTGCTCAACGTGCCATCGGTCGAGTTCGAACCCAGTTCTCCGATCCCACATGGTTGCCGGTCGCTCCACCCCCGGATGCCGTTCAGCCAGAACAGCCGGAAGAAGAAGAATCACTCCAACCGGGCGATCAGGTCGAAATCAAGGGACTCGCCGTCGAAGCAGAAGTAATCGATGTCAGTCCCGGCGGAACCGTCGAGTTGATGATGGGCAACTCTCGCATCGAGCTAAACGAACGCCAACTCCGTGTCATCAAACCCGCGCCTGAAAATAAACCGGCGGTCTCACCGAACGATCTACCCAACGTAACCGTCAACACAGTCACAGCAGGCGAAACCGCCAACACATCGGGCGAACTCGACATTCGAGGATCCAGAGTTCATGAATCAGATGAAATTGTTCGCCAGTTCATCGACGATAGCTCAATTCAGGGACTCTCCAACGTCCTAATCATTCATGGCGACGGCACCGGAGCACTTCGGGAATCCATTCGAGTCCAACTAGCGAAACATCCCCTCGTTGCCTCCTACAGTGCAGCCCCTCGCAATCGAGGCGGCAACGGTGCAACCCTCGTCGATCTCAACTAACTCAGATCGTTCTCGGTCACCTAAACAGCCACCTGCACCCTGTTTGCAATGTCCGTCTTCGAAAAAATATTCGCCCTATGCCGAATAACCGTGTTCGGTGTAATGAACAAAGCCTCGCAATCTCTCGATTCGACTTACCGGTTGCCAGCTCTCGAAGAACTTCAACTTCACGATCGGTTAAGCCATCGGGGTGGCTGAAACTGGGGCATCACGGTTGCAATTTCTGGGCGTGGTGTTACGCGACATCATCTTGATAGTGTCAACCGCTGCCTGCTCCTCAGACGTAAGTTGAACGGCGTTCATGCCGTCAACCAGCAGACCATGTTCACCCGAAAACTCGGCTTATTCAGCCAGAACCACAACGAGGTCAACCGGATCCGAAACAAAACAGTCCCCCCTCCTAGAGTGGGAGGCATTCGGGAGGCGTAAGGGCGGTGTACCTATCGGGCACGAAAGATGACCCGCATCCTCAGTTCAAATCGTTCTTGAGCGAGTTCGGTAAAATCAGCGGCATCACACCGTTGGCAAACTTTGGGAAGCGTTTTCAGCTTCGGCCAACCGGAGTTAATAGAAAAAGCCGCCTGAGTAAATGCACTCATACGGCTTATCGTGATTGCGAAACAAGCTCTAGGGCACCAGCGAAACCGCCTATGTGACCAGACCGAACCTACGATGGCAACGACTTCGCAACCGCTTCCAGTGTCTGCGCAATATCTGCGTCGCTGTGAGCTGTCGAAACAAACCATGCCTCGAACTGTGAAGGCGGTAGGTACACGCCGTTGTCGACCATACCGTGAAAGAAGGCACCGAACGCTTCACGATCGGTCGCAGAAGCACTATCCATATCGGTCACCGTTTTATTGGTGAAGAACACGGTCAACAACCCGCACGCACGGTTAATCACCGCAGGAACACCGGCTTTTCCAAATACATAGAGAACTCCATCGGCAAGCATGTCGGTTTTAGCCTGAATTCCTTCGTAAATTCCTGGCTTAGAAAGCTCGTCCAACGTGGCGATCCCAGCTGCCATTGCCACAGGATTACCCGAAAGCGTACCAGCCTGATACATCGGCCCTAGCGGTGCCACTTCGCTCATAATCTCCGCGCTGCCACCGTACGCACCAACCGGGAAGCCACCACCAACGATCTTGCCCAAGCACGTAATGTCTGGCGTAACGCCATAAACGCTCTGTGCACCGCCATAGGCAACACGAAATCCTGAAATAACCTCATCGAAAATCAACAGCGTGCCGTGTTCGGCTGTGTGATCACGCAATCCTTCGAGAAATTCCGGCTCGGGCGGTACAACACCCATATTGCCGCCGATCGGCTCGACAATCACCGCAGCTACTTCGCCTCTGTTCGCCTCAAGAAGCAGCCGAGCCGATTCAACATCGTTGAAATCAGCCACGAGCGTCGCAGCCGCATAGTCGGGATGAACACCTGCAGAGGAGGCAATTCCCTGATTCGCCAAACCCGATCCGGCCTCGACTAACAAAGCGTCTTCGTGACCGTGATAGCCACCGTTGAACTTCAATATCTTGTTGCGACCTGTCTTCGCTCGCGCTAACCGCAAAGCCGACATCGTCGCTTCGGTTCCGGAACTTACAAATCGGACAACTTCAATTGAAGGAACAGCATCGACCACCCGTCGCGCCATCTCAACTTCCAGCTCAGTAGGCGCACCAAACGAAGTCCCCGAGCGTGCAGCCTCAACCGCAGCATCAATTACCGCCGGATGCGCGTGGCCCAGGATCATCGGACCCCAAGAACACACATAGTCGATCAACTCGTTGTCGTCAGCATCCCATACTCGAGAGCCGGAAGCTTTCTTGAAAAAGATTGGTTCACCACCAACAGAACCCCATGCACGCGCAGGGCTGTTTACCCCCCCGGGGATGAGAGATTTGGCGTTAGAGAACAGCTGTGCCGACTTTGCACGAGACAATTGGGGTCTCCGAATAACTAACGAACGTGCTTAAAAACTAAGACACAGGTATTTTGGCGCGAAAAGGGGCACTGTAAACAGTACCTCTCGTCAGATTTCACCCAATCTGGGTATTTGCCGGAAATTACTCGAGCTCGTGTTCTGTCTCGCTCTGCTCAACGAGTGCAAACACTTTTTGAACTACTTCGGCTCCACTATCTTCTTCGCTGCGCAGGAAACTGATCGGATCGGCGAGGATTCTGCGAACAAGCGAGCGAGTCATCTTCTCGACCGAGACGGCCTGCTTCTCGGTCAGTCCGTCGAGCTGCCCAAGCGTCTGCTCGACTTCCTCACGCCTCATCTGCTCCATGCGCGCCCCGAGTGTCTTGATAACCGGCTCGCTATTGATACCCATCAAGCGCTCCTTGAAACGTCGAATACCGTCATCAATCAGGTCCTGTGCCTCTGCTGCAGCCTTTTCACGAAACTCCCAGCTTTTAACCGATTTCGCCTGTAGCTCGGGAAGGCTAATGAGATTTACGCCAGCAACGTCAGCCGACGCAGGATCAACGTCACGTGGCATACCCAAATCGAGAATACTCAACTTCCGATCCGGGCGAGTATCGATAACTTCCTTGACGACATCGACCATAATCACCGAATCGGTAGAAGCCGTACATGTAATCAGCACGTCTGCCTCGGCGATGGCTTCCGTAATATCTTCGAACGCTACCTGCGGCGCACCAAGCTCATCGGCAAGAATATTGCCACGGTTCATCGATCGGCTCGCAACAACAATATCGTCTGCCCCGTAGCGTCTCAGTGCTCGAGCGGTCAGCTTGCCCATCTCACCAGCACCAAGCAGCACTACGCGTAATCCCTTGAAATCGCCCAATGTCGTCTGAAGTTCCTGGACACCGAGCGACGAAACCGAAGTTCGATTTCGACCCAAGTCCGTCTCTTTACGAATCTTGCGGCTCGTTCGAAGAGCAGCGTGGAACAACCGTGAAAGCATCGGGTCGACAGTGCCAGCCTCGCCAGCCGCCTGCAAAGCTCGAGTTACCTGTCCGAGTATCTGAGATTCTCCGAGTGCTATCGATTGAAGGCCGGCTGTGACACCGAAAAGTTGTTTGGCTACCTCGTCTCCAGTAAGGGTGTAGATGTACTCGCTAATACCGGTGATACCAGCATGTTCTGCGACAGCGTCGATATATTCCCTGAGCTGACGCACTCCAACTTCAGCGTTTTCGGCGACTGAGTAGATCTCGGTGCGGTTGCAGGTCGAGAGGATGACTCCCCCACCGGCGTACGTCGCAAGCCGTCCAAGGTGTCCCTTAAGCGAATGAGTTGGGACAGCCACACGCTCCAGTACTTCAATTGGAGCGTGATCAATATTTAGCCCTGCGAGTATGAAATTCAAATAAATAAATCTGCCGTTGAAAGCTCCGACTTTAGATTCTTCGGCATAACCCCAGCCCCTGACTGAAACGGTAGCCAGTTCTAATTACTGTTCGACTGTAAAACTCATCACGATTAATCGCGCTTTTTACTTAGTAACGTAAAGAGTTCATGATGCTTGGTGATAGCATCTGCAAACCGAAGTTTAAGGTATCAATCAATTAAGAGATTTTCAGCGTGACGCATGAGTATTCCATCAATTATCCCGCCAAGTGAACGTGGCTATTCGATTTCAGATGTTTTTGTAACGACCGATTGGCTTTCCGATCACATTTCAGATCCGAACGTGAGGCTTGTCGATACCGACATACCAGATGAATACACAGCAGGTCACATTCCAGGCGCTGTAAATCCAGTCGATCACTACTACAAAACGTCACTTGACGACCGAACGCATATTCAGGGACCCGAGCAGTTCGCACAGACGATGGCAAATCTCGGAATCGACAACGACACGCTTGTGATCGGATACAACCGGAGCGGAGGCGTCTACTCGTTTCGACTCATGTGGGCGCTCCACTACTACGGACACACCAATGTAAGAGTCCTTGATGGCGGGCTCGAAAAGTGGGTGGCCGAGGGTCGAGAAACGACCACCGAAGTGACTTCGTACGCGGGCAGAACAGGGACGTTTTCGGCTACGGAAAATTCCGAGATATTCGCCTCACGCGATCGAGTAATTTCAGCGATCGACGACGATTCGACGATCTTGATGGACGTGCGATCAGACGACGAATGGTCTGGTGAAAATAAACGTGGCGGCCCACGTGGCGGAAGAATTCCAGGTGCGGTTCATCTGGAGTGGACACATTTCATGACCGAGGGCGAGATCCCCTCACTGAAGACCGCCCCGGAAATACGAAAAATACTCACAGATGTGGGAATTACACCCGACAAAAACGTCATCACTTACTGACAGGGAGGCATCCGCGCGGCGCACGGATTCTGGACCCTGAAACTAGCCGGTTTCGAGAACGTGCGTGACTACGATGGATCATGGCGAGATTGGGCCGAAGTGCCTTCATGCCCCATCGAGGGACTCACCTAAACACCAACAGATACCTCGACCGAAGTGGAGAGACCTTCGATGGTGTGACTGTGTCGGCAGTAACCGCGATTGCTGCGGTCGCCTGCGGTGGTGATCTCGATCCTGTTAACGCTCCAACGCAGATCGTAGTTAGGCCACATCAGCCCCGGCACCAAACGTGCCAGATCCAACACCGGTGGTAAAGCCGGCGAACCCGCCACCGGTTGATCCAAACCGACGATTCCCCATTCAGGTGCTCTCGCCCCTACAATCCGTGCACACCGCAATCATCTGCAGCACTGGAACCCTCGTTGTCCAACTGGCCACAGCTCGCAAAATCTCAGGAAACCGATCTATTCAACCTGATTGAAAAGCTCGTCCTGATCGAAACACCTACCAGCGATAAAGCAGCAAACGATCACATCGCGTCACTTGCTGCCGATCTGCTCAAAGATCTGGGAGCCGAAGTCGAAATTCACCCGGAATCAACCTATGGCGATCACGTAACTGGTGACTGGCCAGCATCGGAATCAACGAAAAGTCATGCCCTCATCGTCGGTCACCTTGACACCGTTTGGCCGTTCGGAACCCTTGAGCGAATGGGCTACACCGAAAAAGATGGACGTCTTTACGGACCCGGCGTACTCGATATGAAAGCCGGTATCGCAACCACAATCATCGGACTCCGGACTCTCCAGCAGAACAATCTCTGGCCAATCCGACCGATTAAAGTTCTTTTCAACACCGATGAAGAGGCCGGCAGCCCATCATCACGTCCACTCGTAGAAAAATGCGCAAAAGGTGCTGAGTACGCACTAATCATGGAACCGGGCCAGGCAGGCGCCGGGGCACTCAAAACACAGCGAAAAGGGCTTGGCGAGTTCCGTGTTTCGATCACAGGCAAAGCGAGTCACGCCGGGGCGTTTCCCGAACGAGGAGCCTCGGCGATTAACGAACTAGCCCTCAGAATCATCGAATGCCAAGCACTAAATGACTGGCCGAGCGGCATCACCGTAAATACCGGGCTGATCTCGGGTGGATCGGCAAGGAACACGATACCCGCATCAGCCGAAGCAAGCATCGACGTTCGAGTGCGCACAACCAATCAAGCAGAAGTCATCGAGTCGCAAATACGTTCAATGAAACCAGAGATCGAAGGCACTTCCATCAAAATCTCTGGTGGCTTCCACCGTCCTCCAATGGAGCGGACGTCCGCACTTGCCGAGCTTGCCGAAAAACTCATCGGCTGGTCGAACGAGTTCGGTTTCGAACTGACTGAAGAATCGACCGGCGGCGGCAGCGACGCCAATCTGACCGCCGCAATGGGCGTCCCCTCCGCCGACGGACTCGGCTCAAAGGGGTTGAATCCTCACGCTGAAGGAGAAAACATCGAAATCAGCGAACAGATCAATCGTCTTGCATTGTTCATGAAAGCGATAAACTCGCTCTAGAAGAACAGCGATGACTCAGCAGACAGACCCGACACCACAGACTCAGGATGATGTCCGACGCCTTGCCGTTGGTCGCGGAAGCGCGCTGAATCTCGATCGAATACTTGCACCTCTCAACGGCTTCCGACGATCGGAACAGATACTGCCGTTCGCCTCGATGATGGCTGACTGGTTCTCTGGCGAAATCACTCTTTTCCACAGCCTGCCGTCGACTCACCCGGCCCATGGTGCACGTCCCGGACAGGTTCACTACCCGGATGCCCCGCATGATCGAGGCACCGCATTGGCTGCTGCCTATCTCGAAGAAGTCGTAAGCCGGCTGGGTCCTCACGGTGTGAAATCTCGCTGGGGCATCGCAACTGGCGACACCTCGACCATGATCACTTCCCGCTCGACGACCAGTTCATTCGGGATCGTTGCCATTGCGACGACAGTCAGATCTCGTGCTCACAGGTTCATATCACCCGGCCTACTCGACGATCTGTGGCGAAAAACAGCCGCACCGTTGCTGATCATCAACCCGCATCACGCAACGCTTAATGGTACGCCACCCGACGCACCAAAGACGCTGATCGTGCCCTGCACCCGGGGAAAGACCGATTCCGCCCTTCCGATCGCAAGTGCGCTGGCAGGAGCCAGTCGATCAGGGGTAAAAATTATTCTCGCGCGGTCAGAATCAACAGGCAAGATCGAAGACGAGATCATCAACACGTTCACTGCCGATGGAATTTCCGTCGAGATTGAACAGGGCGGAAAAGATCTCCTCAAACATGTAAACGGGCTTCAGATCGAAAATCCCGGCTCGTGGGTAGTTGCCGGATCGAGGATGCGCTCGGGTATCCGCCGGGCCGTCTTCGGCAGCAACGCCGATATGCTGGCCCGTGAAGCCAACGGGCCAATCGTGGTTGTTCCTGATCCCAAGGTAACACGAGAACGAAGGCGTTCGGCTCACGACGCCACACGCGATTTGACGTCATCGCTTTAGTCGAGCAGGATCGCTGCTAACTGGCCGATTTTTCCTGATTGCGACGGATCACGTAGCCGCCCAGCGCACCAACCGTAGCGCCGAACCACGTGTACGGAATCAAGGCCAGCGTGACCCAGACACCAAGCATCGTCGGAATTCCTATGATCTCGTCGACACCGAAAACGAACTTGACCAACAGCATCACGACAGACGGTACAAACATCAACGCTGCCATCAATGCGCCGAACTTAACGATTCCACTCTCATCAATCTTGGCGACACCACTACCGATAAAACCAGCAATGAAGGGACTGAGCGGAACTGCGACGTAGTGGACGATCGGAATGATCAGCGATGCAAGTATTATCCCGAACCCGACCAAAACTCCATTGAGCATGTAAATTCCCTTACCCGAACATTAATCTGCGCTGGCCAAACGATATCTATTCAGGGTACGCGAGTAGGCGTTCCCGCAAATAGCTCACCCGTAGCATCTTCCAATCATGCCCGACACCTCGTACTGTATCCACAATCATGCCTAACCAAGACGGGTCGCTCACCGGATCCGACACTATTACCCTCACCCATGCGTTCAACCGAATGATTCCGTTCGATGACGTTGAACCCTCCTCGGCATCTATCGGAACCCTCGAAAAAGTACATAAACGGGCCCAGAAAAATTCGACGAGCAATTCAGCCTTCATACGAATCGCCGAGGCACTTTCACTCGACATGATGGCTCACGCTGTTGGAGGATTCGCAGCAATGACCGAAGACGAACAAATCTCCTCACTTCGCAACATTGAATCCACACTTCCGGCTGAGTTCAACGTCGTTCTAAACCTCGCGCGAGATGTCTACTACGAAAACGACGAAACACCCGACCGGCCGGTGAACTTCGCTGGCGAAGACGAAATATTCGGCAAGCTTGCGCTCGAAGAATAGATCGTTTTCAGCGTCATGTCCGCGATCACATCACCGTCCGTATTAGGCTGGATACTAAAACAATTCCCGATTCAGTCAACGAAGGTGGGCTAAAGCGCTTATTGCCGACAACGAACAAACCATTAAACGCGCTCGTTATCCTGAATTTTATTCAGGATAACGCGATTTTCGCCAGTCAGCTCGAACGAACGCTACGCACCACTAAGCCAGATCGAACGTAATCTCGAACTCAGCGCAAATATCACGGAACCAGTCGACTACCTCCGGGTGCAACGGCACGCCATTCTCACGACGCTCAATCCGCGTCTCATGTTCCGGCAAACCGGCGTAAAGAACCCGCTCTTCACCCGGCATCGGTTTCGTCGCAGCGAGTCCGCTAACCATTCCATCCATATTAGCCTTGAACTCATCGACATCGCCAAACGCATCGACCGAGTACGCCGCAACGAAGTGGGCACGTCGTTGTTGGGCAAGAGTTCCGAATCCAGGTGCGAACGAAAGCTGGCCGCACAGAATGTCTACGATCACGCCAAGACCGTAGCCCTTGTGCGATCCGAGTTCTCGAGTTGAGCCCATCGGAAGTTGCATTCGTGTAGTACCCAGAGTTAGTTCCGTGAACTGACCACCATCCATATCAGGGGTTCCATCGTCATTGGCGACCCAGCCTGGTGACATCTCTTTACCCATTCGAGCTGCAAGACCGATCTTGTTTCCGGCGATCGAAGTCATCGCAGCATCAAACATGAACGTTGGCTCATTGTTACCCGGTGCTGCAAACGCAATCGGATTCGTTCCCAACTGCGGCTCGGCGCCAAACGTCGGAACCATCGATTTACCACCGGCAGTCATACACCAGCCGATCATGTCCTGATCTGCTGCCAGCATCGCATGATAACCGGCAGCTCCCAAGTGACCTGAGTTTCGAACTGCAACGATACCCGTCCCGACCGTCTTTGCTTTGTCGATCGCAATTTGCATCGCCTTCGGGGCGATCATCAGGCCAAGACCACCATCGCCGTCGATAGTCGCAGTCGAAGGCGTTTCCTTGATGGTCTTCATCTCAGGGTTCGGGTTCAGTACATCAGAGTTGTACCCGGCAACATAAGATCGAAGCATGTTCGACACCCCGTGAGTGTCAATGCCGCTTTGATCGGCAAAGATCAGAACATCCGCACCCTGTTTGGCTTCCGATTCAGGAACACCACATTTCATAAATACCTGCTCAGTGACAGAACGCAATTTGTCGACATCTACCCGAACGGCAATGTCATCAGGCACCTGAAAATGCTTTAGCAACTCGAACCTCGCTATGTGATCGATTCAGCGTCTTGGGTAGCTTCCTGCTCCGGAGCTTGTATAGACACCTAATATCCGGACGAACCGGCGGAATACTAGCACCGAATTCACCGAAGAATCCCACGAGGTTGAGATTTCTCATCAGAGATTTGCTACGCTGAAAATATCCCGAATTCGAAAAGCCGCACCCCACTCAACGTAATGAGATGCTGCGGCAACCGAAATTGGGGCTGTAGCTCAGTTGGGAGAGCGCGTCGTTCGCAATGACGAGGTCGGGGGTTCGAATCCCCCCAGCTCCACCAGAAGCAAATAAGAAAAGCCACCGACTTCTCGGTGGCTTTTCTTATAACCAAATCGAACACGACCGAAACGGCTGGACATTTATCGCCGTATCTGCCTCAGTTCTGCGGAACGCAGGTAGATGAACAAGTAAAGCGAGAACGCTGCGACTCCAGCGGTGATGATGGATTGACAACAATGCTTACGAGCATCAATCATGAACGGAGTTTGCCACCTACCCGCCGTGGCCATTGACGGCCGTTGCCTGTCTGGACATGCGAGCGCCGTGGTCGTCAGCGAATCGCTTCACCGCGTTGAAGATCGAATCCTTGTCGAGATGAGCTTCCTTGATCACGTCGTCCTCAGTACCACCGCTCAACCACTGGTCATCCCAGTCGGAAGTCAGCGAATACTCGTCGGTCAACGGGCCAATACCGGTCACAGGCCACACTCGGCGAGTTCCGGTGGTCACAACCATCATGTCGAACTTCTCAGCATCTGAAAGAACACTGTTCTTGTATTCATCTAACTGACGATCGAACAGCTCTTCGCTGATCGCTGCGATGACCTTGACGTTAGCCCCGGCTTCTTCAAGCTTCGGCAGTACGTCGACCAGGTTCACAGTCGAACTCGAACCCTGTGAAACGACAACACCATCCTTTGGCCTCGAAGGATCGTAGTCCCGAATCACGTAGAAGCCCTTGGCTGCCGCGTTGATATCGGAATCGGCGAACTTCGATCGGTCGGCGACCGCAAAATCAGGTCGTGCAACCTCAAGAACAATCACACCGACTTTCGGATCACGTGCCGCGATTTCAGCAGCGGCGAAGTAGCCCGGAGCGACGTCGTTGTAGTCCCAAAAATTGAGAACGATCACCTGCCCCTTTGGGAAGAGCTTCCACACCTGAGGCGAAAAGATACCGAAGTGAGTCCGCGCGTCGGCTGCAGTCTCAGGTCCCGAGTGACCGGCGAGGATGTGTGCAACACCCATGCGGAACGGTGAATCCTGATTCTGCTGACTCCAGACACGGAGCGGCAGGTACATGAGCGGTGTGAAAGCACCGTACGTACCAGATATCGACCAGACTCCGTTAAACTTGTCGGGATCCTTCGAAAGAGTCTGGCTTGTAAATCCAACCGCGGTAAGTGCGTTTCCGGCTTCCTGAATCGGAGCCTTCAAACGAGTACCTGCCTGGTTGTCGAGCGGATCGTAGTGACCCCAAATCGATCCGCCGTTAACGTTGATCGATTCAGCAAGGTCGGCTGCCACAATCACGAATCGGTTGTCCGTAACGTAGTTGGCCCACTTGATGATTTCTGAAATCGCACGACGTGTGCCCTTCATCCCGCCCGGCTGCTCGTAGAGCGTAATTCCTACGTCCTTTGTCTCGCCGGTGATGTGGTTCTTCGCAGAAACCGTCATCGCCTCTTTCGGAAGGTTCTTCACACGAAGACGCTCGTCGAGGAATGGATCTTCGCCGGCATTAACGCTCAGTGAGAGATCGTCCTGAACCTGATCCCCAATCTCAACCAGTCGATCAGCCAACCAGTCGCCAAGACCGTTCTGGTCAAGAACCGACAACGCAATATCTACGTTGGTTTTCAGTTGAAGAAGAACGTCTTTGGGATCGGAAGGCGCACCCTCTCGAATGCCTTCGAACTTGACCCCAAACTTGTCTTCAAATGTCGTTGCCAGTGCCTGGAAATACTCGCCGTTCATTGGCATACCGTAGGCGTGACTTGCGTGGTCGACGATCTGTTCCACTCCACCTGGGAGTTGCCCATCCTTCGCCTCAGGCCACCAGCCTTTGACCGTGTTTCCGACAACGATCATCGGTCGACGGTCCGACTCGTCCCAGTCTTCCATCGCCTTCAATGCGGCAACAACCTGATCGTAGTCGGTTGCATTGTCGACCTTAATCACGTTCCAGCCGTACGAAGACCACTGGTTTTCAATGTTGTAGGTATCTTCCTTCACAACACTGCCAACGAGCTCGTCGTCGATGCCCGCGTTGTTGTATGACATCAGCACGCGCAGCCGTTTGCCGACTCGGTTAGCAACCGCTTGAGTCTTGAATTCCTGCGAGTGGCCAGAGGTCAGTGCAAATTCACCTTCGATGGCGATCACTTTCAGGGAAGAGTCGGCACCCATCATGTCCCAGAAAGCAGCCTTTCCAGCTGCGGTTGCAACGCCAACACCTGAAGGCCCACCGTTCACATCATTGGTGAGGTCGGTAGTTTCCGAGTGACCCGAGAGCGCACGGATTCCACGAATCTTCGCCTGCATCATTGCCGGATGATCGGCGAGACCGTTCTGTTCAAGAATATTCTCCAGCGCGCCAGCACCACGACGGAAGCCAAGCGCATCGATGGCAAGCATCGCAGATTTCGGATCGGCCTTGTATTTGTCGTCACCGGTCGCCTTGTGTTTTCGATCTAGAGCCTCACCCATGGCCATCCACATGGCGTAGGTCACAGGGGCGTTGTGCCCACCTGCAAGCATGAACTTGTCGGAGAAAGGGTGCTTCGGTCGACGATAGTCGAACGTCATTCCACCGTTTTCCGGACCCGCTAGGTGCGTTGAAATCGTGTAGGGCGTATAAGCGGTACCACCACCAAAATGACCTGTTTGGTGATAGTTGCACATCAACACAAAAGTCATATCTGTCAAGAACCCGAAATCTTCGAGTCGCTGCTTGTCGTAATCGGGAACCTGAACCGATTTCTCGGCTATGACCTGATCAGATGCTGACATGTGGATCGTGACGGTTGAACTACCGCTGAGTGACATACGCTCAATTACTCCAGTTACTTCGCGAATCAATGCAAAACAGACGCACAATCCCTTACGCGAATAATACGCGTTGTTCGCGGGCGTCAGAATATCTGCGAAACACTTCATACGCCAGCCCGAAACGCCTGTATCCGGGTACTATCCATCTGAGATATCTGTGAATGTCTGGTGCGGCTGGAATCAACACCTATAAATTCGACTCACTAAAGACCAGGAAAATGACCGAAACATCTTCATCACGAATCCACCAAAACTTCATCGGTGGCAAATGGCAGGACTCCGTTTCTGGCCAGGTCTACCCGGTCGCTAATCCGGCCCATACCGATCAGGTGATCGGGCAATTTCAGTCAAGCTTGCCGCAGGACGCCGAAAACGCCATCGCTGCCGCCGACGATGCTTCGAACGACTGGGGCACCATGCCCGCACCACAACGTGGAGCGATTCTCTATAAGGCGCTCGACATCATGGGTCGACGCGCCCAGGAGATGGCAGAAGCGATAACCATCGAAGAAGGTAAGCCGATCGCCGACGCTAGCGGAGAAGTCAAACGAGCGATGAACATCATCGAATATGCCGCAGGAGAAGGCCGACGGCTTTTCGGTTATACAACCCCGTCTGAACTTCTCGACACCGTTGCCTACACTGTGAAACGACCTCTGGGTGTGGTCGCCCTCATCACACCGTGGAACTTCCCGCTGGCGATTCCAGTTTGGAAAATGGCTCCGTGCCTGATCGCAGGCAACACTGTGGTCTATAAGCCCGCGTCGGCAACCCCGCTTTCAGCAGTGAAGACTGTCGAAATATTCGAAGAAGCAGGGCTCCCGCCCGGTGTTCTGAATTTCATCACAGGTCCCGGTGGCTCGGTTGGTAACACGCTGGTCGAAGATCCCCGCGTTGACGGTATCTCATTCACAGGATCGACCGAAATCGGTACAGCAATCACGGCACGGGCATCTGAATTACTCAAGAAAGTTCAGTGCGAGATGGGCGGCAAGAACGCAGCCATCATCATGAATGACGCCGATCTCGACAAAGCAGTGCCTGGAGTCGTACAGGGAGCGTTCGGTTCGACGGGTCAGCGTTGCACGGCGACATCCCGAGCAATCGTCGAGGACGGTATATACGACGAGTTCATGTCGACATTGCTTGAACAGACTTCTGCTCTGACCATCGGTGACGGAATGGACGAAACCAAGGACGTTGCACCTCTATCCAGCCAGAATCAGCTCGACACGGTTCTCGAGTACATCGGTATCGGCACTGAAGAAGGCGCAAAACTCACTTTCGGCGGTCACCACCTCCAAGACGGTGAATACGCCGATGGTTATTATATCGAGCCAACTATCTTCGAAGATATGAAAACGAATATGCGCATCGCCCAAGAAGAAATCTTTGGACCCGTGTTGAGTGTGTTCAAAGCATCCGATCTTCAGGACGCAATCCGTATCAACAACGACGTAGAGTTCGGGCTTTCTTCTTCGATCTACACGAGGGATCTAGTACAGGCCCACGAGTACATCAACACTTCCCATAACGGTATGGTCCACGTAAATGCGTCGACACTCGGCGGTGAGGTTCACCTACCGTTCGGTGGATTTGGTTCGTCAGGCATCGGCCAACGCGAACAGGGAACCGAAGGTTTCGAATTCTTCAGCGAAACCGTAACCGTCTACATCGACCACTCGGCCGGTGCGAAAGAACGTTCACGATTCATCTAGGGTGGTGGGCCACGTTTCCTCTAGCTGCTCATTGAGGTCCGCATTTGGATAGAAATTTTCCGATAGATATTGGCGCTAATACCTCGTTTTCAAAGACTGTCAGCGAGTCGGATGTGTACGGTTTTGCCGGTATCACCGGCGACTTCGCTCCGAACCACGTAAACGAGGAATACATGCGTGAGAGCGGCTACAGTGCGCGCATCGCACACGGGGCTTTGATGATCGGCTACATGTCGGCAGCGTCTTCGGCGATTCTCGATCAACATGCTCGACCTACGCCAGACGAAACCCCAGTTTCGCTCGGGTATGACCGGGTGCGATTCCTTAATGCCGTCTACTTCGGCGATACGATCACCGTGAACTACGAAGTAACCGAAATCGACGAGGAACGCCGACGTTCATCAGCAACAATCGAAGTAACCAACCAAAAAGGCGATATCGTCGCTATCGCAACCCACGTCCTGAAGTGGGTGCCGAACAGCTAATTCAGATTTTCTATCCCATGTCGCGCTAAGAAAGATCCCAAAAATCTTTGATCTTTACCGGTCGTGTGGGTTCGACTCCCACCTTCGGAACCAAAACTACGTTGTAGTTGGTGGTTTGGAGCGGAAACGGTGTCCAGTGAAAAAGACAAAGTGATGTGAGTGAAAAAAAAACAAGATGTAGGTGAACACCAACGTACACCGTCAACGCATCTGATGAGAAACTCCCATACTCATGATCGAAAACACCATCTCGGCCATCCTCGAGCTACCCATGCCATCAAAATATCTCACCACTCTGGTACTCACTGTTATGCTCCTCATTGCCGCATGCAGATCCGATAGCAGCCCATACGATGCACAAAACGAAGGAGTCGGAGCCGCTTCCGAAGCAGCACCGGCGATCGTCCATTCCGACAAAACATTCACTACCGATTCGTTCACGACCGCCGGTTGGAAAAAGTCGAAAGAGTACGACACCGAAACCGTGCCCGAGTCGACTGAAATTTGGTACGGCTTCTACCAGCAGAAAGACATCGAAATCAGATTTTATCCTTCTCACAACGCCGCACTCAGCGCAGGTGTCCCGGCTGCCAAAGGCTCAATTGAAGGAGCCGTAAAACGATCAAAAGGCGGCAAACTCCTCGACTTCAGCGGCGGGTCGTTCACCGGATATGCCGACTATCTCGTCGCCGGAAACGCGGTACTCCTCTGCGAATTCGACCGAACCCGCTGCGACGAGCTGGTAGCAAACTTGAAGTAGCTGCCGGTCGTACTACGTCCATTGCCTCATAAGTTGGATGCCATGAACCCAAACTGGTCGAAACGCATCATATGGTGGATAATCCCAACACCGGAGGCCCCCCAAATATGAACAATAACGTTTCGCAGTTCCGCTGGATCCTGATTTTCTCGCTGCTGGTGATCGCCACTGTCATCAGTTCGTGTGGTAGCGACGACGACGATGTAGTCACTATTCCACGTATTTCTGATGCTGGAACGGTCCTCGCTATCGAAGATCTAACAGCTTTCGGTTTTAAGAAATCGAAAACTTACGATGTCGAAGGCCTAGTTGGAGCCGAGAGTGCTTATTACGGATTCTGGGGGAACGATCCCTACGACCGCAAAGACTACGAAGTCAGGTTCTTCGCATCACACGCCGATGCCGTTGAACTTGGCGTCCCGCAAGCCGACGAACGCAGCGGCGATACCGCCATCCTAGATGACGAATTTTCCAGCTGGCCCGTTGGAATGAAAGATATGCGCCAGTGTGGTGGCGATAAAGCCTCAGGACCTGCTTCTCACGGTATCCAGAACTGCAAGCAGCCAAAATACTGGGACTACTCGATCTACTCCAACATGATCCTGCTCTGCGCAGGCGGCGACGTCGAACGCGCCCGAGAACTGTGCAACGATCTCCTCATCAACCTTCAACCGAAGAACGAGTCGGCGTAACCCGCCACACAAAATCGCCTTTGAGAATGTGTTTGCAAATGACTACCTCGAATCAAGGCAGGGGCCCCGGCCAGTCCAGTTCCAGACATCGAATAGTCAGCGCACCCTGTAATTCAGTGGATAGGCCGACCGAACTTCTATTGCCCGATACCGTCGAGCAGACTCTGGCAGTCTTCGATTTTTACCTCGCACAGTAAAATCAAGTTACCGACAACCGCATACGCCAGGTAACTAGTCCGTGTGTTGGTTTGTGCATTCGTGATGGCACCTGAGTCAATCATTGAGCTCGGTTTGCGTCGTCCAGTCGCCGTATCCGCGAGATCCTGGCCTAAGCTAATCGCTTCGCCCTGCGATTCATAAACCCGTACTTCGACATCGCGCTGTTGATAAAATCCGTACCAAACACTGGTTGCACCGGGCAACGTCTCAGGTGAAAGTTCTTTCGATTTTTTCCATCCTGCAGCGGCTACATCGTCGGCGGTAAAAACGCCGTCTGGAAGCGTCATTTGTACAGCGCCAATTTCCGGATCAACGGCCGAATCCGAGACGGATTCATCGCCGTTCGACGACCCACAGGCGCCAACTGCGATTGAAAACACAGCGAGAACAACGAGAAGTAATAAGAATTTAATATTTTGCATATTTAAATGTTAGAGCAGGCGTTCTGTCGGCACAACTGAATGCGACGGTTGTTAATGTCGTTAAACTAGCATCAGAAGGCAGTTATCCAGATTGGGGATCCAGCACCACTTGACCACAAAGCCAACGTGCCGATACTTGCACGGCACCAAGACATCCGGTCTGCAATGAACCGATGTAGCAGTCGTGTTGGTGATGACATGAAATATCTTCAACCGGGGTTCGCAGCCACTTCCGCGAGGTACTGGTGAATTTCTCACTGGGAGCAATGCCTATTTAGCACCATAGAAAGCAGTGAGGGAGTTACAGATAATTGCCTTGCGAACTGGCGGACTGACAGACCGAGGGATATCCTTCGAGAGTCGACTTGTTGAAGCATTTTTGTGAACACCTAGCCGCTATGACTGTTCGCAGAAAGTCACTGTTGACGGGGCGAAGGCAGCTTGAAACAGCCATCCCGAACTCCTAAGTCCAACCTGCCCCTGTAGCTCAGTGGATAGAGCAACGGTTTCCTAAACCGTGTGTCGCGTGTTCGATTCACGCCAGGGGTACCAAGTAAAACACGATCAAGTCGGCATGTTCAGGTAAACACTAGACTGCCGACTTGTGGCGTTTGACAGCAACCGGATCGTTAAGTCAGCGAATGACAGGCATTATTCCGATCGTTTCGACCAATCGGATGAACCACAGTTAATCTGTGTGGACTCGATAAAGCTGGCCTCAGGCAGCACGACGCCGAGTAGGCCCCCCCCGGAGGGTTCACACATTCCGGAGAAAAGAAAATGCCCGTTGGAGCAAACCAACGGGCGTCAAACAACTATCGAACGACCGCAACCTACTTGCCGTTGGCCTTCTTCCACTCTTCGTACTCGGGTCGCGCCTCGTCAGAGAGTGGGTAGTAGAGACGAAGATCGCCACCCTGCTCCAGCTTGATCCGACTGAACTCTTCCCACTCAGCGTGCTCCTGCCCACGTTCTGCAAGCTCCTCGGCGAGATGGATCGGAACTACAACCACGCCATCATCATCGGCAATGATGATGTCACCTGGCGCAACATAAGTGCCTCCAACAGCGATCGGAACGTTCACCGCGTAAGGGAAAATTTCGGTCTGCGTGTGGAAATTCGGTGTCACACCCTTCAACCACAATCCCAAACCCTCAGGAGCTTCTGGGTAGTCACGGATGCAGCCATCGACGACCACACCAATTCCTCCGGCTCCCTGGAAATAGGTGAGCATCATGTTGCCGAATACACCGCTCGTCATGCTGCCTCGGGCATCGACAACGATAACGTCGCCATCCTGAGTGCCGTATAGCGCATGTCGGTGAAGCTGAAGCTCAGGATCGGTGTACTCACCATCTGCGTAAACATCATCACGTTTGGGCATGAACTGGAGCGTTGCGGCTGGACCAACTATCTTCTCGCCGGGTGTGTAGGGAGTAAGGCCAGGGATGAAGCAGTTCGAAACACCTAGCTTATTGAGATCACCCGCGGCAGTAGCCGAACTAACGTGCTCATAGAGCTTGTCGATCAACTCTTTTGATGGTCGCTTGATGTCTTGTATGTCTTTGGGATCTTGCATCGAAAATATAAATTCCTTGTTCCTGACACATCGTCAGGCAAATACTCGGTGTCCCACTCTCTGACCGGATCGGAAAATCGTCCGACGATACTCGCTGGACGAGATCGTCTAAGCCCTAATCGAGGCCCGGTTAGATCAACGCCGAAAGTGAGACTAGTGAACACTAACCATCGATTCGTCTCACCGCAAATGAATCTAAATATCTCATACCAGCAGTTCAGAAAAAGCGGTGTCATATTCAAATTCAAAACCTGCTTGTCCGTTGCGAAATATCACGATTTAACACTGATTCAGATGATTTTCTTACTCGATCTTCACTTTCCGTTTCCGAAGTTCATTCTGAATAACCACCCCATTTAAATCCAAGTACCGTTATGGTTAACCCCGCATTCGGTCAGTTCGGCGTGCCACAACATCAACGAGATGCGTAACACGACGAACGAATGTCAGGGTGCTAAAAACGAGATCGTGGGACGATAACCGTACGGAACGGTACTAGATATGCTCTAAAACGAGTATTCGATGGGATTCCCACGTACGAGGCTTGATTTATGGGTAAGAAGTTATTTGTTGGTAGCCTGGCCTGGGCGACGGATTCCGCCGGCCTCCGAGCCGCTTTCGAGCGATTCGGTGGTATCGAAGAGGCACAGGTAATCAGCGACCGCGAGACCGGTAGGTCCCGTGGTTTCGGTTTTGTCACCTTCACCGAAGAAGGTGTTACACAGAATGCAATTTCAGAAATGAATGGCACTGAGCTTGACGGTCGACCGATCGTCGTAAACGAAGCTCGCGACCAAGCTCCGCGGAGCGGTGGTGGCGGCGGTGGCGGCGGTGGACGTCGAGAGCGCTGGTAAGTCAACTTTTGTAGTATCACCAACTACTAACCAAAAACAAAGCGGGTGCAGCCTTTTGGCTGTACCCGCTTTGTTTTTGGTTGGTTTTACATTCTGAGTGTCGCCCCGGACTAACTCCTTACCTGCCCTCGACCAGGCATGCCACTGAGATTGATCCACACCATCCCAATATCAAAGGGTTAAGTTTGAGGATCGTGAAGTAAAGCCACCAGTCACAACAACACACTCGAGAATCTGCTCCCCGAATCCGCTACCAGCCCGGTTCGATATCACACCCGAGCTGAAGAACCCGCAAAGCGTCTCGGTACTTCTCAGCCTGCTCCCGCCCGCATAGAGTCACCACACCTTTGCCGGTGTTGTGAGCTTCCAGCATGATCAATGAAGCCTCGGTCGCCGAAAGCTCTGGAAGTGTCTTCAGCAACGCCCAGATGACGTAGTTCATCGAATGATGACTATCGTCGAATAACACTAACGCCCAGCGATCTGGTCGACCCGAGGATGTCTCGCTAAGTTCGGCGGGAGTCGTGACTCGACCGGATTCAGTTTCACTCACTAGCCCATCGCTACGAGCTCCTGCAATAAAGATATCGCCCTTGACACCGCCCGTTAACGAGACCAATCTTCTTCCGCGATCCGCTGTCTTCACCAACGCACACAATCGATACGGGGCATCATCTCCTATGCGAATTACCGACGTTAAGCCGTTCCCGGTTTGGGTTGGCCACCGAAACCAAATGCTGGTCAAAGTTGAAACTGATGAAGGCATATACGGCTGGGGTGAATCCGGACTGTCTAGTAGAGAGATCGGTGTAAAAGGAATCGTCGAACACTACCGCGAATTCCTCGTTGGACGTGATCCGTTGCAGCGCGGAGCACTCTGGCAAGAAATGTATCGTAGCCAGTACTTCGAAGGTGGGCGAACGCTGACCGCCGCGATTTCCGCTATTGATATCGCTCTTTACGACATCGTCGGTAAAAAACTCGGCGTGCCAGTGTACGAAATTCTCGGCGGAAAGCAGCGAAACTACGTCCCGACTTTCGCCACCGGCGGTGGAAACTCCCCTGAAGAAATGATCGATGTAGCACAAAGAATGATCGCCGAAGGATTCGATTGTTTTCGCTTACACCGCGGCTACGAACGGGAGGCTTCGGAGGGAATATTCGAACCACGCGATGCCATTGCCAACGCCGCTGAAGGATTGATTAAAGCCCGCGAAGTGCTCGGGTTACGACCCGTGATTGGCTACGACTTCCATCATCGTCTTTCGGTCGCCGAAGCCGCTTCTTTCTGCCAGATGATGCCTGCTCACACTCTTGACTTCCTCGAAGAGCCGATCCGAGACGAAACTCCGGAAGCCTATGAAGCCCTTCGCACAATGACCCCTATGCCGTTCGCACTCGGCGAAGAGTTTGCTTCGAAATGGCAGTTCCTCCCGTACATCGAAAGAGGACTCGCTAACTACATTCGAATCGATATATGCAATGTCGGCGGAATCACCGAAGCAATGAAGGTCGTTGGCTGGTCAGAAGCCCACTACATCGATCTCATGCCGCACAACCCACTCGGACCAATCTGCGTCGCTGCCACTTCACACATGGCAATGGCTGCAGCGAACTTCTCATGGTTAGAAATTCGTGAATCAGCTGGCGAACAGACCGGCTTTTATTCAAAGGAAGTCTTCCCAGTTCAGCCCGAAATCGTACCCGGTAAAGTCACGGTGCTCAACAAGCCCGGCCTCGGCGTCGAAGTCGACGAAGCCGCCCTAACCGAGCCGTTCCGCTACTCAGAAATGCCACACCTAAAACGAAACGACGGATCACACACAAACTGGTAGATCAACGCTCATGCACATCACAGACGTAGTCCCATATCCGGTCTGGGTCGGCAGTAGAAACCAGATGCTCGTCAAGGTTGAAACCAACGAAGGCACCTATGGCTGGGGTGAATCCGGGCTCTCAAGCCGAGAACTCGGAGTTAAAGGCATCGTTGAACACTACAGAGAATTCCTCGTTGGCCGCGATCCAATGCAACGCGGAGCACTCTGGCAAGAGATGTACCGCAGCCAGTACTTTGAGGGAGGTCGAACGCTAACGGCGGCTATTTCGGCAATCGATATCGCCCTCCACGACATCGTCGGCAAGAAGCTCGGCGTACCGGTGTATGAGTTGCTCGGCGGAAAACAACGGAACTGGGTGCCAACGTTTGCTACCGGCGGTGGAAGCACACCGGAAGAAATGATCGACGTAGCTCAGAAAATTATCGCCGGTGGCTTCGACTGTTTCAGGCTCCACCGAAAAGCTGAAAGTGAAAAAGATAGAATCTACGAGCCACGAGAGGCAATCGCGCTTTCAGCCGAAGGCCTGATAAAAGCACGCGAGGTTTTAGGCATACGACCTGTGATTGGCTACGACTTTCATCATCGTTTATCGGTCGCCGAGACCGTTTCGTTCTGCCAGATGATGCCGGAACACACCCTCGACTTCCTCGAAGAGCCTATCCGAGACGAAACTCCCGAAGCATACGAAACCCTGCGCACCATGGTTAATATGCCCTTTGCAATCGGTGAAGAATTCGCCTCGAAGTGGCAGTTCTTGCCCTATATCGAGCGAGGACTCACCAACTACGCCCGAATTGACATCTGCAATGTCGGCGGAATCACTGAAGCCATGAAAGTTGTCGGCTGGGCCGAAGCGCACTACATCGACCTCATGCCGCACAACCCGCTCGGGCCCATCTGCGTTGCCGCAACGTCGCACATGGGAATGGCATCGCCTAACTTCTCATGGCTTGAAATCAGGGAATCTCCGGGCGAAAGCCAGGATTTTTACTCGGAAGAAATCTACCCGGTACAACCGGATATCGTTCCAGGACGTGTGACGGTGCTTGATCGGCCTGGCCTCGGGGTCGAAGTCGACGAAGCCTCGCTATCTGAACCGTTCAGATTCGAGACACGCAAGCCACTACGCCGCAAGGACGGGTCAAAAACCAACGCCTGACATCTTTCAGCGGACACCGCTCCGAAGCCGAAATCTCTCGATTCAGCCAGAAACAACCAACCCCTCAGAAACCAAGGCAAGCCTTTGAAAATTACAGATATAAAGCCATACGCAGTGTGGGTCGGTCGACGAAATCAGATGCTCGTAAAAATCGAAACCGATGAAGGCATATACGGCTGGGGTGAATCAGGATTTTCCGGACGAGAACTCGGCGTAAAAGGAATCATGGAGCACTACCGTGAGTTCCTGATCGGTCGCAATCCCATGAGCCGAGGTGGGCTCTGGCAAGAGATGTACCGCAGCCAGTATTTCGAGGGTGGCCGAACCCTTACTGCAGCTATCTCAGCAATCGATCTTGCACTACACGACATCGCCGGCAAGAAACTCGGCGTTCCCGTGTACGAGCTCCTTGGAGGCAAGCACCGCCACACCGTTCCTGTTTTCGCAACGACCGCAGGCCCCTACGGCCCCGACATGATCGAGCAAGCAAAAGAATTCATGGGTCAGGGCATCAACGCCTTCCGACTGTCGTACGACAACATGGATATTCAGAGTGGTGGACTGTTCGAACCTCGGGAATCGATCGCCAATTCAGCAGAATGGTTGATCAAGACTCGCGAAGTACTCGGCAACCATGCCATCCTCGGAGTCGACTATCACCACAGGCTGTCACCGGCTGAAACAGCGTCGTTCTGCCAGATGATGCCTTCGCACACTCTCGACTTTCTCGAAGAGCCGATCCGTGACGAATCACCTGAGGCATACGAAGCGCTCCGAAAGCTGACCGACGTACCGTTCGCCATCGGTGAAGAGTTCGCCTCGAAGTGGCAGTTCCTGCCCTACATCGAACGCGGAATCACCCAGTACGCTCGAGTCGACATCTGCAACGTCGGTGGCTTTACGGAATCGATGAAGGTCGCCGGGTGGGCGGAAGCTCACTACATCGACCTCATGCCCCACAACCCTCTCGGACCGATCTGCACTGCAGCATCCGTCCATCTTGGAGCAGCCGTACCGAACTTCGCATGGCTGGAAGTGAACATGGAACGAGCCACCGATCCTGACCGCAGCATCTTCACCGAGCAGGTTGAATTCAACGGTCATGGTTATGTGGTCAACGATCGCCCCGGTCTTGGCGTCGAAGTGGATGAAAGTAAACTCACAGAACCGTTCAAGTTCTGGGAAGCTCCACACCCACACCGCTCCGACGGATCGCACACAAACTGGTAGCAACCGATGAATCCTTCTCCCTATCCTTTCTCCCAGTGGGAGAAGGCTAGGTTGAGGGTGAAATCCTACGATTGGAACCAACTGCTAGTCGCCATCTATTACCGAGCGCCTGTTACATTTGGTGCATTCAGAATCCCGCCCAGAACAATCACGGAAACAATCAAGCAGAAGGCTAACGACGGCAATGGCAGTATCGATCGATCTCACTGGAAAACGCGGCGTGATATTCGGTGTGGCGAACCAACGCAGCATCGCATGGGGCATCTCGGAGCGACTCGCTGAAGCCGGTGCTGAACTGGCGTTCACCTACCTCAACGAACGTTTAAAAGAACCGGTTACCAAAGCGACCGCTGGTCTCGGTGATCCACTCCTGCTCGAGTGCGATGCCACTGACGATGCCCAGGTTCAGGCGGTTTACGACCGAATCAAGAGCGAATGGGGCGAGATAGACTTCGTAGTTCACTGCATCGCCTATGCGGAGCGAGATGATCTCGGTGGCGACTTTTCAGACACAACTCTTCAGGGTTTCCGAACAGCGCTCGAGACGAGTGCCTACACACTGATGCCCGTAGTCGGCAAAGCCGCACCTCTCTTCGGCGAATCGGGCGGTTCTGCGATAACTCTTACTTTCGACGCATCACAACGTGTCTACCCCGGTTACAACATCATGGGTACCGCAAAGGCTGCTCTCGAAAATGAAGCGCGCCAGCTTGCCGTCGAATTTGGACCAAAGAACATTAGGGTAAACGCAATCTCAGCCGGACCGCTGCCAACCCTAGCCGCTCGAAGTATTCCCGGGTTCCGCGACATGACGCGTGCCCACCGCGAACGCTCACCGCTTGGCAGGAATATCAATCACAAAGAGGTAGCGGATACCGCTTTGTTCCTACTCAGCGATATGTCATCTGGCATCACAGGATCGATCATCCCGGTCGACGCTGGCTACGGAATTATTGCGCTCTAGGCAACTTGAACGCGGGTAATTTGAGCATGCCACCAGATCCAGAAGGTTTTTCAATCGGGCTTTCAGCAACTCGAACATTGTTGATCGAAGGTTCGAAGCTCTACAGCCCGACCGGCAAAGACGAACACGCCGTACTTTCCAGCCCAGCAATGATCATGGAGATGGAGCTTGCGTGCGTCGATTCAATACGTAGTTACATTCCGGCGTCCGTCGGGTTTCACGTCGACGTAAAGCACATCGCTCCCGCCCCGGCAGGTGTGACAGTCGAGACCAGCGCGACGCTCATCGAAATCGATGGCAGGAAACTCCGATTCAAAGTCGAAACGACGTTTGGCAAAATCCTGATTGGAACCGGCGCCCACCGACGTGCCATCATCGACTATTAACCTCTCTGGATATTTCGTCTCGTAACTTCCGAATCCCTCATTCCGACCGAAGCAAAGCGGAGCGGAGGGACCCGAGACGTTGGCGCCGCCAATCTTCCCCGATAGCAACATTTCGCGCGTTATCCCTAACCAGCTGCGGGAGATCCTCACACGAATCACTCGGGCAAACTCGAAAAAAACCATCTTGCAGATGAACGTGTCACCTGTTCGAACCATACAGCCAGCTCGGCAATCCCGACATTCCCGGAACAGGCATGGGGCTTGCCATCGTTCAACAGATCGTCGAACTACACCACGAAAAAGTTTGGCGAAGCCGGTGTTGGTGGCGGGACGTCGTTCGCAACCTGCTACCTAACGCAGTTACGAGCAGCTAGCCATCTCGCCTAGACCGAAGTTGGTCTGTCATCATCTGAATCGCCCAGATTGCCGTCGGGCAACCCGTTCGCCACACGGAATTTCATCAACGCCTCGACGATGTCCTCGCGCGTCACGACTCCGATAACGAAATCGTTATCCATCACAACCAGTTGGCTCAAGCTGTGCCGATCCATCGTGCGAAGTGCGTCCCGCACCGAGTTGGTCTTAGAAATTACCCGCAAGGTTTCGGGGTTCATCAACTCCTCTACGGTAACTTCGCCTTTGTGTTCGAGAGGAACACCGTCAAGGTCACTCCGAAGGATGAACCCGACCAGTTCGCCCTCTTTCGCGACCGGCATAGACGTCATCGGATTCGCAGGCAATCCCTGATAAGAAATCTGCTCAACCGACCAGCTGCTCTCGATCATCGGTGGCATCGGGCGAGTCGCCCGTTCAACGTCGAACATCGGATGATCCAGCCCCCCGGGATCTGAAGTAACACGTTTCGCCTGCTCCCTCCCCCCGATTTCAGCGCGAGCCGATGACATCAAAAACCAGCCGATCAACGCGACCCAGATACCGCCAACAATGTCGCCGTTCAGAATCTGCCAAGCTCCCCAACCGATGAGCAAGTAGAACACAATTCGGCCCACTCGATAGGCCACCTTTGTTGCCCGTCCCGTATCGCCGGTAACACCCCACACCGCCGAGCGCAGCACTCGTCCACCATCCATCGGATAACCGGGCAAAAGATTGAATCCAGCAACCAGGATGTTCATCCATCCGGTGAAGAACACGACACCATGAATCAGCTTGACTTGATTCTCATACGCAGGCGCAAAGTTCACCCACCAGACCATCAAGCCGATTCCGATGATTAACGAAACGGCGGGTCCGGCGAATGCCACAAAGAACTCGTTGCGAGGTCGCGACGCTTCACCCTGAATCCGAGATACTCCGCCGAACAACAACAAGGTGATACCACGCACCTTCAACCCTTGCGATAGAGCCACAAGCGAATGCCCAAGTTCATGTGCCAGCACCGATGTGAACAGCAGCAGCGTAGTGACAACACCGGCAATCCAGTATTGCACGGTCGACCAGTAACCGAAAAACGAAGGATAAGCAGTTGTTGCCAGCGACCATGTGATGATGGCGAACGCTATCAGCCAGGTCGCATTGATCTCAACTGGAATTCCTAGAACTGAAAAGAGCTTTATTGATCCGCGCAATCGTTCATTTGCTTTCCTAGTTGCCGATGTGATGATAAAGGGGTTCGGTGTAACCCTATACGCCCAAACTAACTTCAATCAATTCAGATACTCCAACTTACGAGAAATAACGCGAATTTGGTTCCACACCATGGGTACTTCCCCGGAAGCGGACTATCATGCACGCATCTACTAGGAACCGAGAGAAATCAGATAACCACGCCCACACACATGCACAAAAGCACCTCAGTATTTGAGCTTGTGCGATGAAATCATTCAAGCAACCGTTCTACGGATGGTGGATCGTCGGTGCCGGTGGTGTCGTTCAGTGGTACGCATCAGCAGTGTTCTGGCGTGGATTCCAGGCGTTCGTTCCTCACATTCTCGGCACATTTGGTTGGAGTTCAGGAGCAACCGGCGCAGCCATATCGCTCCAACGTAGCGAAAGTGGCATGATCTCGCCGTTCGTCGGTGCGCTCCTCGACAAATACGGCCCACGCAAAGCGATGGCGTTCGGTGTTTTCGTAACCGGCGCTGGGTTTATCTACATGAGCCAGATGCAAACGCTCTGGCAGTTCTACGTCGCGATCAGTCTGCTAACGCTCGGAATGTCATTCGGCACGTTCATAGTGTTCGTCGTGACAGTTGCCAATTGGTTCGTTCGAAAACGAGCGAGGGCACTTGCCACGTTAATGTCGTTCTCCGCAATTGGTGGACTCACCCTTCCGCTTTTGGTCGCCTCTATCGAACAGTTCGGGTGGCGCGAAATGCTCATGGCAACTGGAATCGGATTCTGGATCATAGGATTCCCGGCCACACTTGTGATGCGACGTCGTCCGGAAGATCACGGGATGCTCCCCGATGGCGAACTGACCGATGACGGTACCCCAGCCACAACTGGTGGGCGCATGGCGCGTGTACGAGAGCAGGCCATAACCATGCGCCAGGCGATCAAACTACGATTTTTCTGGCAACTGGCAATCGTCACGAGTCTCGGTCAACTTGTCAGTTCGACAAACTTGTTCCATTTTGCTGCGCTGCTCGAATACGGCATGACAACCGCACTTGCAGCCTCTGCAGCCGGAGCCGTGGCAATCGGTGATCTCAGCGGACGAGCAGGTATCGCGGTAATTGGTGATCGGTTCGACAAGCGAAAAATGCTCACCGTTGCCATGATCATGCAAACCGTAGGTGTGGCTGGATTGGCAGGAATCAACGCTGAAATCGGGGGAGTAAAACTCGGATTGTGGCCACTGCCGTTCTTTGTGATCTTCTTCGGTCTCGGATTTGGCGCGTCGATTCCGCTTCGATTGTCGATTCTCGGAGATTACTTCGGGCGAGCCAGTTATGGATCAATCGTCGGGCTAACCAGTTCGGTCAACGCCCTATTCGGAGCGTCGGGGCCTGCATTGGTCGGACTGATCCACGACATCGAAGGTAGCTATCGCCTCGGATTCACAGCACTTGCTGCAATGCTGATTATCGCGATTCCGTTTACCCTTGCACTCGAACCAGCCGGCCGTGTTGCTGCCAAAGTAAGGCAACTAACACGTCGCACTTATAGAGAACGAAACAGGTTCGAGTCTCCGATATAAAACGGCCTCGTATGAACCGAAATTACCCTGCGCAGATCAATCCCTACGGCGGGAGACCGTCACTGAGCGAGCGATGAATGTGCCATCTAGTCTGCTGACCAGAACCGCTACGGCGACCTCGCCAATCTCAGGATCAGCACCGGTAAATCTCGTAGATGCATTCACCGTGATCACCCGTCCGCCGATAACCCACTGGTCACCGCTGATAGCCTCTATGACACCGGATATTGTCGACCCGATCGCAGCCTCTTGACGATCAACTTCGCTCTCAACCTGATCTCTCTGACTCTTGGTCTGGAAATTGATTGAAATAATCACACCTTCGTCGCTATCAATCGAGTCGCGGATGAAAAGAACTTCCGGAATCAAAATACTGGAATTCAGGAACTGGTCCTTCACCAGTTGCATTGTCGATATACGCCGACCATCCAGATGAATCGTTGTTTCGGCACCAACCCACAACAAGAATATGTTGCCGGTCGCAAGTTCAACCTGAATTGTCCGGTTGTTGTCGGATACCCATTGGAGAGTCCCCCGTGACCGGATGAAATTATCGGAAACCACCGAGAGTTTTTTAACAATCCCAGTCAATATCTCGTAGAGAACAATGTCGGCCTTATCGCCACGCTCAACTTCCAATAGCGAACGGATTGGTTGCCCATTTTTACTTAGGTTCTCGCCAAGCGGTGACTCGGGCATCTTCAGGTTCAGGGTTTTCGTCTCGTCCGAGTTACCCGCAAGCACGGTTAACGTGCCTTCAATGACATTCACATTGGTGATGATGCCCGAAGCACGACGGACCTTTGGCGACTCGATAGAAACAATCGTCGCCACGTTGTAGAACGCACCGTCACGCCCTGTTACCGTGTACACGCCGCTAACAACATTCATCCCTGCGGTCACCGCACTGAACTTGACCCGACGGCCATCGAGAATCACCCATGTGTCATCCACGACAAGAACGTTCAGCGATTGACCGTTATCGCCCGTCACCTGCAGTCGCGTGGGTTCGCGTCCGATGCCGGTAATGGTTCCCGAGAACTTGACGTTGGAACGCGCAACCACGACCAGTTGAGTAAGCACATCAGAATCTGAATCCTGCCGAGTCGCGTCAACAACAAGATCCCCTGGTTTCACATTCTCAAACGTAGCCTGTTGCCCATTGCGGACCACAGGTGCGCCATCACCAATCCTGAGGGGGATTAGTGAGCCATCTGTCGGTCGAATCGTGATCGCAAATTCGTCAGAATCGATCGACTCTACAATGCCTGAAATATGATCCTCTTCGGTTGGTGCCGATGACCGGCTTCGGATTGCCAGAGCTCTCAGAGTGACATCGGTTCCCGTGATATCCGAAAGTGACCCTGCCTCGAATGACTCGAATTGGATATCGACCGCTTGCCCCGGCCTAATAGATTCGATAGTCGATAATCGACCGTCGAGAGTTATTTCTGTCTCATCGGTAACTTTGGCAGTAACTTCGGCGCCCTGTTTCTCGTTGGCAGCGATAACAATACCGATCGCATCTTCGAGCGTCGTGTCGATTTCGACGAGAGTGGTCACACCATTGAACGCACGGCGTGACTCGTGCTCAAGAACTGCCTCCAGTTCTTCTACCAATCGAGGAGGATGAACCTCGATCGATTCAGCGGTACGAACCTCACTGTCAATCGAATACTTCACATCCAGTTCGCTTCCGGGGTCGATTAACAGGAGCACATCGGCAAGCAACTGAGGATTCTCGGCCGTTTCGGATATTCTCTTGAGAACGTTGGGAGGCAGATCAACCGTTGTCTCATCTCGGTTGTATACGAAATCCACGGAGAACGGATTCGCGTCTTGATCTCCATGCGGAACGACCGTAAACGTCGAAACACCAGCCTCATCCACAAGAGCGCCTGAAATTCTGAGCTGAGGTTGAGCTTCTCCGCGATCGGTTGCCGCAGTTTGGTAGATTCCCTGAAGTTCTTTGAATCGGCGCTGAATCTCCTCAAGCTGAGCTCTTGCCTGATCAATTTCATCCGCATCAGCCGTCGCCGAATCTACTACCCGCTTAATCGCTCTCGCGGCGGCGTCTAGAGCAGAGAGATGCTGACTACGTGCGTCGATCGCTATCTGGGCCAACCGCTCCGCCTCTGCTTGATCGGCGGTTTTGTCGAGAGCATCCTGGATTCGCTCAACGGTCCGGCTGGTGAGTTCGAATCCGACGGCAGTCAGTATTCCACTCGACCGATCAAGGCGAGCGACCATCGTGATGCCATCTCCAACTGAAGGAACTTCAATTCCGGCTGGAATCAATACGGCGACAACCTCGCCGTTCTTGGTTTGAATCGAAAGTTCATCTGCCAACGAGTTACTCACGACTCCAACTACGTGCTTGGTTATTGGTTGAGTATTCGCCATTCGAACAAGGGTCCGAAGTGCCATGAGTTCGTCTTCAGCATTCCGAAACGCGGTCGAGATGACACGATCGCCTTCTGCAATTTCATCCACAACTGCTTTGTTCGAGCCAATATTCAGGTCAGAATCAGAATCGAAATTGAGCGTGACCAGGCCGGAATTCGATGCGATCACTATGGCACTCGGCGGTCGGACTTCAAATGCCGTGCCAAATACGGCCTCAATATCGGCTGAACGAACTTCCGCACGCGCCGTGCCGCCAGCGAATACAACAAGCATGATGGCGAGCCCCAGAACAATCGCCATCTTCGGGCGAACTATTCGAGCAACCATATTTTCAGACAACGTAAACATACTTTGAATCGAGAGGGGGAGTTGGGACCACTCCCAACCACTAAATTCTGCGTCAACCGCCGTTACGCCTATGTTACTTCTGTCGTCAGCAGCCCAGCCCAGAGGTGCAAACCGAACCAGAGTGTGAATCAAACCGCTCATGGCACTTCCTCCGGTGGGATGGAAAACACAAAATACTCACCGCTGATGCTACTGCCGTCTAGATTGCTGGCTACGATATCGACGAAATTAGGCCCCTCGACCAGCACTAACGTCAATTCGAAGTTGCCATCCGATTGAACTTCGACAATCACGTCATTTACGCTCACGATCGCATCAGCAGAAGTTAATCCTCGCAACAAAATTGTGTCGCTGTAGATAATTTTGTCATCGTCGATACCTTCGAAATCCAAAGTGAGGTTGAACGTACCTGACCCAACCGTCGGTACAGGCGTCGGAGTCGATATAGGTGTTGCAGTCGGAACTGGTGTAGGAGACGGCGGTATCGGTGTCGGCGTAGCGGTCGGTACCGCAGTGGGAGATGGCGGCAGGAGTGTCGCAGTAGCGGTAGGTACCACAGTAGGTGATGGCGGCAGGGGTGTCGCAGTAGCGGTAGGTACCGGAGTCGAAGTAGCCGTAGGTACCGGAGTCGAAGTAGCCGTAGGAGTCGGCGGAACCGGCGTGTAGCGCGCACGACTCTCCACACACCCTATAGTTGCGATCAAGATCAAGCCGAGCGCTAGCAACATCGGCGAAACCGCACGCGCTCCCTCACTCAGCCTTAACCTGATTGAGGCTACCATCAGTTGGTCGCTGCAGGTCGAATATCAAGGGGCAGCGACAGTGTGAAAGTCGTGGAGTGCTCACCAGTCGACGCACCGTTCGACTGTTGCGACTCGACCAGCAACTCACCGCCGCAATGTTCCGAAAGAGTGCTGGCGATGAACAGCCCAAGACCCGAACTTTGCTTCTCACTTCTTGCCGAAAGTTCAGGTGTCCAACCTCGATCAAACACGTGCGCAAGGTGAGATTCAGAAATGCCAACTCCATCGTCCCAAACCCGTACTAGATATGAATTCTCGGTTCGAGTAAGTTGAATTTCGATATGCCCTTCAGCAAATTTCGTGGCATTGTCAACTAGGTTAGTGATCACGTGGTCGAGCGCTGATCCATCCCCGTATACCAGTCCAAATTCACTCGGCTCACACCACCAGACCAACTCGAGACCACGTTCACGGGCAATGGGTGTGTATCGATCCGAAACATTACGAACAATCGCGGCTACATCGACCGGTTCAATCGCCGGTTCCGCATCGGCGTCTTCGAGATCAACCAACACACGCACGTTTTCAATCATCAGTCGAAAATTCGGTGCTTGATTCTCGATTTCGGTCAGCAATTCCGAGACCATATGCTGTGTCACTTCACCCGTCTCGTTTAGGAGCGCGCGTGCCTCGCGCTGCTTACCGAGAATTCTTCGCAACGGACGTCCCATGTCATGGGCAAAAGTATCGAAGTAATCCTGAGTGATCTGGCTCCACGTTCGGCTACCGCTTTGTTCAGCAATACGCCTGGTGTTGAACTGAATAGCCCCAAACGCAACCAGCGCACCCAGAATAAACACCCCGGAACCTATGTACGCCACCGGTTCGATCCACCAGAGCGAACCGCGAGTGATCGACTCACCAATGAGCGGTGAAAGCACAACCAGCAGAAGCCCAATCAGAGCTACTGCAATGCCCACCATCCTCAGTATTTCGAATATACGTCCGTTCAAAGAGCCTGATTCCTGACGATCGAGTACTACGTCGTATCCACACCTAATCCGACGGGTTCACCAGACGGTATCCACGGTTTCGAACATTTATTATCAACTCGTTTGCGCCGAATTCTCTCGAAACGGCCTTCCCAAGAGAAACTTTCAGTTCACGAATTCTTACCCGCAACGAAGCCCGTGAATCCTCACCCTCGGAAAAGCGCTCGAGTCGAGAGAACGGCACAAGCTCACCCTCTGATCGATACATCGCGGAAGCCAGTTCGTTCAATATCTCCAGCTTCATTCCCTGGATTTCGCGGATTAACTCGCGTCGACCGTTGTCGATCGCATATACAGCCGCATTGTCGGCATCGAATTCGAATAAAGAACCAATCGTGATAGCCTCAGGCGTACTCCCGATCAAACGCCGTAGACGCAGCACAACTTCTTCCGGGCTTGCCAATTTATCGATGAAATCAACAGACCCACCGGCGCTCAAACTAGCAGTTACCGCCGTGTCTCGATACGGACCATGCGCGTACTGGGTAAACATCAATACCGGCATGCTCCCATCGCTGTCTATGATTTTCTGCAGGATCGACAGCCCCTTGAACCGATCCGAGTCGTACTCACCGAATCGCACGTCAAGTAGCACCGCGGAAGGACGCTTCGTTTCCATCGCGAACAATGTCTGTGCTTCATAGTCGTCGCCGGTGATGAATTCACCCTCTGGGGCCACAACGACCGGCTTAAATCCGTCCGTCTCCAAACGGCGCAATACCGAGCGCATCAGATCAGACATATGCTCGTCGTCGACAACGAGAATCTTTTGGCCACCACCAATACTTTTTGAAGTCAAAACTATCCCCTGCGGCTGCCTGCCGGGTTTTGTCCGCTGTTACATCACATCTGGCAGCGAAAATCGACCTGAATCGACTCTATCATCCGCCAGTCAATTACAACGTCACATGTGCAACGCCTGACAAAGGTATTTCGCATCATTTTCTGCAGGCAACGTTCTGAGAGAATTACGCTGCCATCCCAACAAGATTCTTAGGTAAATGGGTTATCTTTGGGGATAGAAATCCCTTATTGGGGTCGACTCGATCTTTAGGGAACGCTATGCTCCGCTGAACGCCTTTTTCCAGCCTCCATTTTTGAGAAATATCTGCCTGTGACCGACCAGTTCGTCCACCTACACAACCACTCCGAGTATTCACTGCTCGACGGGTTCAGCAGATTAGGCGACATGGTCAACAGAGCCGCAGAACTCGAACAGCCGGCGATTGCCCTGACCGACCACGGAAACCTCCACGGCGCAATCGACATATATCAGTTGGCGAAGAAAGCTGGCGTCAAGCCGATCATCGGCACCGAAGGGTATGTCGCCAACGGCCCACGCGACGAAAGGAATCCACAAAAGCGGTTCCCGTTCCACATGACGCTTCTCGCGCAAAACCGCGTTGGCTATCAGAATCTCTTAAAACTCGTCACAGCCTCACACATCGAAGGTTTCTATTACAGGCCACGGATGGATCGAGAAATTCTCGAAAAATACTCAGAAGGCTTGATAGTTCTATCCGGCTGTCCGTCAGGCGAATTGGCCCGGTACATAAAAAACGGCGACATGGATGCCGCCCACGAAACCCTCGAGTGGTACGGCAACGTTTTCCAGGATCGCTACTACCTCGAACTGATGATGCACGAACACGTGCCTAATCAGGCCGAGATCAACCAGGCGATCGTCGAGCTCAGCAACCAGACTGACTTGCCGATGGTCGTTACGAACGACTCGCACTACGTCAGACGCGAAGACTCCGAAGCACAGGACATCCTCACCTGCATCCAGACCAACTCGAATGTGAAAGACCCAAATCGGCTTCACATGGAAGACACAACCTACTACCTACGTAGCGCAGCCGAGATGCAGGCAGATTGGTCGCATCTACCTGTGGCACTCGCGAATACTGTCAAGATCGCCGAATCGTGTGAACTCGATCTCGAATTCGGCCAAACACTCGTCCCGCGATATTCGACTCCAAACAACAAACCGTCGATGGAGTACCTCAAAGAACTCTGCTACGAAGGTCTCAATAAGCGATTCAACAACCCGAGCGAAGAGGTAATCGAGCGACTTGGATACGAACTCGGCATCATCGAAGAAACCAAATTCTCCGACTACTTCCTCGTTTGTTGGGACATTTTCAATTTCGTGAACGAACGGGGGATTCTCTCGGCTGTTCGAGGCTCAGCCGCGGCGAGCCTCGTTCTCTATTGCCTCGAGGTCACCCAGATCGACCCTGTCGAGACAGATCTCTTTTTCGAGCGTTTCTTGAACATTGAGCGCCGCGAAATGCCTGACATCGATATGGATTTCGCCGATGACCGACGCGAAGAAGTAATCAAGTACTGCATCGACCACTACGGTGGTGAGCACGTAGCTCAGATCGTCACCTTCGGTACGCTCGGTGCCAGAGCGGCCATACGCGACACTGCGAGGGCACTTGCTCTCCCGCTCGATCTCAGCGACAGGCTCGCAAAGATGGTTCCAAACACTCTCAACATCAAGTTGAAAGACGCCATCGATGAATCCGCCGAACTCAAGTTGGAAATCAGCCGCAACCGGGACGCTCGCGAACTTATTGATATGGCGCAAAGAGTCGAAGGTTCAGTCCGCCACGCTTCCACTCACGCTGCCGCTGTCGTCATCTCAGAAAAGCCGCTGACTGAGTATGTTCCGCTGCAACGATCCACCAGTGGCAAAGAGGGCTCCAGTCCGACAACTCAGTATTCAATGAATCCAGTCGCCGCCGTTGGGTTGCTGAAGATGGATTTCCTCGGTCTTGCAAACCTCTCAATCCTCGACCAGTGCGTGAAGTTGATCACCGAAACCACTGGCGAATACATGGGAGTTTACGATGTCCCGATTGACGACGCCGGGACGTTCAACATTCTCGGAGAGGGCGATACGTTCGGCGTATTCCAGCTCGAATCCGAGGGTATGCGCAAGAATATCAAGCAGCTCAAGCCAACAACGATCAACGACCTCGCAGCGATGATCGCCCTCTATCGACCGGGCCCGATGGAACATATCGGTACGTTCATCGAAGCTAAGCATGGTCGAGCCGAAATTTCCTACCCCCACGACGATCTTCGTGAGCTCCTCGAACCCACCTATGGTGTGCTGGTGTATCAGGATCAGGTAATGCTGATCGCCCAGGCGTTTGGTGGATACACGCTCGGAGAAGCCGATATTCTCCGAAAGGCTATGGGCAAGAAAATCGCTTCGGTGATGCAGGCCGAACACGACAAGTTCAGCGCAGGTGCTCTCGAAAAGGGCTATACGCAGGAACAGGCGGACACCGTCTTCAAATTGATGGAGCCTTTCGCCGGCTACGGGTTCAATAAGGCCCACGCAGTTTCCTACGCCTACATTGCCTACTGGACGGCATATTTCAAGGTTAACTACCCGACGGAGTACATCGCTGCCGTGCTCGACTCTGCATCGGGTAACTCCGAAAAAGTTGGGCAGGCGATACGAGAAGCGACACGACTCGACATCGCTGTGAAACCACCCAGCATCAACTACTCCCGTTCTGGATTTACTATCGAACGAGATGCCGTGGGTAACGACGCGATCCGATTCGGCATGGCAGCGGTCAAAAACGTCGGAGCCGGGGCAGTCGATTCAATCGTCGAACTTCGTCAGGCAGCCGGTCAATTCAAAGACATTGAGGACATCTGTCGGCGCGTCGATTCCAAGTCTCTCAACCGTCGCACTCTAGAAAGCCTCATTCGCGTTGGTGCGTTCGATGAATTCGGTGGACGAAGCAATCTCCTCGAATCAGTCGATCGAATAATCGCCGCCATCCAACGACAAACCAAGCTCCGTGAATCGGGCCAAACCTCGATGTTCGACATGCTCGGTGAATCCGTCCCGGCACCAATGGTTGAAATCGAAATATCTGGTGAAGACGACACCACCGATCAGGAACGTGTCATATGGGAACGTGATCTGCTCGGTGTCGAACTCACGCAGAGCCCGTTCACCCGAGAAATGCGACAGCAACCCGACAACATCGTTGTTTTCGCCGCTGACATCAATGAGGAGATGTCAGGCCAAACCAAAGCCGCTCTGGGCCAGTTGAACAATGTCCAGAATCTCACCACCAAGAAGGGTGACCCATACGTTCGGGCGAACCTGACGCTTCTCGATGGAGACATTGAGATGGTTGTCTGGTCGAATGTTATCGAACAGTCGCCGGGAATTTGGGAGAACGGTAACTTCATTTCGATCACCGGTCGAGTTGAGAACCGATTCGGACGTACGTCTCTGGTTATCGAAACAGCAAGCCAGTACCAACTCAAGGCTGAAGGCCAGACAGAGTCAGAAGCTGAAGCCGCTAAAAACGAACCGGCGCCGGTAGTCCGGGCTGGATTCAACGAGGCCAGCGAGCCTAGACCTGTTCTGAACGATCCCGTGCGGCACGCGCAACCTGCCAGCAAACCGGAATCTACCGGTGCGCAGGTCAACGAAACATCGCCAACCACTTACGAAAGTCCAGCTCAGCAAATTGCTGAACCAACCACCGAGGAAACTCCACTGACAACCGAGTCCGCCGCTCCCGCAGCTATTGATAACGATGACGACTTGATGGAAAGCGGAGCCGTTCTTGTGCGCGTGAAAGAGACTGGAGATGCCGCCGACGATCGCTATCGTCTCGAAGACATCATGAGGTTGTTCGCCGAATTCTCCGGTGCCGATCCAGCAATACTTGAAATCGAAACCGGCGAGAAAATCATTCGCCTTGAAATGCCTTTCAAGGTCCAATCAAGTTCACAACTAACCGAGCGTTTGCACGACCTGTTGGGCAACGGCGCAGTTCGTTCAGTAGTGATCTAAATGGCACCCAGACCAAACGAATAAGATTGACTCCTGTTCTCGACTGAAGTGCATGCTGAGTTTTACCTGCACTGAACTTTCCGATAATGTCGATGAACGAAGGGATCTGAGAATGATCTGGGAAGTCCTAACTACCGCACCCGATCAACTCATCGGTGAGTCGTGGTGCGGGTTGATCCAAGCTACAGGAATCGAATGCAGAATCCGGCCCGGTGACGCCGTCGGCTTCTTAGGAGTCTCAGTATTCCCCGTTCGAATCATGGTACGCGCATCCGATATTGAACTCGCCCAATCGATACTCGACACCTACCTCGCCGAAGATGAAGAGCCTCTCGAAGGCTATTCGGAAGAGCCCGAATCAATTAACTAACGACCTGTAACGATCTATCGATTGGCTTCCATGCCCAACAGACGTGATTTCAGCGGCAACCCGGCCCCACCGAACCCGTGCAATGCACCCGTAGAACTCACCACTCGATGGCACGGCACCAGTAACGCCAGCTTATTGCGAGCCATCGCCTGACCGGCTCCCCGGGCGGCCTTCACATTCCCTGCCTGCTCGGCAAGCCAACCGTAGCTGCGGGTTTCACCTGCTGGAATCGAACGGCACGCCTCCCACGCATTCCGTGTGAACGGAGTCGCATCTCGAGTGTCGATAGGAATATTCGTAAGATCCACCGCTTCACCGGCACAGTAAGCGGCAATCAACATACGAGCGTCGACATATTCGTCCGGAGAGTGGATCGCCATACTCACCTCGGGTTGTACGAAATCCAACGCAGTTTCAGGTGTCGCCTCAGGAAGGCTCGCTCGAACGATCCCCTGATCGCCACCAACGATCGCCACCCAACCCATGTCGGTGTCAAACACATCGTACGTAAGCTGCTCATCACTACGCGATTTAGCCATCTAGACGCTTCGCCCTTTCCCAAGCTCTGGTCCAAGACCTCCTAATTGTCTAATTCGACGAGCGATCAACGCACGGGCAACCCTACGCCACGCCTGATTCAGTTTTTTCACCCGCAGGGCGATTTCATCATCGTCTCCCGTACTAGAAGTACCCGCATACATCTTTCGCTGATATTCGATAGCAATAAACAAAGCAGGCTCGCTCGCAGCAATCGTCTGCTCGCCTAGACTGGTCGCAAACTCCAATGCAGTTTGAGGCGATTGCCGCTTCATGCCCAAAAACGAAGCGATCCTATTCATCCGCGCATACGCTCGGGTTGGCGCATCCATGCCACGCAAACTGAGCCACCAGAGGAACACTACGAATCCGATCGCCATCACGCCTCCGCCTACCCACGCAAGCGGTCGCCATGGGAATACAAATTCTTCAGTAGCTGAATCGCCATCAGGGATGCGGAAGGCTCCGTTCTCCAGTCGTGCTTCTCGAGCGAACCGTTCAAGATCGGCAATATCCTGCAAGAAATCCGGGTCTTCTTCAGCCGATCCAACCGCACCTGCAGAGAACGGATCGCCATCAGTCAATGAAGGTGCCAGTAGACCTCGAGAAATCGCCTCCTGCCCCGGCGTTACCTCATAGTCAATCCAGCCATACTTGGGGAAGTAAATCTGGGTCCAACCGTGGCGATCCTTGTCACGAATCAGGAACATCCCTGAATCGGGAACATACTCACCGGAAGCCCAACCTGCGATAAATCTCGCGGGAACACCAACGGATCTAAGCAGAACGGCGGCTGACGATCCGAAGTATTGGCTGTATCCCTTGACCTTCGATTCGTCGCAGTTCGGATCGACACTGGAACATGACTCATCCTGAGTTTGGAACAAGAAGTAGTAGATCCCATCTACGCCAAATTCGGGGCCAGCGATTTCGAGCGAATACTCCTGATTCCTCAGGAAGGCTTTAACCGCTTCGGCCTTCTCGAATGGAGTCACCGCGTTGGCACCTCGAACGATTGCAGAAGCCAACTCACCCACATCACTAGGAAGCGTGCTCGGAAGAGGGAGATAGCGATCCGTTACCCAGGTTGGATAGTCGGTTCCAGCCTCGTTCAACTGCTCATCAGTGGCAAGCGACACAAACGTCTGGATCGAAAATATGTCTTTCTTCGATATCTCACTGGCCAGCTGGACACCCACCTGCTCGATCGGTGAGTCACGTTCAACTTCAAGCTGATTAACGAACCCGAACTCGTTGTCGATTCTCATATCGATCGTCAGCCCATCCCACTCGATAGTTCGACTGTCGGAACTTAGTGGTAGAACGACCGTTTCGTATTTGTCCGTACCGCCCGATTCGTTCACTTCCTCTCTCGTTACAACCACCGCTTCACCGGTGGTATCGGCTTTCTGCAAAGCAAGAATCATTTCCGCAACAAGCTCGGGTTGTGCGAGTCTCTGCGACCTCAACTGAGCCGGGCGAAAGCTATCAGAAGGAACAAGGTCGTTGAGTGCGAAACGCAAGGCAAATCCGAGATCCCTCAGATCCGACGGCAATTCGGTCATACCGGCGACCGAGCCAGTTAGTGGAATATTCCACTGCAACGGATTGAGCACATGCGCAACCGACTCGCGATCAACCGAGAACACTCCACCAGCAGGGACGACCGTTTTCGTATCAACCAACGGCACGTAGACGTTAGAGACCCGTTCACGTTCGAGTTCAGTAGGTGCCAGAGTCAGAGCAGCCCGGGGTTGCGCTTCGATCTTTGTACTGGCGTCCGACAGCCAACCCTCGGAGGTATATCGCTGGTACACCCGCCCGGCGTAAGGCACGCGGTACTTCGAACGTATCCACATCAATGGCTCATCAGTAAGTTCAATCGATCCACCAAACGCCATCGATGATGACGGGGTTGAAAATAACTGGTTACTGCCCGGTCCATCGATCCCGGCAAGCAAGCGATTTGCCGGATCTTGCAAGGCATAGAACGGTGCTCGGAAGATGTCCCACGCGTCGTGAACCTGTTCTGATCTCGGCTCCCAGATAGGCAGCAGCGCGCTCAACAGGACAATCGGAAGTGCAAACAATAATCCGTCCTGTACCGTCGCCCAAGCAAGATGCCGTGAGTAAGCGATGCCTTCAGACTTCCAACGTTCAATTCGACGAACCGTTGTGAGGTGGGCGAATAGCGCTATGCCACCCACAAGAAACAGGAAATACGTGTGCTCATGCTCGCCGTGACGGTAGCTCAGATTGGTCAGGATTACCAGTGACATCAGCACCGTCGGCAACCACGGCGATCTGAATCGGAACGTAATTGCCGTAACGCCGTATCCAACGATCCAGGACGCGGTCATGAACATCATTGCGAATGGAACGGTATCGGTGCTAATACCACCCGACTGCGCAGTTTCAACCCACAATGAGAATCGTGAAAAGCCATCGATCGAACGAGTCACCGGATCGGCTCCGACCGCCTGAGATGTGCCCTGCCAGAACACGATAAAGAAGCCAAATCCCAGAGCGTAAATAACCGTCAGGTACCAGTTGGAATTCCGCTTGGAAACCATAAACGCGGCAATGGTACCGAACAGTAACGTCGGAACTACTGAAGGCAGATCACCCCAACCAGCGAGCATGACCGACCAACCAACATTGGCCATCATCCACAGCATTATTATGAAACTGATCCAATCGTGAGCGGGGGCAAAGTGAGTCACGTTCTCGACTAGCGAGTCAAATCGACCAGACGACTGCGATATTTCTTCAGGAGTCGGCGGCCCGGGGACATTGTTCAGAAAATCCGTTGCGGTGCTCATTTGCCACCACTCTGGGATTCATCGGAACCGTCGTGACCGGCTGATGAGGCTGCGACGTCAGCTACTGGATCCGGTTCCACAGCTGACGGTTCGGAATGTGCTCGAACCGAAGCCTGACGTAAACCTTCTTGATCACCACCGAGCGGACTATGCAATGAATTGGCGATCGAATCGCCCCGGGAGATCGGGTATGCAGTAATCCCGGTTGCAGTCAGATGATCAAGCGAATCACCGTTCGGCGCTCCACCGAACGATGCTCGGTTGATCAGCACCGTGCTCACCCGAACTCCACGCTTGGCGAGGCCTGCCAGCGCATCGACCCACTCACCGTCACCAGCCGAGGTGATCACGACCAGCGAGGTGTTTTGCCCGAGCTCGCGTTCCACCTCAGAAAGTGCCTCGAGAATCGTCACTTCGCCGATCGGCTTGCTCGCCGCAATGTGACGCAAAATCTTTTCGCGTTGATGCGCCGAACGCTCCGGTATCGCCACCAACGATTGACTACCGTGCGCTGCGTAGCCAACCGGGAGAAATCCCTGGTTGTATTTGTCGATCACTGAAGCCGCAACCGTTGCGCCAATCTCATCTGTGGAGTCGTCGCCCATAGATGCCATCGAATCGACGTGCTGATCGAACAACACCCACATATCGCTCGACGAACCCTGATCGAACTGTTTAACCATCAACTCACCAACGCGAGCTGTCGATAGCCAGTGAATTCGTCCAAGCGCGTCGCCAGCTTCATACTCACGAACCGAAGCAACGTCGGTGCTCAAAACACGAGCACGTTGCCGCCTTGAGTTGTCGCCAAGGAGGTGGATCGACGGTGAAGCAAAATCCGGAATGTCGACAATTCGAGGATAGACGAGAACAGTCTCCTGACTTCCGAATTCGATCTCCTGCGGGAACATACTGAACGGATCGGCCGTTCGAGCCGTAAGTGGCCCAACGGTGTACTCCCCGCGACGAGTCACAACGCCTGACATCTCCAGACGATCAAAAGCCACCATCAGTCCAAGACTTGCCACCTGCTTGAATCGCACACCAGGAAGATCGGTCCGGTCCTCAACCTCGACCCATGCCTTGGGCGTACCTCCACCGTTACGAATCACAACGGTTTCTGAGATCGTGTTACCTACGGTGTAGGGACCTTTCGGACGTTCGACTGTGGCGGTCATCTGCTCCGAACTGCTCTTGGCCCACAACCAACCAGCCAATAGCAACAATCCGAGCGCATAGTAAAGCCGCACTGAGAGATCGAATCCCGTCGCCATACCGGTGAGGAACTCGACAACCATCACAACCAGAATTCCGTAAAGAATCGGATTCCGTTTCAGGCGACGAACAACACCACGACGGCGTCCGGAACGCGCCGCAGAACTCGTCGAATTTTGACTGTTTGATGACCTGATAGTACGGAGCATATTTTCCGACTAAAGGCTCCTGAAAGTGTGTTCAGTGTATAAGGTTGGTTACTAAGTTCTTCGAACACTCGCACCCGGCACTGAAACCTGGTTCAGCACATCGGTGATCACCGTCTCATGGGTCACCTCACGCATCCTCGCCGATGGCGTTAGCAAGACACGATGCGCCAGAGTCGCCGTTGCGATCGCCTTGATGTCGTCGGGCACAACATAGTCGCGATCTCGCAACATTGCGTAGGCCTTACCGCCTTTCATCAAGTTAATCGACGCCCGTGGAGATACACCGAGCGCAGCTTCTGGATGGAGTCGTGTGGCGTTGGAAAGCTCGACGATGTACTGCTTAACCAGTGCATCGATGTACACGTCGCCCGCCTGATCCTGCATCTTGGCGATATCTGCCGGTGTACAGACCGCCTGTAGTTCGTTTATGGGATCGATATGCTCACGGCGATCCAGGATCGCAACTTCCTGGGCTGCATTAGGATATCCGAGCGTAATCCGCATGAAGAATCGATCGAGCTGTGCTTCAGGTAGCGGGAACGTACCTTCATACTCGATCGGGTTTTGCGTTGCCAGAACCATGAAAGGGTTCTGTAGTTCCCGGGTAACGCCTTCGACTGTCACCTGCTGCTCACCCATCGCCTCAAGCAGCGCAGATTGCGTCTTCGGTGTGGCACGGTTAATCTCGTCGGCGAGAACAATCTGAGCCATGATCGGCCCGGGTCGGAACTCGAAATTACCGGTCTTCTGATTGAAAACCGAAGCACCAGTAACGTCACTCGGCAGCAGATCAGGGGTGAACTGCATTCGGCGATAGTCGCAGCCGGTCGACGTGGCTAGTGATCGAACCAGCATCGTTTTACCGACACCGGGAACGTCTTCGATAAGAACGTGTCCGTTGCTAATCAGTGCAACCAAAACCAGCTCTACCGTTTCACTGTTGCCTACAATAACTTTGCCGATATTCTCGATCAGCATGTTGGCAAGTGTTTTTGAATCAGCAGTAAGAGTCACTGATATCTTCCTTTAATGCCGTGAAGACCCGAGCATAAATTCGACAGGTCGAACGTTAGATGCGTTATCCCGTAAGGCGATTTTTCAGGCTGTCGAAGAAGTTTGGAGCGCGATGGAGGATTCGAACCTTTGATCCCCCGCTTGTAAGTTAGATTCACCCTGCCCCAGATCGTACCAGACGCACCATTTGTTGAGTTGTATTCGTACTGATAGCCGTTAGAACCTGCCCCATAACGTCCCAGATAGTTTCTGGTAGTCCGTAGGGTCAACTTATGGTCAAATACGCGAAAAGCCCCTGCATTTCTGCAAGGACTTGTTCAGTTTAATTTCAATTTGGTGGCGGTGGAGGACTCGAACCCGCTACCTCCTTAGTTAGCAGAATTTCCCGAACAGTTTGAAGAACAGAATCAATCATCATCAGTGGAATCTGTCGAAGATTTTCTAGAAAGTATGTACCAAGTGCCGATAATCGCCAAAGAAAATATCGGAATCTTGAATAGAAGCCCATATTCGGGAACCCATAACGATACGCCGGTAAAAACCCACATTGAAAGAAGCGATATAACTTTTGCTCTTATCGGCATGCTTCCTGTTTCTAGGTAATTACTGACCAATTTTCCAAATAGACGATGCTCAGTTACCCAACGATACATTCGGTCATTTGATCTGACAAAGCACGAGGCAGAAATAATAAGGAATATCGTGCCCGGAAGCCCTGGCAAAACATAACCGGCTATACCAAGACCAAGAAACAAAAACCCGGAAAGATAAAGCAGATATTTGCGAACACTTCTGATCAAACTATCACCTGCTGAATATCGAGACCCAAAATATTGATTGAACCATTATCGGAGATCAGGTAGCACCTTCGCTACCATCGTGGTCAACGCGCCTTCCGCGTGGAAAAATATGCGTCTTGGGCATCCCCTAACTCGCTATCTGGTTACTTTGGAGGTGGGGATGAGATGAATGTTGTTAAGGTTTTGAACTGCGACGAACCGTTTTTTCAATTGGATGACCCAACGACTTCAGAGCTAGGTGAAATGTGGTTTAGCAGAAACCAAGTTCGTCTAACAAAAGAACAACATTAAATACCTTACCTACGTCTCAGTACCCTGACAAAGCACATCTCCTACCTGTGGCATTCTGAGGGAGCGAGGCTCAGCGGCCTCAAACCCTCTGGTGACGTACTGATCGGAACTGGTGCGCAAGTTAGCAAGGGGACGGGCAACACGGTCGATCTCCTCAGATCGCTCTCGGTCGTAAAGACGTAAGTCAAGATTCGAAAAGGTATCGATTATTGTGCGAAATCAGTGAAGGCGATACGGTGTATGTCGCCCTCTCGAACATCGATGGCGACGATTCCTCTCTTGATGTACAAACTGGTGAACCATCCGGTCGAACCGACCTTTTCATAGAAGGACAAGTTGATACAAGAAATAACGATGTTATAACCGTCGAGTACGGTATCGAACAGTACTTCGTTTCCGAGGGGCGCGGTCTCGACATAGAACGAGCCGACGATGTAAATGTTCGAATCAAGATAACTCGTTCCGGAATAGCGGCGATCGAGGCACTCAGCATCAACGGCGAGGACTGAACACCGTAAAACACATCTAGCGTTACGTAGGTTTCCAGATGACAACGTCAGACATCAGACCAGCCGCCAGATGCCCCACGAACGTCGGAACACTGGGTTCTTTCGTTACACGATCTCAGGGCGAATCGAACCTGTTGAGGTTGGGCGACGCGTTGATCTTTGGTATCTTCACCGATGAAACATTCTCACTAATTTGTGAACATGGTTGGCCTGAAATTCTCGGATACACCAGCGTACTACTGAGCAGCAGCAGCCCCACATCGAACCATAGGGGAAATCTGACAGCTTTCTAAAACTAGGAGAATATTGTTTTTGCAGGAGTTTAAATACTACAAAAGCGTCATTCTATTTCCGAGAAAAAATGAAAATAACGTTGCCGACAGGTCCCGGATCATATGTGCTCGTACTGCGTCTTCTCGATCCAATCTCCCTAACCATTGGAAAGCTTGGCGAGTTCCAGTTTGATGCCGGGTGGTATCACTACTCCGGAAGTGCAATGGGCGGATTGCGTGGAAGAATCTCGAGCCACCTCAAACGGGGTCAACGATTACACTGGCACATTGATTACCTGAGTTCATCAATTACAGATCCGGCCATCGAAGAGATCTGGTGGGTTGAAGGATCCACTCGGCGTGAGTGTGATTGGGTTAAAGCTTTAGGCAGCTTGCGACGAACGCGTCATTTGGTCGACGGATTTGGATCATCCGATTGCAGATGCAGGTCTCACCTTGTCTATTCACCTTCGGCATTACAATCACCAATAATCCCGCCTCACACAAACCAAAAGTTAGTCCAAGTTTATAGTCGTTAAAGTCAACATCTCTTGTATTGTTGCTGCGCCTGCAATGACACCATTCCTCCGTTTCAGCACCCTGACATCCACCTATAGATTTGCCTTAGAGCCGTGCACCTATCGGAGCGTCAGCTTTGTGGCGTACTCTCCGACATGAGGCTTTGGATTCTAATAGGGAGTTTATTTTCCCTCAGTCTTTTGTTCCAAATTGTCGGACATCTCATAAGTACAGGTTGTGTATGGCAATTGCGAAATAATTGTGCGGATGCGGGGTTTGCCGAAAGTGCCTTTGGCATCTTGATCGGAATCTTAGCTGCTGTTTTGCTCACGGTTAAACTGCTAATGCGTTTGAAGAACCAGTCAGCACCCTGACACTCACCTACTGATTTGTATTAGTGCTGTGAAACTATCAGCGACCCTTTGCATACGACCTAAAATAGGCATTTATTTAGCGCTATAAGGTGTAGCTTCGCGAAAAGCCCTCACATTTCTCCAAGAGCTAGTTACTCGTAATCAGCTGATAACGAGTAATCCCAGCCATCCCAAGATTGCCAAATAACCTCAGCTGCGGCTCCTGCCTGCCAACACCAACTATCGCCCCACCACCGTCCACTCCAATTCGGCCCCCAGGTCCCCGGATCACAGTCGAAACCTATGCCACCACATACCCAAGCGTCTCCTTTAAATTCGTAAGCTGGTTGTTCATCGTGTGTTGTTTTGGAGAAACTCAATGTCACATCACCTCTCGCAGATATGACACAAAGTGCATCACCGTATGCAAATCCTCTGATAGAGCCACCGTAAACATCGTCAGGATTATCAGTGAAGTACCAAATTTCTACTTCACCACCGACATACAAGGAGAGCATGCAT
>PVBE010448524.1_pt1 | contig 115540 bp, 93 predicted proteins | sample 1631181 | NCBI WGS metagenome assembly PVBE01 (sample SAMN08397723, study PRJNA350692) | Marine metagenome, whole genome shotgun sequencing project. | isolation source: water | place: Pacific Ocean | collected 2012-04 | reverse complement strand
CTCGACCGCGCCCGTCTCTACGATGCGATCGAGAACTACTTCGCCTCACCGGTCGCCGGCGCCGGCAAGGTCTTCATGGTCAGCGAGGCATGCAAAGTGGCGGTGCTGAGGCCAGGCGCCACCCTCGATATCCTCGCAGTCAACGACCTCGACGACATCTGCTTCGCGACCCCGGCTATCGACGAGAATCACATCTACGTGCGCACTCGCAGCGCGCTGCACGCGTTCGGCGTGGCGGCGCCGGCGGGGTCGAGGCCATAGCCGTAGGGTACGGCGGTAACGATCGGCGGCAGAGCTCGGGGTCAGCATGAAGCGAGTGACACTGCTGCAGGACACTAGCTCGCGATCAGCTCCGTTTCCGGGTACTGCGCATACCACCCGAACCAGAAGGCCCGAAACGCGTTTAGGCGCGGTAGCGCCTCTGCGGGAGTGGCCAGGCGCACCAGCCGATCTTCCCGCGCTTCCCATAGGTTGCCCTGTTCGTCTTCGATGCGGTTGCCGTCGACGAAGCGCATGAGCCTCTCGGGCGGCGACGCGTAGAGCCGGTTGGCGCCGTCCATGCTGGTGACCACCAGCAGGTCGCGCCCGGCAAAACTGGTATGGAACAACCGGTTGCGTCTCAGTAGATCGGCCGAGATCGCTAGCGCCTGATCGCCGTCGTCACCAGGGAAGCGCACCGCCAGAACCTCGTCCTTGTTCTTGAGCCGCGAGTCTCGATTCGATACCCCGAACATCAACTCGTCGGTCGCGAAGTAGTCAGCGTAGGCGACACCCTCGCCGTAATCACGCTCGAAGCCGGTGTGCACTGACAGCACGGTCGTATCCGGATTCGCTGCGCGCCAGTCACGCCAGGTTGTCGTCACCACCGGCAGGGGGCTGAGGCGCACGTCGCTCCCAACCATGCTGCCGACCAGCGGCTCGCCGGTGATGCTTGACCACAACGTTGATGACGGCTCGTCGAACAGGAGCTTGTTGGAGCGAAACAACAGACCCGAAGTGTCGAGTTTGACCAGCTGTCCGTCCACCTCGCTCTTGTATGGGATCACCACGCCGCAGAGGGTGCAGTACACCAACGTGATCTCCAGGTCGCCAACCGTGTCCCACGCAAGCTCGTGCCAGGCTAGGAGACGCTTGGGATAGGCGCGCGCATGGCCGTTGGTATACACCCCGAACACGATGTCGTCGTCGTCCAGGTACGAAGCCTCGGCTGCGGCCACCGTCGGCGGGTGGTCGAGCGCCGGAATACTCGCTACCCGCACGCCGCCCCAGTCGATCTCGTCGATGCGTACCGCCGCCGTACCCCGAAAAAACTTACGGAATGCCTGGTCGATGCTGCCGTAGAGGTTGGCCTTGAACGCACTGATCTGGGCATGGGTGTCGTAGGGCTGCGCCCACATCCAGTGACGCCATTCGTCGAGATCTTCGCCGTGCGTCTGGCCGGTCTGCCTCTCGAGGAACTTCAGGATGCGCTCGCGCGTCTGCACGCGCGGGTCGTGCCTACTAGAGAGTTCGGGATCGTCGGACCCCTGCTCGCCGCTGGCACCCAACCCGGGGGTGTTGTCGCCGCGCTCGCCCGACGGCAGGAAACGCATCCAGTCGAGCAGGAGCGCCGCGTAGCCGTTCTTCCAGTGCTTGCCGATCTCCTCGACGCATCTTCGGAGGTGCCCTCGTCCGGAGAGGCGGCCTGGAAGAACAGCGCCAGGCTGGGGTCGGCGGTCTGCGCCTGCGATGGCGTAGCGATCAAGGTCAGTAGCGCAGTGTGGACGACAGCAGCTCGGAGTCTCATCAGTACCTCCCGAATGGGGCGCCAGAGCACTCCAGGATAGAGACAGAGTCCGTCCCGGCGCGGCCCGAGCCCGCCGTCAAGCGTATCCACCCTAACCATCGTGCACCGTGGCGACGCGCGATCAACGACCTTGGATTCGAGCCGAGTAGGGGCCAGCCCTGTGCTTGAGGCTTTCAACAACGAGGGGGTCTCGCGGGTTTCTGCTGCCTTCCGTGACGAGTGAAGATGGGGCTTTCAACCTAACCGCCCGAGTCTTCCGGTCGGTGACTCGGCGCTCCGGTTGTGACCGAGCCGGCGTATGGTGGCGGCACGGCTCGTCCTCTACACTGCGACCACACGCTGCTTGAGACAGCGTCTCGGGGCCCACGTCGTCGGCGTTCCGACAGGCGACGAAGGTACCGGAGCGCGGAGCGTTCGATGGCGAGACGCAGGGGCAGGGGCCGGAAGCGACGTTCCGAGGGCGGTGTGCGTCAGCTTCCGTGGCGTGAGGTTGTCAACCCTTATGCGCCGATGGAGGTACTCAGCGACGATCAGGTCGAGGCCATCCAGCGTGCCTCGCTGAGGCTGCTCCAGGAGATCGGTATCCGTGTGCTTCAAGGCGAGGCTCGTAGCCTGCTTCGCGGGGCTGGAGCCGACGTTGACGAGGCCTCCCAAATGGTGCGCTTCGACCCAGTGCTGATCGAGGAGAAGGTGGCGCTGGCACCGCCGGAGTTCACCCTCCACGCTCGTAACCCCGATCGGCACGTCAAAATCGGTGGCCGCAACATCGTCTTTACGGCGGTGGGTGGCCCGGCGTTCGCCAGCGACCTGGACCGCGGTCGCCGCACCGGGACCTATGAAGAGCAGTGCGACTATCTACGCCTTGTTCAGAGCCTCAACATCGTCCACCAAGAAGGTGGCGGTCCGTTCGAGGCCATGGATCTACATCCCGAGACGCGACACCTGGATCTATATCTGGCCCAAGCTCGCCTCCTCGACAAGACGTGGCAGCCGCAGGCGCTCGGGCGAGAGCGTGCCGACGACGCCATCGAGATGGCGTGCATCGGTCTCGGTGTTGATCGGGCGGAGCTGAAGCGGCGTCCGGCGTTGCAGTCGATCATCAACACCAACACGCCATTGCAGTTCGACATTCCGATGGCCGAGGGCACGATTGCCATGGCTCGGGCCGGGCAGTCGGTATGCGTCACGCCTTTCTCACTGGCCGGAGCGATGGGACCGGCAACACTCGCCGGTACGCTGACGCTGCAGAACGCCGAGGCGTTGATGGGCATCGCCTTCACACAGATCGTAAGTCCGGGCACCCCATCGGTGTATGGGGCCTTTACCTCGAACGTCGATATGCGTTCCGGCTCTCCGGCCTTCGGTACTCCCGAGTACACCAAGGCCGCCCACGCCAGCGGTCAGCTGGCGCGCCGCCACAACCTGCCTTTCCGCTCCAGCAACACCACGGCGTCACCAACCGTTGACGAACAGGCGGTCTACGAGAGCTCGATGTCGCTGTGGGGCGCCGTCATGGCGCACACCAACCTCGTGGTACACGCCGCCGGTTGGATCGAGGGCGGGCTGACCGGATCGTTCGAGAAGCTCGTCATCGACGCAGAGATGTTGCAGATGATGGCTGAGTACTTGCGCCCGATCGAGGTCAACGAAGACACGTTGGCTTTCGAAGCGATCGAGGACGTCGGACCTGGTGGCCACTTCTTCGGCTCTCCGCACACCATGGAGCGCTACGAGACGGCGTTCTACTCGCCGATGCTCTCCGACTGGCGCAACTATGAGACTTGGGAAGAAGCCGGGTCTGTGGCGACGCTTGCCCGCGCCAACGGGATCTGGAAGCAGCTCTTGCAAGACTACGAGCAGCCGCCGCTGGATCCGGCGGTTGACGAGGAGTTGTGCGCCTACGTCGCCAAGCGCAAAGAAGAGTTACTGCTCTCGTAAGAGAGAGTCGATCAACTCGGCGGCGTAACCTGGCCCATCCTGCGCCTGCATCTGGGCGCTTGTTGCCGCAAGCCTGGTGCGCATGGGCTGATCGTTCAGCAGTGTCGCCAACGCTGCGGCAAGCTCGGGCTCAGACCACTTGCTTCGATGCATCGTGAGCCCATGGCCGGTCTCCTCGACGCGGGTGGCGTTGTCATGGCCATCCCAGACGTAAGGGAGAATGAGCGCCGGCTTCCCGAAGTACAGGCACTCCGTGAAGCTGTTGTTGCCACCGTGATGGATGACGGCATCAGCCTGTGCGATCACCGAGGGCTGTGGAAACCATGACGCGAGATGAACGTTCGGCGGGGGCGGATCATAATGCTCGAGGTAGTCACCAACGTTGACTAGCACGCGGTACGGCAACTTGGCGACCACGTCCACGAGGCGTCGCAGCAGGGCGGTGTCTCCGGCGCCCAGGCTACCGAAGCTGACGTATAGCAGCGGCCCTTCGTCGTGGGCTTGAAACGTCGGTACTTCGTACGTGTCCTCCTGTCGGACGCACCCATCAAGATACTGGAATCGCGCCGGATCGAGGCGATTGCGCCGTTCGAACCGGACGCTCGCCGGGTATAACAGCAAGTTCAGGAACGGCGATGGCTCGCAGAACTCGCCGAGTGGATAGGGTTCCTCACCACATCGTCGCAGGAACTCATTGAAACGCTGGTGGATCGGCGAGATGACCGCGTTGAAGTGCTCCCTAAAACGTGACGCGCAGTCCCTGTCGGCGGCGCTACACCCGGATAGATGGGGCGGTATTTCGGGATCTGGGATTTCGTTCTCGCTGCAGGAGATGATCCGTACCCACGGCGCCGCGAAGCGCTTGATAGCGGGGAAGAGGATGACGTTGTCGACGCAGATGAGGTCGGGCTGTAGCTCCTCGAGGGTCTGCGGTAGTTCCTTCTCAGCCCAAGTCGCCGTCTCGACGATCGCTTCCCAGCAGTCCCTCACATAATTGTCGATTTGCTCGTGCGGCGACTTGTCGAAGTTAGGAATGTGCCCGTTGATGAAGTCGGACCAGTAGCGTGCCATCTCCTGCGGTGCCATCGGCTCCGACATGTTGATGGTCCGTTCCTCGAAGCCATAGCCTTCGAAGACGCCCGCGAACCCCGGATCGGACAGGAAGATGACTCGGTGTCCGAGCTCGCGGCAGCGCTGGGCGATGCCCACCGAGTTGAGGGCGGGCCCGAATGCGGCCTCCGGAAAGAAGGCGATTGTGCGGCGATCGTTCAACGGTGCACCTCCGGGGCGACACCGCCTGGATCCATGCACATCAGTATGCGAGGCAGGGTGGTGTCGGTCGGGTCCCGCCTCAGAGGATATCGTTGCGACGGGCACTGGAGTGTTGACGGTTGGCTTATCAAGAGCGGAAACGAAGGAGAGGACGGCCAATGGGCGAGCCCCTGAGCTTCTATATCGACGGGAAATGGACACAGCCGGTAGCTGAGGCGAAGACCGCCCCGGTGATCAACCCGGCAACCGAGCAGACCATCGCCGAGATATACCTGGGAAGCGCGGTGGATATAGATGTTGCTGTCGCGGCTGCCCGAGGGGCTTTCGAAGACTTTTCGACGAGCTCCGTGGCGGAGCGCATCGAGCTCGCCGAGCAGATTGTCGCGGTGTTCAAGCGCCGCTACGACGAGATGGTCGACGCCATTATTTGCGAGATGGGTGCCCCCTACGACCTGAGCTACAAGGCGCAGGCCGCCTGCGGCCCCGGGCACTTCGACGCCACCATTGCGGCGTTGAAGAGCCTCCCGCTGGAAGAAAGGTCGGGACGTAGCGGCAACGTCGTGCTCGAGCCCATCGGTGTGTGCGGCTTGATCATTCCGTGGAACTGGCCGATCAATCAACTGGCCTGCAAGGTGGCGCCGGCGCTGCTCGCCGGGTGCACGATGGTGCTCAAGCCCAGCGAGCTGTCGCCGATGTCGGCACAGCTGTTCGCCGAGTTCGTCGATGAGGTCGGCGTGCCGCCCGGCGTATTCAACATGGTGCACGGCGAAGGGCCCGTGGTGGGCGCCCGGCTTGCCGAGCATCCAGATGTGGATCTGGTGTCGCTCACCGGCTCGACGCGTGCCGGGACCGCCGTTGCCAAGGCCGCGGCCGACAGCGTCAAGCGAGTGCTACAGGAGCTCGGCGGCAAGTCACCAAACGTGATCTTCGAGGACGCCGACGTCGAGGGGGCGGTGCGAAAGGGCGTTCTGCACTGCTTCGAAAACACCGGGCAGTCGTGCAATGCCCCGACGCGCATGCTGGTTCACGAGAGTATCTATGACCAGGCGGTAGAGACGGCGGTACGCGTCGGAGCGGGTGTTGAGGTCGGTGATCCAACCGAGGCCGGCTCCCATATCGGGCCACTGGTCTCCGAAGCTCAGTTCGACAAGGTGCAAGGTTTGATCGGCACCGGGATCGAGGAGGGTGCCGAATTGGCCTTGGGTGGCCCGGGCAAGCCCGACGGTCATGAGACCGGCTACTTCGTGAAGCCGACGATCTTCTCGGGCGTCAACAACCAGATGGCCGTAGCTCGAGAAGAGATCTTCGGTCCGGTGCTCTGTGTGATCCCGTTTGCGAACGAGGAAGAAGCGATTGCCATCGCCAACGACACCCCGTATGGACTCGGTGCCTACATCCATACGCAGGACTGGGACCGTGCCCGACGCGTCGCCCGTCGCCTCAAGTCGGGAAGCGTTTACCTCAACGGCAACGCGCAGGACTACGACTCGCCGTTTGGCGGCTATAAACAGTCGGGCAACGGGCGCGAATGGGGCGGGCACGGGCTCGAGGAGTTCTTCGAGAAGAAGGTGATCAACGGCTTCTACGCCGAGAAGGCCCGGTATTAGTGAAGGACGACTGCGGCCGAACGCGTAGAGCAGGGGCGGATCTTGAGCGGTTGCCTGAGGCGCCCCCGCGGTCATGAGGATCGTCGACGCCAAGACGTTCGTGGTGGGCAACCCGGAGCCGGGCTTCGGCGGGCGCTACTTCGCTATCGTGAAGTTGACCACCGACGGTGGTGTAGAAGGGATCGGCGAGGCCTACGGCGTGCCGTTCCACCCCCATGTTGCCGCCACCATGATCGAGGACGTCTGCGCCCGCCGTGTCATTGGTCACGATCCCTTCAAGATCGAGCGGCTCTGGCGTCGGGTCTACTCCGACGGCTACAGCCAGCACCCCGATCTGGCCACCATGGGCGTGCTGAGCGGGATCGAGATGGCCTGCTGGGACATCATTGGCAAGGAGCTCGACCGGCCGGTCTACGAACTCCTCGGAGGAAGGGTGCACGAGCGACTGCGCTCCTACACGTATCTGTACGCCGAGGAAGGTGACGCGGTTGACGTCTACCTCGATCCCGAGCTGGCGGCCGAGCGTGCCGTCGCCTATGTCGATGAGGGCTTCACCGCCATCAAGTTCGATCCGGCCGGGCCCTACTCCGCCTTCGACCCTCGTCAGCTATCGCTCGAGGCACTGGATCGATCAGAACGCTACGTGAAGTGCGTTCGAGAGGCGGTGGGGACGCGAGCAGATCTCCTGTTCGGCACCCACGGCCAGATGACTGCCGCCGGCGCCATTCGTCTCGCCAAGCGGCTGGAGAAATACGATCCGCTGTGGCTGGAGGAGCCGACCCCGCCGGAGAACGCCGTGGAGATGGCCGCAGTGGCGCGTGCCACCAGCATTCCCATCGCCACCGGTGAGCGGCTGACGACGAAACACGATTTCGCGCGTGTGCTCCATGAGCGGTCCGCAGCGATTCTGCAGATCAACCTGGGGCGCTGCGGTGGGATCCTCGAGGCCAAGAAGATCGCCGGGATGGCCGAGGCGCACTATGCGCAGATCGCGCCGCACCTGTACGGTGGTCCGGTGGTCGGTGCGGCCAACATCCAGGTCAGCACCTGCAGCCCCAATTTCCTGATCCTCGAGGGATTGCGGACCTGGGGCGGTTTCCACGCGGAGATCTTGAAGTCGCCGATCCGGTGGGACGATGGATTCGTCATCCCGCCGACGACCCCCGGACTCGGTGTAGAGCTCGACGAGGCGGAGGCCGAGCGCCATCCCTACGAGGGCGACGCGTTGCACCTGGCACCCACCGAAGATCCGGTCGAGTAGAGAATGAGTGCGGAGACGAAAGCACAAGCGGCCCGCGGCGAGCGGCTGTTCAAGTATGCCCAGGTGCTGATGCTCTCTGCGGCAGCGACGTTCATCTACAGCGCGCCATATCTGCGGCAGCAGTTCAAATCGCCATTGATGGAGGCGTTTCAGCTTACCGAGGCCCAACTGGGGAACCTCAGCTCGACATACGGGATCGCTTGCATGCTCTGCTATCTGCCCGGCGGATGGTTGGCTGATCGGGTGTCGCCGCGGCGGTTGGTCATTGCCTCGTTGCTGGCAGGTGCGGTCACCTTCATATGGATGGCGACGATCCCTGGCTATAGCTCATTGCTCGTCATCTACGCCGCCTGGGGCGTCATCGGCATCCTGGTCCTGTGGTCCGCAATGCTTCGGCAAGTTCGCGTGATCGGAGACGAACGCGAGCAGGGACGCTTGTTCGGCCTGCTCGAGGGTTCACGGGGTCTTTTCGAGGCCGCTCTCTTCACGCTGGCGGCACTGCTGTTCAGCTGGTTCACCGTTCAGACGGCCGGAATGTCTGCGGTTTTCGGGTTGTATGCGTTGCTGTCGGGCGGGCTTGGCCTGTGGCTGCTGTTTGGCGGTGAGGGTGGTGGTGCGGATGGAGCCGAGTCCGCAGCCATCAAGCTCAGGGACGTGCTACTGATCGTCCGGGAGCCGACCGTCTTGCTGATGTGCGTCATGTTGACGGCCGTGTTCCACCTGTTCTGGGCGATCATCGAGTTCCCCAGCTTCGGTGAGCGCGCCGGCTTCGGAATGACCGTGGCCGCAACCCTCGCGATAGGAACGGTGCGAGTGTGGATGCGTCCGGTCGGCGGCGTGCTCGGCGGCATCGTTGGCGACCGGGTCACCAACGCGCGCTCGGTGATGTGGTTGCTTGCCTTGGGTGGGGCAATCTGTGTCTTCCTGGCTCTGATGGACACGAGCCCCGACTCGGCATGGATCCTGTGGGCGCTGGTGGTGCCGTTCGGAGTCCTCGTGTACGCCGTTCGAGGCTTGATCTGGGCGGTGTTGCAGGACTGCCCCATTCCCACGTACCTCACGGGTACGGCCATAGGCTTTATCTCGATCATGGGCTACAGCTCGGACATCTATATCCCGCAGGTGAGCAGCTATCTGCTCGGTACCTACTCCGACACGGCTGGCTACCAGCTGTTCTTCGCCTACTGCGCCGCTGCGGCGCTATTGGGGGTCGGGGCCACCTGGCGGCTGATGCGTCTGCGCCCGAGGCCTGAGTAAGCCTCTCTCCATCCAGCGCGTGCCTTGGCCGGGGGGAGCATCGGAGGCGCTAGTCAGTCGGTCGTACCACCTGGTACGAGTACCTCCGAACCGGCTTGTTCTTCCTCCGTATCGACGAGCTCTGCCGGGAACCCCGGAGCTCGGAGCTCGACGCCGCACGCGTCCTCCAGACGTCTGACGATCATCGACGACCAGGCTCGGGGTCCGAAACGCTCGCTGCCGTCCTCGAAGATTTCGAGGATCAGCGGCGACAGCTCTAGCGGTACGTTGTGCCGCCGGGCCAGCTCATCGAACAGGCCCATGTCCTTGAGCACCAGGTCCATCGTGAAGCCGATGTTGTAGCTACCGTTGAGGATCACCTGGCTCTCGGTCTCGTGCACGAAAGAGTTGCCAGACGAAATGCGGATGGCCTCGAACGCCATGTTGAGGTCCAACCCGGCTTGCTTGGCTACCGTGAGAGCCTCACCCAGCGCGACAAGGTGAACCGAGCACAGGTAGTTGGTGACCACCTTGAGTACCGAGGCCGAGCCTAGCGGGCCGGTATGGAGGATGCGCCGACCCATGGCAATGAGCGCCGGTAGGGCGGTCGCGAACGCGGATCTGTCGCCACCGACGAGGATCGAGATGTTGCCGGTGGCGGCACGGTGGCACCCGCCGGATACGGGCGCATCGAGCGTGCTGGCCCCGAGCTTGCCAACGCGTTCACCCAGGCGCCGTACCTCGGTCGCATCGGTAGTGCTCATCTCCATCCAGATCTGTCCGGGCCGCATGCCCCGCAGGATGCCGTCGTCCGACTCCATCACGTCGGCCACGGCTTGTGGTGACGGCAGGCAGGTGATGACGATATCTGTGGTGGCCGCTAGCTGGCGCGCGGAGTCGGCAAACAGCCCCCCGTTGTCGACGAGCGACTGCGCCGCGGTTCGATCCAGGTCGTACACGACAAGGTCGAAGCCGTTGCGTTGCAGGCTCGCCGCAAGCTTCCCTCCGACGTTGCCCAGCCCGATGAAGCCGATTCTCATGTCGCGCTCCGCGCTCCTTGGCACTACAGTTTGATCGTTCTGATCGAGGCATTGTCGCAAATAGACTCCAACCCAGCAGTGGGCATGCCATGAAAGCCTGGAAGGCCATCGGTGTAGCGGCGGTTCTTATTGCCACACTGACGCCGGTCACCGTCGACGGCGAGTCGCAGGAGTGGATTCAGCTGTTCAACGGCAGCGATCTGACGGGGTGGACCCCGAAGATCACCGGCTACGAGCTCGGCAACAATTTCGGTGACACGTTCCATGTCGAGAACGGTGTTCTCAAGGTCGGCTACGACGCATACGACACCTTCGATGGTCGCTTTGGCCATCTATTCTTTGCCGAGTCGTTCTCGAACTATGTGGTTCGCGTTGAATACCGGTTCGTCGGAGAGCAGGTTGCCGGGGGGCCAGACTGGGCCTTTCGTAACAGCGGTATCATGATCCACGGCCAGCCACCGCAAACCATGCAGCTCGACACCGACTTCCCAGCATCGATCGAAGTGCAGTTGCTGGGAGGCGATGGCACCGCAGAGCGCCCCACGGCGAACCTGTGCACTCCCGGCACACACGTTGTCATCGACGGTGAGCTTGTAACGCAGCACTGTACGAACTCCTTGTCGAAGACGTATCACGGTGATCAGTGGGTGACGGTGGAAGTCGAGGTGCACGGCAATGGCACGATCAGGCACCTGATCGATGGTGAGGTGGTGCTGGAGTATTCGGAGGCTCAGTTGGACGAGAGCGATCCGGCGGCACGGCGGCTAGCGACCAGCGGCATCATGCTGAGCGGCGGATCGATCTCGCTACAATCGGAGAGCCACCCGGTCGAGTTCCGCAAGGTCGAGCTGCGCAGGCTCAGATAGAGAGTCGCAATCGGTGCACGCGCATCCGCCGGTGGCGCAGCGAGCCGTCTTGATCAGTCGCGGATCACGGCGTCTTCGCCACGCTCGTCGATCATCTTCTGGATATGCTCGACGAGCGCCGAGCGCCTCTCAATGAGGGCGTTCAGCTGCCGCGACACGAGATAGTGATCCACCGCGTCGCGGATCTGATCGTCGGTCACCTGTTGCAGCAGCTGCCACATCCGCCTCGTGCACCACACGATCTCCTCGTCGTAGCGGAGATCCGACCGCATCTGGAAGGCGCGCGAGTGATCGATCATCCAGAGGTCCCAATCGATACCGACGAGATAGTTGCCGCTGTTTCGATCGTCGTTGTAGATCAGGCTATCGAACAGTCGCATAGTCTGGAGCTGACGCAACCAGTCGATCGTCACCGGAGGCGTTGATCCGGCGCCTCCTTGATCTCTCTCGCTGCTCGTGTCCTCCATCCACAGCTGCACGCTTCCATCGACGCCGTCGACTCTACGGCATGCCGTAGGCGGTACGTTGTCGAGCTCGAACACGCGCGCCAGCTCGTATGCGGCGCACTGGCCCTTGTAGCTATCGTAGTGGCGAAAGAACATGCGCCCGTTTACTCGGGAATCTTCCGTCACCTTATCGATCTCGTGGAAGGCACCGCGGGCGCGGATTCCGTCACGCTCCAGTACCAGCCGCTTGAGCCCTGTAATGCCGACGCCGAAGTCCTCCGATGACACGACCTGTGCCGTTCGCAGAAACTCCTTGGCGTCGTCGTAGGTTCGAAACGGCAGCTGCTCGCCATCGGGCCCCACCCACAGGGAAGCAGCCTCTTCCTGGTCTTGAGCCCCGTATGCCCAGGTGATCGTAGGCGCAGCAAGCACCAACGCCAACAGCAGGGCCGCGCCGATAACGAGGAGAGCGGGGGCCGAGCATGTGGCGACGTGTGGCGTCGTCGAGGAGGCGTTCCTGGAAGCTGTCATGCGAAGCTCGCAGGTACAGCTACATCTGGCGGTCTCGGGGGCATGTCAGCGTGAAGCCTCCGGTAGGAGCCCGTGCGCGATGGCGAGCTCGGCGGCCAGCATTGCGCCCCCGGCGGCGCCCCGCAGAGTGTTGTGCGACAGGGCCACGAACTTGAAGTCAAGAACCGGGCAGTCGCGCAAACGGCCCACCGACACGGCCATGCCTCGTCCCAGATCGCGGTGCAGACGTGCCTGTGGGGCGACACGCTCGGTCAGGTATTGCACCGGCTTGGTCGGCGCTGACGGGAGCTCGAGCTCCTGAGGCTCGCCCCGGAAGCTATCCCACGCGCTCAGCAAGTCGTCGCGCGTCGCCTCTTTGGTCAGCTGGACGGAGACGCAGAAGGTGTGCCCGTCGATTACCGCGACACGGTTGCATGCGGCGCTCACCTTGAAGGAGGCGAAGTCGATCGAGCCCCCCGTCAGCTCTCCGAGGATCTTGCACGATTCGGTCTCGAGCTTGTCTTCCTCACCGTCGATATAGGGCAGCACGTTGCCGAGTATCTGCAGGCTCGACACGCCGGGAAGCCCGGCACCCGAGACTGCCTGTAGGGTGACGACCGAGACTGCCTCGATGCCGAAGGCGTCGAACAGTGGCTTCAGGGCGAGGACGACGCCGATCGTCGAGCAGTTGGGGTTGGTGATGATCGTGCCGCGATGCTGTTGCCGAGTGGCCAATTCGAGGTGTGCCGGATTGACCTCGGGCACGATCAGCGGCACGTCGGCGTCCATGCGGTGGTTCTTGGCATTGGACACCACCAGCGAGCCAGCTTCGGCGAAGCTGCTCTCGATGCCGCCGGCGACGCTGGAGTCCAGTGACGAGAAGGCCAGCGGACAGTCCTCACGAGGCTCACACCGTTGCACGACCATGGCGGCGAGGCTGTCGGGTAGGGGAGCAGATTGAACCCACGTCGTGGCCTCGGCGTAGCTCTTGCCGGCGGATCGGTCGGAGGCCATGAGCGCGTGGATATCGAACCACGGGTGCTCCGCCAGCAGGCTTACAAAGCGCTGGCCGACGCTACCCGTCGCGCCGAGCACGCACACCGGTATCTTCTCGCTGAGTCCGAGGTCTTGCAGCGTCCTCACGATGGTGCTCCCGCCCCTGTGGGCTTGGTTCCGGCCACTGGTGTGATCGAGTCTCTCACTGCGTTGAGGATATCCACTAGCACCCCGGCGGCAGTCACCTCAGGACCCGCCCCGGGCCCCTGAACCACCAGCGGCGTGTCACTGTAGCGTTCGGTCCAGAATGCGAAGAGGTTGTCGCGATCTCGAACACCAGCGCACGGATGGTCAGAAGGGACCTCCCGCAGGCCGACACTTGCTCCCTCGGTATTCAGCGATGCCAGGTAGCACAGGCTATTGCCGCGTCCGGCGCTCTCTTCCTGCCGTTGCGCGAAGTCCTCGTCGAGGGTCTCCAGCTGGGCCCAGAACTGTTCGAGCGATCCGTCGGTGAGCGAGGAATCGGTGATCAGAGACTCGACTCGAACGTCGGCAGGCTCCAGTGCCCGCCCTGCGACGCGTGCAAGGATGAGCGCCTTGCGAGCAACATCCATGCCGCTCAGGTCTTCGCGTGGATCGGGCTCCGTATAGCCGGCCTCGTGTGCCTGGCGGACTGCGACGCTGAACTTCACACCGTGGCTCAATTGATCCATCAGGTAGCTCAATGTGCCCGAGAAGGTGCCCTCGATCTTCACCAGGCGGTCACCGCTCGCCAGCAAATCGGTCAGCGTTCGGATCACTGGCAGCCCGGCACCCACCGTTGCTTCGTGATAAAGACCAGCGTTCCCTGGGGACGCCTCGCGGATGGTCTCCCAGTCCTGGAACGCGCCTGCCAGGGGTTTCTTGTTCGCAGTGGCCACGGCGACGCCGGCGCGTAGCAACGGCGCGTACACGGCACCGAGTTCCTCCGCTGCGGTGCAATCCACGAACACGCGGCATCCCCTGAGCCCACACGTCCACTCCACCAGGTCTGGCAGGGATGCGGCGTGCTCCTCGGTTGCCTCTATGGCGCCCGCCTGATCGCTCATGCGCATCGTGCGGCTGTTGGCGACGCCGGCGATCTCGACGCCGGAATCGGCGCCTGCGATAGCTTCCAGCTGTCGTAGCAATACCGATCCCACCCCGCCGGTGCCCACAACCACGATGCGTGCTGGTGGAGAGCCTTCGAACAGGCACCGGTGCGTGGCCTCCAACGCTCGGCGCTCGTCCGCTCTCTCAACGACCAGCGAGATGTTGAGCTCGGAGGAGCCCTGCGCGATTGCGTGGATATTGACCCCGTCCGCCCCCAGCACGGTGCACAGTTTTCCGGCGATGCCCGGGGCGTGACGCATGCCCTCGCCGACTGCCGCTAGCACCGACAGGTCGTGTTCCACCACCAACTCGTCTATAAGGCCAGCGCGACGCTCTGCGTCGAACTCCGTGTCGATTCGCTCGCGAGCCGCATCGACTGCGTCGGGTGGGACCGCGAAGCAGATCGAGTGCTGACTGGACGCCTGGCTAATCAAGATGACCTGAATCTCCTGATCTGCCAGCGCGCTGAACAAGCGCGCGCCGAGCCCTGGCGAGCCGACCATGCCGTCGCCTTCGAATCGCATCAGGCTGACCCGATTGATCGACGAGATCCCACACACCGCCTGCGGCCGTTGGGGACGCTCGCTATCGATACGCGTGCCAGTAAACTCGGGGTTCATGGTGTTGCGGATTACTAGCGGTATCGATGCGTGGCGCGCTGGTCGGATGGTCGGCGGATAGACGACCTTGGCGCCGAAGTGCGACAGCTCCATGAGCTCCTCGTAGCTGAGGTGCTCGATGGGATGCGCCGCCGGGACCAACCGCGGATCGGCACTCATGACGCCGTCGACATCGGTCCAAATCTCGATCGCTTCGGCCCCGACGGCCGCGCCCGCCAACGAGGCGGTCAGATCCGACCCCCCGCGGCCGAGCGTCGAGGTCCTACCGTCGTCGGTCGAGGCGATGAAACCGGTGAGCACGGGGACTTCCCCTGGCCGGTCGAGATGGGCGCGAAGACGGGCGTACGTAGGCTCCGGGTCGACCGTTGCGGCACCGAAGCGTCGATCCGTGACGACCAACTGCCGAGCGTCGCAGAATCTGGCGGCCAACCCCTGGCGCTGCAACGCCTTCGCGAATAGCTCTACGGACATCCGTTCCCCGACCGAGAGGATCGAGTCGAGGCTCTCCGAGCTGTGCTCGCCGGCGAGGGCTACGCTTCGCAGTTGCTCGCGGAGCTCGCCCAGGACGGCGTCGAGTCGCTGGCGCGTCGCGTCACGTTCGGCTGGCGGCACGAGCGTCTCGAGTGCCTCCAAGTGCCGGGACTCGAGCTCGTCGCAGACGGTCCCGAAGTCGGATCCAGCGGCAGCGAGATCCGACGCCTCGAGTAGCGCGTCAGTGACACCTCCCATGGCCGAGACCACGACGCAGATCGCATCGCTGTCTGCCGCCGCCGCTACGATTCGCGCCGCCGCCGTCATGCGGTCGGCGTTCTGGAGCGATGTGCCGCCGAACTTCAAGATCTTCATAGGAACAGCCCGGTACCCGTGGTCTTCGGTATCAGTAGACGCGGCGGTACTCGCCATCGAACACCGTCGTCCAGGTGCCACCGTCGTCGGCGCTCTGCTCCCAGTGCTGGCGCACATGACCGCTCTCGAGCGGCGTCCAGGTAATGCGGCTGGTCCCGGCTTCGTCGACCATCCGCATGCGACCCTCCGCGAAGCCGCCATTGATGTACAGCGGTGCTCCGGCGACATCGATCCAGGTCTGGTGCCACTTGCCACTGGTGGTGTCGTAGAAGTTGTAGCTGGAGCCTCGATGACCCGTGCTTCCGCGCCAGCTCTCGTGCAGCGCGCAACCGCCAAGGACCTTGTCGATGCGATTGCTACCGACACGCTGACCCTGCGGGTTGAAGACCTCCCAGTCACCGATCCAGAAATCGAACTGCCGGTGCTCGGGCGTCGAGCACGGGCGCTGTTGTTGTTGCTGCGTAGCCTTCGGCACGAGGCCGGTGGGCTCGGGCTCCAGGCGTGGTTCGGGGCTCGCGGGTACGGCCCGCAGAAGTAGGACCGCGGTGATCAGTGCGCTCTGTCGGATCTGCATACTGTTGCTCATAGGAGTTTTCCTGGCGAATCAAAGTAGGTACGTGTGGATTGTGTCTCAAATCCGCCAGCCGAGTCGGCACCTAGCCGTCAACGAGAAAGATCGGCGGCGCTGCATCCGTGCCGGGGATCGGAACCACGCCGACGGGCGCTATCCCATTGTCCGGGCGCAGGGTCCTGGCCATGGTGGGATCGGGCACCCGGTTGGTCGGCGCAGCGCCCTTGGCGGGTCTCTCTTTGCTCCCTGGAGTGGGGGCCGAATCGTATCATTGCGGCGGCCCATTCCGACCCGAAGGCCGTTGTGCTAGCGTGCGGCACAGCCAATGGGGTGATCTGCCGATTCAGCCGGGCTACTGGACGAGGTGTTGTCCCGGAGATACCGTCAGGGCGAGTACCAACTTGGAGGTGGTTTGACATGGCGGACTACAAGCTGCTCGGCAAGAGCTACACGCCCCCGGATTTGGTTGCCAAGGTCCAAGGCAAGGCGAAGTACGCGGAGGACTTCCGCGCCGAGGGGATGCTGTTCGCCAAGCTGCTGGTCAGCCCGATGCCGCACGCGCGTGTTGTACGGATTGACGCCAGCCGCGCCCTGGCGATGCCCGGGGTCGAAGGTGTGCTGACCGCCGACGATCTTCCGGAAACGCCACCGCACCGCGAGCCGGCGCTTACCAACGAGCCGTTGTACGAAGGGGCGCCGATTCTCGCCGTCGCTGCGGTTGATGAGACCACCGCCGCGGACGCGATCGAGCTCATCGACGTGGAATTCGAGCCGCTGCCGTTCGTCATCGATCCGTTGGAGAGCCTGCGCCCCGGTGGTGTCAACGCTCGATCCGAGGGCAACGTCTACGGTGGACGCGAGTTCCATACCATCAAATGGACCGAGGAGGACTTCGCCGAGGCCGATGAGGACCGCTTGCCGATGGGCGAGCCGTTCTTCGAGTGGGAGAACGGCGACCTGGAGGAAGGGTTCGGCATAGCCGATGTCGTGCTCGACGAGACGATCACCCATCAGTCGTTGACCCACCATCCGCTCGAGCCGCGTAGCTGCATGGCTTACTGGCAGAACGGCAAGCTCTATTTGCATATTTCCACGCAGAGCACGGCGAACAGCGCTGCGGGATCGGCGCGAGCTTGTGGTGTGGAGCCGGAAGATCTGGTGCTGGTGGCGGAGTATTGCGGGGGTGGGTTCGGCAGCAAGATCGGTGGTTCGGTCAACATGCCGATTGCGGCGTTTCTGTCCAAGCAGACCGGCCGACCGGTGATGGTCCGGGTCACGCGTGCCGAGGAAAACTACTTCGGCATGGCACGGCCTGGCTTCCAGGGTCGCGTCAAGGTGGGGTTCCGTGCCGATGGGCGCATGACGGCACTGGACTTCTATGTCGTTCAGGACAACGGGCCCTACCTGGGCGAGGCAGACTATTGGATCGCAGGCGAGATGTCTTCGATCACTTACACTCCGTTGTCGATGCGCTTCCGCGCCGTCCCCGTGGTGACCAACACGCCGCCACGCTCGGCGCAGCGAGCCCCCGGAGGTGTGCAGGCGACGGCGATGCTGGAGCCGGTGGTCGACCGGGCGGCGCGTCAGCTGGGGATCGATCGGCTGGAGATCCGCCGGATCAATGCACCCGAGCCCGCTACTACCTACGGCTCGGGCCAGTCGAGCCTGTCGAGCGTCTACGCGCGCGAAGCACTCGATCGCGGCGTCGAGCTGTTCGATTGGGAAGCCCAGAAACAGCTCAGCGGCCAGCGGCGCGGCACCAAGGCAACGGGCACCGGCGTCGTGTTGAGCCCGTTCTACGCCGGTAGCAGTGGCTGGGACGCGCTGCTGCTGATTCGGCCGGACGGCAGACTCTACATCCATCAGGGCGTTGGCAACCTGGGCACTCATTCCACCTTCGACACGGCGCGCGCTGCCGCCGAGGTCTTGGACATGCCCTGGGAGCAGTGCGAGGTGGTTTGGGGCAGTACGGCACGGCATCTACCGCACACGGCAGATCAATCCGGCAGCCAGACGACCATGGCGCATACGCGCGCCAACCACGTAGCTGCGCTGCAGGCGAAGGCCATGCTGCAGGAGATCGCGGCACGTGATCTCGGTGGCTCGGCTGCCGACTACGAGGTGGGTGGTGGCAGGGTCTTCGCGCGGGGAAACCGGAGCCGCGGCATGAACTTCTCGCAAGCAGCTCGCCGAGCCATCGATCTGGGAGGTAGGTACAGCGGCCAGGAGCTCGCAGAGGACCTCAACGAGATGACCGTACGCTCGGCCCAGGCGCTGGCCGGCGCGGGCCTGATCTCGGCGGCCAAGGACACGTTGCCGCACGATGGCAGTAGCCTGTCGTTCGTAGTGGGCTTCGCGCGAGTCGAGGTCGACGTCGAGACCGGCCACGTCGATATCGTCGACTATCGGTGCGTCGCCGACTGCGGCACGGTGATGCATCCGCGAGGCCTCGGGGCGCAACTGTTGGGCGGAGCGATCCAGGGCTTCGGGGTCGCCCGCAGCCACAAGTGGGTGTACGACCCCAAGTGGGGCGTGCCGTTTACCAAGGGATTCCATGCGGCGAAGCCGCCGACGATCCTCGATGTGCCGCTCGACGCGCAGTGGGACGCGGTGGATCTCCCCGATCTCACGAATCCGGTTGGCGCCAAGGGTATTGGCGAAAGCTCGATGCCGGCGGGTGCCGCGGCGGTCGCCTGCGCGATTCAGGATGCCATCGGGGGTGCGGCGTTCAACCGTACGCCGATCACTACCGACATGGTGTTGGCGGCTTTGGAGGAGGACCGGCAACCGCACGGCGCGCTGACCCAGCACGTCTAGACGGCGGGATCAGCAGTCGTTCGCGGTCCAGTCGACCAGTCTGTCTGGCTACCTCAGTGAGCCCCGTGCAGCCGTCGTCCGGCACGAGATCGGCGAGATCGAGCAGCGTCACAGTAGCGCCGAGACCGTCGCTCACGGTTGCCGTTCGGCGCACTGACAGGAGGTGAAGCGATCGTTGCCAGATTACGATTTCGTTCCCCGGGGGACCAAAGGTCGAGCCTCAGCGGGGTTGCGAGCGACCTGGATCGCCGTGGCGATCGTAGCAGCGGCGAGCATGCAGGTGGGCGCGTTGAATCGCCATCCTGCTGAGCCGCTACCGATCCAGCTGCTGGAGGCGACGGTCTCGGAGCTGCAGGCCGCGATGTCGGCCGGTACGGTCACGTCGCGTGAGCTCGCCGAGGCCTATCTGGAGCGTATCGACGCCTACGACCAGGGAGGGCCGAAGCTCAACGCCATAATCGCCATCAACCCGAAGGCGCTCCAACAGGCCACGGCGCTCGATGAGGAGCGGGCACGGCAAGGTGCCAGAGGCCCACTGCATGGCATTCCGGTGATCCTCAAAGACAACTTCGATACCTTCGATATGCCGACTACAGCAGCATCAAAGGCGTTGGAAGGGTCGATGGCGCCTGACGACGCGTTCCAGGTTCGCAGGCTGCGCGAGGCCGGAGCCGTGATCTTGGCGAAGGCGAATCTGCACGAGTTGGCGTGGAGCTGGGAGACCTTCAGCTCGTTAGGCGGACAGACGCTCAACCCGTATGACTTGAGCCGTAATCCGGGAGGCTCCAGCGGTGGAACGGGTGCGGCGATCGCGGCGAACTTCGCAGCCGTCGGAATGGGCACTGATACCTGCGGATCGATCCGCGTCCCCTCTTCGCACAACAGCCTCGTCGGCATCCGTCCGACGCGTGGCCTGTCGAGCGTCGACGGCATCGTTCCGCTGGCGCTCACGCAAGATACTGGCGGTCCGCTAGCACGCAGTGTCGAGGACGTGGCCATCGTGCTCGATGCCACCGTTGGCTTCGATCCGAACGATCCGGTTACCGCTCTCGGCGTCGGGAATGTTCCCGATACCTACATGCGTTTCCTGGACTCCGATGCGCTGCGAGGCGCGCGAATCGGGGTCTTTCGGGAGTTGTTCGGTGAATCCGATGCCGATCTGGAGGTGAACGCCATAGTTCACCGCGCCGCGGAAGACATGGCGTTGCAGGGCGCCGAAACGGTTGCGGTGAGTAGCCCGGCGATCGCCGGGATTCTGGCGTTGCCCGACCTGACGTGGGACGAGTTCCGTGCTCATCTCGAGGGCTACCTGGCAGCGACCCCGAATGCGCCGGTGAGGACACTGCGCGAGATCGTCGAGTCCGGGCTGGCTCACCCTGGCGTGCAACACCACCTACAGCAGTCTCTCGACTCAGACGTCCTGGGCAGCCCGAAGTACAAGGACAAGCTGCTACGCCGCGGCGAGCTCAGGGTGAAGATCTTGTCGTTGATGGCGGAGCATAAGCTGGATGGACTGTTGTACCCGACCGTCAACCAGCCGCCCGCGCCCCTCGGCCTCGACGAGCAGGGCGGCACGATGCCGAATTGCGACCTCAGCGCACGATCCGGGCTGCCGGCGATTAGCGTGCCGGCAGGCTATACGGCCAACGGCCTACCGGTTGGCGTGGAGCTGCTGGGCCGCGACTTCGGCGAGCCGACCCTGATCGGGTTGGCCTATGCCTACGAGCAGGCGACGCACCATCGCAGACCGCCCGATACGACACCGGCACTGTCTCAATAGAACTGGACTATCTGGAGGGATCATGCGAGGACCAGCCGTGCTTCTGCTCCTAGGGCTCGTATTGCTCGCGACGCCGGCGATGGCGCAGGACGAGGAAGATTTCAGCGCGGTCGAGATCCGTACGACGCGGCTGACCGACTCGATCTACATGTTGGAGGGCAGCGGCGGCAATATCGGCGTGTGTATCGGAGAGGACGGCACTTTCATCGTCGATGACCAGTTCGCGCCCCTCACCGACAAGATTACCGCGGCGATCGCGCGGCTTACCGACCAGCCGGTGGAGTTCGTGATCAACACCCACTGGCACTACGACCATACCGACGGCAACGAGAATTTTGGCGAGGCCGGAGCGTTGATTGTCTCGCATGAGAATAGCCGTAGGCGCATGGAGACAGATCAGTTTCTGGAGCTGTTTGCGCGGCCGCAGCCTGCATACTCGGCGGTTGGCCTGCCGAAGATCACCTTCAGCCGCTCGATGAGCTTTTACCTGAACGGCGAGAGCATCGACGTGTTCCACCGCGGCGCCGCACATACCGATGGTGACGCGGTGATCTACTTCCGCACTTCGAATGTTGTCCACTCGGGAGACGTGTTCGTACGCTACGGGTTTCCCTACATCGACCAGCCCAATGGTGGCTCCATCCAGGGCATGATTCGCACGGTCGGGTATCTCGCCAGCATCACCGACGACGACACCACGTTCATTCCGGGCCATGGACAGTTGTCTACCCGCGACGATCTGCTCGCCTACGGCGCCATGCTGCGGACGATTCGAGATCGGGTACAGGCACAGATCAATCAGGGCCGCTCGCTCGACGAGGTGATCGCGTCGAACCCCACAGCAGGGTACGAGCAGCGCGGGACAGGGGCTGCCGAGTTCGCCAAGATCGTCTACGACAGCCTGCGCGCCAGCGAATAGTGGCGGGGCTCTAGAAGATCAGCGGGGGCGCCCGTCCCTTTCCCGGTCTTGGCGATTCGCAGCTGCCTATACGAGCAAATGTGCCGCGATCGCCAGCAGCGGAAGTGCGATCAAAGTGCGCAGGCAGAAGATGGCGACCAGTTGTCCGAGCGACAGCGGGATGCTCGAGCGCAGGATCAGGATGGCGGTCTCCGCGAAGAAGATCAGCTGCGTGACCGAGAGTCCGGCCAGCAGGAAGCTGGTGGTTTGGTCGTCGATGGTTCCGGCGATCACCGCCGGTACAAACTGGTCCAGCAGACCGATGACAACGCCAGGAGCCGCTGCCGCCGCCGCCGGAATCTGCAGCAGGTCCAGTAAGGGAATAAGAGGTAGGGTCAGGGTCTGCAACACCGGAGTGTGGTGATAGGCGACCAGGGCAATGAACTCGATCGCCATCGCCGCCGGCATCATCGTGAAGAAGATGTCGAAGATGACCTTCAGGCTGTGCTGCAGCATCGCGCGGGGCTTCGGTGCGCACCGGGCACGATTCACCGCCTGTTGTACCGCCCACCGGAACGGCGAGCTTTCGCTGGTAACTTCCTCGTGTATCTGCCGACCCACGGGCTCGTAGTAGGTGTCCGTGAGGCGTGACAAGGGAGGAAGCCGCGGCGTGATCACGGCGCATGTCAGCCCCACCACCAACATCGACGCGTAGAGCGCGACGAAGTGCTCACCGATGCCGGCGACCTGGGAAGTGATCACCACGAACGGTATGGAGACCACCGAGAAGTTCGTTGAGATGACCGCCGCCTCGCGCTTCGAGTAGAAGCCGGACTCGTACTGACGGACGGTTACCAAGACAGCCACGCTGGAGGCGCCTACCCACGACGCCAGAGTGTCGATAGTGGCTCGACCGGGGAGGTTGAAGATGTACTTGAACGGGGCCCGCATCAGCGTCCCCACGAACTCGAGCAGTCCGAACTCGGTGAGGAAGGGCAACAGCAGACAGGCGACGCCGATGATCAGAAAGATAAGGCCAGCGATTTCGACGTAGGCAGTGCCGCCCGTTTGGGCACCGTTCACCCACGTCGGTCCGATTGACAGAGCTGTCATCGGGGCGCCGATCCCGGCGATCACCCGCAGCGTGAGCCAGACGGCGTTCGTCTCGAATACCGAGTCCAGGTAAGGGAATCGCGCTTTGATGCTAGCGGGGCCGAGTGTGAACACCATCGATAGCGCCGCCCCGACGACGAAGGTCGGTGTGGTGAACATCGCCATCCGCTCTCCGATGAGAGCCTGGAGCGTCGAGGTCAGCATCCCCATGACGATCGTGATGTCGCCGTCGAACCGTATGGGTACCAGGAACAGCGCCGCGCCGATCGCTGATGGGATGGCGACGCGCAGTAGGTCGCGTGGCGTGGCCCGCAACGGCGCGTTCGCGCCACCCTCCCGTTCGAGACCCTTCATCTGCTCACCAAGTTCTGGCCCGGGTTGCCGATCACTCGGCGGGCACCTACTGTCACTCTGCCTGTCGTCTCTTCAAGATCCACTGGACCTCGGAGCGCGTGAAGCCTATCGCCATAGGGCTCTGCGAGCCAACTCCGAGGAACAGCAGCGAGGTTGGCTATGGATATCGTGACTTCACGTTCTTCTTCGAACCGCATCGTCTTCGGTGCGCTGCCTCTCGCGCTGGTGTTGAGCTCGCTGGTGCTGGTGACTCCGGCGGAGGCGCAGTTCAGCTTTGGCCTCACCGTTGCGGCATCCGAAGACGAGGTGCTAGTAGGGGAGCCGGGGAATCGCATTGCTCCCGGCTTCGTTTATGTGTACCGCGCCGATGCCGGCGGATGGCAGGAAGTGCAGCGGCTGATGCGCTCGGAGGCGACCGACGGCGACGCCTTCGGCCAAGGACTGGTTGCCGACGGGAATCGGCTGCTGATCGGCGCGGCGCCGAATGGCCAAGGGACGGTCTATGTCTTCGAGCGCCGAGATGAAGGCTGGATCGAGGTCGGACGCTTCGGAGACCACGATGGCGATCCGCACGAGAGCTTCGGAACGGCGATTGCCGTGAGCGGCGATGTGGCGCTCGTCGGTGCTGCCGGCAGCGTCGACGAGAACGGGGCAGCGTACTTGTATGGCGCGCAACGCGATGGCTGGCGGCAGCTTGCCGCGCTGGCCCCGGATGACGTCGTTGCCGATACCTCGGACCAGGGCGACCCAGAGGACTCTGACGGTGCTGGGGAGGCGAAGGCGCGTTTCGGTGCTGCTGTGGCGATCGACGGCGATTGGGCAATGGTCGGTGCCCCGGCCGAATCCGGAACGGGTTCTGTCTATGTTTTCCATCGCGAGGAGGAGGGCTGGCAATTCTTCGACAAGCTGGCGCCTGCTGACGGCAGCGACGAGGGCCGGTTCGGGGCAAGCGTGCTGCTGACCGATGGCTATGCCCTCGTCGGAGAGGTCCGCGCCGGGGCCGTGCACGTGTTCGCGCTGGACGATGAGGATGGCGGCTGGGTGGCCGATAGTGTGCTGCAGCCGTTCGACGGGCAACCCAGGGCGCGATTCGGCGCGGCCATCGCGGTTGGCGACGGTGAGTTGCTGGTGGGCGCGCCCGGCGCCGACGACGACGGCCGCATCTATCGGTTCGGCTACGACGACGAGGGAATCTGGACCGGTTCGACCAAGCTGGGAACCTCTTCCGTGGGCTTCCGGGCAGCCTTTGCCTCGTCGCTGGCGGTCAGCGGCGACGTATTGGTGGCCGGCGTTCCCGAAGATGACCTGGGTGCCGGCTCGGCCGTCATCATGGAACGCTCCCTCGGTGGCTGGGATCGCACCAGGGTGATCAGCGAAGCGCTGGCCTTCGACCCGGTGACGGGTGGTGCGGTGGAATGCGTCGATGGCATGGCGGGCCGCTTTCCCTGCGACAACTATGACCTGATCTCGTTCTTGCCCAACCACACCATGGGCGGCAAGCGTGGCGCCTGGGCCAACGACGTCTGGGGTTGGAAAGATCCGGATACCGGCAACGAGTACGCGCTGGTGGGCCTCTCGGGGCGCACGTCGTTCGTCGATGTGACGGATCCGTACAACCCCGTATACGTTGGTACTCTGCCGAAGACTGCCGGCTCACCGGATAGTTACTGGCGCGACATCAAAGTGCACGCCGACCACGCCTTTGTCGTCGCCGACGCCGCCGAGGAGCACGGCGTGCAGATCTTCGACCTGGCGCGACTGCGCGAGTACGATGGCACGCCGATCGTGTTCAGCGCCGACACGCAGTACGACCGCATCGCCAGCGCGCACAACATCGTTATCAACGAGGAGAGCGCCTTTGCCTACGTCGTGGGGGCGAGTGGCGGCGGTGAAACCTGCGGCGGTGGCCTGCACATGATCAACATCGAGGACCCGAAGCAGCCGATATTTGTCGGTTGTTTCTCCGATGTCAGTACGGGGCGCGCCAGCACCGGCTACTCACACGACGCCCAGTGCGTGATCTACGAAGGGCCCGACGAGCAGTATGTGGGTCGCGAGATCTGCTTCGGCTCCAACGAGACAGCCGTGAGCATCGCCGACGTTACCAACAAGCGGAACCCGGTGGCGGTGTCGCTGGCAACGTATCCGAATGTCGGCTATACGCACCAGGGTTGGTTGACCGAGGACCATCGCTTTTTCTACATGAACGATGAGCTCGACGAAGCGGCGGGGACGGTCGATGGCACCCGCACGATGATCTTCGATGTACAGGAGCTCGACGATCCGATACTGGTCGACGAGTACATTCACGATACCGACGCGATCGATCACAACCTCTACATCGTCGGCGACCGGATGTACCAGTCGAACTACAACGCCGGACTTCGGGTGCTCGACGTCAGCGATCCCGAGCATCCCGAGATGGCAGGCTACTTCGACACCGTCCCGTGGGACGAGAACGAGGCGGAATACTCCAGCTTCTCGTGGAGCAACTACCCGTTCTTCGACGGAGGCTACGTGCTTGTGACCAGCATCCGCGAAGGGCTCTTCATCGTGAAGGAGCGCTGATCGCCGCGTACGGCCGGCGTCAGCGGTCCCTCACACTCCGACCGTCGCCTGCTAGGCTACGACCAACAGATCCGCCGGTGTCATGGAGAGCCGTCGGCAACGATCGGTCTCGTGCACGAACGTGTCGATCAACGCCGTGCTGCCGGTCGAGTAGCTCTCGAAGTTGAAGACCTGACGCTCCTGGATGGTCCACTCGCTGGTGTCTTCCTCGCCGACGCTGAAGTTCCACCAGCCCACCCAGTCGGGCGGGAAGCTGATACCGAGCTCATAGCCGCCCGTGTAGCCACTGATCTCGCCGCGCTGGCGCATCTGCCAGGCGCCGGTGTCCTGATAGAACTCGCGCATGATCTTGGTGAGATCTCTGAGCGGCATGCCGGCACGCGCATGATGGGCCAGCGTTTCCATAGCGCGACCGTTCATCTCGTACAGGTCGGCCAGCTTCTTGGGCGGGTCGCCGACGAAGAAGCCGCGGGCAGTGTTGGCGTGGTAGCGGTTCTTGACGCCGCAGATGTCACAGATTACGTGGTCGCCCATCTGCACCACGCGCGTCGAAGCGATGCCGTGCAGGAACGAAGCGCCACCCACCTTGATGGATGACAGGAGTCCTGACATGCCGCCCCCCGCCCGGGTCATGGCGCGTACCATCTCACCGTAGACCTCGAGCTCGGTGACTCCCGGCTGCAGCGTTTCCATGATCGCCTGCAGACCGATGTCACAGATCCGCGCTGCCTCGATCATGACGTCGATCTCGGCGGGCGATTTATGGAGCCGCACATCGGCCATGACGTCCGAGCCGTCGACCAGCGGGCAGCCGCGCGCCTCGAACACCGTCTCGACTTGTTTCATGCGCGCCGGTACCGGGCGATAGCTGAAGTACTGGAGACCCACGGTGCCGTTCAGCCAACCGGCGGCCTCGAGCTCCATGGCGTGGCCTTCATAGGGGCGATCTCCGCCGCTCTGGGGGCGTCGCACGTCGGTGGCCGCCGAAGTGGCTGCCATGAGGTCGTCATGGCTGTCGAAGTGGATCAGCGTGTCGTGGTCGACGTGCACGGCGGTGATCGAGTTCATGCCCCACGCTTTGGGCCCGTTTTGCTGGAACCAGTTGAGCTCGAGGCCGTGCAGGTAACACATGTCCTCTGGCATGGTCACCAGCAACATGTCGATGTTGTCTTGCGCCATGCGCTCGCGAACACGGTTGAGCCGTTCTTGGTACTCGGCCTTCGAGAACGGCGGTGGCGGGTGCGCGCCTATCGTCGCTCCGGGGACCGTCCTGTATGGGGTGAAGCCGGAGGCGGCTGTCGCCGGGCCGGCCGCGAGCAGGCCCGCCGCGGAGGCGGCCGAAGTCGCCATGAAATTTCGTCGATTCAGCTCCGGATCCTTCATCACTGTCCTCCCATACGTTGACCGCTTGGATCGCATCCTCTACGGGCGGCGACCAACCGGCCAGGCGTGCGCGTTGCGGCTGGCGCGACACTAACGCCATGAGGGCAGGTTTTCCACTGAGAGACGGCGTCTTCCCCGATACGCGCTCTCGAACGGCTTGCTCGTCGCGCCAAAGACCGACGCCTTCCCGGTCGGGCTGGACAGGATAAGGTCTCGTTGGGCCGCAGACCTGTTCGCCGAGCAAGAGCGAAGACCGGACTCTCGTGCGCCGGGCAAGTGTGGAAACACCAGGTACCGGATAGAGGAGTCGTCGAGTGTCAACGAAACCGAGCCTGAGTGGAAAGACGTTATTCATCACCGGCGCCAGTCGAGGCATCGGCAAGGCGATCGGCCGTCGGGCAGCGGCTGATGGTGCCAATGTCGTCATTGCTGCCAAGACGGTGGAGCCCCATCCGAGGCTGCCGGGTACGATCCATACGGCGGCCGAGGAGATGGAAGCTGCCGGGGGACACGCTCTAGCGTGCCAGGTCGATATCCGCTTCGAGGATCAGGTCGAAGAGGCGGTCGCTCGGGCGGTCGAGACCTTCGGTGGCATCGATATCCTGGTCAACAACGCCAGTGCCATCAGTTTGACCGGTACGCTCCAGACGGAGATGAAACGCTACGACCTGATGCACTCCATCAACACGCGCGGCACGTTCCTTTGCTCCAAGGCATGCGTTCCGCATCTGAAGAACGCCGACAATCCGCACATCCTCAACCTTTCGCCGCCATTGAGTATGGAGGCACGCTGGTTTGCGCCGCATGTTGCCTACACGATGGCCAAGTTCGGCATGAGTATGTGCGTGCTCGGGATGGCCGAGGAGCTCCGACAAGAAGGTATCGCCGTCAATGCCCTGTGGCCGCGCACCGTGATCGCGACGGCGGCGGTGCAGAATCTTCTCGGGGGTGACGAGGCGATAAGGCGATGCCGCAAACCCGAGATCGTGGCCGATGCGGCGCATGCCATCCTCACAAGAGATAGCCGCGAGCTCACCGGCAACTTCATGATCGACGACGAGGTTCTCGCCGCCCGGGGGGTGACAGATCTCGATTCCTATGCGATGACTCCCGGAGGGGAGCTGCTCCCCGATTTCTTTGTCTGAGAGGGGTTCCATCATGGCGCAAGTGGTGCGCGTTCCAGTGAAGCAACTGAGGGAGGAAGACGTCGAAGGCTTCGGAGAGGTGATCCGCGACCTCGACGACGTGCGCCCGGTGATTCGCGAGGGCGAGATGGTACGGGAGCGTATGGAGATGGAGCGCCGTGATGATGGGCTCTACTTCACCAATCACGCCATCGGGGACGAAGGTGTGGTGGCCACCGTCGTCGATGGCGCAGCACGCGTCAGCTTTGTGAACTACCACGGCGACGCCACCCAGGCGTTCATCGGTGCCGACCGCCTACCCACCATCTTCTTGCTGGCCAAGCCGACGGACAGCCCGCGGCCGGAGGACTTCGTGGCGTTCTACTTCGATGGCTCGCTCGGGATGAGCATGCTGCCCGACGTCTGGCACACTTCACCGCTGCCGGTCGAGGGGAGCCAGAGCTACGAGAACACGCAGGGCAACGGGTACCACCACGCGACCGTCGGACACGATTTCCGCGATGACGGTGTGGTGCTGGAGGTGCTGTTGGCGGCTCCGCACGCGAAGTAGGCCGGGAGCTCTCTGGTCAGATCCACCGCGGGCTCGATCGTACGCCTCACTCAGGTCCGGCTGGATAGAGCTCCCGGATCCGGGTCGGCAGCTCGAAAAACACCAGCGGATTGGCGCTGTCGCTGTTCGCCATGATCACGAAGCCATGCCCCTCGTCGAGGTGCCCTACGAGGTTGCTCCGGAACCCCCAATTCCCACCGGTATGCCCGAACTGTCGGGGAGCTTCGCCGGCCGGGGCAGGCAGGTGCGGGGAGAGGGATCCGACCGTGAACCCCAGCGCATAGTGACCGATGCCGCCCGGGGTCACCATCCGGCGGATCATCTCTCGCTCGAGTACGTTGTTCGAGCGTCCCTGCAGCGACAACTGAACTTCGATGAGGAATTTGGCGAGGTCCGTGGGGGTGGTCCACAGGCCAGCGGCGTATAGCTCCGGGTACACGTGCCATTTGGGCTCGGCGGAGCCGCCATGCTCGTCGGGTCGACCCTGCCACTCGTAGGCGCGCGCGGCGTTGGCGGCGAGGCTTGCGGGCAGAGGCTGGCAGAAGCAACTGTCCTCCATACCAATCGGGTCCAGCACCTGGTCGTTGGCGAAATCCGCGAAAGGCTCACCAACCGCGTCGGCTGTGGCCTGCTGCAGGATCGTCACGCCACCACCGGAGTACTCGTACCGGGTGTTCGGGTCCCAATCAACGATCACGGGAAGCGTGTTTACGATCGCGTCACTCCACGAACCGGAGAGCACTTGTGGCACTGTTGGGATCATGGCGTTGGGTGGGTAGCCGGGGAACCCCGACACGGTCGTTCCCGCGGTCATGCTCATCAGCAGCCGAGGTGTAACGGCGGTTTCCTCCAGGTACTCCTGCTCCGCGGTGAGTTGCCACGAAGTGAGGATTGAGTTGATGTCGTCATCGAGGCCGAAGACTCCATCCTGCACTGCCTTGAGGACAGCCATTGCCGACACCGGCTTGCTGATTGAAGCGGCCTGAAACAGCGTGTCCGTGGTGGCTTGTAGCCCTGCTTCAGCGTCTGCCTGACCATAGGCCTTGGCCCACGCGATCTCGAAGCCCCTGACCACTGCAATGCTGATCGCCGGTACGTGGAGCTCCTGCATGAGCTCGTCGAGAGTCATCCCGGCGTGGCCATCAGCGCCCATCACACGTGGTGCTTCTAGCCTGGCGATGTCACTGGCGTAGGCTGCCTGTCTGCTGGTCGGAACCGCATGCGTCGAGGCGGTGGCGACGAGAGCGAACGCGCAGAGCATCGCTGCGGCGAGGGTAGGGGTACGGCGCAGTTCCACTGGATGCTCCCGGTGAGGCGGGGATGTTGGGCGGCTACCGCAGCCCCACCTGGCCCTTGACCGAGTCGAGTAACCCAACGGCGTCGTAGCCTATACCGTCCTTGAAGACGGTACTCACGTTGCGGATCATGCTGCCGCCCGAGGTGAGGTCGCCATCAATCACCACCAGGTCGGCCAACTTGCCGACGGCGACGGTGCCGAGCTCGCTGTCCACCCCGAGTACCTTGGCGCCGTTTGCCGTCATGATCTGTATGGCTTCCTCAGGCCGAAAACCGGATTCGATGAACAGCTCGTAGTTGCGATGGTCGCCGAAGCCCGGCAGCGCCCCGCCAGCAGGGTCGACGCCGCTCGCCAATACCCCGCCGGCTGCGACGAACGCTCGGTTGAACGCCATCGCGTTGGTCAGCAACCCGGTCATGAAGGCGCGCTCCGCGGCTGTCTCGCGGGTGCGTCTCCGAAGTTCCGCGTACTCCTGGCGGAGCCGTGGTGTCATCATCTCGAGCGCCCTTGGATGGATGTCTGGGCGATGAGGGATTCGCCACTCGAATACCGAAAGCGTTGAGGTCAACGACACCCCGTGGGCAACGATATGGCGGATCGACTCCTGAACCTCGTCGCTATCGATGTCCAGATTGGCGAGCGTTGCCGTCATCTCGGGCGGACATTGGTCGACCTCCTTGTTGGCCACGAAGTCGCTCATCGTAATGAACGAGTGCTCGAGGTTGTCGATGCCGAGCTCGACCGCCTCGCCGTGGGTCACCGAGCAAAGATGCGCGGTTACCTTGATGCCGTGTTTGTGTGCCTCGTCGATCGCCGCTCCCAGCGTCTCGCGGCTGATGCTGGTGTATGCCTTCAGCCACTCGACGCCCTCTTCGGCCCAGTAGGCGACTAGCCTCCGAGCATCCTCCGGGGTCGCGGTCTTCGGCTCGATCGTGTCGAGCGGGCTGTCACTATTGTCGAGGTAGGGCCCGGTCGCGTGGATCCGGGGGCCGGCGATGTCGCCACGATCGATCTGCGCTCTGACGTTCAGATCGCTGTAGGCCATCAGCGTGCCGGTAGTGCGGATCGTCGTAACCCCGCTTCCGAGATAGAGGCGGGGGGCGCTGAACACCATGTGGCTGTAAATGGCGCCGGGAGAGGTATAGAAGGTGTGGTTGTGAAGGCCGATGAGCCCGGGAATGACAGTGCGACCGGGCAGCTCCAGAACCTCCGCTGTGGCTGGGACGTCCACTTCGCCAGCCGGTCCGATCTCCGAGATACGGCCGTTTCTGAGGAGTACTGTCTGGCCCGCTCGCGGCGGTGCTCCAGTGCCATCGATCAGCAACACATCGGTGAGGGCGACAATCGGTGCGTCGACGCTGACGAACTCCCTCGCCTCCGGAGCGAGGGTAGGTTGCGTCTGGGCCGCCGCAAGGGTTGCCAGCGCGACAAACGACGATGCGCAAAGACAGGGTCTTAGCATGCGTCCACTCCTGTGCCGCTCCCGCCTGATGGCCGAGTCGGCGGAGGCTTGTTTCAGTTGTGCACGCGAAGCGTCATCGCAACGTCTTGGCGGCGGTACAGGCATATGCCGTTGACGTCCTCGCACACGTAGTAGAGCGCGTATCCCGGAAGCGTGACTTCGCCATTCGCGGCGTTGTCCGGAACGCGGATCTCCAGCTCGACCTTGCGCGGTTCCAGACTCACGGTTTGCGGCGGGTTGGCTACGGTCAGTACCCGACGATCGACCTCCCATCCTTCGGGAGGCTCGATCCAGAAAACCAGGTCGTCGACTGCGTTGTTCCAATGAGCCTGGATCGCGGCGTTGGGTAGGAAGGTGATGTGGGCGCGAGTGCTGGCGCCCGCTGCGACGGTGCCGGGGACGAGCGTGCTCTCGGCAACGATGTACGCTCCGAGCGGACGCGTTGAGGCGACCGCACGCGGCAACGAGATCGAGATCCGCTCTCGCGGCGTGCGGAGCTTCCGTCTGTTGCTGTCACCGCGTCAATTCGACCTGTCCCGTCCGCTACGTGTTCGAGTCAACGGGGTTGTTAGCCACCAAGGCTCGGTGAGTCCCAACGCCCGCACGCTGCTTCGATGGGCGGCCCGTGATCTCGATCGTTCGATGCTCTTCGTCGCGGAACTGGAGATCCACATCCCGCCCCGGGAGGCTCGCTGTGATCGCCTCCGCCTGTTCGTCGCCAGTTTCCTGCTAGTCTGCCTGGGTGACGACCTTCACCGCGAACTAACCCACGTCTCGTAGAGGCCGATCATGCCGCTGGTTGCCCATTCCCACCTGCCCACGTTCGATCGCTTGCGAGCGCGCGGACAGGAGGTGCTCAGTCTGGATCGGGCATTGTCGCAGGACATCCGGGAGCTTCACATCGGCATGTTGAACATGATGCCCGACGCCGCTCTGAAGGTTACGGAGCAGCAGTACATGCGACTCATCGGCAGCTCCAACCAGATTGCGCAGTTCTACGTCTACCCCTTCTCGGTCTCCGGTCTGCCGCGGAGCTCCGAGACCGAGGCATACATCGACCACCACTACGCTACTTTTGCCGAGCTACGCCGGACAGGCCTCGATGCGCTGATTATCTCGGGGGCAAACGTCACCCGTCCTTCCCTCGAGCTGGAAGCGTTCTGGGAGCCGTTGCAGGACGTCATTGCCTGGGCGGCTGAAAGCGTGACCAGCATTCTGTGCTCCTGCCTGGCGACGCACGCCCTGGTCAAGCATCTGCACCAGATCGATCGCCACAGACTGCCGCGTAAGCGATGGGGCGTGTATAGCCATCAGGTGCAAGACCGGCATCATCCGCTCATGCAAGACATAAACACCCGCTTCGACGTGCCCCATTCTCGCTGGAATGAAGTGTGGCGCGAGGATCTCGAAGCGGCTGGCTTGAAGTGTCTCGTGCAGAGCGATGTCGCCGGGGTACACATGGCGGCTAGCCCCGACCAATTTCGCATCATCTACATGCAGGGGCATCCCGAGTACGACTCCAACAGCCTGCTGAAGGAGTACAAGCGTGAGGCAGTACGATTCCTCGACGATGAGATCGACCGCCCCCCGCCGTTTCCCGAGCACTACTTCAACGAGGCCGCGGCCGACATCGCGGAGAGTTATCTCCGAGATGCGCTGCAGGCAAAGAGCGACGGCAACCCCGTTCCCGATTTCCCGGAAGAGAATCTTGTCCCCCATCTTGACAACACCTGGACTGACACCGGCAAGGCGATCTTCAATAACTGGCTCGGGCTCGTTTACCAGTACACCAACCACGACCGGCGCCAGCCGTTCGCCGCGGGGGTGGATCCCGAAGATCCTCTCGGCTTGCGGTCTTGCTCCGACTGACTCGCTAGAATGACCGATCGAACTCTTGCTATCGAAACCGAATACACGCCCCTGATCGGGAAGAGGACAGGCACGTGAAAGACGAGACACTCGCAATACACGCAGGCTACGAGACGGACCCGACGACCAAGGCGGTGGCGGTGCCGATTTACCAGACCGTGGCCTACGAGTTCGACAACGCGAAGCATGGGGCAGATCTTTTCAATCTCGCCGTGCCGGGCAATATCTACACACGCATCATGAACCCCACCGCAGATGTGCTCGAGAAGAGGGTCGCGGCACTCGAGGGTGGCGTCGCGGGTCTGGCGGTGAGCTCCGGCAGCGCTGCGGTCAACTATTCCATACTGAACATCGCCGAGGCGGGCAACAACATCGTCTCCGTCCCTCTGCTGTACGGCGGCACGTATACGCTTTTCGCGCACATGCTGCCCAAGCAAGGCATCGAGGTGCGCTTTGCTGAAGACGACAGCGCGGCCAAGCTTCGAAAGCTGATCGACAACAACACGGTTGCGGTTTTTGCTGAGACCATTGGCAACCCGGCCGGCAATATCGCCGACATCGAAGCGATCGCGGAGATGGCCCACGCTCGCGGTGTCCCGGTAATCGTCGACAACACGGTGGCTCCGCCTCCACTGCTCAAGCCAATCGACTACGGCGTCGACATCGTGGTGCATTCGCTGACCAAGTACATGGGTGGTCACGGCAACTCGCTTGGCGGCCTGATCGTCGACAGCGGGAACTTCCCATGGGCCGATCATGAAGACCGCTTTCCCGGCCTCACCCAACCGGAGCCGTCGTATCACGGCGTGGTCTATACGGATGCCCTAGGCCCCGCTGCCTATATCGGCCGTGCGCGCACCGTGCCGCTCCGCAACACGGGTTCGGCCATTAGCCCGTTCAACGCGTTCCTGATTCTACAGGGAATCGAAACGTTGCCTCTGCGTATGGAGCGTCACGTAGACAACGCGCTGTCGGTGGCCGAGTTCCTGACGAAGCACGCCAAGGTGAAGTGGGTGAGCTACGCGGGCCTGCCTGATTCCGAGTACTACGATCTGGCACAGAAATACACCAACGGCCGCCCGTCGGCGCTACTCAGCTTCGGGGTCAAGGGTGGATTTCGTGGCGGAGTGAAGTTCTACGACGAGCTCAAGATGTTCAAGCGACTCGTGAATATCGGCGATGCGAAGTCGTTGGCGGCTCACCCGGCCTCAACCACCCACCGACAGCTGGCCAAAGACGAGCTGGTGGCGGCGGGTGTGACCCCCGACATGATCCGGCTCTGCGTGGGGATCGAGCACATCGACGATATCCTCGCCGATCTGGATCAGGCTCTGTCGGTGGTGTAAAGGCGCGAGTGAGTGTCCGGTCTGCTGGCGTGCGGGCGCGATGCGCGTGGAGCTTGATGGCTGAGCTGGGGGGTGAGTCATGAATACGAGAAGCGTTCCTGCCGGCGGCATCGCGGCCTTGACCGTGCTCGTGGTTGCGAACGTAGCGGGGGTAGTGCCGGCGGCTGGACAATGGGCTCAGGCCCCGCCCCGTGAGGTCGTCATTGTTGGCGGCTGGCTGTTCGATGGCATCGGCGACACTCGCGTGCGTAACAGCGGCATCGTGATTCGCGATGGCAAGTTCATCGAGGTCGGCGCCGACCTGAGCGGGCGCCAGTTTCCGGCGGCACGGGTGATCGAGCTGGACGATGGCGCCACCATCCTGCCGGGGATGATCGACCTGCACGCCCACCACAACATGAACATGGTGGGGGTCGGGCGTGCTGAGGAGGTCACGTACAACTCGATGATCTTCCTGGCGAACGGGGTAACCGCTACCTGGTCGGCCGGCGAGTTCTTTCCTGAACGCGTCATCGAGGCGCGCGATCGGATCGATCGCGGCGAGGCAATTGGGGCGCGTGTTTTCGCCTCCGGGCCCTACTTCGGGGCGTTTCGCTGCGAGTATCAGATCAAGACAGCCGAAGACGACTGCCCAGCCTGGCCGAACGACATCACCGAGCCGGAGATTCGTGCCGAGGTCGACTACTGGGCGCAGCAGGGCGTGCGCAGCATCAAGATCAAGCAGTCGACACCGGAGGAGATGCGCATACTGATCGACCAGGCTCATCGTCGAGGCATGACGACCACGAGCCATCTCGGCAACTATGCGGGAAGCTACGATGTCGAGCCCGAGGACGCCATTGCGATGGGGCTCGATCGGGTCGAGCACTGGATTACTCGGGGTCGAGGTGAGGACCCGGCCGAGCTCGAGCGGTTGATCGACTTGTTCTTGGAAGAGCAGGTTTACTTCGACGCCAACCTGCAGATGTTCGGCGGGAACATGATCAACCATTCCCAGCTGGACATGGCTTGGGTTGACGAGTTCAAGTTCTTCACACCGTACGCTCAGACGCGGATCAGAGAGCGGCTGGCAGCGAGGCCCGCGCCAGCGGACGAATACGTAGAATCGGCGGGTTTTCGCCAGCGTATGGCCGAGGTCGGGGCCTTCTTCGAATCGGGTGGCGCCGATCTGATCATCGTCGGCACTGACGAGCCCACCTCAGGGCCGTGGCTTCCTGGATTCGCTTACCAGCGTGAGCTGATGGTCATGGCCTATGCTGGATTGCCACCAGCAGCGGTACTGAAGGCTGCCACGATCAACGGTGCCCGGGCGCTGGGGGTTGTCGACCGGCTCGGCTCGATCGAGCCCGGCAAGCTTGCGGATATGTATATCGCCGAGGGAAATCCGCTCGAGGATATTTCGACCGCTCGCAACGTCCGCGTAGTGATCAAGGCGGGGGTGGTGTACGACCCGGCGGCCTTGCTGAAGTCCGCAGAAGGGATGATCGGGCCATCTGGGCCCGACGATCATGACGCCTGGGAGCTGAAGGTCCGGCCGCTCACCAGGCAGTAGGGTACGGAAGCAGCCAACGCCAGGAGATCTTGCCTCACTCCGGCATCGCGATGCCGCGTGCGCCACCTTGCCAGGCGCGGACGCACAGGTATTCGACGGCTAACGCCGCCCCGGCGAGTGAGGTGACCTGGGCATGATCGTACGGTGGCGAGATCTCGACGAGGTCCATGCCGACGTAGTCGACTTCCGTCAACGCTCGCAGGATCGCCAGGGCCTGATGCGTACTCAGGCCGCCGGGCACGGGAGTGCCGGTGCCGGGCGCGAACGCCGGGTCGAGGCAGTCGATATCGAAGGTCAGATACGCCTTGCGATCACCGACGGTGCGGTGGATCTCCGCAGCGATCTGCTCGGCCGAGGAAGCGTGCACCTCGTCGGCGTACAAGATCCGCATGCCGCATGCTCGCTCGCCTGCGTAGTTGGTCCGGATGCCGATTTGCACCGACCGTTCAGGAGCGATGACTCCGTCGTCGATAGCCTGACCGAACATGGTGCCGTGGTCGATGCGCCCCTTCTCGCCGGGTTCCACGTCGCGGTGCGCATCGAATTGAATCAGCGACAATGGGCCGTGTGCCTCGGCGTAGGCTCGTAGAATCGGATAGGTGACGTAGTGGTCGCCTCCGATCGCCAGGGACGATGCGCCACCCGCGATGATTCCGGCAATGTGTGTTTCTATCGCCTGTGGCGCCTCCGGGAGACTGGCGTAGTCGAGCACGCAGTCCCCGTAGTCGGTCACCGCGAGGGTGTCGAAGGGGTCGAACATCCACGGCCACTGCGGTCCCCACGCGCAGTTTGCCGACGCTTGCCGCACTCCTTGGGGCCCGAGGCGGGTGCCGGGGCGGTTGCTGGTGGCCTGGTCGAACGGAATGCCGGTGACCGCTATGTCGACCCCAGCCAGGTCACGAGTGTACTTGCGCCGCATGAACGACAGCGCGCCCGCGTACGTCGATTCAATATCGGTGCCTTTGAGATGTTCGCGTCGGAACGCCGTGTCGCCCATCACTTGAGCTCCACAAGCTGCTCGGGGTCCACCCGGACTACCAGGTAGGTGATATCGGTCTGTAGTGCGCTGAACCCGTGCGGCACCCCGGCCGGGATGATCACCATGTCGCCGGCGCTGATCTGCCGACTTTCGCCGCCTCGAATCCCGCTGCCGAAGGAGCTCGGGCCGGTCAACTGCTTGACGACGTTGCCGTCGGGTGGGAGAGGCCTGCGATCGACTAGCTCTCCTCCGGTGATCAACGTCCCGGACCCGGAGACGACCCGATAGATCTCGGTTTGCTTGTCGTGCTCGATCGCGCCCCCAGGCGCCGACGCCGGCTGCTGGACGACCCCGATGCCGACGTTGTACCCACCGGCGTCGACCATGCGGAATTGCACGTCGCTGACGCGATCCTCGGGCGCCGCGTCGATAACAGCTCGAATCGCTGATTCGGTAACCACGGTTGCGGTAGATACATCGACGCTCTGCGCATATACGGCTGCGGGCACTCCGGACAGATGGAGCACAAGGGCGATTGCCAGCCCAGCGATCGGCTTGCTCATGAGGTTCTCCGTTGGCAATTTCTACTGGAAGACCCAGGGGCCCAGCGGAACATCGTTGGTACAGCCGTCATCGACGACAGCGTGCGGGTCTTCGAGGAAGCCCGCGATCATCGCCGTGCGGCAGGGGCCTGGAATCCCGTGTCCGAGTGCCTGGAACTCTACGAGTTGGAGGTTGGGCATGCTGCGCGCCACGTAGTACCCCCAACGGATACCACAACAGGAGTCGACCTGGCCGTGTAGTGACAATCCCGGAACATCGGAGTGAAAGCGGTCGTTGTGCTCGGGCGGAACGGCGCCCTCAACCCCCCACCAGGCACAGATCTTGATGTCCTCGAACCCCAGCAAGGCCGGCTCGCGCTCGAGCATGGCATGAACATCGTCCTTGGTGGGGCGGTTGGTCCCCAGGTCGCCACAGAGATGTGCGAGGTAGTAGCCGTAGGGGAGAATGCCGGAAGTGTTGTCGCCCGAGACCTCGGTCCATTGGTCGGTGCCGAAGAAGTTGTCCAGCGCTGAGTAGTCGTTGCGCTGGATCCTCGACAGGACGTTCGGCAGCCTCGCGTAGATGTTCTCGAAGTCGCGGTAGATCTTCCCCATGAGCGCCACGCCATCGAAAGACAACGTGTGTGGCTCACCGCTGGCGGTCTCCACGACGCTCAGGAAGGGGCTCTCATCGAGAGCGCGGCGGGCGCGATCGATTGCGTAGTACCAAGCGGGTAGGAGCTCTCTACAGTGCGGATCCTCGGCCACACAGAGTCCCAAGACGTCGGTGAATTTCTGCTTCAGAGTGTAGAATTCGTCGATCGCGGCCCGGTTGCGGTATTCGCCGAACCAGGGCGCCCCCAGAACCATCGAGCGTACATGGTCCTGGTAGTAGCGCAGGTAGGAGATTACGCCGCCGCCACCGGTCGACCAGCCGAGGATGTTGATCTTGTCGTACCCGAGTAGGGCGCGAATCTCGTCGACGTCGCGGGCGACCGCATACTCGTTGTAGTGAGCCACATCGATGCCCTCACTGACGAGTTTTGCATAGCAACGTTCGACGGATTCGGCATGGATGCGCAGTCGCTCCCAGGTATCGGTGGACGAGACGATGGCTGGCGAGAGCTGGTTGAACCACGGAGCGAGCTGACTTCCGGGACACTCGAGATGCGGCGTGGCGTTGGCAAATCCGCGGTGATCAATCAGGACGAGCGCGCGATCGCCGGTCACCTCGAGCAGCCAGTCGAAGCGACGCAGCGATGACCCGCCGGGCCCTCCCGGGAAGTAGAACAGCGGGTCATCGGATGGCGCAGTGCCGCTCTTAGGCGGAATCACTCCCAGAGGCAGCTCGACCACCGTGCCATTGGGGTCGTCGCGATCCTCTTGGCCGTAGAAGCGGTAGCAGTCGGCGGCGGCGGCCGTCAGTGCCTCGGTAACGCATTCTGCCGGTTCCAGCCGCGGGGTCGTGGTTTGCTGCGCGCCGACCGAGGGGATGATTGCGACAACAAACCCGGCAGCCAAAGCGCTCCGTAGTGGCACGGGTGACGTTCGACGCTCACTCATCCGAATTCTCCCTGCTCCGAAGGACATGGACGCGGCGCCAGTAGGATGGAGCCCACGCCCAAGGGACGCAACATTGTGACCCGATCACACCGAGAGAGGCGCTGGGTTGTTGCGTGGTGCAGGCGTGATGGCCTTGCCCCACACGGTGGAGCCTTGTTGCGGTGGTTTGATAGTCTTCTAGCTATCGTGATCACGATCCGCAAATCGTTGATCCTAGCGATGGAACCGCTGTGCGTGTAAAAGGATGCTTCGCGCACGAGTCGACCGGCCAGGAACGGGGCAGCCCATAGCATTGATGCCCACGTGGACGATGGCATCGCGTTTGAACCACCGCGCTGCCGCCGGTTAGCTATACGGCGATGTGTGAGGTGCCCTTGGGCGCAGGAGATCTTGGGTGACAGAGCGTCAGCATGTGATTCGGGGTTTCGTCTGCCTCCTGGCGTTGACCGTCGCCGGGTTGCCGGTTTCGAGCACCGCAGCGGAGGCTGGCTCGAGACGGAGCGCGGCGCCGTTGGGGGCGATGGCGCAGGAAGCCCTGCCGGTGCCAGCGCAGACGCCGATGTTCCGGTCCGCGGTTACACGCGTGAGGGTCGACGCCATCGTTTCGGATAAGGACGGCAACTTCATCGATGATTTGCGGTCAGATGACTTCCGGGTCTTCGAGGACGGCGTCGAACAGACGATCGTGAACCTCCAGCTCGTCAGCCTGGCCGAGGGACAGGTCACCAACGTGGCCTCTGAGGACGAAGTCGTCACTCCGTCGCGGCCCGGCGGCGATGCCGGTGCGGGAAACGATGAAACGCGAACGCGCGACGAGGCAGGCAGCGTATCGGCGGCGCCGACGCCCGGCCGGCGCAGCCCGGCGAATCTGGGCGCTGTCGTGTATCTGGTCGACCTACCGAGCCTGGATCGGAGGAACAAGCCGCGGTTGACCAAGACGTTCGAGGCCTTCTTCGAAGGGGAGGGCGATCTGGAGGTGCCGCGCAGCGTGTTCATGATCGATCACAGCGGCAGAGTTGTTGAGCTCGCCCCCTTGACTACAGATCGCCAGGTGCTTCGCAATGCGGCCGCTACGGTGGCGGCGGCAGGGCTGACGACCGCATCGATCTTCAGTCGTATGCAGCGCGAGTATCTCCCACTCATGCAGCAGGCTATCGACGCGCAAAACTCACCGACGTCGGGCGTGCGGCGTGCTTCCGACGCGGTCCCCATTACGGTGCGCCAGGTGATCGAAGAACTAGAGCGGAAGGCCGAGCGCGACGGAGAGTTGGAGCGTCTGCGCGGCGAACAAACTCTCGAGACACTCCTGCAGTTCACCAATGCCCTGTCGGCGATGGAGGGTCGCACCGCCCTGGTGTGGATCTCGTCGGGAGCGATGATCACCGAGGGGGGGCCCTATTCGGCGTTCGCCGCGGCAGTGCGAGAGGCGGTCGACGCTCCGGTCGGAACCTCGACCCTGGCACGCTCGGCCCCCAACCAACACGTCCTCGACGTGATGGAGGAAGTGTACGAGACGGCCAACACCGGGAACGTGAGCATCTACTCGGTCGATCCGCGTCCGATCTCGGAGCTCAACAGCCTCGGTGCCAGCGCCGCCATCGGACAGGGTCTGGTTTCCTCGGCGCTGCGACGCCATGTCCGGCCCGCCTATCGCGACCTCACCGCGCCGCTGGTCGATTTGGCCGCCAAGACCGGTGGCCGGGCGTTCATCGGCTGGGGTGAGCTCGACCGAGCCTTCGAGGAGCAATATAACGACTCGACGCAGTTCTACCTGATCTTCTATGAGCCGCCGGCGCCTCACGAGGACGGCGAGTACCACGAGATCGAGGTGCAGGTGAGTTACCCGGATGCCGAGGTGCGGGCGAGACCGGGTTATCGAGAGTTGCCGGAAGCGGAGCTCAAGACTCGCAAGGTGGCCGCGGCGTTGGCGCTGCCAGGCTCGGTCATGGGACGTCCTGTGCCGGCCGCCGCGTTCCACCGCTTTGAGGCGGACGGCTCACCCAAGATCGTGTTGGTTGCCGGGTTGCCGCGGCCGGCAGAGACGATTACCGGCAGTTGGGCACCGGCGTTCGGGGGAATCGATCCGGCCGAGGAGATCCCCGACGAGCTGGTGGACGTGCTTGGTATCCTGTTCTTCCGCGTGCATGCGATCGCACTGAGCCGTGCCGGCGAGATTAGCGGCGAGACCCACGAGGTGGTTCAGCCACGCGAGGATCTAGCGGAATACGCGCCCGACGCGGCCTTCCGACACTTTCGCTATACGACGGAGTGGTCGGTCGAGCCGGGAGCTTACGATATCCGTCTGCTGATCGCCGAGGACGGCGGTGACCGACTCGGCACGTCGCGACTGCAGGTACGGGTTCCCTCCGGTGAGGCATGGACGATGGCGGATCCGATGCTCGTTGTGGTGGACGCCAACGCCGGGCTCAGACCCTTGCTCGAACAGGGCGTACCGGCAGGTATTCAGATTTCCGCCAGCGTTCAGGTGAGCGGCGCGACGAGTCCCTATGTTTCTGCCTCGATATTCCATCGCGCCACGAGGAACACCATCGCCGAAGTTCCGGCCCAGGCACTGCAACTCGAGGGCCCAGGGGTACATGGTGGGGTGCTGCCGTTGCCATATCTGGACCCCGACGAATACCTGGTCGAGCTACAGGTAGTGGATACCACCGCCGATGGTCAGGCGGTCCGCCTGATGCCACTGCGTGTGGTGGACGGCGACTAGTCGGAAGAGCGGCCGGGCAGGCTCGTTGGTAGCGCCCCCGAGGCGTTGCTGGTCGTCTGGACTCGCTGGATGCCCTGCGCGGCTTCGACATGTTCTGGATCATCGGCGGCGAGCGTATCGTCCACGCGCTCGCCGAGCTCACTGGCTGGCCGCTGGCGCGAGCGCTGAGGACCGCGAAGTGCGACCGACGATGTCCCAGCTCACAATCGTTCCCTCCGCAAGACGCTTCGAAGCCGTGTCGTCGAGTTAGAATCATGCGGCATGCAGGCTGCGGCCCGCACCCCGCGCCTTCTGAAGGGAAGGAGACGCCCATGAGTTCGATTTCCAAGGCGACGCTGGTATTGGTCACCCTCGCGCTGGCGGTTTCACCGAACCCCGCCGGTGTGGGTGCGCAGGAGGCCGATGCCCTGTTGCAGGATCAGACGATCCGAAGAGCTCAGTGGCACATCGATCACAACGAAGCCGAGGCTGCACTGCAGCTGCTCGATGCCACGCTGGAGGAAGAGGGCAACCAGTGGACGGCGCAGTTTCTAAAGGGCATGGCTCTCGGACAGCTCGGAGACGAGACGGGTGCGCTGGAGGCTTTTCTTGCCGCCGACGACCTGAATCCCGGAATAGCCGATGTCTACTTCTGGGCCGGCATCGCGTCCTTTGGTATCGGCGATTACGAGACTTGCTGGGAGCAGACCATTCTTGCCCATCAAGCGGGCCGGAACATGACGCTCGAGATCGAGCAGTTGAGGGAGGTCGCGGACCCGCCACGAGATCTGAAAGAACGCCTCGCTGCGCCGCGCGCCTTCGTTGCGGAGATGGATACATCGGTAGGCGAACACGACGCGGGTCTGGAAACGGCACTGTTGCTCGGTCGCGTAGAGCTGATGACCGTACAGCAGCAGCTCGCACAGGCGCTCCGAAACTCTTCCCAGTTCGGCCTGGTGCGCGCCCGCGAGATCGCCGACTACGTGGTCGTGCTCAACGTAAGCGACTATGGCAGTGCCGCCTACGCAGACTCGGGCAAGAGCCCAGGCAACGTGCCGAAAGAAGTGGTTGATCCCGAGATGATGTCACCCTACTTCAACCCCAACACGCACCTGACGGGTGGGCCCGAGGTGCAGTTTACGCATGAGCTGCAGGGCCACCTAGAGTTGGTGAGGGCAGACACGGGGACAGCAGCGTTTTCCGTTCCGCTGAGCATCGAGGACATCACCTCGATGGGCGATCTGACACGGGAGCTGCGGCGCTATGTCGGCTACCTGGAGCGCTGGGCACGGGACGAAGGCTAGGCAACGGCCTTCGGCATGAACCCGGGGTGCCTTGCGTTGCGCGAGGTCCCGGCGACGATCGGCACAGCCACCTCAGCCCCTGGATCCCGATCATGCCTGGGCGTCTTCCTCTATGCGCGATTCGCCTTCCCCCTCACCACCCTCGGTCCAACGCCATCGCTCATGCAGACGGATTCGGCCATCAGGAAGGATCTCGGGTGTAGAGAGGCAGCGCCCAGTCTTGATGTGACCGTCCGTCGAGACGTGCTGATAGCGCATGTCGAGCTTTCCCTCTGGTAGCACCAGGGCGGTGAGTGTGCCGAAGGCGATGGCGGGACCCTCGTAGGTCGCCCATACGACGTTTCCTTTCTGCCGGTACTTGAAGAAGGTTCGGGCGTCGACGTCTCCACCAGGGGAGTTGTCGACGCTTCGGAAGGTTCGTTGGTCGTAGTCGATGTGCATCAGCTCGCTCCGGGGCGCTTCCGGCAAACCCTGAGGGTAGTCAGGCTGGCTCGAGCCCGCACCATTCGGCGATGAACAGTGCGATCGTGCCGGTGACCCGTTTGACGGACGCCAGGCTGACGCGCTCATCGAACCCATGAATGTCGTGCGAGCGCGGACCATAGACCAGGCACGGACAGTCGTCATAGAGCACAAAAACGCGACCATCCAGGTAGCTAGGCGTAACGAAACTCTCCAGCGATGTTCCAAAGGCTCTGGCGTGAGCATGAGCCAGCGTCTGCTCCGCATCGGAGCCCTCCTCGAGCTCATAGCCTTGGGTGAAGAAGCCGTTGAACTCCACCTCCGGCGGATTGTCGGCCAGGAAACGGTCCTGTTGGGCTGCTGTTTCGATGGTGTCCTCAATCTCGCGTGTTGCCTGGCGCGGATCCGTGCCGGGAAAGGTTGCGATGCGGCAGTCGAACGTGCACCAGGCGGGCACCGACGAAGCCCAGTCACCGCCCTCTATCTTGCCGACGTTAAAGTTGATCGGGTGATCGACGTCTGCGAAATGTCTCCGGCCGGCCTTGCGCAGATTCCACGCCGCTTCGAGCTCCCGCAGCGCCTGAACGAGGCGGAATGAGGCCTCGATCGCGTTGGCTCCAGCGCCGGCGTCGCGAACGTGGACTGGTCGACCTTGAACGGACACCCTGAACCAGATCACGCCGACGTTGGCGCGCACCAGCTTGTCGTCCTCGGGCTCCGGGATGATCGCGGCGGCGGCCCGGTAGCCGCGCAGCAGCGCCGATAGCGCGCCGTTGCCAGTGCACTCTTCCTCGGTCACCGACTGGACATGGACAGTCGCTGCCGGTCGGCGGTCGATCATCCGTAGGGCATCCAAAGCGAAGATGTTGGCGGCCAGGCCAGCCTTCATATCGGCGCCGCCGCGACCATAGAGCCAGTCACCGTCGATCCAAGGGTCGAACGGCGGTCGGATCCACATGCCATCCGGTCCCGCGGGGACGACATCGACGTGTCCGTTGAGGATCAAGGAGCGGCCGACTTCCTGTCGTGGACGGTGCGTGCCCACGACGTTGATCGCATTGTCATAGCTGACGTTGACCGGTGAGAACCCGGGGTGGTCCTCGATGTCCGCAACGTCGATCACCCAACGGTCCATGGCGAGGCCACGCTCCTGCAATTGACCGAAGATGAAATCCTGGCATGGTTGCTCCTGGCCGCGCACCGACGGGTATCGGATGAGCTTCTGAGTAAAGGCGGTTTGCGCTTCGAAGCCGGCATCGACAGCAGCGAGGATCTCGGCGGAAAACCGGTCACCGATAGCCCCGGTGGTCGTTTCACTCAACTCGTTTCCCAACCCTGGACGCCTATGTCGCGTCCCGTCGTAGCGGCAACGTGATGCAACGGATGGCGCCGCCCCAATAGCCGATCGCGTCGCACGGGGTGGGTACCGGTTCGACGCCATGCTTGTCGAGGAGCCCCATGATTCGTGTGAAACGTGGGTTGATCATGTAGTGGCTGTCGTCGAGGCTTACCCCGACGGTGGCGTGTGCGTCCATTTCCTCGCGGGTGATCTCCAGAACCTCCCAGTCGCGCAGCGGTTTCGGCAACCCCTCCTCGAGGGCGGGCAGGTGGGCCATCAGGAGCCCTTCCCGCAGCAGGCACATGATGCCCAGCGCATGCAGGATCCTGCCCTCGATTGGCATGGGGTGAACCACGTAGCCGAAACGCCCCAGGTAGCGGGCCAGCCAGGCGGCGCCGGCATGGTTCGAGCACAGCTCACCGACCCCGACCATGACATCGCGGCCGTGGATGAGAATGTCGCCGCCCTCCAGGAACGGGCCAGGTCCCTCGTCAGAGGGTACCCACGGGCCCGACTGCGGCATGGCCACGTAGTGGGCCTCGGGGTCCGCTTCGATCATCGGCAGCACCAGGTCACGAAGGGGAAAGACCTCCTTGCGGCGATAGGCGCGTCGGATCGACGCCTCGATGTAGTGTCCACCGACGACATACACCGGGTCGGCGACATAGAGCTGGGAATGTCCCGGTTGTAGATGTTCGAGGTAGAGAGTTTCCTCCGGCGTGTAGGGCCGCACGCGGTGGACGGTTACGCCGAACCGCTCGTAGGTTGTCGCAACGGCGTCCATCTGCTCGACGGTCGCCTCCCAGCGCTCAGGAAAGGCCGCGGCGATATCGAGCGGCATCCCGTCGTTGCGGATAAGCGCGGTACGCAGGTCGTCGTTGTAGTGGCTGAGGTCCTTGGAGAACGGCGGCAGGGTCAGCCCGTCGGCAATGCCGACCACCACTTCGCGCAGCTTGCCGAACTCGCTGTGCGAACCGAAGCCCTGCGCTTGGGTGCCGAGGACTGGTGCCATGTATGCTCCGGGGCTCAGTCAGGCCAATGAACTCCATGAAGCCGGAGGGTGCAAGCCGCCGTGCAAATGAACTTCGACGTACTGCTGTTGTTTTTCAACGCTGTTCTGAGCGTGGCGTTGGTGGCGGGAATCGTTGTCGGAATCCTACGGCGTGAGTATCTCCCGGTGATCCGGCGTCTGGAAGCGGCGGAATTGGCTGCATCTGGTCGCAGGGCGGAGGCCGGACGCGCCGCGAGCTCCGAGGACGGTAGATAGACCGTGGCCACGACGGTTTTCTTCTTGGCGCTGACAACCTACATCATTGTCGGGGCCGCAGTTGCGAGACGCGTAAAGAGCAGCGACGATTTCTATGTCATGGGAGAGAGTGCCCCAATGCTCCTCGTCGTGGGCACTCTCGCCGCCACCTATCTGAGCGCCGTCACGCTGCTTGGCATTGCCGGCATCTCTTATGCCGAGGGCCCTCTGGTCGTCGCGACGGCGGGGTCCTTCGGTGCCTGGATCGGAACCCTCCTCGCTGTCGTCTATGTCGGCAGGAGGCTGAAGGCTCTGGGCTGCCGGACCATGCCCGATTTCTTCCGCGACAGATTCGACAACAACGTGGTGACGACCGTCGCGTCGCTGATCATGATCGTCGGTCTGCTCGGCTACGGGGTGATTCAGCTCATAGGCGCCGGCCTCGTCCTGAGCGAGATCACGGGAATCAGCTTTCCGGTGGTGATCGTGGTGTTCGTTCTGGCACTGCTGGTGTTTTCGGCGCTGGGCGGAATGTATGGCGTGGTGGTAACCGACACCTTGATGTTCTTCACCATGCTCGGTGTGGCCGTGGTGATTGCACCGACCCTAATTGCACAGGCCGGCTTTGCGGAAATGAAGGCGCTGTCCGACACGGCGCCGGGCTACTGGACGATCGCTGGAACGGAGGATCGGTCGCTCAGCTTCACGTTCTCGCAGTTCCTCGTGTGGGTGATCTTCATGACCTGCACGCCCCATCTCGTGTCGCGCGTGTTTCCGGCCAAGAACGACTTCGTCGTTCTGAAGGCGGCTGTTATAGGGGTCTTTCTCGCGGCGTTTCTGCAGCTACCCGTCTTTCTCGCCGCCAGCGCCATGCGTGTCATACAGCCCGGGGTTCAGCCGACCGACCGTGTGATGATCGTGGCGTTCCTGGACCATCTGCCGCCGCTACTCGGCGGGCTGGGGCTGGCGGCGCTGATGGCTGCGATCATGTCGACGGCGTCGACGCTGTTCGTACTGGCCGGCTTCGGGCTCTCTCGCGACCTCTACGAGAACCTGCTGAGAGGCGAGATCAGCGAGAGGCATCGAATGCGGGTGAGTCGCCTCGCCCAAGTGCTGATTGGCGTTGTGGTCGCCGGCATCGCCATCAGGCGTCCCGCCGCCATTTACTGGATCTCCGTATACGCCGGTGCCATCTTCGGGGTGGGGTGGCTGCCGACGGTGGTAGCGGGGCTCGAGTGGAAGAGGATGAACGGCCGGGCAGCGCTGACCAGCATGCTGGTAGGTGTCGGGAGCTTCATCGGCATTACCGAGCTCGTAAACCGCAACGTCGTTGCCCTGCCGCTGCCGCTCGATCCGCTCATGGTCTCCTTCGGCGCGTCGGTCACGGCGCTAGTCGCTGCAGCGCTGCTCACGCACCCCAGCGATCATGAGAAGCAGAGTTTTCTGCGAATCAAGAATGCCAGCGCCGCGTCGGCCACCGTTCAGACCATCTTGGCCAGACCCGATGGCCTGGCGGAGCTTCGACGTGAGGTCCGGAGCGTGAAGGTGATCGCGGTGGTCTTCGTGTTGTTGGCCTTGTTGATCTGGGGGTTCGTCTTCATCAACCTCGGACTCTAGAAGCCGCGGAGGGGTTGCAGCCCAAGGGCTGCGAGGCTGACGGATGCGCGCCGGAGCGACCACCAGCACGTCAGCCGGTTTCAGCTGACGCGCACTTGACGTAGGCTCGGTGCTGGCCCGCCGCTGTAGGAGGAAAGCACCGTGAACAAGTCGAAAGCAGGCACCATAGGCCTCGTCGTTGCGATGGCGTTGACCCTCGGTCTGGCGGGTGCTGACCCGGCGCTCAAGGGCACCCTGAAGCCGGACTTCTGCGACGTGCGGGCCTTCACGGCCGGCGGCACTGTGGACATCGACAAGAATGACGTGGTGCTGACAGTTCGGGACGACGCCCTGAACGTGGATCCCACGAATCGCCAGATATACAACCTCGATATCGAGTACGGCGACATCACCTACGCGAGCTATTCCTTCAGCAAACAGCCGCGGTGGGGACTCGGCATCGGCCTGGCGGTGTTCATCTGCCTGGCCTGTCTCGCCTTCGCGCTGCTGAAGAAGAAGCAACACTGGCTTGCATTCGACACCGACGAAGGACCCACCCTGTTCAAGCTCCACAAGAGCAACTACGCACAGGTGATGTCGAGGCTTCGCCAGCACGGAGTAGACGTAGAAGACATCACGGACAAGCCTGACAGGGTCGCCGAGAACGAATCCTGACCAGCGAGACCAACGGCACACCAGGGAATCACGAAACGCAAAGGAGGAAAGCAACATGCGCCTAGCGATCACACTTCTCGCCCTGAGCCTTACGCTCGCAACACCAGCCGCAGCCGAGACGTTGTCCGGCAAGATGAACACCAACACCAAAGTCTTCGCAGTCATCCCGGACAACTCCGGCACGGTGCAGATCACCGTCATGGGTCAGAGGAAACTCACCTTTCTCGTCTTGGCGATTGACGGGGACGGAGAGATCCTGTGGTGCACTGCAGTGTCGGATGAGCAGCTCGCACGGTGCGACTCTGGTGGCCTAGCAGGCGAAATAGTGGTGATCGGCATTGCCACCCTTTCCGGCAGCCAGAAATTCAACATGAACGTCACCGGGCCTGTTGACGAGAACGTAACCCGCCTGTCGGGCAACGTGATTCAGCGCCTCCATGAACGTATGCGCGCACTCCAATGGGCCGCCGGGTAGAAGACATGAAATGAGAGGCCGCCGCAGCACCTTGGACCCTCGCTTGCCTCAGCGATAGGCTTCATGCGCTTACCCACCCCATCTCGGGAGCGCTATGGAACCAGGCACCAAACTAGGCCATTTTGAGATCACCGAGCAGCTCGGTGCGGGCGGCATGGGAGAGGTGTACCTGGCGCAGGACACCCGCCTGCATGGGTGCGGTGACGCACAACCATAAGAGCAACGACCTCTACCAGATCATCTGTGAGGCTGGAGGTGACGTTTGTTGGGTGTACTCGTTCAATAGGGGCAACGGTGGCACGATGATGATCGCTGGCGTCTCCTTCGACGACTACGAAGCGTGGATCTGTGCCTATGTGGATAACAAAGGCAAGATCAAGTATCAGGCGATCTATGACGTCGGATCAGCCGACGGACGGAACAACGTGCGGCTTTCGGCACCACGTCAGGTCGACTTGTCGACCGGCCCGGTCCCGGAAGGCGTCAAGCGGGTGCTCCGACTAGCCGACAAGTAGGCACGACCTCGCAGCCCGAGGGTTCGCCGGTGTGGCCACAGAGCCTGTCGTTGTGGCGTCGGCAATCCGACGGGCTTGCGCCGATCTAGATCACCGCCAACGGGCCTGCTCCCGTTGTTCCGCTGCCTCGATCAACCGCAGTGCATCCTCCTGGAGCAGGAAGCCGTCTCTGACCAGGGCTTGCGCCGCGGTCTCGAACTTGCCGAGGTAGTCGCCAGGCTCCGGATAAAGCGTGTCGACCCTGCCCTGATCGAACGGGAGAACTGCATCGGTGCAGTCGGGCCCCGGGACGTACAGTCCGGTATAGGTGGCGAGCGGAACCGCGATCTCCGGCAACCGCACACCGCCGACGGCGTTACCGTGCTGGTCGCGAACTGGACCGGGGATCCCGGCTGCCGTTTCGAGGTAGTCGGCGGAGGGTGGCGCGATCCCCGAGGCAACCCAGCGGTCGAGTGCCACATACGCGGCCTTCTCGACCATGTAGAGATTGATCTCGGGCTGGTCGGATCCACAGACGAACCCCGATGGCTCGAACCCGGCAGCCACGACATCCTCCGGCGCCGCGTCGCTGTAGTCGTATTGCCAGGTCCAGCCGTGGCTTGCCCCGGCTACTTCCCACATCATGAACTTGTCTGTGGCAGCGTCGGCGTTGGGCCGGCGGCGGGACGGTCGGAAGTTGAGTGGGGGCCAATCCGATAGCGGGAAGTCCCACTCCGAGTGCACGATGAGGAAGGGCACGCCTCGTCCCGGGATCTGCTGCTGCGGATCATCCTCGGGCAGCGGGTTGAGCTCGGCGGCGCACTGATTCAAGCCGGCCATGAGGTTCGTACGGCCGCCGCCGGCCTCGTCCAGGTACATGAGGTTCGTGCCGCTGCCGCCGGCTTCGGCCAGGTAGGCGTCGTAGACGGGCGTTCCATCGGGCAACAGCGCTCGCGGCGTGAACCAGCGAATATAGCGCGCCAGATAGTCCGCCGACTGGGACTCCCCAGCGAGGACGACACGATCGGCAATGCGCCCCAGCGGGTTGTCCGGGGAGTCTGATTTCAGCAGCGCGCCTACCTGCGTGAGGATGTCCCACACGAGGCCGTTCTCCGCCAGCTTCGAGAGGTTCGGATCGAAGTCGGGCTCATCTGGCAGCTGGCCGCACGCCTGGACGTCCAATGGCAGGGGATTGGGCATCGAGAGACGGCGGTAGCGCTCGGCGTCGAAGCGGATCATGCCGGGGATTACGTTCGGCTTGCTGGTTACGCCGACGTACACGTCTCCCTGCTCCAGGAGCTGATCCCATAGCGCTCCCCAGATCGCCGTCCAATCGTAGCCGGCGGACATGTTGATGATCTCGACGACAACGCGGCCACTGGTCTGTTCGATGCTTGCCGGCCGGCGGACCATGATCCGCGTCGTGTACTCGGTGGGCTCGATCCGTCTCCGTTCCTCGTACGGCAACCAGCTTCCGGTCTGCGGGTCCAATACCACGAGGTCATAGTTGCTGCCCGGGACCCAGTCGTAGACGTGCGCACCGCCGGTGACGTAATACTCCTGCTCGACATAGCCGTAGTCGGAAAGATCGATCGGTACCTTCTGCCACATGGTGCCGTTGAATGGGTGCGACTCCGAGGTGACGGGGATCGGCCCCGCTACGAGCGGAAGCCCTGGTTGCGCCTCCTTCGCGCATCCCGCCCCCACTAGCGCGGTGCCAAGAGCGACTGTCAGGCCCCAGAGGGCGCAGGCACGCGATCTCGACGCCGTCCTGTCGGTCTCATGCGCCAATGTCGAGCTCCTTGAGCAGCCCGGTGCTGCACATCGCTTCTTTGCTGGCTCCGTTACTCGGGCTTGCGCGCTATGAGGCTAACAAAAGATATGTGCCCGAAGAACTCACCTTCTTCCACGCGCCGGCGTGCCTCGGCCTTGAGCGCAGCGCCTTGGTGCGAATCGAGGCCGCCAGATTCGACGAGAACATCCGCGCCGCGATCGATGAGGGTGAGCATGTACGTCGGCTCCGTCGTCTGCGTATATCCGTGGCTTCGGAAGCTCTCGACCGAGAAGCCCGCCGCTTGAACCTCCTTTGGGAGTCGTCGGCTCAGCCAGGGATCGTGGAGGTAGCTCGCCAACATGGCATCCACGGCGTCTTGCAGTGGATCGTCGTCGCGGATCGCAACCGTCGTCGTCGTGTAGTCCCCGTCAAACAGGGCCAGCCATCCGCCAGGTCGAAGAACACGGAAGGCCTCGCGAATCGCCGTCTCGGCGTCGGGAACGTGGCACAACACCGTGTGGAACACGACCAGGTCGCAACCGTCGTCAGCGAGATCGACCCGGCGCGCGTCGCCGACCCGGAACTCGAGCTTGGGTAGACCGGATGAAAGTTGCCGAGCTCTGTCGACAAACACGGGAGACGGGTCGATACCGATTACCTCCTTGGTTTCGGGAATCTCCGCGACGATCCGGCTGACAGGCCCGGTTCCACAACCGACTTCCAGCGCCGTGGCGCCGGCCGGCAAGGCCAGCTCCGACAGATACGAGTCCAGCATGCGCCGTTGCTGGGCATCCGCTGCGCGATCTTCGAGAATCCCGGCCAGCGTTGCTTGAAGCTCCTCATCAGCGTCGGCGATGGATGCGTAGACGTCCGACATGAATCCAGCCTCCGAGTCGGGCTGCGCTACTGTGCTGGCCCCCGATCCCACTTCTGTACGCTGGAGATATCGGGGACGCCCCAGTCGTCACCGTTCCAGCCGTTGAAGCCTTCCATGCGGAAGGCCCAGAACCCGGAATAGGCATCGGAGAGGACGATCAACCCGTCGGCGTTGCGCACGTCGATACCAAAGGCCCCCCACATGATCTGAGAGTTGTCGGAGCCGACCTCTGGGAGGTAGGTGTCGTACCAGGCGATGGTCTGCGGATTGTGAGGGTCGGCGAGCGAAAACACCTGCAGGCCGTCGACGTAGCCGGAGACGAAGACGAACGGCCAGCGCACCTCGTGGTTGTGTACGAGATGACGCCAGTCAGCGGTCCAGGCGGCGATCGGCTCGCGGATATTCTCGACCTCGCCATCCAGCGCTGGCTGTAGATCGAAGATACGCAGCGGTGCGTATCGATACTCGGTCTCGGCGATCACGTAACGACCGTCCGGCGATGGCGTGAACGTGTGGCCGCGCTGGACGCCAGAAATACCGGTCAAGGAGATCTGCAGTGTCGGGTTCTCGAGGTCGCTGACGTCATAGATGTAGTAGCCGCCGGTTCCGCCACCGTAGAAGCGGTCCTGGTCGGTGTTCGGGTGGTAGCCCACGTACATGTCGTGGTACCCGCTCAGAAGGCTCTCCCTGGGCAGACCAACCGGAACCCTGGCCACTAGAGCGTCGCGCGCATCCTCGCCTCCGACACCGTCGATGATGTATCCGAGGTCGAACACCAGTGCTTCGGGGGCACTGGCGGTCGTGAACAGAAGCACCCGCCCGTTGGTGTGCTTGTAGATGAAGATGTTGTGGAAGCCGCCCGGGTGATCGGGAACCCGAATCCGACCGACCTCCCGAATCGATGAGGTGTCCGGCAGGTCGGTCACGTCGAAGACGATCGCCCCCAGGTCGGCGTTCGGTCCTCCCTGACGGAATTGGAACGACTGCACCACGTAGTGGCGGTCGTTCCACTCGAACAGCTTGACGTCGAGGCCGCCGCCGATGTGCAGGTCCTGGTCCTCGATCCGCCAGCGGTAGAGCACCGAGGCCTTGGCCGGGTCGCGCAGGTCGATGATATCCATGCCGCGCTCGTTGCCGTTCCAGGCGTCGCGGCTGACGTAGGCGTACGGACGGTCGAGGTCCTGCTCAATCTCGATGTCGGCGACGGAATCGCCGCCGAGCGGTACGTGAGCGACGACCTCGATGTTGTCGCTACCACGCTTAACGGCCGTCCACTGGGACCCCAGACACAGCGGGGCCAGGACGATGGCTACCATGATGCGGGCTCGACAGAGCGACGACCGCGCTCCTCCCATCAGCTCCTCCCTTCAGCGCTGGTGTCGCTTACGGAACGTCGGTGACACTAACAACGCGACTGGGCCTCGGCAAGGTGGGTCCGCGGGGACCGATTGCCTAGCTCTGGTGGTTGTCACGAGCCCAGTATTCGAGAAGCTCGACGTGCCGCCGAAGGTCGCGCGTGAGATCGCCGATCGAAGTGATGTCGGCCAGGGCCATCGGTAGAGAGAACGTTACCTTGTCGGTATCGGCGTCCAGCAACTCCAGCAGCCCGGTCAGCGAGTGCCTACCGGTACCCCGTCGCAGACCAGCCTGGCGGGTATAGTTCGAGTTCACGGCCTCGGTTCGGCTTTCCCGGGTGTCCACTTCGTCGGCAGGTTGATACAGCGAAGCCCTGGCAGCGCCCCCGTAGTCGGCGATACTCGCCACGAGGATGTAGTCAGCGACGTGACGGCTGCGGACCAATCCCAGGCTGGTTGAGTCGCGCAAGGCCTGCGCAATCTGGTGCGGCACGACGGCCAGCTCTCCCTGGACCCGCGTGAGCGCTGACTCCATCGAGGCGTTCTGCTCCGTGACCGTCGTGTCTAACTGACCGACGAAGATACGCGGCGCGTTGATGCGCTCCTCGAGATTGTCGGGCGGCTCGGAAACCTCCCGGAGCTGCTCGATCTCCTTGCGCATGTCGCGGCCCGCCTGATGAGCGAGGATCGTCTGCTCCCAGCAGGTCTCGTAATCGCCGATGCCGAACGAGGCGATCCCGGCCATGAAGTACACGTCGGGGACCCCGGGATGTTGCTCGTCGGCTGCGAGGAACGATTCCAGCGCCTCCCGCTCGTCACCCTGTTGCCCGTATGCCATGCCCTTCAAGTAGTGCGCGACCCATTGCGTGCCATCTGTTTCAAGCACGTCTTCGAGCATGTCGAGGGCGTATTCGGGCTCACCCTGGTCGATATACTCCTGGGCCCGCTGGATTTGTTGCTGCAGGGCTCGTACTTCTCGGTCCTGCTGTGCTGGTGCGGGTACAGCAACGGCCAGCCCCATCAGCAGGGCTCCTACCACGAAGGAAGGGCCAGAGCATCGCATGATAGTGCCCCTCTGTCTGGGGCTTCTGTTCTTTCTGGGCTAGGGGATTCGCGGCGACTAATCAGGCACACTCGCACGGTGCCCGCCATGACATCAACCGGGTAGCCGGTTGCCGGTGTCTCCGCGGACACAAAGGTGATTTGATTGCCACGCCATCATGACTCCGGCACAACTGCCCGGGTTGAGGGCGCGTGAAGCGACAGACGCGAGGACGTTATATATACAAGGTGTGGTCGTCGCAGGGCCCGATGTGGGGCGCCGGGTAGCGAGACCATTCAGAGGGAGCGTCGGCGACGCTCCGAACGCGCAAGGAGACGCTCTTGGAGTATCGAACCCTGGGGAGGACCGGCCTGCAGGTCTCGTGCATAGCCTTCGGCACGGACAACTTTCTCGACCCGACCCCCGAGGACGAGTCGACGCGCATGCTCAACGTGGCACTCGATGCCGGCGTGAACCTCCTAGATACCGGAGACGTGTATGCGGCCGGCGAGGCCGAGCGAATGATCGGCCGGGCTCTCAAGGACAACGGTCGCCGGCACGATGTCCTGCTCTCGACGAAGGTCGACCACTGCATGAGCATCCCCGGACAGTCTCTCGACGAGCACGCGCCCGTCTCCATACCCAACAGGCACGGCCTCTCCAGATACAACATCATCCGCGCCTGCGAGAACTCGCTGCGCAGCTTCCAGACCGACTACATCGACATCCTCTACGCTCACCGCGTCTCGCCCGATATCCCGCTCGACGAGACACTCGGGGCCCTCGACTATCTGGTGCGGTCAGGCAAGGTGCGCTACGTAGGCACGTCGACTTCTCCCGCGTGGGTGGTGATGGAGGCGCTGGCGATCAGCAAGGAGCTCGGGTATCAGCGCGTCGTGACCGAGCAGCCGCCCTACAACTTGCTCGATCGGCGCATCGAAAACGAGCTGATTCCGATGGCCCAGAAGCAGGGCATCGGTCTGATCACCTGGGTGCCAATGGCAATGGGTGTGCTGGCGGGCCGTTACGACGACGCGGAGAAACTGCCGCAGGATTCGCGAGCGGTGTATCGAGGCGGTTTCTACCGGGATCGCGTCACGCCCCGCGGTGTCGAGGTCGCCCGCCACTTCGGCGCGATCGCTCGCGAGATCGGCATCTCCTCAGCGCAACTAGCCCTGTTGTGGGTCAAGGACCAGCCGGGAGTAACGGCCCCTTTGATGGGACCGCGCACGATGCAGCATCTCGAGGATGCCCTGCCGGTCGTCGAGATGACGCTCAACGACGAGACCCGCGCCGCCTGTGATGCGCTGGTGCCGCCCGGCTCCGTCGTGGCGGACTTCCACAACACCTCGGGCTGGATGAAGATGTCGGTCGGAGATTGATCGTCGGGCCAGGCAATTCGCTGCAAGCGGCTATCTGCGACACTGTCGGACGGTCAGCCCTTGAAGGATAGAATTGGGAGATGTGGATTCCGCCATGACCAGGCCGGCGATCTGGAGGCGTTCCGTCAAGTACCTGGCGCCCACGCTCTTGCTCGTGCTGGCGGCGGCAATTCCGGTGCCGCAGGCGCCCGAGTACTCCATTCAGGCGATCCGCTTCGCGGACTCTTTCGACGATGCCGTCGACAGCATGGTGATGGGTGCTCCCGCGGACGAGCGAATCGACACCGTCTACGCGTTCTGGCTGATCCGGGGGGGCGGCCGGAACATTCTTTTTGACACCGGGTTCTATCGCGACCGCTGGTTCGAGCTGTGGACCGTAGAGAACTACCTGCGGCCCGATGAAGCGGTACGTCTTGCCGGGGTCGAGCCAGAAGAGATCACCGACGTGGTCATCAGCCACGCGCACTGGGATCACCTGGGAGGGATCGATCTCTTCCCGAAGGCCACAGTGTGGATACAGAGCGAAGAGTTCCGCTATTACACGGGACACGCCTGGCAGCCAGGCGGCAATCACGGCGGTATCGATCCCGACGACATCAGGGAGCTTGTCCGGATCAACACCGAGGGCCGCCTTCGGCTGGTGGACGGCGATGATCAGGAGATCCTTCCCGGCATCCGCGCCTATACCGGTGCTCGCCATACGTACGCCTCCCAGTACCTGCAAGTAGGCAATCCTCCCATTGTGCTCACCTCCGACAATGTCTACTTGTACCGAAACCTGACGGATCATCGCGCCAGCGCAACGTTCAGCGACGCCGACCATGCCGCCAATGTGGCGGCTCACGAGCGTATGATCCAACTGGCCGGCTCAGCCGATCGGATCGTGCCCGGCCACGACGTCCTGCAATTCGAACGCTTTCCGACGCAGGGCCGAATCGCGCGCATTCGCTAACCACAGGACACCACGCAACGAGTGGTGGAGGTTGATGATGCAGAAGGCCGCAGTGCTCGGAGCTACCGTGATGCTGGCTGTGTCGTACCTGTCGGCGCCAGCCGCGTCGCAGGTGCCGAGCAGCACGGTCGCCGCCGACGTGATCTATCGAAACGGCAAGATCTTCAAAGGCCTCGAAGAGGGCTTCACGGATGCGGTTGCGGTGCGCGACGGCACGATTATCGCGGTGGGATCCGACGAGTTGCTGCTCAGCCACCGGGGCGAGGCGACGCGCCTGATCGATCTCGAAGGCCACACGATGCTGCCGGGGTTCTTTGACAACCATATTCATCTCGGGAGTGACGGCCCACCGTTGATGGAATGGAAGGCCGGCTTGATCGCAGCCGTGCCCGAGTGGATTCGCGCCGCGAGCGAGATCACGAGCCTGCAGGATGCGCTACGCGAGGAGGCAGCCGAGACGCCTCAAGGGGAGTGGATTCTGGGGGCGCTGAGCCGGGAGGTCTGGCCGAACCAGAGCCTGCCCACACGGTGGGATCTTGACGAGGGCGCCTTCGACCACCCGGTGCTGCTGACGCGAGGCCCACACACCACGATTCTCAACTCCCGCGCCTTGGCCCTGGCGGGAATCGACCGCTCGACACACTCCACCGGCGGCGGTGAGATCGGCAGAGACGCCGCCGGTGAGCCCGACGGCCGACTTTACGACGCGGCGCGGCGCCTGGTTGCGGAGGTGGCACCCGCGCGTGCGGCGACGGTGGTCGATCAGCGACAGGCCATCGAAAACATGCGGCGGAGTTTGCTCCAGCACGCCAGCGGAGGTGTGACGAGCGTCAACATTGCCTCGGTGCGTCCGGGCGATCTGCGTACGATCCAGGCGCTCTACGAGCGTCATGGCGCCGAGCTTCCACGGGCCACGGTGCAGCTACGCCTGCGGCCCGGCTACGACGCCTATGATGACCTCGACCTGGCGGTTCGTGAGTCCATCCGGGAGTTGGAGTCGATCGGCTTCGTCACCGGGTTCGGCGACGATCGACTTCGGCTCGGCGCTATCAAGATGAGCATTGACGGTGGCCTGAGCGCACCGGCCTTCTGGTCGCTCGAGCCGTACGAGAACCGCCCGGAGTTCCAGGGTGTCGTGCGCATTCCGGCAACCGCCTTCTACCCGGTGGCCCGCCGCGCCCACGAGCTCGGCTGGCAGCTCGGGATCCATGCCATCGGAGACGGTGCCGCGGAGATGGTGGTGACGCAGCTGGAGCGGATTCTCACCGAGCTGCCGCGCCAGGATCACCGCCATTACCTGCACCACGTATCCGTCAAACCGCCGCAGACGACCATTGATACGATGGCGCGCCTCGGAATCGGCGTCGCCAGTCAGCCGAGCTTCACCGTCGGCCTTGGAGCATTTGCCGTCGAGGCGTTGGGCGGGGACCGAGAGGTGACGATGAACCCGACGCGATCGCTGCTCGACGCTGGCGTATGGGTGAGCTGGGGCTCGGACGGGGCGCCTTACGGCCCACGTGTCAGTCTGTGGACTGGGATTACGCGAAAGGGTTGGGACGATCGGGTGTACGGGCCGGCCGAGGCTGTTACTCGCTCGGAGGCCGTCCACCTGCATACGTGGGCACCTGCCTACCAGACCTTCTCGGAGGATGTGAAGGGGACCATCGAGGTCGGCAAGCTGGCAGACTTCGTCGTGCTGGGAGAGGACGTGTTCACGATCGACGTGGATCGCATCCGCCACGTTCCGATTCTGCGGACGATCGTCGGGGGACGCGAGATTCACGCACGGCCGTAACCTGCAACGAGCGTCGGTCGAAGGGAGATTAGCGACGCTACGGACCCATCGGCGCTAACGCGGCCAGAGTGAACTATTCGAGAGCGATCGCTGCCAAAGCCGGAACCAGGTCTCCGTAGCCGGTGAAGCGTCGTTCGTACTCGAGGCCCAGATAGTCGGCCGCTTCGCGCGCTGCCTCGTCGAGCTGCGGATCATCGGTTTGGGCGATATAGAGCGCCTTGGTGTAGTTGCCGAAGTACATCTCCAACAATTCCGGATGGCGGTCGAGGCCCAGTGGGCGCTTCAGGAACTCGTCGAAGTGACGAGCCAGGAAATCCGTGATGAAGAACGTTGTCAGATAGGCTCCGGCGGCTTCTTCGAAGGCCTGATTGCCTATGTAGAACGAAAAGCAATGTGGCCCTGCTATGCGGGACACCCCATGTTTCTCGCACACCTTGTCCAGCCCGCCGCAGGTGCCGCAATCGGCGTAGCCGACGAATACATGTTGGTACCCATCAGCGCGCGCCCTGCAGATCGCGATGTCCATCGCCGGGGCTATCTTCTCCGGATGGAAGTGGTATTCGGCGGGCAGGCACTTCAGGTCTACATAGTCGAAACCCAGCTGCTCGTTTATCGCGATGACCTCACGGGCAATCATGCCGCAGGCGATGACGCGGATCTTGATCCTATCTTCGGTGTGTGCCGGGTCTTTGACCATTGCCCAAGCTTACAGGTCACCACTGTTGCGGCACGAGCATGACCCGACGCCACGTGTTCCTGGGGGCTCGACGCCGACTTCATGTACACGCGGGTCCCAGCGCGTCAGGACGCGGTTGCAAGGCTCCGGCCACGCGCGACCCGTAGTGCTCTCCGGCCCGGAGCCAACAGTCGAGCCCACGCGCCTGAAAGCTGTAACGTTAACGAGCAATGCTGTCGCCGGTCTCTTCAGCTTCGTGGAACGGCCTCGCCGTGCGCGCCTGGGCACGTCCACTAGTCGTGTGTGCGGTGTTCGTGCTGGCGATCGCTCTGCCATCGGCGGCGGAGCCTAGCCGCACGGGCAGCGCTCCACCTGACGCCGCTAGCCAGAGCCCGGGCGGGCCCGACCAGGAACGACGAGCTGACCGGCCTCGGCGCGCGCGTCGGGCCATCCCGGTGCGCATGGTGAGCGAGCGGCCCGGTGCGGGCATCAGACCGCAGGCGCCGGGCGGGCTTCCACCGCTAGAGCAGAGGCTGCCGACACCCCCACCGCCGGCGCGGCATGTCATCCCCGTGCGTATGGTGACACCTTCGACACCCGCATCCTCGGCCGGTGTGCGGATCGTCGTCGTGCCGGGTACCGGCCAACCTTCCGCGGCTGCGCTGCGGGAACGGCCCGAAACTGCCAGCCCGCCGGCGAGAGCGCCCGGTGCCGCCGCCACGACCGGGATACCGGCAGTGCCGCGCACCATACGAGCCCCCGGCGTCGCACCCAGCATGGTGGTCGGGCGCGCGTCGGAAGCACCGGTGCTCGACGGGCTGGTGCACGAGGCCAGCTGGGAGGGCGCGGACATCGCCACCGACTTTCTTCAACGCGAGCCCAACGAGGGACAGCCGGCATCCGAGCGCACCGAAGTGCGCATTCTCTACGACGACGAGAACGTCTACGTGGGCGTCATCGCCTACGACAGCGCCCCGAGCTCCATCATCGCCGCCGAGTTGCGACGCGACGAGCTCGCCGGGCGCAGCGGGAGTAGGGGAGGCTCCGACGACACCTTCACCGTCCTGTTCGACACATTCCACGATGGCCGTAGCGCCTTTCAGTTCACGGTCAACGCGCTGGGCACCCGACACGACGCTCTGGTCAGGAACGAGAGCGAGCTCAATAGCGACTGGGACGAGGCGTGGCAGGCAGCGGCACAGATCACCGCGCGCGGCTGGGAGGCTGAGCTCGTGATCCCCCTATCGATCCTGAGGTTCTCCTCCGGCGTCGCCGACTGGGGAGTCGACTTCCAACGCCAGATCCGGCGCAAGAACGAACAGGCGATATGGAGCAATTATCGACGTGATTACGAGTTCATCGCCGTCTCACAGGCCGGTGACCTGCGCGGCTTCGAGGACCTCTCGATCACCCAGCGCTTCCGCCTCAAGCCGTATTTCCTGGGCGGTGCCACTTCGGTGTTCCAGAACCCCGGACGTCAGTCCGACGTCACCAACCAGCTCGGCATCGACGTGTTCAAGGTGCAACTGACCTCGAACCTCACGGCCGATCTTACCTACAAGACAGATTTCGCCCAGGTCGAACTCGATCAGCAGCGCGTCAACCTGACGCGCTTCTCGCTGTTCTTTCCGGAAAAGCGAGACTTCTTCCTCGAGGGGGCCAACAACTTCAGCTTTGGCCAGCAGCGTAGCGGCTTTGATACCTCCGACCCGCCCATTCTGCGTCTCTTCCACTCGCGCAACATCGGGCTGTCGGAGGACGGCGCGCCGATTCCGATCGACTTTGGCGGTCGGGTGACCGGCAAAATCGGCTCCGGCAACCTCGGCTTGTTGCACGTGCAGACCGGCGACGCGACCGTCGGCGGCGGGCAAAACTTCAGCGCATTCCGCTGGCGACAGGACGTGCTGGCCCGTTCCAGCGTCGGAGCGTTGGTGACGAACGTCCAGAGGCCCGACGGCGCCATCAACACGGTGGTCGGAGCCGACGCCAACTTCACCTTCTTCGACAACCTCAACATCTCGGCGTTCGGCGCACGGGCCACCGACGACGAGCTTGACGAAGGTAAGCTCGCCGGCCAGTTCCGGGTTGGGTGGGAGAGCGACCTGTGGGAAGCGAGCTTCGACGTCATGCGCATCGACCCCGACTTCCGAAGCGATCTCGGCTTCGTCCTCCGAGAGGATGTCATTCGTCGAGCCTACCGGGGAGCCTGGAAACCTCGACCGAGCGTTCCATGGCTCCGGTCGGTGAACTTCAACTTCGCCGACACGACCTTCCACGACACATCCGGCACGTTGGTCAGCGGGCAACGGTGGATGGCGACGGTCTTCAACCTCGAGTCTGGCGATAGCTTCGGTACTTTCTTCGTCGATAACTTCGACCGATTGGACCTCCCCTTCGAGATCCATCCAGACGTGACCATCCCGCCGGGGGAGTACGATTTCCGCTACCTGTTCTTCTTCCTGTCGACGTATGGCGGCCGCCCCTTCAGCGCTAGCGTCAGTGGGCGCCTCGGTGAGCTCTACGACGGCGATGTGGTCACCATCGAGCCGCGCGTATCGTTCAGATTCAACGAACGGTTCCGCATCTCGCCGGGCTTCAGCTACAACCGCGTCGAGCTGCCGGCGGGGAGCTTCACGACCACCGTGCTCAACGCCAACGCCAACTACAGCTTCTCTGACCGGTTGCTCACCGACGCCTTGGTTCAGTACAACAGTCGGTCGGACTCGTTATCGATCTTCGCGCGGCTGCGCTACATCTATCGCGTCGGCGACGATATCTATCTCGTCTACCGCCAGGCGGGCGACTACGACGGCCTCCGCTTCGGGCGCCACGACCGCTCGGTGACGCTGAAGGTGACCCGCTCGTTCAACTGGTAGGTCTCATGAGCCGGCTCGATAGCTGGCACAAGGAGGCCCAGGAGCCCGGCGGCTCCAACGGACTCTTGCCAGCACCGATTCCTTGAGTTACGAATTGGCCCGAGCACTTGGGCGCAGGCACTGTCCCTTGAGCGCAAGCTGGCGCTCGACCAAAGCGTGGTACGCCGCATGACGACTAGAGAGCATTCGAGTAGGACGGCGCTGCTGTCCGCAACGTTGTTGCTGCTGGGCTTGGGGCTGTCGCTTGCGCTCTTGTCCTGTGCGCCGCCGCCCCAAGAGGGCGCCGGCGGTGTGCGCGCGGCCGAAGACGACCCGATGTCCGACGGCGCCCGGAACGTGCGGCTTGTGGGCTACAACGATCTGCAGGGCCGCGAATCACTGCAGTTAGTGACTCGTTCGGACGGGGACAACGGAGACTGGCTCTATGTCAGTCACCAACCGAATGCACGCGGCGGCGACGAAGAGGGGCTGTTGAATCCCATCACAGGGGAGTTGGAGGTCAGCGGGACGTCATTGATCGATATCTCGGACCCATCCAGCCCAACCACGATGTGGCATATTCCTGGCGCTTCGAAAGCGAATCACCGTTCGGTTTCGGTCGTTCATGACTACGCGCACGAGGGCGAAGGCAAGGACTATCTCGTCCGTAGCCTGGACACGGGTGACGACTTCAGGTTCCAGATCTTCGACATCACCACCAGAAGCTCGGACCCCGCACAGATTGCTCTCGTGGCCGAGATCACCGGTACGCCCCCGGATTCGTGCGGCCCTGGTTGCGGCGGCCCTTTTAGGTATCGAGCGCACAAGGGCTATTGGTCGCAGGACTCGGGCTATTACTACACATCATCGGGGGAGCCCGGCTTCCGCAACACATCACTCCAGATTTGGGACCTCAGGGACCCGAGCCATCCGAGGTTTGCAGGCCGGGCCTGGCTTCCGGGCATGAAGGAGACGGAGGACGAAGCCCTTTACGAGGGCCAGTACGTGCACCATCCGATCGTCGACGAGGCCAACAACAGGATGTACATCGGCTTCCGCGGCTCCGGTTGGATGGGCGCATGGGACATCTCCGACCGTTCGGACCCGAAGATGGTCTGGAGCTACGACACGTCGCCGCCAGGGCGGGGTCCCCACACCCTTACGCCCGTCGTCTATGACGATCTCACCCAATACTTCAAGAACGACGCGCTACCCCGCAACTTCCTGTTCGTCACCGACGAAGCCGGCACGGCCGATTTGGCACCCTGCGAGGATGGCGTACGTGCGAAGTCCTATATGTTCGACGTCACCGTGGAGACCCATCCGATGCCGGTCTCGACGTTTCAGGTGCCGACCGGTGATTTCTGTAGCAAGGGTGGGCGCTTTGGTCCCCACCAGCACGCGGAGCAACGGAACGGCCGCATCAATCGCCACGAGGACAGAATTGCCTGGATCGCCTATTTCAACGCTGGCGTCCGTGTCGTCGATCTCTCGGATCCCTACCATTTGACGGAGCTCGGTTACTACATCCCCAAGACGAACGAGAACTCCTACCCCATCGCCGCGGGGCAAGAGACGGCGATCCAGATCAATGACGTCACGCTCGACCACCGCGGTCTTGCCTACGCGTCGGACCGCGTGGGAACAGGCATGTTCGTCCTCGAATACACCGGTCCTGAGCCAGGTTCGCAGCCGCCAAGATAGCCGTCGAGATGTCCGAAGGCGACATTGGCCACGCCGCGGCGCAGACGGTAGGCTTGCGTGCGGGAGGATCTGATGAGGACAGCATTGCGAAGCGGCGTGCGACCCCGCGTGTTTGCCGGGGTGGCCATCATCGTCGTGGCGGCCTGCACAGCCTCGATGGAATCAGATCCGGACCCGGTTGGCACCTGGAACCTGAAGTCGGGCGAGGTGCCAGGGCGGCGCCTGGGGGGTGAGACGATGCCCGTCGCGCCACCCTCCTCGGGTGCGGGCAGGACGGTCCTTCTGAAAGTGGAGGAAGCCGACGGGGAGTTGCGCGCCCAGATGACCTCGATTTCCGACAGCCTGATGGAGGTCGATGACTTCCGCTCGGACGACGGCACGATGTTTGTCGAGTTCGGGGCCTACGAGTACACGCTGAGCCTCGACGGCGATCGGGTCACGGGAACGGTCGTGAGCCCGTTGGGCGAGTTCGAGATCGTGGGGAACCGGCAGGACACGGGTCTGCTCTATGTCGGTGAGCCTGAGGAGTTCTACACGGTCCACCCTGGCGTGGTCGGCCACCGCACGGAGCTTGCACCGCCGGAGGACGCCGAAGCCCCGGCCGCCTGGGTGAGGGAACGCGTGCAATCGGCGGAGGATCTGGCGCTGATCTCAGACCTTGGCGGGATCGCACTCGAGTTCACGAACCCGGCAGAGTTCGAGGAGGAGCTGCTGGGCTACGCCGGCCAAGAGGTGCGGGTGTCGGGCACTTGGAGGGGAGAGAAGATCGAGATCGACACGATCGAGCTGGTACCGCCGGAGGATGATGAAGGCTGAGTCCAGACAGCTGTTTGGAGACTGGTACGGCGTGCCATGAGGCAGAGGAAGAACACCATGCGGAAGGCCCTTGTTGGAACACTGGCGACGTTGGTGGTGACGTTTGGTGTGGCGACTCTCGGTCGAGCTAGCGGCCAATCCGGCGCCGAGGATACGAGCGTGCCGACGTGGACTCGCGACGTCGGCCCCCTACTGGCGGACAGCTGCATGAGCTGCCACCGATCGGGGGAAGTTGCTCCCATGTCGCTGTTGAGCTACGAAGAAGTACGCCCCTGGGCCAAGTCGATCCGTCAGGTTGTCCGCGAGCGGATCATGCCGCCGTGGAAGGCAGATCCGCGCTACGGTCGGTTTTCCAATGATCGCCGGCTGAGCAGCGAGCAGGTCCGAACGATCGTGGAGTGGGTCTCGGCGGACGCACCGCGGGGAGAGGGCGAGTTCACGTCGCCGGTCTTCGTCGAGGGCTGGGCTCTCAGCGCCGAGCTCGGGCCACCCGACCACATCTTCGAGATGGAAGAGCCGTATCGCGTCTCAGCGGGGGGCCCGGACCATTTCCCGCACATCACGGCGCCTACGAGCCACGCAGAAGACATCTGGGCCAGGGCGGTGGAGATGCGAGGCAACCCGCGGGTGGTTCACCACGGCAGTGTGAGTGCGGTACAGGCGGACGGCAGCCCCCTCTACGTCGGCAACATAATCCCCGGACTCCACCCGCACATTCTCCCGCAAGGCGCGGCCAAGGTGATCCCGGCCGGATCGACGTTGCAGTTCGATATGCACTACCACCCGAGCGGCCAGGAGGAGTTCGATCGCGCCGAAGTCGGTGTCTGGCTGGCACGCTATCCGATCACCGACGTGCTTCGTGACGGCCTGGTCAGAGATCGGGAGATCGAGATCCCACCGTACGACCCGAATTACGAAAGTGTCGCCGAGATGGAGTTCGACGGCGACGTCGAGCTACTGAGCTTCGAGCCCCACATGCACTATCGCGGTAAAGACATGATGTGCGAGGTGATCTATCCGGACGGCCGCGAAGAGATCCTGCTGTCGGTTCCGGACTACGACTTCAACTGGCAGCTGAGCTACTACTTGGCGGAGCCCGTGCCGCTAACGAGGGAAGCAAAGCTTCGGGTTACTGCCCACTTCGACAACTCCGAGAACAATCCCCGGAACCCCAACCCGAGCCTGAAGGTTGTCTATGGTCAGGACTCGCGCGACGAGATGATGGAAGGATGGTTTCGGTATCGCGTGAAACGCGATGAGCCGATCATCCCTCCCCATACTCCAGCAAGCCAATCAGAGGGATCCTTGCCAAGGCCGTAAACGCTCCGGCTGAGTAGCCGATCGGGGCTCCTCAGTGTTGAACACGCGGAGCATGTGCCGTGCCTCTCGAGGGTCGGCTGACGGTCCTACGGATCCGTTGGCACGAGCCGTCTCAGCTCCTCGAACCAGTTGAGGATTACGTTGAGTCGTGTGCCGAAAGCCGGCCCCCCGAGCTCATCACGACCAATGGGTACCGTTACCAGGAACTTCTCGCCATCGGCGGTGGCCTCGACGGGGGTCTCGCGACGCATGACGATGTCCGAGAGCTCGACAGGGGCGGATGCGGAAAACGACTCCAAATCCACTTCCGCAGCGAGGATGCCTGAGCTGTTATTGGAGGGAATGTAGTGAATCTCCGTTCCATCCTTCGACCAAAGCGGGTACTGACCACCGCGGGCACTCGTAGAGACCGGAAATGTCCGACCGCTCGATACCTCCCGTACGTACACCTCGTATTCCCCGGTCTCGCTCGACATGAAGGCAAAGAAGCGACCGTCCGGCGAGAAGCTGCTCCTTCCCTCATCGGCGGCGGTAGCGACGATCATCTCCGGCTCCGGCTCCGGACCCGGATTGAGAGCCAGCATCCCTATGTCCTGATTCGTGTAGGGCCCGCTCTCGAACAGAAGCATCTCACCGTCCGCCGAAATCGACGCCGGCCACACGTCAGCCTCTGTATCCAACACCAGTTCGGCGTCGAGACTTCGGTCAGCCCGCCGCTTCCAGATGTCCTGGTTGCCACCCCGATCCGACGCGAAGAACACCCACTCTCCATCGGCCGACCAAATGGGCACTTGGTTGCTCCCCTCCGTCGTCAGCCGCACCCCGCTGCCTCCTCGTTCGACCTCGTAGATCCAGATGTCCCAGGCTCCATCTTGCTGGATTTGGAGCGCGATGCGCTGGTCATCTGGCGAAAGGTCCGCATACCAAGACGTACGTGGCTCGAAGGGCAGCGATTCGACTCCGCCGTTACGATCCACCCAGACGAGTTGGTGAGTGTCCGCAGCCCCACTACCCGGCATGTACACCAATCCGCCGCGATCCGAAAAGGCGTACTGGCCCGCTCCCGTCGTGTCGATTGCCTGAAGGACTCCCTCGACGATTGACACCGATCCTCCGGTAACCTCGACGTTTTCTGCATCGAAGGGCACCGCAAGAAGGTCGCTCGTCCCGCGAGTAGACGATGTGGCCGGTGGGCACGTAGCCGCCATCGGTTCCTCCGGTCACCAGCACCTTGCGCTCGCCGCCGGACACCGGCCGCGCCACAATGCTCGCATCGCTCCACGAGCCAGAGCCGCTCCGCAGCGTAAACAGCAACCACTCGCCACCAGGAAGAAGTTGTGGTCCGTGGGCCTGCTCGCCCGCTTCCATTTGAACGACTGACTCTGGCTCGCCGCCCGTTTCTGAGACACGCAAGATCCCACTGGGACCCTGTCCGAAGTAGATGTAGCCGTCATCTGCCCAGCTCGCCCCGTATGGAAACTCGGGCGCTGACCCCAGTGAGACCGGCGCACCACCGGCGACCGAAATGCTCTTGATCTGACCGTCGTTCCCCCAAAAGCCGAGCTGTTGGCCATCGGGGGAAAAGAACGGCACTCTGGTAAGTTCCGTGCCACGGATGGGTGTGGCTACCAGATCGTCAATCGCTCGGAGCCAAAGTTGCCGGTTGGCGGCGAACACCACCGAGCTGCCATCGGGTGAGATCGCAACGCCCAGGCTGGAATCGGCCAGGAAGGTAGTTTCTGGTGGATAGTCGATGTAGAAGCGGCGAATGAGAGACTCTGGCGGTGACGGGGTCGTGATCCAGACTCCGAGAGCCCCCACGAGAGCACTGGCGACAAGCGCACTGGCCACGACTGTCGGCGCTGTCAGCATCGAGGGGATGCCGCGTGTCGTGTTCTGGGCGGCAGAGCTTGTCGGCAGTGCCGCACCCGACTCCACCTCGAGGGCCAGTGTCTTCATGTCCACTACGAGGTCATTGGCACCCTGGAAGCGACGTTCTCGCTCCTTCGCAATGCACTTGCCGACGATGCGTTGCAGCTCGTCAGGCAGCGACGGGTCGAACTCTTGAATGGGCGGCGGATCATCGTGCTGGATGTGTGCCAGCGTCTCGGCGATGCTGCGCCCGGCGAACGCTCGCGCCCCAGTCGCCATCTCGTAGAGCACACAGCCGAAAGCAAACAGATCCGCCCGATGGTCGATGTTGTCCGAGCCTACAACCTGTTCCGGGGCCATGTAGCCGGCAGTCCCCATCACCTGGCCGGCCACCGTGCCCATCATCGTGGGTGACTGCGTTGCACCGCCCGGCGATCCCGCCGCCGCCACCTCGGTGAGCTTCGCCAGGCCGAAGTCCAGTACCTTGGCGTGCCCCTCCGTGGTGACGAAGATGTTCTCCGGCTTCAGATCCCGGTGGATGATGCCGGCGGCGTGTGCTGCTGCCAGTGCCTCGGCGATCTCGGTGGCCAACCCGAGTGCCTTCTTGAGTGGCAGCGCACCCTTGCCGAGGGGCTCCCGCAGCGTGTCTCCCTCCAGGTACTCCTGCACCATGAAGTGGGTGCCGTCCTCGGTGCCGACATCGAAGACCGACGCGATGTGCGGGTGGTTGAGCGCGGCGGCAGCACGGGCCTCCTGCTCGAAGCGGGCGAGGCGCTCGGCATCAGACGCAAACTCGGCGGGCAACACCTTGATGGCCACCTTGCGGCCCAGGCGGCTGTCCTCGGCCAGGTACACCTCGCCCATGCCGCCAGCGCCGAGCTGATCGGTGATCTCGTAGGGGCCTAGCTTGGTACCGGGATCCATGGCGGCGGGTGTGCCCGAGGGTTAGTTGACTCCCAGAATCGATCGAACGAGTAGGCGAACTTGGTCACCGGTTTCGGGATCCTGGAACGTGGCGCTGGTAACGTCACCGGGGACATCGAAGACGCTGATTCGGTCACGGAGCTCCGGGAACCGTGCCTCGACCTCGGTGATCCATCGCGAGCCGGCCTCCTGCTGGGCGAAGAAACCTCGAGAGTAGACGACGAAACGCGTTGCCGGATTGCCGAGGGCGATGTAGCCGAGAAACGAAATCAGCTTGGCGCGTCCGAGCTCGACGGGGTTCTCCAGCCCGAGCACGTCGAGCTCGGCCAGCGCGGCATCGAGATCTTCGAACCTGTCCTTACGCGGCTGGTGGGCAAAGGCCGATAAGTGAACCACGATGAGCGACGGATCCTGTGCGAGCACCTGGTGCTCGCGTCGCCACGTTGGGCTCGAGGTTTCCTTTATCAAGGTGATGGGCAGATCGCCAAGAACGTCCGAGAGGTCGTCGGCGTTCGTCCCGCCTCGCCGCCGGGTAATCGTGCGCGACCGGGGTGAGGTGTCCGGAGTGGCGAGCGCATCCGCGAGCTCGATGCGCGCATCGCCGATATCTCGCAGGCGCTCGAGCGCGGTCTTCTGCAGGCAGCTTCCGTACTGCAGGCGAGACGCGCTCGGGCAGAGCGCCGAACGCCGGTTCGCGCTCGATGATCGCGGCGACCACGTCGCTGACGGACTCGCCGCCAAAGGCGGCTTCTCCCGTGAGCATTTCGTAGAGCACGCAGCCGAACGCCCAAATGTCTGTGCGCCTGTCGACGGCATGACCCCGAGTCTGCTCGGGAGACATGTAAGGGGCGGTGCCCATGATGACGCCGGTTTCGGTGGGTATCATCGCGGTGGGCGAGTCGCTCAGATCGGCCGGGGCCGATGACTCGTTCACCTTGGCGATACCGAAGTCGAGCACCTTTGCGGTGCCGTCGGGCGCCAGCTGAACGTTGGCCGGCTTCAGATCACGGTGAATGACGCCGGCCTCGTGTGCCGCCTCCAACGCCAGGGCGATCTGACGAGCGAACTCCAGTGCCTCATCAACTTTGATACGACCGCTGGACTTGATGCGGTCTGCGAGGCTGTCGCCATCCACCAACTCCATGGCGATGAACCGCACGCCATCGGACTCATCGAACCCGAAGACGGTGGCGATGTTGGTGTGGTTCAGCGAGGCGAGCACCTTCGCTTCACGCTCGAATCGAGCCAGGCGTTCCGCATCCTCTGCAAAGTCTTCGGGCAGCACCTTGATGGCGACATCACGATCAAGTGTCATGTCGCGTGCTCGGTATACATCCCCCATGCCGCCTGCACCGAGACGGTCGAGGATTTCGTAGTGGCCGAGTTTGGTGCCTGCTTCCATTGCCTTCCGAGCGGTTGATGGACGCTGGAAGCGTATCGCCAGAGCGGACGAGATCCAATCGGCAGGGCAGGGGAGGCGCCGTGCGACAGAGGCGGAATAGAGGAACCTGGGTGCCTATCGCAGCCTCACTCGCGTATCGTCTACATCCTCCGCCGCCGGGAGATAGTGTCATTCGCCAAGGAAACCAAGCCATGGGTAAAGCCACAGCCTTGTTGACACTCTTGATCACACTTTCCTTTGTCAAAGGCTCCGCTGCGCAATATGGCGAACAGTATCGCGATGTCATGGCAAACATCGGCGATGCGAACTACGGCACCTTCGATGACGGCAATCCCTATGCCACCGTTGACATGCTCAACCACGTCCGTAGAGAGCGCTTCTACCTGGTCTTGCCACGGGTCATGCGTGAAAGAGCAATCGACATGTGGATTCATGTCATTCGACCTTGGGCTTGGGGCGGGACCGATCCTCTTCGCTACGAGTTCGGCACCAAGTCCGCAGTCCTCATCTTCACCGATCGCGGCGGCGATCAGATCGAGCGGGCCGTTTTCCAAGGTGAAGTTCAAGACCCCGGCGCGTACGACATGGTCGGCGAAGAATACGCGTATCTCAGCCAGCAAGATTATGAGTTCATGGATTATGCCGTCGACAATCCGGGCGAGGAGTACGCGTCGGAATTGGACTTCAGATTCGAGGGCCTCTACGAGTTCGTTGCTGAACGGAACCCGAAGCGCATCGCCGTCAACTACCTCGAAACGCTCTCGTTCGCCGAAGGCTCCGAGACTTTCACCATGGCGCTCGGTGACGGTATTTCGTACACCGACTATGTCCAGATATCCAAAGCGTTGGGCGACGTCTACTCCGAGAGGATGGTCTCGGCAGAACACCTCATCCTCGACTACCTATCGAGAAGGGTCGCCAGCGAGGTCGTTCTCTACGGCACTTCGGGCCTACGACGCGGGGGCGGCACAAGATTCGGCAATATCGTGCCCGGGGTCACCACGCTCGGCGATATCGATGTTGGCTCGGTAATCACCAAGGATGGAGATCAACGAAGGGGCGCCGACTATGTGATTCAGCGCGGAGATCTCATTGGTGGTTGGACGGGACAAGCCTACGTGCTCCGCAAGGGTGAGACTGGCTTGCCGCAGCACATACGGAGATTCTGGGAGGATAACGAAAGAGTCCGTGACATCCTGCGGCACAACATCAAGGTCGGCCTTACCGGTGGCGAGATTCTCGATCTCCTGGCTCGCAAGTTGGAAGAGGCAGGGTTCGTGTATACGGACTACCAGGAGTACAACAAATATGTCGCGCACCCCGAAAGGACCCAGGTCCATCTCGACTTGCACGCTGAGGGGAAAGGTATTCTCGCGCCCAGGATTTCGCCGATGGGACCAAAATGGCACTGGAACACGACAATCCGCCTGTTCCACACCTTCGCCGTCGAATACATGATCTACATGCCCGTGCCGGAATGGTCTCGGGGAAACAATTTCACCGGGCAACAGATGTCTGACGCTTTTCACGATGGCGGCATCGTCACCAGCCGTGGCATGGAGATTCCATACCCCGATCGGTCCACGAAGATCCAGATCATTCAATAGATCCACGGTGCTTCACGGTTAAGTTGACGCGGTACGGTTACGTGCAGAGGCCAACCATGAATGGAGTGCGGAACGTCCTCATATTCTTGTGCATGCTTCTTGCTGCCCAAGAAGTCCACGCCCAGCGTCAAGAGCTCGAGGCGTTTCCGGCGCTGATGAATCTCATTCGTGGCGAGAAGCTCGACCTGGTCCTCCCGCAAGCGATGAAGAGCAACGGCATCGACATGTGGATCCACGTGATCAGGGGAGAGGATCTTCTCAACTACGAGCTCGGCGACAATTCGGGCGTCTATGTCTTTACCGACCGCGGTGAGGGGCGGATCGAGCGGGCTGTCCTCGGCGGCCAAGCCGATCGCGAGCTCTATGACGTGTTCGGCCCTGAAAGTGATTTGGGACGATTCGTCGCCGACCGTGACCCCGAGCGCATCGCCCTCAATTACGCCGAAGAGGGCTCCGGTTTCGACACCATCTCGACCGAGGATCACACACGCGTGCTAGAAGTACTGGGCGACGAATACAGGAATCGAGTCGTCCCAGCCGATCGCTTGATAGCGGATTTCTTGGCCGGCAGGGTGATGAGCGAGGTAGCCCTCTATGGTCGCCTTCTCGTAAACAGCACCAACATCATCGAGGGCGAATTCGCAAAGATCGTTCCCGGCGAAACTCGCTTGAGCGACATTGCCGGCAATGTGTTCGTCAGGGACCTCGACGGCAACGAAGAAAACAACACTGATTACGTCGTCCAGCCCGGTGACCTGATCGGGGTGCTGGAAGCCGCGAGCATGCGGGAATTCAGTGAGCACAACGGTGGCATCGGCTACGTCCTTCGCCCGGGCGAAACGGGGCTCCCTCCGGAGATCCAGCGTATCTGGGGACATGCGCTGAGAACCCGTGAGCTGTTCCGTAGAAACATCGTTGCAGGTCGGACAGGGGCGGAAACGCTCGACATCCTCATCAGAGAGCTCGAGCAAGCCGGATACCACTACATCGAACAGGATCAATACGACACGAGCGCGGACCCGGAGAAAACGCAGGTCAACATCGATTTCCATGCGCTCGGAAGAATAGCTTCACAGGAGGAAGCGCCGAGGATTTCTCCAACCGGTTGGGGCCGCGATCTGGAGATTCCTCTCTACCATACCTTTGCCCTCGAATACATGATCCACATGCCGGTACCGGAATGGGGCAGGGGCAAACATCTGTACATTTGCCTCCACGACGGAGCAATCGTCACCGAGCGTGGCGTCGAGTTTCCGGCGCGACCCGCACAAGAGATTCTGATTGTTCGCTAGCAGGAGATAGCCCGGTGACCGAATTGCGACTTGTGCTGGCAGCCTCGCTCTTGCTGTGCCTCGCGCACGTGTCGAGCGCACAAACGCCCGCTCGTAATCCTGAAGCCCTGCCCGGCATCAGCGACACCTACTATGGAGCCTTCGACGACGACAACCCCTATGCGACCAAGGAGATGCTGAACCACATTCGCCGGGAGAAGTTCGACCTGGTGTTACCTCGCGTCATGCGTGATGAACGCGTCGACATGTGGATTCACATCATTCGGCCTTGGACCTTCAGCGGAAACGAGCTCAGAAGACTGGAGGGCCTCGATCTTAACTACAGCAGCATCGATTCCGCCGACCCCCTTCGTTATGAATTCGGCAGCAACGCCGCCGTCCTCGTCTTTACCGATCGTGGCGGCGACAGAATCGAACGGGTCGTCTTTGAAGGGGAGGTTGATGACGACGGCGCCTTCGATATCGTCCGCGGCCAGTCGGAGTTCATCAATCAAGAGAACTACGAGATCATGGACTACGTCAGGGAGAACCCGAATGACGTTCCCGAATCAGAGATGGGGCACCGGTTCATGGGGCTCGGCGATTTCGTCGCCGAACGTGATCCGAAGCGAATCGGTGTGAATTACGCGGAGAAACTGTCGCTCGCCGAGGGCTCCGAGACCTATACCCTCGCCCTCACCGATGGTATCTCCTATGCGGACCACCTCCATTTGTCTCGAGAGTTGGGCGCCAAGTACGCCACGCGGATGGTCTCCGCCGAGAATATGATCTTGGATTACCTCACGAGCAGTGTGGCCGGCGAAATCGTTCTCTTTGGCGGCTCCGGCCTGCCGCGCCGGATCAGTACGTTTCAAGAGATCGAACCCGGCGTCACCACCTTGCGCGATGTCCGCGGCAGTTGGTTCTCGACGCGCGAATGGGATCATGACGAAAGCGCTTTCGAAGATTTCCCCCTCCAGCACGGCGACATGTTCCAGGACGGCATGGTGCCCTACTACATACTCCGTGAGGGAGAGACCGGGCCACCTCCGGAAGTCCAAAGGAGCTGGGATGAAGTCGTGAGAGTCCGCAAGCTCATTGGCAAGAACATCAGGGTCGGCGATACAGGACGCCAAGCCCTTGCGCGCATCATCGGCAAGTTGGAAGAAGCCGGGTTCGCCTACATCGACAGAGACAGATTCGACCCGAGCCTGGACCCCGGAAAGACCCAAGTGCACCTAGACCTCCATCAGGTTGGCAAGGGCATGCTGGCGCCCAGGGTTTCACCGATGGGCGCGAGATGGCACGCCGACAAGAAGATCCCGCTCCTGCTCACCTTGGGCATCGAATACATGGTCCACATGCCCGTCCCGGAATGGGGTGAAGGGAGACACATCTACTATTGCAGTCTCCATGAGCGCGGCGTTGTCACGGAGCGAGGTGTCGAATTCGCCGCACCACCCGTGGCGGGGATTCAGAGTATTCACTGACCCTTCTGACCGATCTGACCTCCACTTCATCCGAGGCTGCTACGGGTCCGTCGGCACGAGCCGCTTCAGCTCGTCGAACCAGTTGGTGATGAGCGTTGATCTTGGCGCGTGTGCTTGATCAGCACCGGCATCTTCGCGCCCGCCGCATCACGGATGCGGCCGGTGAGAGCCTGCGAAGCTGGCCGCGGGCTGCACTGGTGTGTCATCGGCAGACTACTCGTCTCATACCCGCGCGACATGCTGTCAAGAAGCGGCTACCGCACGGTCAACCTGTATTGTCCGGTAAGCGACGTAAGCGGCCACCAGACCGAGAAAATTCAGTGCCGCAACGAAAAGAAACAAGTTCTGATACCCGGCGGCACCTGGGCTTGTATCTAGGATCATGCCACCCAGCATGGGTAGAAACATGTCGGGCATATAGCCAATCACGGAGACGACACCTGTCGCAGTACCCGTAATAGCAACAGGAATACCACCCTCCTCCAGGAGGGCAAAATATATTCCGCGCAGCCCATATACAGCGCAGGAAACGAGGGCACCATTCATTATCAATAGCGGCACAAGACTCGGTCCCCCGGGTAGGAGACCGAAAATGAGAAAGCCAGATGTCAATAGAACGAAAGACCCCACAATGGCTTTGGCCGTGCCTATTCTGTCTGCGATGAATCCTGCGACGATGGCCGCAAGGGCCGCAAGCCATAGCTTGCCCACCCCGATCGCGCCGCCCAAGACGGAGCCCAATTCATACACGTCCGTTGCGTAAGGCGTTAAATAGACCGCACCCCATAATCCGCTATAGGCAGCCATGATGATGATCGCCATCATCCACACAATCGGCAATTTCAGGACCTCTATTATCCCTGCGGTAGTATGGGTTGGCGGTTCCTCCAGGCAATCGTCGTGCGAGGTAGCATCTTTCATGACCGTCCAAACGAGAGCTGCCAGAAGCAGAGTGGATACGGCAAGAATCTGGATTACTTCGGAGAGAGCGGCATCATCACCGCCGCGGAAAGCGAAGATGGCTAGAAGGAGTGCGGCGGAGGCCATATCAACAAGTTTCCTCCCTCCTTCGAGTATGCCGAACGCGCGCCCTTGCTCATCGGTGGATCCCCAGTTACGTGTTGCCTTGATCATCGCTGACCAAAACACGCACGCGGTTGCTATTCCCCACAGGCCGAACAAGAGCACACATATCTCGAATGACGGCATCGTCGAGAATACAAACGCTCCCGCCGCCGTAATCACCAGCGCGACAGATATGAGTTTGCGTGATGAGAATCGATCCGCTAACCACCCACCCGGGAAGTAGCCAATCAGCGATGTGAATCCGAAAGTACTTGATAGAACGCCCAGTTGCGTATTGGAAAAACCAAAGGCGTCCTGCATGGGTACATAGTAAATCTCCGAAAAAAACGGCATCCAGTAAATCGTGCTACCAGACAAACAAAGCAGCATCATGGTCAGCCATCTTTCTACGACAGTCATCGCATCTCTTTCCGAATCCCTAAGGCGCAAGAAGCAACGCCTACCGCCTGGCGCGGACCATGAAGAAACCGATCCTATGAGTTACGAAGTGGCCCGAGCACTTGGGGCAAGTCAGATGCAGTTCGGCGACTCGGAGTTCGACTTGGGAAGGCCGGGTGGACGCTCGGCAACCGATTGCTCCTGTCGTCCAATTCTTGCGTGATGGAGGATGCGATGAGTGAAAGAGCAACGAACACTTCATGGTTTTGGCTGAAGATTGCCGGGGCGGCAATCCTGGCGCTTGGCATCACCGCTTGCGGTGGTGCAGAACAAGGAGCAGAAGATGAGCCCGTAGACGCAACATCGGACCAGCCAGATATCGTAGCGCTCTCGCCAGAATCGACCGATGAAGACATCACGCAGCACATGCTACGGGTGTTGGATAATCAGACGACCTCGAGCGAGCTAACGGAACATTTTCCTGATCTGGATCGCGTTCGTGCGTACAACATCCAGCGAGCGCGTTTGGCGCATCGAGAGCAGACGGAAGCCAGGGTTGGTTGGAAAATCGGATGGTCAAATCAACCTGATCCGAGCGTCGCCATCGATCCGGCTTTTGGACACATCATGGTGTCGGACGTGCTCGATCCTGAACTCGAGGTGTCACTTGACCGCCTGATCGATGGCAAGATCGCCCTTGAAGCCGAGATTGTGTTTTGGCTGGATAAGGATTTACCGGGTCCTTCGGTGACTCGGGAGGACGTGATCGATGCGACAGTAGAAGTAGCAGGCGCGATTGAGTTAGTCGAACCTCGTGTGGCTGCGTTTGGCAGTGATGACCCTTATTGGCCCAACCGCCATAACCATGGCATCGCCGACAACATCTGGCACAGCGGCGTGATGTTTGGTTCGACCCGTGTCAGCCTCGACGAAATTGATTTTGCGACCGAGACGGTAACGGTGGCCGTGAATGATGACCCGATCCTGGAAGGCAGCATGTCGTGGACGATGGGACGTGATCCTATCGAAGGCGTTGTGTGGCTCGCGAACGAAATGCTCAAGTACGGTTTTCAGTTGAGCGCGGGCGACTTCGTAATCACTGGTGCCGTCGTCTATAGAGGTTCGCTTCTTCCCGGTGATAGGGCGACTCTGGCGTACTCGAGTCTTGGCACGATCCGTATGACAATTGCATCTACGCCTTAGGTGCGTGGGTAAAGCGCCGTGGCGCTACGGGTCCGTCGGCACTAGCCGGTTCAGTTCCTCGAACCAGTTGAGGACGACGTTGATTTGCGTGCCGGCTCCAGCTCGGCTTCGATCATCACAAAGTCGCCGTTGGGAGTGACATCGAAGACATGCGATCTGGGGTCCCCGGAGCGTTGAAATCGGCCTTGGGTGTCGAACAGCCGGCGGGGTGTTGCCGGGACGAACCCCGAGTCATAGTCGACATCGACGACCATCATCGCGTCCCCCCCAGCGGTCATGTAGTAGATCGCACGTCCATCCCTGGACCACGCCGACCAACCCCCGATCTCGGTCGAGATCTGTATTCTCTCGTCCAGCCCTGGGTAGGGCTGTACGTAGGTGTGCCATTGATCTTCACCTGGCTGATTATCCGCGTGGTAAGCGATCCACTTGCCATCCGGTGAGAACATGGCTCCACTCTCATCGGCCGCGGAGACAGCGAGATCCAGCGGCAGCCCTCCCTCCTCCAGAGGCAGGAGCCGGATGTTCTCTCCGGTCTCTGGATGGAGCTCGTAGTAGGCGAGGAACTGCCCGTCAGCCGAGAACGATTGTGGGTGTATACGGTAATCGGACTCCAGGAGCTCTCTCGCAGTCCCGCTGCCATCCGAGGAGCGCATGACAATTGTGTAACGACCACCATCGTTGGAGCTATGCGCGATTTGGCGCCCATTCGGCGCCCACACCGGAGCCCCGCTGGTCCCTGAGAACGGGCGTGCCGAGAATGTCCCACGTTCCACATCACCGACCCAAATCTGGTACTCGCCTCCATCTGGGCTTCCACACGAGGCGGCCAGCTCTCGTGCGTTGGGTGAGAGCCGCGGGCTTGTGCAACTGAGGTTTTCTGGAAGTGACAACCGTTGGCTCTCGCTGCCATCACGATCCACTCGGACAAGTTGGAGGGCACCGCTACCGGTACCCGCGAGGTACACTAGCCCGCCGCGATCCGAGAACGCATACTGAGCCGGTCCCATATAGAAACGAAACGTTTGTCGGATCCCCTCGATGACGGATACCGATCCTCCGGTAACCTCGACGTTGTCTGCATCGAAGGGCACCGCGAAGAGATTGCCCTCGCGGGCGTAGACGATGTGGCCGGTGGGCACGTAGCGGCCATCGACCCCTCCGGCCAGCAGCACCTTGCGCTCACCGCCGGACACCGGCTGCGCCACGATGCTCGCATCGGCCCACCAGGGGCTGGAGCCGCGCGACAGCGTAAACAGCAACCACTCACCACCGGGAAGAAGCTGCGGGCAACAGGCTAGCTCGCCTGCTCCCATCTCAACGACTACCTCCGGTTCACCGCCGTTGTCTGAGACACGCAAGATCCCTCCGGTAGCCTGGCCGAAGTAGATGTAGCCGTCATCTGCCCAGCTCGCCCCGTACGCCCACCGCGCTGATGCCAGCGAAACCGGAGCACCACCGGTGATCGGAGTGGTCTTGATCTGGCCGCGGTCCCCGCTCGGGCTGCCCGTCCAAAAAACCGAGCTGTTGACCATCGGGGGAAAAGAACAGCCCGCGAGCTCCCTCCGTGCCACCGATGGGCGTGGCTACCGGGTTGTCAACTGCTCGGATCCAAAGCTGCTGGTTAGCGCTGAATACCACCGACCTGCTATCGGGTGAGATCACAACGCCCAGGGCGTCAGTGCTCTGGAAGGTAGTCGATGGTGGATAGTCGATGTCGAAGCGCGTGACGGCGGCCTCCGGTGTGGCGGTTGGGGTCCTCATGAACCACCCCGTGAGCAGTGCCACGAGGGCGATGGCGACGAATATCGGGGCTGCCAGCTTCAAGGGGACGCGGCGAGCCTCTTCCACGGCGACAGGGGTTGTCGGTGTCTGTCCCCTGACCGGCTGTGTCGCGCTCGACTTTACCTCGGTGGCCAACGCCTTCAGATCCACCACGAGGTCACCGGCACCCTGGTAGCGTCGAGCAGGCTCCTTCGCCAGGCACTTGTCGAGGACCCACTGTAGCTTCAGCGGCAGTCCGTCGCCCACCGGTTCGGGCACGCTGTTGGCCAGGCGATGGAGGATCTCGGCGACGTTCCTGCCACCGAAGGCTCGCGTTCCCACTGCCATCTCGTAGAGCACGCAGCCAAAGGCGAACAGGTCGGCCCGATGGTCGATCTTGTCGGAGCTCTCCACTTGCTCCGGGGCCATGTAGCCGGCAGTACCCATCACCTGGCCCGCCATCGTGCCCATCGCGGTGGGTGAATGCGTGAAATCGTCGGGCGAGCCGCCCCCCGCCACCTCGGTCAGCTTCGCCAGACCGAAGTCCAGCACCTTAGCGTGGCCCTCCTCGGTAACGAAGATGTTCTCCGGCTTCAGATCCCGGTGAACGATCCCGGCAGCGTGAGCTATGGCCAGCGCCTCGGCGATCTCGGTGGCCAACCCGAGCGCTTTGTTCAACGGCATTGCACCCTTCTGTAGCGGCTCACGCAGCGTGTTTCCGGCCAGGTACTCCTGCACCATGAAGTGGGTGCCGTCCTCGGTGCCGACATCGAAGACCGAGGCGATGTGCGGGTGGTTCAGCGCAGCGGCAGCGCGGGCCTCTTGCTCGAAGCGGGCGAGGCGCTCGGGATCAGAGGCGAACTCGGCGGGCAGCACCTTGACGGCTACCTTGCGGCTCAGGCGGGTGTCCTGCGCCAAGTACACCTCGCCCATACCGCCAGCACCGAGCTGCTCGGTGATCTCGTAGGGGCCTAGTTTGGTGCCAGGGTCCATGGCGCTGCCGATGCGGGGTGGGGTGGGCGCGTGAAGCGTACCGTTAGCGCGGGTGAGATCCAATAGAGAAGGCAGCGAGGTCAGAGACTCGCGACGGCTGGTTGACGGCGCTCGTGGCAGCTTTACCGTTCCGCCGCGCGACGCGAACCCTCGCGGTACACTCAGCGAAAACCATGAGGAGTCCTACCATGTCCGCTCTCGAACGACGCGATGTCCTGCGGCTCGCGGGGATGGCGGCCGCGTCGTTGATCTGGCCCGGTTCCGCGTCTGCGGGAGACATGACGCATCGCGCGCGCGTCGAGGCAGCGTTGAAAGGAGAGGCCACCGACCGAGCGCCCTTCGGATTCTGGTGGCACTTCGCCAACCGCGACCGCTCGCCGAGAAGACTTGCCGAGCTCGCGGTCGCGCTGCAGCAGCGACTCGACCTCGACTTCATCAAGTTCTCTCCGTACGGCCTGTACTCCGTCGTCGATTGGGGGGTGACTCTGAGAATCTTCGAGGGTCATCTCGACCCTCCCGTGCAGGCGAGCTATCCGATCCAGTCGCCGCGCGATTGGCTCGAGCTCGAGCCGCTGTCGGGCGAGACCGGTGAGTACCTCGTGCTATTGGAGGCGCAGCGGATTGCGCTCGACATGCTCGACGGTGAGGTGCCGTTCACTCAGACGGTTTTCAGCCCGTTGACGTCGGCTGCGAAGATGGTCGGGCGCGACCAACTGCCGATTCACGTCCGGGAGTATCCTGACGAGCTTCACGAAGGACTGAAGATCATCACCGAAACGACTCGGCGTTTCGTGGCTCAAGTCGTTGCCCGGGGCGCCGATGGACTGTTTTTCGCAAGTCAGGCGGTCGACCCCAACTATCTCACCGCAGAAGAGCACCGAGACTTCGCCAAGCACTACGATCTCCAGGTGCTCGAGGCGACCGGGGGACGTACCTGGTTCGACATCTTCCATCTGCATGGTCGCGAGATCTCTTTCGATCAGGTTCTCGACTATCCGGTCCACGCCTTCAACTATCACGATCGAGACTACGGGCCGTCGCTTTCTGAAATGCGTAAGCGAACGAAGAAGTGCCTCCTGGGTGGCATTTCCCCAGACGGAGCTGTTGCGAACGGCACGCCGGATGAAGTGGCGTGGGAGGTCCACGACGCGTGGCGTCAACTAGGCGGCCGCGGTCTGATCGTCGCACCGGGCGAGGTGGTGAATCCACGGGCGAAACCGGCCAACGTTGACCGCTTGCGAACGGCCATCGAGGCCACCCGTCGAGGCTAGGTGACCCGTGAGGCACCGAGGGCGACCAGAGGAAGGGAGTAGCCCCAGCGGTTACGACTTCGTACGGCGGACCAGGTCATGTGACACGTAGCACAATCAGCCTGCGGGCACTCGCTGTCGCAGGTTCTGGGGGGAAAGGGGAGATGGCAGAGCCCAAGGCCCGAGCCGATCGGATCGACCACCTGTTCTCCTGGCTCCTGCACTGGTCCATCGCCGACGAGCGGATCGGCGGGTTTCGCAGCGACGCGTTCGCCGTGGAGACGCCCGACGGTCTGATGGTGATCGACGCCGTGCCCCTCGAGGAGAGTCTCCAGGCAAAGCTGGAGAATGTTGATGGCATCTTCCTGACGCACGGCAACCACCAGCGCTCCGCGTGGCGCTTCCGGCGGGAGATTGGCGCGTCGATCTATGCTCCGGTGGGTGCGGCTGGGCTCGACGAGGATCCGGATGTCTGGTTCGATGCGCGGACCGCGCTGCCCGGAGGCCTCAAGGCGGTGGAGGCCGCCGGCTTCGACGCTGCCTGCTACCTGACGTTCACCCATGCCGACGGCACGAGCGTGCTGTTCTGCGGCGATCTAATTTGCCAGGATCCGGACGGGCTGTATCGCTTCCCGGTCGAGCCGGGCTACTTTGACCTGGAGGCCGGCAAGGAGGACGCGCGGCGTCTTCTGGATCTACCAACGACTGTCCTCTGTGCCGCGCACGCCGTGCCCAGCCGCGACCGTTGCCGTGCGACGCTTCAGGGTGCGATCGACCGAGCCTAGGTCCTGCCGGCTGGCCGCCCCTACTGATCCGTCGGCACGAGCCGCTTCAGCTCCTCGAACCAGTTCTGAATCACGTTCAACGTTGCTTCCGTCGCCGAGCGTTCATCTAGAAAGGCTTCACGGCCCGTAGAGCGACGCCACTCTTTGATCCACCCCTGAGCACTCGGGTCAGTCTCCCGGTTCCCGACCCGATTCGGTGAGCGTTGCCGCGTTCTTTGATAGAGACCATGGTTGCGTGCTGCCGGGAGGAGATCGCCTCAGTGGATCCCGCCTCAGGGCAGTCACGAGAGGAGGTGTAGGTTGAGAAAAGCTGTTGGCCTTCTAGTGGGTTTAGTCGTGGTGGCCCTCCTGCTCGTCGGGACTTCCGACGCGCAGGATCACAAGGGACCTGCAGCCTTTATCCCAGACGGTGGCTACCTTGTTGTGGGCAACTTCGAGAGTTTCTCGGCCCGCCACAACAACGCGAGACTGTCCGGCATATGGTCGACAGAGATCCCTCTTGGCCCCGTGGCCGGGATGACCGACGTGTCTGCCGCGTGCAATTTCGACTTCTTCGACGGTAACGAGCCGGACGCCGTTGGCGATGGCAGGATGAGGTGCAGGGGAACGATTGGGAGAGAAACGCTGGTCAAGGGATCCGCCAGGTTCAGAAGGAGATATACGTCTCTGTCTGTGAATAACATCATTGATCTGAGCAGCTACGGGCCGACTGACATCTTCTCTTGCCGTTGCCAGATCGCCGCCCGGACCCGGGTCGCGAAGGACACGTTCGCTCAGTTCGAGGTAGTACTGGAACTCGTCGAACGCAGCCAATAAGGCTACATCGCCCCTCGCAAGTGGATAGTAACGACTGTCTCCTGGTCGTCCCAGAACCTCCCTCGCGTTCCTCTTCCACCGACCACGGTGATCAGGCGTGGGGCCCGCGACATCTGAGAACTAACCGGGAGCACGGCCCCGGCCCCGATGCGGACGCTCCAGGAGACACGGATCCGCCCGAGGACAAGACCTGAGCGCTGTTCTGGCTGCTACCCGGCACGAATCTGAGCTGAACGAGCTGCTGACCTACCTGGATAATCTCGAATTCTCGTTTAACATCGTCGAACAGCAGCCAGTACGACCTTCATGATGAGCAAGATGATCGCAGGAGATTCTGGCCACACCAGGCAGGGCTACGAGGCTAGATTCTCAATGGTTGCGATGTGCATGGGTGGTCAGGAGCGCGCCGGTACTTCACCGATCTGGTACAGGTTCTGCGCATGAATCACCAAACCGAGAAGCAGCGCACATGAGAGCACTTCTACGAGAACCCCTATTGTATTTCCTGCTGTTAGGGGCGGCGATGTTCGGTAGTTACGAATTGGTCTCCGATGCCGGATTCTCCGGCAGCCAGCCTCTGGAAGAAATAGTCATCACCGAGGGCCAGATCGATGCGCTGATTCTGGGATTCGAGGGCACTTGGCAACGCCCGCCCACAGACCAGGAACTGGATGGTCTGGTACAGGCCCACATTCGTGAAGAGGTCATGTACCGCGAGGCGCTGGCTATGGGTCTCGATCGTGACGACCCCATCATCCGGCAGCGCTTGCAACAGAAGCTGGCATTTCTTACCGAAGACACTGCCCACCTGGCGGAAGCCACTGAGGCCGAACTGGAGGCTTTTCTGACGACGAATCAGGACCGCTTCCGTGAGCAAACTCGTTTCAGTTTCGAGCAAATCTATTTCAATGTCAGCGAGCGCGGTGCCTCGGCTGCGGCAGACGCAAGATTGCTGTTAGCTGAACTGACAGCCTCTGAAACGCCAAGGCCTGGTGAGGACTCCAACTCCGGTATCGATACGGCTCTACTGGGCGATCAGTTGTTGCTGTCGCAGTTCAACAAGGCCTATGAGCGCGAGGTACTTCGTGCATTGGGAGGCCAGTTCCTGGCGGGGCTACAGTCTTTGCCAGTTGGCAGCTGGCAGGGGCCCATCGAATCCGGCTATGGATTACACCTGGTCAGGCTGAGCGAGCGCATTGAGGGGATCGTTCCTCCGCTTCAGGATATTCGGGACCTCGTGTCACAGGATTGGATGTCTGCGAAACGCGACGAGACCAACGAAGCTTCTTACGCCGCCTTGCGTGAGCGGTACACCGTGACGCTTGCCGAACCGACTGCATCCGATCTACGCGCCGTCGCTGCAGGTTCCGGCGAGGATTCGGAAGTCGCCGACGATGAATAGATTCCTGCTCGTCGCCTTCCTTGTGCTGCTGCCCGTCAGACCTGCACAGGCAGACGAGTACAGCCCGGCATTTCTGGAACTGCGGCAGTCCAGTGATGACGTCTTCGAAGTGTTGTGGAAGGTGCCGACCCTGGGTGATCGACGCCTCGGCCTCCATGTTCGATTCCCGGCCGATGTCGACACGGTCAGTACCGTACGCGCTTCTATGATCGGTGGCGCCCACATCGAACGCTATTCGATACGCCGCAGCGGCGGCCTGGCCGGCTCAGAAATTGTGATCGAAGGCTTGTCAGCGGTGTCTACCGAGGTACTGGTGCGCATCGAGCGGCTGGACGGCACCACCATCGTTGCGCGACTGCTCGCGGCCAATCCTTCCTTCGTAGTGGGCGAATCTCTATCGCGCTTGGAGGTGGCAAGGACTTACACGGTGTTTGGGATCGCACACATCCTGGGTGGGATCGATCACCTGCTGTTTATCGCCTGCCTGGTGCTGATCGCAGGCACCGGGCACCGCATCCTGATCACCATCACCGGCTTTACTCTTGCTCATTCCATCACCCTGACCCTCGCCGCCCTGGATCTGGTGCGGGTGCCGATACCTCCAATCGAGGCGGTCATTGCGCTATCTATCGTGTTCCTGGCGCGAGAGATCGCGCTGCAGCGACGCGACACGCTGACCTGGCGTTATCCCATCGCGGTGTCGGCATCATTCGGTTTGCTACATGGTTTCGGGTTTGCCTCAGCGTTGAGCGAAGTCGGGCTTCCGCAGACGGAAGTTCCAGCGGCGCTGCTGGCGTTCAATATCGGCGTAGAAATTGGTCAGATTCTCTTCGTCGGCGTCATCATCGCTACTGCCTGGATCGTGACATCGCTTATAGGAGCCCTGAGCGTAGTCGACACGGCCAACTCGAGACACGAGACGGAGCTCGAGCCGCTCGACTGGTTACGAAGAATTGAGCAGCCGCTGGCTTATACCGTCGGTGGCATCACGATGGTCTGGACCGTGGAACGCACCATGGTGTTCTGGAGCTGACGCCCAACAAAGAGAACAAGGGGACTCGAGACCTATGAATCGGATTCAGGGGTGGACGATATGACCTCTCGACGTTTTGTGACGCTGCGTGTTCTGCTCACGATTTGTTCGACAATGCTGCTGGTCTCGGTTGAAAGCGCGTTCGGGCAATGGTCCATACCGGTCGAGCTGCAGGAGCAGGCGAGCGTGCTGAACGATGAGCAGATCGAGTTCATTACAACAGGCGAGATTCTCAAATACCTACCGGAGCGTCAGCTCGAGCACGAACTCGCCACGCGTGACGCAGACAGCTTGCGATCCCTGGTGGACGACGTGATGTCTGTCGCCGAGACAATGGGCTATGACCCGGAGCGGGACATGGGCGCGGCACCGCTGAACCTCACTACCAAGAGTTTTGGCATGCCGATGCCTACGCCGGCGCTGTTGCGCGATTTCAAACGCGAGCCGGGTCCGTTCGCCGTGCACCGTTACGTGACTCCGAAAAGCGGCGTGCCAACGTTCGGTGGTGCCGAGGTGGCCATCTGGCCGGAAGACCTCGTGGCAGGTAACGTGGACGTGGCGATCGTCGGCGTGCCAAGCAACATGAGCAGCGGCCGGCGCGACGCCAAGAACGGCCCTGGCGAGATGCGTGCCTTGAACACCCTTGCCACCCCGGACGTACAATCCCTGGTGAAGCCGTTCGAGACGCTGTCCGTGGTCGACTACGGTGATTTCGCTGTCGATCGGAGGAGCTCGGAGAGAACTGTCAGCCACGTTACCGCCATGGTTGCCGAAACCGCTGGCACCGGCACCATCCCGATGCTGGTCGGCGGCGATTCGTCCTTGCTCTACGCTGGCGTCAGCGGCGTCGCCCGGGTACACGGCAATGGGAGCTTTGGATTGCTGCACTTCAGCGCCCACCCGGATGCCGAGCGCAACGATGACCATACGATCTCTGACCGTCAGGCACTGTTCCGGCTGCTCGACGAGGGCATCGTGGAAGGCCGCGAAGCCGTCCAGGTGGGCTTACGCGGGCCCGCGGTAGATGCTGACTCCCTGCAGTGGCTGCGCGACAAGGGTGTGCGCTACCACACGATGGCTGAATTCCAGCAACGAGGATCCGAGACGGTGATGCAACGGGTACTGCAGGAAGTGGACAGCGGCCCCGACGCCTATTTCGTCTCGATCGACGTCAGCGTCGTTGACCCGGCCGAGATGGTTGCGGCAGGGCGTGCGACGCACCATGGCTTGCGTCTCGAGGAAGTGACCCAGGCAGTCCGCCATGTGTGCGCGGCGAAAGAGATCGTCGGTTTCGAGATTACGGACATGGCCCCGATGCTGGATTCCTCTCGACTCTCGGTCATGCATGCGAATGCCGCGCTGAATGCCTGCCTGGTTGGCATCGCGGTGCGCAAGGCCGGCCTCGACCCGGACTACGTTCATCCCTTGGCGCTCGATCATGGCCAGCAGTAGCAGGCGCCCGGCCCGCACCCATCGGAGCATCGCCATGGCATTCGTTTCGACTGAAGCTCGCAGCGCACTGCTGTTGCTTGTGGCGACGGCAGCCCCGCTCGTCTGGGCCCAGGATCAAAGGCCTGCCACCCAGGAACATGTGGTCGGGGAGCAGCCGTATCCGTTCGACACTGTCGACCCCCGGGAGGAGGAAAGGCCGCCTATCGAGCTTCCCGACAGCGTGGCGCCAAAGCTCGAGTTGCTGACGCCGGAGCAAATCGAGTTTCTGAAGAGCTCCGACGCGCGCGCCTTTGCCGGGCCAACCGAGAAGACGGTCGAAGCGCTCGAGGAACGAACACCAGAGGAAGTGAAGGCGTGGGTCGAGGCCATACAACAGGTAGTGGCACAAAGCCGCTACACCGAGGGACGAGACCTGCCCAATATTCCCTTCAATACCGAATCGCCCGAATTTAACGCATGGCGATTACAGCGTCCCCGCTCCATGGACCCAGAGCGGGAGGCGGGACCGGTGGCGCTCGGTCGTTATCGCGGCCGGGGCGGCCCGCCAACATTCGGCGGCTTCCCCCTGGCGCTGTCGAAGGAGGATCTGATCGCCGGTGAGGTCGACGTCGCCATCCTGGGCGCGCCGCTGAACATGGGCGGGGGATGGCGCGACTCGGGTGAGCGGGCCACCGTTGAACTTCGCCTGCTCGGTCGGTACATGGGCTCACAGGATCAGTATGTGCAAGTCAATGCAGCTCAGGTGTTGACCGTCGTGGACTATGGCGACGTTGCGGTAGACAACAACAGCACCGAACGGTCCATGCGCCACGTACGCGAGATCGTGCGCGAGATCGCCGACACAGGAGCCGTACCCATGATTGTCGGCGGCGACCATTCATTGGAATACCCCAATGTCGCGGCCCTGGCAGACGTTTATGGCAAGGAAAAGATGTCGGTTATTCACTTCGACTCGCACTACGATGCGTGGTGGGGCGAGACACACCTGATCAGTCACGGAACCCCCGTGTACCGCCTGATCAATGAAGGCCATGTGCGGGCCGCGGACTACATCCAGGTCGGGTTGCGCTCGGCCGGGCCCGATAAGTCGGGTTTCAATTGGATGCGGGAACAGGGCATGCGTTATCACACCATGGCCGAGATCGAGCGGCGAGGCTGGGATGCGGTGCTTGACCGGGTTGTCGCCGAGGCCAGCGAAGAAGGGCGCAAGCTGCACATCTCCTTTGACATCGATGTTCTCGATCCCGCGTTCACTGTGGCTACCGGCACACCGGTTCCCGGCGGGCTCACCATGCGCGAAGCGATTACCATCGTGCGCCGCCTGTGTGCGGAGTCCAATGTGGTGGGGTTCGACCTGGTCGAGTTGCATCCCGGATTGGACCCGACCTACACGACGACGCTCAACAGCGTGCATATCGTCAAGGCGTGCCTGACGGGGCTCGCGATGAACAGGAAAGGGCTGACCGGGAAGCACTACCTGAGCCCCTTGTCATCCGAGCATGCCATCGATGACTACTATGGCGACCAGCAACAGCACCTGGACTCGACGAAGGCAGAGGAAGAGCGGGAAGAGAAGGAAGAGAAGGAAGAGAAAGAGGGAGAACAGAAGAGGGAAGGAGAACAAAGGAAGGAGTGACTACGCGCCACCGCGGTTGGAATGGTCCGGGCCTTCCACCCAGACTCCGGCCTTACGCGGCCGCATCACCACCTGTTCGCGCCGGTCGAGCTTCGGGACCTGATGGCGCAGGCCCAGGCTCTCACCCGGAATCGCCCGGGCGACCCGCCCTCCGTCACGCAGAGAAAGCCCTCGAGATCCAGGTAGAAGTCTGCCTTTGGGGAGCTTCTCCCAACCGAGCGTGGCGCGATTCGGATTGGGAGGCGCCGACGCAGCTCCGCCTAGCCCCTCGCAAGAGGCTAGGCAGAGCTGTGCGATCAGGCGGCAGGCATGAGCCTGGCTTTGAGCTGCATCAATATGAGCCCTAAAGCCATGCCTTGCAGGCCGGTGGCAACGCCGTCGAGCACTGAATTGACCACAGGACCGACGACTGCGATGGCGTCCAGGCTGTCGGACATTCCGGGCAGTACCGCAGCGACGACGTAGATCGCCGTGCGTTGGCTGACATCAGAATTCTCGTCCATCAACCCTGCCACCAAGCCGAGAACGACCAAGGCGAGTCCCGCGTACGGGACCGCGTCGGCAACGGCCGGGATTGTTCCCAGGATCGCGACGGCCACGATCAGGGCGAGGAGAATACGTTCGGACATGCAGTTCCTCCTTCTACCAGTGTTTCCGCGACCAGCGCGAAAACCGGACTTCGACAGCCACCAGCGAGCCAAGGGGAGCCGGTGGCACGGGGGCACTGAATCGGAAGTGCGATTTATTTGCAACCGAACCGGGTCGATTGCGGGCTGTTCATCGAGAGCGGCCGTCCTTGGGCCAGGGGGCGTGCACGCCGAGTTTCCGGGCAGATCGCCCACCACGGTACCGACAAGGTCCTGACAACTCCGAACGGTAGGGTTGGTGCCGCGCTAGCCCCGAATTGACTCACCACAGCTGTGTGGCGGCCGCGGTCGGCGTGAACCGGCGCCGACAGGGCGATGAGGCTACGGTAGGCAGACGTCCTGTCGACGCATGCTCTCGAGCATTCGGTCGGCGAGCTCTGCGTGTCCCTGCGGGTTGAAGTGCCTGTTCTCGTCGCTCAGCCAGACTTCCGGGCGCCACGGAGTGCGAAACTCGGGGAGGATGATGCGGAGCTGGCGCTGCAGGCCACGAGTTTCTCGTCTGACGATCTCTTCGGGGTCGGCAAAATTGATGACGGGAACCTCGCCGGCGGTGTCGGCGATCAACCGCAACGCTCTTCGATAACTCCGTATGCCGACCATATGGCGATAGGTCGGCGGCACCCGGCCTTCGGCTTGAGGGCTCGCGATGCGGTGCGACGGGATAAGGGGGTCGGCTTCAGTGCGACGCGACCAGAGCTGGCGCACGGCTTCCAGAAGATACGAACCGCCGGCGGCGCGCTCGTTCCGCGGGGCCAACAGGAAGCGCGGCAGCTCCAGGTCGTTGCCGGTGGACAAGATGACGATGCAGTTGGGCTCGTAGGCCATCCCATAGGCGAGCAGGTGAGCCGCCTCTTGAGCGGTGTTGTAGCCGTCCACACCGGTGTTGATCACCTCGATCTCGCTACCGGTACGAGCGATCTCGCGCTCCAGCAGGCGCCCGAAGGTGTGCTCGTAGGCGACGCCTTGTCCGAAGGTCTGAGAGTCGCCGAGCAGGAGGATCCGATGAACGCCAGCCGGCTTGGGTCGGCGGTAGCTCGTGGGGGCGCGCAGGCCCTCACCGTTGGTTCGTACCCGCACTCCGTGGTAGCAGGTGTCGAGGTGTGGTTTCAGCTCGCAGATGACGTCGGAGTATCGACTTGGCCGGATCAGCTCGCCGAGGGTGGCCTGCGGCTCTGCCCCGGAGCAGCCTCCCGAATAGGGCGGGGGTTCGCTGGTCGCTGTTCTGGCAAGCTGCTGAGCTGGGTCCTTGTCCACCCAGGAAAAGTGAATCCGCAGGCCGAGCTCAGCCACAGCAAAGCCGGCCACCGTCCCGACCGCGAGCGCGAGAAGGTTCGAGAAGCGCATCGTTCCCAGGCCGCATCGCTGCTGGCCTCCAGGTGCAGGAGGCCGAGCAGCGGAGTTTTGCTTGGTGCTGTCCACAGCGGGCAGTGGAAGGAGCAGCTTACCTTGCGTCGATCGGCACCATCAGGTGTGCATACGGCGTGTCGGGCCACATGACCCAGGGGCCGCCGTTGAGGTGATCCGTCGAGAAACCATCGAGCTTGGAGCGATCCGGTAGCAGGAACATCATGTGGGAGTGTAAGTCGGTCACCCAGTCTTCTGGGCCGGTCGGCTCGGTAGCGAAGGGGTCACTGTTGCTGACCGGCGAATCACCGGCGAGCATGTAGGCAATTCCGAACTCGGAGTAGGTGGGCTCGGTTCCGCAAACGTATGCCTGCAGAAAGTCGAGCCACGGATCGTTCACGCACCAGGGATCGACGCCAGGCGTATCCGGGCGATCTGGCAGGCAGGTCCAGCCGTTGGTACCCTCACGAACCACGTTCAGGCTCCAGTCCATGATTGTCGAGTCGGCCGCAACTGTTGCTGGCCCCGCACTCTCGGCACTCTGGATCAGGTCGTCTTGAGCCGCTGCAGTTTGCTGGATCGCCGGGTCGGCCGTATCCTGGCCACCGGCGCAGGCGGTTACGACGAGCAATGTGACGAGCAATCCGGTCACTCTCATTCAAACTCCACGGGTAGGGTGTGTAGAGGCTGCCCGGGCGCGATTCTATACGCGCCAAGACCGGAGTGCCGGATCCGAGGGGGCCAGGAGCCAGACCTGCTAACACTGCCCGAGCGAGGTGCGAGAAGCCGTCTGGTGGGGCAACGATGACCGTACCGACGGCTGATCCACGACCTGGAAAGGGTTGGTAGATTTGATGTCCGAATTCGCCGGAGGAGAAGCCGTGACCAAGTCGAGCAATTTCCTGGTCCGCGCCGCCGAGCGGCCGGATGAGGGCCGTTTCAGTCATCCGCTCAACCCGAACTCCGAGATGCACGGGCTATCGCTCAGTGCCCAGTCCGGCATGCAGCGTATCGGGGTTCACCTGGTACGCATTCCACCCGGCAAGGAATCGAACATCTACCACACGCACACCAGCGAGGGGAGTTCTTCTTCGTGCTGTGCGGACGCGGCGTCGCTGAGATCGACGATGCCGAGTACGAGATCGGACCGGGTGATTTCATGGGCTTCTCGACGCCCTCCGTCGGCCACCTGGTAAAGAACCCCTTCGATGAGGATCTGCTGTACCTGGTAGGCGGCGAGCGCCACGCGATCGAGGTCGCGGATTTTCCTCGGTTGGGCAAGCGGGTCATTCGCTGCGGCGGTGAAGCGCAGGTCGCCGATACCCAGAGCTTCGAACCGTTCTGGAAACCAACCAAGTGACGCTTTCGACCTCCGCTGGATGGGGTCGTGAGGGCGTCGTTGTGGGCGCTCGGACCGTCATCGGCGCCTGCCTCCTCGTTCCCGTACAAGGTGCCGGGGCGCAGATACCCGACCCCGGGGCGGCTGCGGCGGTGCAGGCGGGAGGGCGCGCGGAGCAGCTCTTCGCCCGCTCGTGCGCCGATTGCCACGGCACGGCCCAGAGCGGTCGCACACCGAGCCATTTCTCGCTCAGCAACCTATCGCCAGGGGCGATCGTAGCAGCGTTGGAGGACGGCGTGATGCGCGCCGAAGGCGCGGAGTTGGCCGGCGAGCAACGCGTCATGTTGGCGGAGTTTCTCAGCGGCAGAACGTACTTGAAGGCATCGCTGCCAGAGGCGGCGTTTTGTGCCGATGGTGGTTTCGCGCCGCTCGATCTCGGCAACGTGTTGTGGATGGGCTTTGGTGGAGATCCGGAGGGAACCGGATTCCAGCGTGCCGAGCACGCGCGTCTGGATGCGGCCGACGTGCCGAGTCTCGAGCTCCGGTGGGCGTTCGCACTTCCCGAGGTTGTCCAGGTTCGCACCAAGCCGACGGTAATAGGCGAGGCTGTCCTGGTGGGCGATCAGCTGGGCGGCGTCTACGCCCTCGACGCGGACACGGGCTGCGTTCGGTGGCAATTCGAAGCCGACGCCGCGATCCGCGGAGCCGTTGTCGTCGGCAACTTGGGCGACCGTTCCGTTGCCTATTTCGTCGACTTCCGCACCAGCGCTTATGCACTCGATCTTGCCGCCGGGACGCTGCTCTGGAAGACGCGCGTCGGTTGGCATCCGGAGTCCAACAATACCGGGAGCCCGGCGCTACACGACGGGCGCCTCTTCGTGCCGATCTCGACAATGGAGGTCGTAACCGCGCTGAATCCGGAATACGAGTGCTGCACCGCATCCGGGGCGCTGGCCGCGCTCGACGCGACGACCGGCGATGTGCTCTGGTATCACCGCGTGATTCCGGGGTATCCGGAGGAGGCTGGACGGAACGCCGTGGGCACCCAGCTCTACGCTCCGTCTGGAGCCCCCGTTTGGGCGAGCCCGACGGTCGATGCGGCCCGTGGGCTGGTGTATGTGGGCACCGGTGAGAACTACACGCATCCAACCACCGAATCGAGCGATGCCATCTTGGCGATCGACATGGAGACGGGCGATGCGGCGTGGTCGTTCCAGGCCACGGAGGCCGACGCCTATACGATGGCGTGCACGATCGCCGAGAACCACGGAAACTGTCCGACGCCAATCGGTCCCGATCTAGACTTCGGAATGGCGCCGATCCTGACGACGCGCAACGATGGAAAGGAGATCCTGGTTGCGGGTCAGAAGTCCGGCGTGGTTTGGGCGCTCGATCCAGATGCCGGTGGCGAGGTGCTGTGGTCCACCCGGGTCGGGAAGGGAGGTGCTCTGGGGGGCATTCACTGGGGCATGGCAACCGACGGCGACCTTGTGTACGTTGCCAACGCTGATCGGCCCGATGCAGTGGTTGTGGACGTGAACCCGGACCGCGAGATCTCTCCGGGACTTTACGCCCTCGATCTGATGTCCGGGGATGTGGCGTGGAGCGCGCCCGCACCGATGGACACGTGCGGTGGCAAACCTGGATGTTTCGCGGCAAACTCCGCTGCGCCGACGATGATTCCCGGTGTGGTGTTCGCTGGAGGCCTTGACGGGCACATTCGAGCGCACGCCGCCAACGACGGGAGCTTGTTGTGGGACTTCGACACCGTGAGAGAGTTCGAGGCGGTGAACGGGGTGCCGGGCACGGCGGTGCCATCGACGGTCCCGGGCCGGTAGTGGCCGGCGGGCTCGTCTTCGTCAACAGTGGATACGGTGCCTTCGGACAGATGCCCGGGAACGTGCTGTTGGCATTCGGCGCGCCGGGTGAGTGAAGAGCATCGTTCAACGCGAAAACGTGAACCGGAAGGGGATTGCTTGATGTCGAGCGGCTTCAAATCGCCAGCACATATTCTGGGCAGCGCCATGGTCGGCGCCGTGGCCGTTATTGCGCTGTCATCTGGCTACGGCTGTGCCCCGAGCACGGACGTGGCCATTCCCCGAACTGTTTCGGGTAAGCCCGACCTGAACGGCATCTGGCAGGCGCTAGGCAGCGCGCACTGGGATATCGAGCCGCATCTGGCCCGTCCGGCGCTAGCCATGCAGCCGGGCCCGGTGGTGCCGGTGCCGGCCAAGGAGGTATTGGCGCTCGGTGCAGTCGGTTCCGTACCCTCTGGCCAGGGCGTGGTTGTCGGTGGCGAGGTCCCTTACCTGCCGGAGGCACTCGCAACGCGAGATGAGAATCGGGCCAATTGGCTCGATCGCGACCCCGAGATCAAGTGCTATCTCCCGGGCGTGCCGCGCGCCAACTACATGCCCTTTCCCTTCCAGATCTTTCAGAGCGAGAGCAAGTTCTTCATTGCCTACGAGTTTGCCGGGGCTGTCCGCGACATCTATTTCGAGGACCCAGGGCCGGCGCAGATCGACTCGTGGATGGGGCAGTCCGTGGGTCACTGGGAGGGCGACGTGTTCGTCGTGGAGGTCACCGGCTTGATCGATCAAACGTGGTTTGATCGGGCGGGAAACCACCACAGCGCCGCCATGACGGTGACCGAGCGCTACAACATGACCAGCCCCGACCACATCTGGTATGAGGCGACAATCGACGATCCGCAGACGTTCTCGAGCCCGTGGACTATCCGGCTACCGCTGTATCGCAATATCGACCCAGATGCCCGACTCGGCCAGTTCAAGTGTGTGGAGTTCGTCGAGGAGTTACTGTACGGCCATCTCCGTAAGAACCCGATCGGCGAGTAAGGGGACGAGATGAGATCTCTCAGTCGAAGATCGCTCGTATGGCTCTTCAGTGCGGTGCTGCTGGTAGGTCTGGCGGCGCCGGCGTTGACGCAGACGCAGGATGCCGCCACGGAGGCCTGGGTCCTGCCGCGGACGTCGGATGGGTACCCGGACATGCAGGGCAACTGGACCAACGCGACGATGACGGTGATCCAGCGCCCACCCGGATACGAGCGTGCGCTGACGCCCGAGCAGGTTGCGGCGCTCGAAGGCGACCGAGAGGAGCTCATCCAGGTTCACCTGGCAGACAGTGACCCCGATCGCGAAGCGCCGCCGGAAGGGGGAGTGTCATGGGGCGATGATCTCGAGGCCGAAGCCTCGGCATCCTACGACGATAGGACGGCGCTCCTGGATCTCGCCTCTGGGGGGACGGGCGGCTACAACATTTTCTATATCGATCCTGGCGATCGGGTGGCGGTCTGGGACGGCGAGCCACGAAGCTCGCTGGTCATAGACCCCCCGGACGGCCGGATCCCGTCGCTGACCCCGGCGGGAGAGAAGGCTCGAGGTGAGCTCGCCGCGCGTACGGCTGCGTTCGGTAGCTACGACAACCCCGAGAATCGGCCCCTGGCGGAACGATGCCTGCTGTCGTTCGGCTCCAACGCCGGCCCGCCGATGGTTCCCAACTACTTCTACAACAACAACTACACCATCGTGCAAACGTCGGATCACGTGATGATCATGACCGAGATGGTGCACGACGCGCGCATCATCAAGCTCGGTGAGCGCAGGCCACTGCCGGCCCACATTCGCCCCTGGCTAGGTGATTCCTGGGGTCGATGGGAGGGCGACACGTTGGTGGTGGAGACGACGAATCTGCCACGCAAGCAACTAAACGGGAATGCCAATTTCGCCGGTGGCTCGGACGACTTCACAGTGACCGAGCGATTCACCCGCGTTGACGAGACCACCATCAACTACGAGTTCACGGTGGAAGATCCCACCTTCTACTCGAGTCCATGGACTGCACAGGTGCCATTCAAAGCAATGCCTGATTTGGTTTACGAGTATGCCTGCCACGAGGCCAATTACGCACTGAGCAACGTGCTGAGCGGTGCGCGGGCACAAGAGCGAGAAGCGACAGACGTGGGAGGGGAGCCGAGATGACTACAGACTGAGCTAAGCGACTGACATGGATCGGCGGGGTTGCCGCCCTTGCCCTCCTCGTCTACACAGCACCCCTGGTGGCACATCATGCCTTCGGCGCCGAGTTCGATCGCGATGCGCCGATCCGACTGGCCGGCAAGGTGGTGAAGTTGGAGTGGGTGAATCCGCACTCCTGGATTCACCTCGAGGTGGTGCAGGAGGACGGCGCATCCGAGGTGTGGATGGTCGAGGGCGGTACGCCGAATGTGCTCCTGCGGTGCGGGCTCCGGCGCGATTGCCTGACCTTCGGAACGGAGATCATCGTCGACGGGTATCAGGCCAAGGACCATTCCCTGAAGCGGGCGAACGGCCGCGACGTTACGTTCGCCGACGGCACCAAGATCTTCATGGGGTCGTCCGGTACCGGCGCGCCCGACGACGCAGAGCGCCTACGGGAGCGGCAGGCGAGGGGGAGGTGCTAGCGGCCCGCCGGAGGCGAGACCACTAGCCCGAGTAGCCGACCCAGCGGCCGGCCGCGGCGACCGTGAACCAGAGCGCGATCGAGGTAGCGCCCACGAGGCGCGTGCGTATCGAGGCGTCGAGCCCACCGGCGCCGGCAACGCGTGCCCGGACGGTGAAGCTGAACAGCAGTGCGATCGGTAGGGTCGAGATCTTCAGCCAGAAAGCGTCGTTGTAGTAGCATTTCACCGCTTCCGACAGGAACAGCAGGAGCCCCGTCGAGCCCATCACGACGATCGCGCCAACCAGCCAAGGCCGCATCTGATCGGCTAGCTCTGAGATCGTTTGGTTCCTGAGTCCGACGCCCAGTAGCCGCAGGTCCACCAGGAGCAGCGCCCCACCGAGCACGGAGAGCCCGAGCAGGTGCACTGCTTCGATGACCGGAAACCACCAAAGCGAGCTGCGCACAGCCGCGCCCACGGCGGTGGCGTCGCACCATTCGAACACCGACAGCAGCATGACGTTAGCGTCCCGCCGTCGGCAGTTGCGCCGGCTTCGTGGCCCCGAGCGAGCGGTTCCTCCTCATGGTTCGATCACGCATCCGGCCGCCCAGTTGACCCAGTCGGGTTGCGGCTGAATGCTGCAATCGAACCAGTTGTAGGCAATCATTCGGCCGGCGACGACGATCAAGGCCCAGGCGACGAGCGACACGGCGCCGGCCACCCGGGCCTGAGATGGCGGTAGCGCGTCGGCGCCCCACTCGGCGACTCGCCGGTGGATTCCGCGGTGAAACACGAAGACATTGATGCCCGCTGCGATGAGCAGCAGCAGCTTCACGCGGAAGAACACGTTCTGGTAGTAGCGGACAGGGTTGGAGTAGAAGATCAGCACTCCGGTGATCACCATCACCGCGAAGCCCATTCGCGTCCATGGCAGCAACCGGCCCGTGACCTCGGCAACCGGGACACGCCGCATGGTCCAGCCCAGCAGGCGCAGATCGTTGATGACGGCGGTGCCAACGAACAAACAGAGGATGAGGACGTGAGTCGACTCCAGCAACGGCCATACGTAGTACGACTCCAAGAGGGCGATGCTCCAGCTAGTGTTCCCCCACCACTCCAGAAAGCTCAGTATCACGCCTACCTCTATTCGTCGCGAACGTCGCTCGGCCTGACGATCTCGGGTGCGTACGCGGCGTGGCACGCCGCGCAGGCGAAGTAGACCTCGGCGCCGGCATCAAAGACCGCATCCGGATCCTGAGCGTCCGCTGCCGCGAGCGCCAGGCTGCCAGCCTCGTTCATTGCCAGGGACAACGTCGCCCATGTCTCTTGATCGACCGCCCGGCTCTCCACCATCAACAGGTCGCCAGATTCGGCGAGCACAAGCGCGGAGTTGCGCACCGCTGCCCACTCGTTGGGCGAGCTCGGCGCGAACTCGTCCAGGCCGTTCTCGTCGATAATCGCTCCGACCGCGTCCCAGTAGACCTCGGCCGCGGGCTCGATTACCGCGCCCATCAGTTGTTTGACATTGGCCATCCTGACGGCCGGCGCCGTTTCGGTGGCGCACCCGCATGCAAGCGTGGCCCAGGCTAGCAGCAGCAACCGTGTCGCTCTCATGTCGGCACCTGGCAGGTTTCCTGACGCAATGTAGGCGAGTCCCCGGAAGCTGCGGTCGGAGCTCGTCCTGGCGAATCCTACGGCTTCTCGCCGCCGGCCGCCACGACTCGCCTCCACCGTGCAATGAAGCGTGGCGATCTTCCCACGAGAAGCAACATCGAATGGCCACTGTCGCCGATCCTGCTTGCTCGAGCGCCCGGCGCTTGTCGTCGATCCGCGATGCGACGTCGGGGCGATGCCCGTGAGCGAGATCCCGTCGCGGAAGCTGACGATACGGACTCCAGGAAGGCGACGATGGGTCTCGATCCTGACCGGGACGTTTCGGCCTGACATACGGTGGCGAGCTGCCGAACTCTGCGTTCTTGAGTGCAATCCTGGCCGACGTAGTCCGCTCTAGTCCAGTGCGTATTCGCCCGGCGAACTCGAGTAGAACGCGCTCCTTGCCTTGAGCTCGGTCCGTGGATAACATCCATCAAATTGGGTCCCGTCAGTGCCCGTTCCCGTCCGCAGTTGGGCGGTAGAACAGGGTCGGAGGCACACTACTGGGGCTCGACCTCCCCGGTAAGAATGTACCCGCTGCGCCCGGTGTAATCCGGGCGGCGCGGCACAAGCTTTCTCGCCGTATGGGCGTGGTATGCCTAGTGATTGGCGGTGTTGCGGCATCGGGTGTCGGAGTCGAGGAAGCCACGGCGCAGAGGTATCGCGAGCCGAGGATTCAAGAGCGGCCCGCGATGGCAGCCGGGGGTTCTTCGGCGCTGGTTTGGCGAACTGCCGATGCGACCTCGGGCGGGCGTGTGCATGCGGCGCTGCCCGCCGAGACGAGCGGACGCCGCCTCGGCCCGGAGGGACGGGGTGGCGATGGGCGCCCGACGGTAGCCTCGCGCCGCGACGGATCCACGTGGGTCATGGCATCACGCTCCGACGAGTCCCGAAGCCGGTTGTGGACACAGCGGTTTGAGGACGGGCGCTGGAGCAAGGCCGAGCGCGGTCCATCGATGGGGAGGCACGATCGCTACCCCGTCCTGGCCGCCGGCGGCGACGCGCTGTGGACTGTATGGACAGCCTCCGACCGCGCCACGTTCGGTGCAGTGTCGGCGCTCTACGCCGCCCGCCAAACCGACGGTGCTTGGACCATCCCGGAACGCTTGCCGCAGCCGCCCAGCGAGCCGATGGGTGCCGCGATGGCTGTCGACGATCGTGGCAATCCGGCGGTTGTGTGGGCCTCAGGCGGCGCCGAGGCGGAGATCTGGTTAAGTTGGCGCGGACCTTCGGGCTGGAGCGCGCCGTTAGCGCTCACTGCGGACAGCACCCCGGATATCTCCCCGAGCATCGCCGTGAGCGGTGACCGCTGGGTCATCGCCTGGAGCTCCTTCCGACAACGCGCCTACTGGACGGAGGCGGTCGTCGGGCATCCGCGGCGCGGTTGGGAACCGCCCCAGCGAATCGCCCGGTACGCTGGCAGTTCGCCGCTGGCGCTCGCCAGCGAGGATGGTCTGTCGGTTGTCTGGGCGATCCCCGAGAGCTCTCCGGGGTCGACTCGAAGTGTCGTGCGATGGCGTGAGTTTGGCAATCGGGGATGGCGTCGTTCGCGAGACCTGGTGGTGTCGGCCAACGCCAACATCGAGGCTGCGGTAGCGGCCGACGGCCGACTGCAGTTGGGGTGGACGAACGTGCGCGGCGACCTGACAGTAGCCGAGAGCGACCGCCCGTTCGGACGGGGTCGGGACGTCCAACTGCGGGTGCTTCGCGGCGAGACCGAGGACGCTGCTGCGCCGAGCGAGGTTCCGCTAACGGTGTTGCCGAAGATCTCGTCGGCAACGAGCTGGATATCGTTCGGCGACAGCATCACCTTGGGCTATACGCTCGTTGGGGGACAGCCGGTGATCGATCCCGGTTATCCGGCCGATCTCCGGGCACGACTTACGAGCGCCCCCGGCACATCGGTCGCGGTGATGAACCAGGGCGTCGGAGGGGAGAGAACGCCGGCTGGGTTGGCGCGCCTTTCCAAGCTGATGGGATCCTCGGCTGCCGGCACCGTGATCATGGAGGGAACGAACGACATTACGTCCGGGTTCTCGCCGGCGCTCATCGCGTTCAACCTTCAGAAGATGGCGGCGATGGCTACGAAGGCCGGCAAGACCACCGTGCTGACGACGGTGCTGCCGCGCAACGAGATGGGTTTCGGCGGTGCCAAGAATTCCGCTATCAGGAACGTCAACAACCGCCTGGGGTCAGCCGCAGCGACTGTCGGCGCCGCTTTGTCGAATGTGTATGGGGCGTTCAGGGGTCGCAGCAACCTCTACGCTGACCATCTACACCCCTCCCCGGCCGGCTACGATGTTCTCGGCGGGGTGGTCTTCGGGACCATCGACTCAATGCCGTCGAGCGGCGGCACGAGCCCCACGACTGCCGCCCCCGGACCGCCATCGGGTCTCCAGGCGATAGTCAGTGGCACGGCCCTGACCTTGAACTGGAAAGCGCCGACTACAGGAGGCGCACCCACCTCCTATCGGATCCAGGCGGGTTCCGCTCCGGGGGGCAAGAATCTGGCCGACTTCGATACCCGCAAGACGGCGACTACGTTCCGCGCCCCGAAAGTTGGCAAAGGCACGTATGACCTCACCGTACGCGCGGTCAACTTGGCCGGCACCAGTGGGCAGTCCAACAACGCTGTCGCCAACGTCGGCGTAGCGAGTGGCTGTAGTGCGGCGGCCGCCGTGCCGGTGGGCCTGACTGCGACCGCCAACGGCCGCCGGGTTACGCTGAAATGGAATGCTGGTTCGGGAGAAAGCGCCACCTCGTACAGAATCGAAGCGGGGTCAGGACCAGGGCAGGCCAACCTCGCCAACTTCGATACCGGGAAAGCGGCCACGACGTACGTAGCCGGCCGCGTCGGCGTCGGTACCTACTACCTCCGCGTTCGCGGCGTAAACAAGTGCGGGGTCAGCGCCACCTCCGCCGAGGTGATGCTGATCGTCTCCTGACCGTATCCTCGCCGTCACGGCGTCGGTACGAGCCTCGCGCTCATCGCTTGGGCAGGTACAGGTCGGTCAACGTTCCATCGACGGCCTCGGCGGCGAAGGCCAGTGTTTCCGACAGGGTCGGGTGCGGGTGGATCGTGAGGCTGATGTCGGTGGAATTGGCCCCCATCTCGATCGCCAGCGCCGCCTCGGCGATGAGATCGCCGGCATGGGCGCCGACGAAACCGGCGCCGATCAGTCGCCCGGTAGCGGACTCGAAGAGCAACTTGGTCAGCCCCTCGGGCCGGCCCAATCCTTGAGCTCGGCCGCTCGCACCCCAAGGAATGCGCCCCTTCTCCACTTCGATGCCCTGCGCCGTAGCCTCCTCCTCGGTAACCCCCACCCACGCTACCTCGGGATCGGTGTAGGCAACTGACGGCACCACGCTGGCGTCGAACGCGCTCGGGCGCCCGGCGACTACTTCGGCCGCCACCTTCCCCTCGTGGGTCGCTTTGTGGGCCAGCATGGGCTCCCCGGTGATGTCGCCGATCGCGAAGATGTGCGCTACGTTGGTGCGTTGTTGTAGGTCGGTGGCTATGAAGCCCCGTGCGTCGACGTGGACGCCGGCGGCCTCGGCGCCGACGAGGTGGCCGTTGGGGCGCCTGCCCACCGCTATGAGTACGGCGTCGAAGGTGTCGGTATCCGGTGCCTGCGGGCCTTGCATGGCGACCTTGAGCCCGCGCTTGAGGGGCTTGATCGCGGCGACCTTGGTGGCCGTGAAGATGTTCTCGTAGCGTTTCTTGACTCGTCGCTCCAGCAGGCGCACTAGGTCGCGATCGGCTCCGGGCATGAGGCCGTCGAGCAACTCGACGACCGTGACGCGGCTGCCGAGCGACGCATAGACCTGGGCCATTTCCAGACCGATGATTCCGCCGCCGACGACCAGCAGGCGCTTCGGTATGCGATCGAAGCGGATGGCGGCGTTCGAGGTCCACAAGCGGTCGTCGTCCTCGGGTAGGTCGGGCAAGGTGGCAGGTCGCGACCCGGCGGCGATGATGGCGTTGCGGTAGGCGAGTGTTGTCCGGTCTTGCTGGTGCTCAATCGACAGCGTGTGCTTATCGGTAAACCTCGCACGACCCTGTACTACCGTGACGCCGCGCTTCTTGGCGAGTTGCACGAGCCCGCCGGTCAAAGCGTCGACGACGCTGTTCTTCCAGTTGGCCAACGTGGGTAGGTCGATCTTCGGCGTTCCGAAATCAATACCGCGGCCTTTGAAGTCGGCCGCCGCGTCGATCACAGCGGCCGCGTGCAACATGGCCTTGGACGGGATACAGCCAACGTTGAGGCATACTCCGCCCAGGCTCGCGTAACGCTCGACGAGCACCACCTGCTTGCCGAGGTCAGCGGCGCGGAACGCTGCCGTGTAGCCGCCGGGGCCCGACCCAATGACCACGACATCGGTCTGGATATCGGCGCTGGGCAATGGTGCTTCCGGTGGCGTTGGTGTCGTTGGTACCGCCCGGCGTGGCGGCGGGGGCGGCGATGCCTGCTCGGGTTCTGGCGCAGCGGGCTGTTGCCGGACCCGTGGGGCCGTTGGCTCCGAACCGGCGCCCTTGTCGTCGCTTGGCTCGATCGTGGCGACGGGTGAGCCCTCCGACACCCGGTCTCCGATCGCCACGTGTACCTGCCGGACGACTCCGACGACGGGAGCCGGAAGCTCGAGGCTTGCCTTATCGCTCTCCAGCGTAATCAGGGAAGCATCGGGATCGACGACGGAGCCAGGTCGCACGAGCAGCTCGGTCACCTCGACGTTTTCGAAGTCGCCGATGTCTGGCACCCGAACCTCGATCAAGTCCGCCATGACTCCTTCTACAGCAGCAGGTTGCGGATACCGGACAACAGGCCGGCCAGGTAGGTGGTGAACCTGGCGGCGGCGGCGCCATCGATAACCCGATGGTCATAGGAAAGGGACAACGGCAACATCAGGCGCGGTACGAACTCTCCGTCCCGCCAGACGGGGCGCATCTGGGCGCGCGACAGCCCCAGGATGGCCACTTCAGGGGCGTTGACGATCGGCGTGAAAGCAGTTCCGCCGATGCCGCCAAGGCTGGATATCGTAAAGCTGGCCCCTTGGATATCGGATGGGGTGAGCTTTCCGTCACGGGCTCGCTTGCTGACATCGGCGAGCTCCTCGGCAAGCTCCAAGACCCGCTTCTGCTCGGCGTCCCGGATTACCGGCACCACGAGGCCCTTCGGTGTATCAACGGCTACGCCAATGTGGACGTATCGCTTGGCGACGAGCCCACCCCCGGCGGGGTCGAGCGACGAGTTGAAGCGTGGGAACTTTTCCAGCGCCGCCGCGGCCGCCGCGATCATGAAGCTCACGAAAGTCAGCTTGAAGCCAAGAGCCTCGGCCGTCGCCTTGCTTGCCTTGCGGAAGGTCTCGAGGTCGGAGATGTCGGCCTCGTCGAACTGCGTAACGTGAGGCACATGCAACCATGCCCGGTGCAGGTTCTCGCCGGTCAGCCTTTGGATCCGGGTCAGCGGCTGGATCTCGATTTCTCCGAACCGGGTGAAGTCGATGACCGGCATCTCCGGCAATGCCGAGCCCGCGGTCGTGGCGCGCTGCGTGCCGGCCTCGATATCCAGTCGGGTCAGGCGTCCGTCGCGTCCGCTGCCGACCAGCGTCGAGATATCTACGCCGAGCTCGCGTGCCAGCTTGCGAGCTGAAGGGCTCGCCCAGGGTAGGGTGGCGGGATCGGTGGGCTCGGCAGTGATTTCCGGGACATGCTCACGCGGTGGGGGGGCCGGCGACGCCATTTCCGGCTCAGGCGCTCTAGGCTCCTGGCGGAAGGTCGTAAACGGGTCGGCGCCCGACGATGGCCGGGCACTCGACTCCGTGTCGATCACCTCGAGGGTGAGTATCACGTTGCCCTCGACGACGGTGTCGCCAACGGCAACCCGGAGCTCCGCAACAATCCCCGACGTAGGTGACGGAATCTCCATAGAGGCCTTGTCGCTCTCGAGTGTGATCAGCGACTGATCTACCGCTACGGTGTCGCCAGACGCGACCAGCAGCTCGACCACCTCGACATCTTCGAAGTCGCCGATGTCCGGTACCTTGACCTCGTGTAACTGAGCCAACACTCTTCTCCGTTGTCGCGATCGGTCCTAAGCGGTCGCTGGGTCGATGGCGTCCGGGTCGATGTCGTACTTGTTGATCGCCGCCGCTACCATCGCCGGCTTGCATACCTCGTCGTCGGCGAGCGCTTTCAGCGCGGCTACGACGATGTGACGGCGATCAACCTCGAAGAACGATCGTAGCTGCGAGCGCGTATCGCTGCGTCCAAAGCCGTTGGTGCCGAGGGCGACGACCCGGCGCTCGACAAACGGACGGATCTGCTCCGGGAACGTCTCCAGGTAGTCTGTCGCCGCGACGACCGGGCCGGGCCGCTCGGCGAGCTGTTGTTGCACGAAACAGCGCCGTGCCGGTGCCTCTGGGTGAAGACGATTCCAGCGTGCCGCCGCCATGCCGTCGCGGCCGAGCTCCGTGAAGCTGGTCACACTCCAGACATCCGCCGAGATGTCGAAATCAATGGCCAGCATCTCGGCGGCAGCTTCGACCTCACGCAGGATCGCGCCGCTGCCCATCAGCTGCACCTGGGATACCGCTTCTGCCGCTCGCAGCAGATACATGCCTCGAACGATGCCTTCGGCGGCGTCTTCGGGCATGCCCGGGTGGGGATAGTTCTCGTTCATCAGGGTGAGGTAGTAAAACGCCGATTCGTTCTTGGCGTACATCGCCTCCATGCCATGCTGGATGATCACCGCGACCTCGTGAGCGTAGGTCGGATCGTACGCTCGGCACGTGGGGATCGCAGAGGCCAGCACGTGACTGTGCCCGTCGGTGTGCTGTAACCCCTCGCCAGCAAGTGTCGTCCGTCCGGATGTGGCACCAAGCAAGAAGCCACGCGCCTGCATGTCGGCGGCCGCCCAGGCGAGGTCGCCAATGCGCTGCAACCCGAACATGGAGTAGTAGATATAGAAAGGGAGCATGAAGAGGCCGTGGTTCACATAGGCCGTGGCGGCGGCGATCCACGACGAGAACGCGCCGGCCTCGGTGATTCCCTCCTGAAGGATTTGTCCGGCCTGATCCTCACGGTAGTACGCTAGCTGGTCACGATCTGTCGGCGTGTATAGCTGCCCATAGGGAGCGTAGATGCCGACCTGCCTGAACAACCCCTCCATACCAAAGGTGCGCGCCTCGTCGGGCACGATCGGGACCACGCGTGAGCCGATGGCCTCATTGCGCAACAGTGCCGACAACATACGGACGAACACCATGGTGGTGGAGAACTCGCGGTCGCCCGACGGTCTCAGTTGCGCCTTGAAGGCATCGAGCGGCGGCACCTCCAATGGCTCGGCGACGATTCGGCGAGCCGGGAAAGCGCCGCCCAGACTCGCCCGGCGCTCATGCAGGTAGTTGGCTGCGTCATCCGGTAGTTGAACGTAGGGAAGGTCGTGAATCTCGTCGTCGGGGATGGGTAAGTGGAGCCAATCCCGATAGGCGCGGATCCCTTCGTCCGAGAGCTTCTTCTGTTGGTGGGTCGGGTTGCGCGCCGCAGCAGTGCCCAAGCCGTAACCCTTGATCGTCTTGGCCAGAATGATCGTGGGCTGGCCACGGTGCGCTGCTGCTGCTGCGTACGCTGCGTATACCTTTCGCTCGTCGTGTCCACCGCGCCGCGACGGCATGGCGGCGAGCTCCTTATCGGTCATGCTCTCTACGAGGCTCGCGAGCTCCGGATAGCGGCCGAAGAACTTCTCGCGCAGTAGCTTGCCGGAGCTGTCGGCAGCGTACGCCTGGTAGTCGCCGTCGACCGCTTCTTCCATGCGACGCACCAACAGGTCGGCATGGGGGCCCGTCAGCCATTCATCCCAGGCTGTTCCCCACAGCACCTTGAGCACATTCCATCCGGCACCGCGGAACACTGCCTCAAGCTCGCGCACGATGCTGCCGTTGCCGCGCACCGGTCCGTCGAGCCGTTGCAAGTTGCAATTGACGACGAACACCAGGTTGCCGAGCCCTTCACGGGCGGCGACCGTGATGGCGCCGAGCGACTCTGGCTCGTCCATCTCGCCGTCACCGAGGAAAGCCCAGATCTTGCGATCGCTTCGAGGGGCGAGGCCGCGGTTCTCCAGATACCGAAGAAAGCGGGCCTGATAGATCGCCATGATCGGCCCGAGGCCCATCGAGACCGTGGCGAACTGCCAGAAGTCACGCATGAGCCAGGGGTGCGGATACGACGGAAGCCCGCCCCCGGCGGCTTCTCTACGGAAGCCGTCGAGATCCTCTTCGGTCAGCCGCCCTTCGAGAAAGGCGCGCGCATAGATTCCGGGTGACGAGTGGCCCTGAAAGTAGACGAGGTCTCCGGCCTGCTCTTCGGTGTGAGCACGAAAGAAATGGTTGAAGCCGACATCGTAGAGCGCTTCGGCGGAGGCATAGGTCGACAGGTGGCCACCGAGCTCGGCGGCCGTGCGGTTGGCCCGCACAACCATCGCCATGGCGTTCCAGCGCACACAGGCGGATATGCGCTCTTCGAGCTCGAGGTTTCCTGGATACGGAGGCTGGCGGTCGATGCCGATGGTGTTCGTGTAGCGCGACGGTAGCGTCGACACCTCGATGCCGTCGAGTCGGGCGCGGTCGGCCAGGCGAGCCAGGAGAAACCCGGCGCGCTCGGAACCGTCATGGTGCAGAACGGCTTCGAGACTCTCGATCCACTCGCGCGTCTCGCGCGAATCGACCTCGAACAGAGGTTTGGGACGGGTGGGCATCGCCACCGATTCTACGACGGCGATGTACGCATCGCCGGCCAGCCGCCCTCTGGAAGGTCGGCGCTGGTGGCGAACCAGGGGCCGTGGCGGCCCAGGCTCGTTCGGCAGCGCCTACTGCAGCATGCTCCCGGCGTGTAGAACCAGGCCGATGCTCAGGCGATAGTCGGTGCGGGTGATGTCGTCGAACCGTGTGCGGACCACTGCTGGCTGGGCAACCCGTAGCCAGACGTTGTCAGACAGTCGCAGGTCCAGGTGTGCCTCGATGGCCCAGGTAAACTCGACGTCAGCGCTCACCTCGAGGCCCGCGTCGCCGGTCTCGAACCGGCGCCATCCAGCGCCCGCGAGTGCTCGGAGGCCGGCCTCCGAGGTGTGGCCGCGCCACAGGACTGCGTGGGGTCCGGCAAGCAGCGTGTACTCGCGGAAATCGAAATCGCCCACCCCGAAGCCGTTGGCGCCGACATCTGCCGGTCCCTTGTGGTAGCTACCGCTCACGACAAAGCCGAAACGGCGGTCCATGAAATATGTGTAGTCGGCCGCGAAACCGTGGACGGTGGCTCGGTCGAGGTTGTCCCCTTGGTCGAGGCGTAAGAGAGAGTACCCACCGAACAGCGCGGCTACCTGGTCTTGCTGCGCCCAGGCCGGGGCCGTCAAGAGAGCACCAGCCGTTACCAGCATCGTCAGGATCAACAGCTTCTTCACGTCAGCCTCCAGCGACTGCGAGTTGGCGGACTCACTCGATGGAGCCGGCCGGGTCCAAACAAAACCGCTCAAGGGGTCAGAGACCGCCGCCACTGGAGCTTGCGCCGTAGGTGGGCGGTAATCAGTGAGAATGGTAATCCCCCGATCCCGCGCTCCCGAAACCCTTTTTTTGTTCTTTGCAAAGGACCTGTATCGGACGAGGGAGGAGAGGTGGGCTGAAACCAAGCGGCGGTGAAAGGTAAAAGGAAGGAATGTGGGACTAGAAGATGTCTCGCCTGATCGGCTGGCCGAGTGCATGGTCGGCTACCAGAACGGCAAGCTCGATGCATTCGAGGAGCTGTTCGCTGCGCTTTCGGTGCCGCTACGCAACTACCTGACGTCGCTTACTCGTGACCAGTCGAGGGGCGAGGATCTGATGCAGGAGACGTTTCTGCAGATGCATCGCTCGCGGCATACGTACATGCCTGGACGGCCGGTCAAACCCTGGGCATTCGGGATAGCTCGGCACGTGTTTCTGATGTACGGGCGATCCTCGGCGCGCCTGGCCAAGCATGCGGCGCCGAGCCCAGAGGTGCCGCCCGAGATCCCCGTAGCTCCTATCGCCGAGCTATTTCCGGATCGCGAGGACCTCGGGCAAGCGCTGCTCGACGTTCCGGAGGACCGACGCGAATCGCTACTGCTCCACCACGTCTGGGGCTTTACGTTCCGCGAGATCGGTAACATGCTTGGTATCAGCGAGCGCGCCGCCAAGCTCCGAGCGTTCCGAGGCATGCAAGACTTGCGACAGACCTTCGGCACTGACCGGGTGCCGGCATGAGCGCATCCCACTCCGACGTGCCGGATCGCCTGCGCCAGGTAATCGGCGACAGCATCGAGCCCGTGACCCCGCTGCGACCACCCTGGAAGCGTCTGCTGGCGGTGCTACCACTGGTGCTTGCGGCAATGGCGATGCCTTTCGCCTACAACCAACTGCGCGATACCGGTGAGCTCGGCATGATGCTGGCTTGGGTTCCCGTGGCAATCCAAGTGTTGCTTGCATTCGCGTTGCTGGTCTTCGCATTGCGCGAGGGGATTCCGGGCTGGCGCGCCTCCTCTACCAAGATATTTGCCTCCGTGTTGACCGCCTACGTGTTGCAGATCGTCGTTAACCTGCTCATCTTCGCTCGCGCTCCGATGTCCAGTGGCGGCACTGTAACGATGTGGATGACGTGCTTCCGTGCCGAGTCGCTGATCGGGCTGCCGGCGTTGGTGTTGATCGCGTGGCTAGTGGCGCGAACTCTGCCGCAGCGTCCGCTCGTGGCCGGTTTCCTGACCGGCACTGGTGCCGGATTTGCCGCCGAAGCGTCGTGGCGCATGCTGTGTCCCTACTCTGACGCTGCACACGTCCTGATGGGGCATACCGGCGGCATCCTGGTGCTGGGCCTGACCGGGTTCCTTCTGGGGTATCTCTGGAACCTGTACGCGCAGGAGACGATCGCCGCCTAGAGGCGCTCCACAGAGCCGGCACCGGTCGGCCGTAGGAGTCTCTGCCAGGCCGGCGCTACGTGGCCGAGATTCCCTCGCGATCGCCAACAACACCTGTAACCAACCCGGTACCGACGGCAAATCGTCCTATGAACCGGGAAGTCCGAGATGCGTACGGTTGTGCGTAACAGTTAGATCGCGGAGGGCAAGAATGGAAACGGCGTTGGCGGTGTCGCAGGCCAAGTACTGGCATCTCAAGCAGATGGGGATGTTCAGAAGCCTGGCCGACTGGGAGCTCAAGCAACTGGTGAACAACGCTGATCTACGCCTATTCAAGCGAGGCGAGGATGTCTTCCGCGCCGGTGATCTGTGCGACCATTTCTATGTCCTCCGTACCGGCACCGTGAAGCTGTATCGCGAGATCGCGTGCGGCAAGCAGATCATTTTCGGGTTCGAGGGGCCTGGCGCGATGTTCGGCGAAACAGCCCTGATCGGCGCCGACCGGCGTCGCGACAATGCGCAGATTGCCGAGGACGCGTTTATCTGCGTCATCGAACGCGACCGATTCTCCGGCTACCTGGAGCAGCATCCCGATCTGTCGGGGTGGGTCACATCGGTTATCGCCAGGAGGAAAGACGCGATAGAAGACCGGATGATCGCGCTGCTCTCCGAGGACGTACGGACGCGACTGGCACACGCCCTCGTTCGGCTCGCCGACGATTGTGGTGAGCTGGACGATCGCGGCCTGCGGATCGGACTTCGGCTGACGCAGACCGACCTGGGCCAGCTGGTCGGGTCGACTCGTGAGACCACCAGCATGGCGTTCAATGGCTTCCGTCGCGAGGGCCTGGTCGAGTCGAGCGATCGAGTCATCTGGATCCTCGATAGGGAAGGCCTCGAAGCCTATTGAGGTGGTGCCTGGCGAAAGGCTGCTCGCGCGGCCCGCTGATCGGCGATACTTCCCGGCGACATCCGAGCGGGCGCCTGCGCCAATGGACGTACGGCTGGCACCCGGTGTCCGGATCCGTGTCGATGCGCCATGGGGAGAAGCCTGCTGTGTTGGACCAACTCGTCGACCTCGCCCACGGCGCCGGTGCCGTGCTGTTGCGCTACTACGGCAGCTTGGACGCCGCGGACGCCGATCGTAAGGGAGGTCGCCGCCGCGATCTGGTGAGCGCTGCCGATGTCGAGGCAGAGCGATGGATTCTCGATCGGATCCCTGCCGGCGACGATGTGTTGGCCGAGGAATCCGGTCGTCGCCACGGTGGCTCCGAACGTCTGTGGGTGATCGACCCCCTCGACGGCACCGTCAATTTCCTGCACGGTTTGCCGATATGGGCGGTCGCGATCGCGGTGATCGAGGAGGGGAGCCTCGCGGCCGGCGTGGTGCACGCTCCGGCGTTGCAGATGACCTTTGCAGCCCAGCGGGGCGGGGGGGCAACGCTGGACGGCAATCCAGCGGCCGTGTCGAGTACCGTCGAGGTGGGCGATGCGATCTTGGCCACCGGATTCCCATATGCACGGGACACACTTGCAGACAACAACCTTGAGAACATTCCTCGCGTCGGAGCGGTGGCGGGAGGGCTACGTCGTCTGGGGTCTGCCGCCATGGACCTTGCGCTGGTCTCCTGTGGTCGCCTTGACGGGTTCTGGGAGCTGCATCTCGAGCCCTGGGATGTAGCCGCCGGTATCTTGCTGGTAAACGAATCGGGTGGCCGCGTGACCAACTTTGCGGGCGACGATGATCTCCAGTCGTTGCTCCATGGCCGCAATCTGGTGGCAACGAACGGGAACCTGCAGGCGCCCTTGTGCTCCCTCTTGGCGCCGCTACGGGGCCTCTAGCCGCGGAGCGCCGTGGTCACTCGGTGTCCGAGAAGAGGGGCGCCAACAGGTTGTCGACCGGCGCGTGATCGTCGGTGAGGATCAGCCCGTCGCCGCGTCGCAAGACGGTGGCCATCTCTCCACCGAGCTGATCGGCCTCTACCCAGGCGAAGACACGGCCCCAGGCGTCGGGGACGTTCTCTTTGGCGTCGATCTGCAGAATCGGCAGCGCGCGCCGCGAGCTCACGACGATGAAGGTGTCGCGCTCGTCAGTGGGTCCGTCCGGATCGCCAGCGAACACGTAGACGAAGGGAAACGTCAACCGTACGGTATCGACGTAGGCGCCCAGGAATCGTCCGAGTCCCTCGCGATAGATATCGATGACGTTGATCATGTAGACGCCACCAGGCGTCATGACCTCGGCCAGGCGCTCGTTGAAGCCCTGCGTGGTCAGATGGAAGGGCACGCCGAGGTCGTTGAATGCATCGCCGTACACGAAGTCGAATCGATGCGGCTCTCCGCCGCGTCGGTTCTGTCGACGCAGATCGTCGACGTAGTTGCGTGCGTCCAGCGTGTGCGTTCGGATCCGGGTAGCGTCGTCGGCCGGCAAGCCGAGCGCGGCTTGGGCGGCCCGTTTGACCGCCGGATCGATTTCGGCGACGTCGATCTCCGCTTTGGCGAAACGCTCATCTAGGTAGCGAGGGAAGGTAAAGCCACCACCGCCGACAAACAGCGCGCTCAGCGGTTGGTCCGTGTCCATGAGGTGGTGGGTTACCGCGGCGTACACCGTCTCGTAGCCGTACTCCAGCTGCGTGACGTCTTCCATGTTCACGTAGCTGTGTACGAGATGATCCAGCGCCAGTACCCGCGTGTTGTCGAACTCCTCGGCGTCGTAGATCTCGATCGAGAAGTAGCTGCTCTCATCCTGGTAGTGGAGATGGTCGGTGGCGAAGCGCAGGCCGAGGAAATGCCCCCAACGCTCGCTCCAAGCCCACGGTGCTACCGAGAGGGAAGATACGAGAAACAACAGCGACAACCAGGCCACGAAGAACGAGGTAGGACTGCGACGCAGCCCACGTCCGGTCATCAATCCCAGCAGCCCGAGGCCGGCGGCGATGAAGCAGACGATGGTCTTGGTGCCGAACGCATCGATCAGCACGTATCCGGTAAGAAACGTGCCGAGGATACTTCCGGCGGCGCCGCTGGCGTACAAGGTTCCCACCGTTGCGCCGACCTCACGTTGTGCCGCGAGCGCCAACTTGGCTGCCACAGGTGAGATCGTGCCCAATATGGCGGCCGGCGCGAGGAAGGTCAGGGCGACGTTGCGGAGGATCCAGAGCGGCCACGAGATGGCTTCAGGACGCTCCCAAGAGCCCATCCAATCGACTACGAACAGCACGGACAAACTGGATATCGAGGCGAGTAGGAATAGGCTCGTCAACAAGGCACGAGGGGGATAGAGATCGGCGAGCTTGCCGCCGACGTAGTTGCCCACCGTGATTCCCGCCAACACCACACCGATCACCGCCGTCCAGGTGTAAAGCGAGACACCCAGATGCTGTGCCACGAGCCGTGCCGCGACGATCTCCAGCGTCATGATGAACGCCGAGCTCACGAACACGAGGAGACTTGCGCCGACAACGGCACGGCGTGACGCGGCTGGAGTGGAGGCTGGAGGCGGCATGTCGTCGGCTCAGCGCGCTAGCGAATGAGTCGGGCTGCGGTGCCAGCCCCACTACTGGGGATCTTCAACAACCGGTCATGGGACAATAGGTGGCCGTGAGTTCTTCGCCGCCCGGCGGCTGACGATACCCGCAAGCCTGCACGATTGCCAGCACAGGAGACGTGATGCCATACCGCATCGCGGAGTACTCGCGAAGGCCGCAATGTTAGCCTCCGTCCCCTCCGGGGCCGAGATCGACGCGGCTGCTGAACGTCTCGCGCCCTATATACGGCACACACCGGTCATCGAGGTCGACGGCGCCGACCTCGAGATACCGGGCGTCCGCGTGTTCCTCAAGCTCGAGCTTCTTCAGCATACCGGCTCGTTCAAGACACGTGGCGCGTTCAATCGGATCATCTCCGGCGACGTTCCCGAGGCTGGTGTGCTGGCGGCCTCGGGCGGAAACCACGCGCAGGGGGTGGCCTACGCCGCTCGTGAGCTTGGCTATCGGGCCGAGATCTTCGTGCCAGCGAGTGCTCCCGCCATCAAGGTGGGGGCGCTACACGAACTTGGTGCCCGTGTCATACAGATCGGCGAGGTCTACGATGAGGCGCGTCAGGCGGCTGAGCAGCGAGCCGAGGAGACCGGCGCGCTAGTCGTTCATGCTTTCGATCAGCCGGAGATCTTGGCCGGGACTGGGACCATCGGCCGTGAGCTACAACAGCAGGTACCAGATCTCGATACTGTTGTGGTAGCTGTCGGTGGGGGCGGGCTGATCGGCGGAACGGCCGCTTGGTTGCGTGATGGGGCCAGGATCGTGGCGGTGGAGTCTGAGCTATGCGCGACGCTCTCGCGAGCTGTCGCGGCGGGGGAACCGGTGAACATCGAGGTCGGCGGGTTGGCGAAGGACTCGCTGGGGGCAAGCAGGATCGGTGATCTTGGCTTCGCCAGCTCCAGCCGGTGGGTCGACGAATTCGTATTGGTCCCGGATGCCTCTATCCAACGAGCCCAGAGGTTGCTCTGGAATCGTCTGCGGCTGATCGCCGAGCCCGGCGGCGCTGCTGCGCTTGCCGGGCTCATTTCGGGTGGTGTTGGGCTTCGCGACGATGAGCGTGTCGCGGTGCTTGTTTGCGGTGGCAACACCGACCCAGCGCTAGTGGCGGAGCTGTCCGAGTAACAGCAGCTACCGGCCACCGCGTCGCTATCCCGACAGCCGATCATCGGCAGGCCCGTGGACCGAAAAGGTCCTTCCGGGCGGCGCTCTCTCGAGCTCACGCCGGAGGTCGAAGGACCACTGTACCAGAGGCACATTGGTTGACGGCGCTTTAGACCAGATGCCAATTCTCTAGCAGTATGCTAGAGAACTAACATCGAGAGTCGCTAAAGCGGGAGCCGATGCTGAGCGTCACTACCAGCGAGCCACCATTAGCGATCAGATTCATCGTGCCTGAGTCGGCGAGAGCGCCAGATCATGGGCATTCTCTACGAGCGCGGTGCCTCGAGCGCCTCTCCGAGCTGGTCGAGCTGGCACGGCATAAGGAGACACAATCGTGACCGGCCCATTGACGCTTTTCGGGTCCGGTTTCGCGATGGCGACGGGTCCCGGCGCTCGGTATGCTAGCGAGCCCCGCTGACCAACCGGAGTAGCCGTGCCGGCCGAACCTCTGATAAGCAACGACGCCGTCGTACTCGGTATGTTGCTCGCGATGCTGGCGTTCGTTTTTACAACGGCGCACGGTGGGTCACGATTCTGGGAGCGGTTCTACTCGTTCGTACCGACGGTGCTCGTCTGCTACTTCCTGCCGTCGCTTTTCAGCACCCTGGGCATCATCTCCGGAGAGGTCTCCAACCTTTACTTCGTCTCTTCGCGCTACCTGCTGCCCACCAGCCTGGTGCTGTTGACCCTCAGCGTCGACATGCGTGGCATCGCCCAACTCGGGCCGAAGGCGCTGATCATGTTTGCTGCCGGCACGGTTGGCATCGTGCTCGGCGGTCCGCTGGCGATCCTACTGGTCGGTGCAGTGGATCCGAGTATCGTCGGTGGTGCCGGGCCGGACGCGGTTTGGCGAGGGCTAACGACGGTGGCCGGGAGCTGGATTGGCGGCGGCGCCAACCAGGCCGCAATGAAGGAGGTCTTCGAGGTAGGGGACGATCTGTTTTCTGCGATGATCGCCGTCGACGTGATTGTCGCCAACGTCTGGCTGGCCGTATTGCTTTTCTTGGTGGGTCGTGCGGCGCGCATTGACGCCCGCATCGGCGCCGACACATCGGCCATCGATGAGCTCCGCGCGCGAGTAGAGCGCGAGCAGCAAGAACACGCACGCATACCTAGCCTCACCGACCTCATACAGATTTTGGCTGCCGGATTCGGCGTAACCGCGGTGGCGCATTTTCTCGCCGACCTGATCGCCCCAGCGATCGAGCGCTCGGCGCCTGGGCTGGCAATCTACAACCTTACTTCACAGTTCTTCTGGCTCGTCGTTGTGTCGACAACGATCGCCATCGGGCTCTCCACAACGAAGTTGCGCCGGCTCGAGCACGCTGGTGCGTCGAGGGTGGGCTCGGCGTGCCTGTATGTGCTGATCGCGTCGATCGGTATGCGCATGAACCTGATGGCGGTCTTCGACAATCCAGGTCTGTTCGTGGTCGGTGGCGTGTGGATGGTCGTTCACGCCGCCATCATGCTGGGCGTGGCCTGGGTTATCAGAGCGCCGGTATTCTTCATGGCGGTGGGGAGCCAAGCGAATGTCGGCGGTGCCGCGTCGGCGCCGATCGTGGCCTCGGCGGTACACCCTGCTCTGGCGCCGGTTGGTGCGTTGCTGGCGGTACTCGGCTACGCCGTCGGCACCTATGGTGCCTACGTATGCGGGCAGATCATGCGATTGGCGGCCGGCTGAGCGCTCAGTCCGGTAGCGGCTCTCCCCGGGTTGCGCGAGACTCTGCCGGCCCATGCCGAGACTGCAACGTCGATGAGCTGATGCGGGATGCTCAGACGACAGCGACCTGCTCGTCGACGACCATGCGGTCGAACAGATGGATGGTGCGCTGAGCGTGCTCGGACCACCTGGGGTCGTGAGTGACCATGCAAATGGTGGCGCCACCCTGATGCAGCTCGGCCATGAGGTCCATGACCGCGGAGGCGTTGCCGGAATCGAGGTTACCGGT
>PVBE012297093.1_pt1 | contig 116246 bp, 101 predicted proteins | sample 1631181 | NCBI WGS metagenome assembly PVBE01 (sample SAMN08397723, study PRJNA350692) | Marine metagenome, whole genome shotgun sequencing project. | isolation source: water | place: Pacific Ocean | collected 2012-04 | reverse complement strand
TGGTAGCTATGGGTGGACTTGAACCACCGACCCCAGCATTATGAATGCTGTGCTCTAACCAGCTGAGCTACATAGCTTTTGTTCGTTTGCCGGCTTCCTATTGTACTGCAGACTAAAGCCTGGAGTTTGCCGAAAGGCCGCGAATTTTGGCGATTTCGGTCCGAAATGTCAAGATCAGACGTTGAAACGGAAATGGATCACGTCGCCGTCCTGCACCAAATATTCCTTGCCCTCAAGACGCCATTTGCCGACATCCTTGGCGCCGGATTCACCCCTGTGCTCGACGAAATCGGTATAGGAAACCACCTCGGCACGAATAAATCCCTTCTCGAAGTCTGTGTGGATTACGCCGGCGGCACCCGGAGCCGTGGCGCCTTTTTTGACCGTCCAGGCGCGCACTTCTTTCTCGCCAGCTGTGAAGTAGGTCTGTAGTCCTAACAACTTGTATCCGGCGCGAATGACCCGGTCGAGGCCAGGCTCGATCATGCCGAGTTCCTGCAGGAATTCCAGTTTTTCGTTATCTTCCAGTTCGGCGATCTCGGCTTCGAGTTTATTGCAGATGGCGACTACTTCGGCACCCTCGGTCTGGGCGATGCTTTGCACCACATCGAGGTGGGGGTTGTTCTGGAAACCGCTTTCGTCCACATTGGCGATGTACATCACCGGTTTATCTGTCAGTAAATGCAGGGGATACAGATCGGTTTGCTCTTCCTTGTACAGCTCCAGCGTACGTACCGGTTTCGCCTCATCCAGGTGAGCCTTCACTTTTTCCAGCAGGGCGGCCTGCCGCTGCGCATTCTTGTCGCCGCTCTTGGCGACTCGAATCACTCTATCGTAGTTTTTTTCCACAGTTTCCAGGTCGGCCACGGCCAGCTCGGTATTAATCGTTTCGATGTCGGCGGCGGGATCGATGATGTCGGAAACGTGCGTGACATTGCTGTCTTCGAAACAGCGCACCACGTGGGCGATGGCATCACACTCGCGGATGTTCGCGAGGAATTGATTACCCAGGCCTTCGCCTTTGGAGGCGCCAGCCACCAGGCCTGCGATGTCGGTGAATTCGACTGTAGTTGGAATCGTCTTCTGCGGTTTGACGATTTCGGTCAAGCTGTCCAGCCGCTCATCGGGGATGGAGACAATTCCTGAATTCGGTTCGATGGTGCAGAAGGGAAAGTTCTCGGCAGCGATGCCCGCTTCGGTCAGGGCATTGAATAGCGTGGATTTACCCACGTTGGGTAAGCCAACAATTCCACATTTTACAGACATTCAGTGAGTCCTTATTCGGTGTGCAGTTGCAGCATGGCGTCTTCCCATTCGCCCTCGATGGCTTTCGGCAGAGCGCGAATCGAATCTTCGATGTTGGCCATGATCGTATCGGCCTCCGAGCGCGACGGATCACTCAGTACATGATTGGACACCATGGACTTGTGACCGGGATGGCCGACACCGATGCGCAGGCGGTAGAAATCCTTGTTCCCTCCGAGAGCATTAATGATGTCGCGAATGCCGTTGTGACCACCATGACCCCCGCCTTCTTTAAAGCGGGTTACTCCTACATCGAAATCGATTTCATCGTAGGCCACCAGCATGTTCTCGGGTTCTATCTTGTAGAACCTGCAAACCGCAGCGACGGACTTGCCGCTGTGATTCATGAAGGTGGTGGGGAACAGCAGTTTCACATCCTGTCCATCGATGCTGATGGTGGCGAATTCTCCGAAGAATTTGCTCTCACCACGCAGCTGGCCGCCATAGCTTTTACACAGGTGGTGTAAAAAAATGACGCCGGCATTGTGACGATTGGAATCGTGTTGTGGGCCTGGATTTCCCAGACCCACAATCAGTTTCAGAGGATTGCCTGACATAGGCGCTACCTAGCGATCACAGCTAATTGTTATTCGCTGTCTCCAGGGGAATCCTCGCTGGCAGGTGTATCACCTTCTTCAGCTGATTCATCTTCAGTTTCACCTTCTTCACCCTCGGCTGCTTCCAGTTCGTCCTCATCGGCTACGCCTCTAGGCAACTGCACTGATGCGACGCTCAGGTCGCTACCCTCACCATGGGAAAGGGCCACACTGACGACTCCTTCAGGCAGGGTAATTTCCGACAGGTGCACAGAACCATTAAGATCGACTTCCAGCATATCCACTTCGATATACTCCGGCAGATCTTTAGGCAGACAGGCCACTTCGATTTCGTTCAGTGTCCGCTGAATGATGCCGCCGCCAAGTTTTACACCCACACACCTGTCTTCGTTAATAAAGTGTATAGGCACTTTCACGTGCAGTTCTTTGTCCATGCTGACGCGCTGAAAATCGGCATGCATGATGAAAGGCTTGGCAGGATGACGCTGAAGCGCCTTGATGACCACCTTTTCTTTCTTGCTGTCGATGTTCAGGGTGATGATGTGTGAGAAGAACGCCTCATTTTCCAGTGCCTTGGCAATATCCTTGTGGGCAATGGTTAATGACACGGGCTTCTTTTCCCCACCGTACAGAACGGCTGGGATCTCATTGTTCAAACGACGCAGGCGGCGGCTCGCACCTTTCCCCAGGTCAGTTCGAACACTCGCTGATAATTCGAATTCTTCACTCGACATGTTGAGTCTCCTTTTAAAGAACGGTGTTCAAAATGCTGAACAGTGTCGTTCTTTACTCCAGCTGATTTGCGACCAATCCGGTGGAGGGTTAATTTAAGAAGGGCAGTCGTTCTTGTGAAACTTCTGCCCCGGTTTATCCGCGTGATGAGAGTTGATAGGTACCGCTAGGTATTATCAAACATCGCGCTAATGGATTCTTCGTTGCTTACGCGGCGAATCGATTCGGCTAACAGTTTGGCCATCGACAATTGCCTGATACGGGTACACTTCTTCGCCACATCGTTCAATGGGATCGTGTCTGTCACCACCAGCTCATCCAGGTTCGATCCGTCGATATTCTCAATCGCCGGGCCTGACAGTACTGGATGGGTACAGTAAGCCAAGACCTTCGTGGCACCATGTTTTTTCAGTGCATCGGCAGCCTTGCACAGCGTGCCGGCGGTATCCACCATGTCATCGACAATCAGACAGCTGCGGCCGTCGACGTCACCGATAATATGCATGACCTGGGCCTCGTTGGCCGTGGGTCGCCGCTTATCGATGATCGCCAGGTCAGTGTTGAGCTGTTTAGCGACTGCCCTGGCGCGGACTACACCACCGACATCCGGTGATACCACCAGTAAATTCTTGTAACTCTGTCGCTCGATATCGTCCGTCAATACCGGTGAGCCGTACACGTTGTCCACCGGGATGCTGAAAAATCCCTGGATCTGCTCCGCGTGTAGGTCAACGGTCAGCACCCGGTTCACACCCACTGCGCTGATCATGTCGGCGACAACCTTGGCGCTGATGGCAACCCGCGCCGATCGTACCCGGCGATCCTGTCTGGAGTAACCGAAGTAGGGAATCACCGCAGTGATTCGGTTCGCCGAAGCCCGATGCAGGGCATCCGCCATCAACAGCAATTCCATGATGCTGTCATTAGTCGGCGCACAGGTCGGCTGAATTATGAAGACATCCTTACCGCGGACGTTTTCATTCAGCTCAACCGAGACCTCTCCATCGCTGAACTTGTTGATGCTGGCGTACCCCAGGGGAACGCCAATATTTTTGGCAATCGCATCCGCTAGTGCTGGATTGGCGTTGCCGGTAAAGACCATTAAGTTGTTTGCCACGCTTGCTTCCTATACTGCGGGTAATCTGCTACTCAGTTGTTGATCTACAAATTGGCTGGGGTGGCTGGATTCGAACCAACGCATGCAAGGATCAAAACCTTGTGCCTTACCACTTGGCTACACCCCAATAAGTTTTTTACACTCTTCCACTTTCCTTATGCATTTCACTCCGTTGCACGTGAATTCATACCCTGTGCAACAAATCCCTGCAAGTCAGGCGGTAACTTCGCGCCGACTTCAGTGGCAGAGTCCTTATCCGGGAAACTCAGGAAGACGCTGGAACCCGTGCCAGTCATCCTGGTATGGCCGAATTGGCTCAGGAATTTGAACGCCTGATCCACCTGAGGATACAGCATTCGAGTTATCGGTTCGCAGTCATTTCGGGCCCCGCCTGCCAGAAAGTCGGCAATTTTGATGGCTGGGGAGTTCCGTGTCAATTGTTCGTGAGAAAAAATATCGGCAGTGGAAACCACACAATCCGGCGTCACCACCAGGTACCAGGCCGGGTCCGGTTCTACGGGCAGCAATTGTTCTCCGATTCCTTCGCCCCAGGCGGATTTTTCCTGGATGAAAACCGGCACGTCGGCACCCAGTTGCAGCCCAATTTCACTGAGCTGCACGGTAGTCAGCTGCAATTGCCACAGCGTATTAAGTGCCAGCAGGGTGCTTGCCGCATCGCTGCTGCCGCCGCCCAGGCCTGCCCCGAGGGGTAGGTGTTTGCTCAGGGATATTCTTGCTCCCAGACCGGTTTGCCCGGTCCACTCCAGCAGGCTTCGGGCGGCCTGCAGTATAAGATTGTCATGGATGGGTACGGCATCGCTCAGCGGACCTGGCATCACCTGCAGGCTCAGGGTGCCATCGTCTACGGACTCGAAATCGAGGCTGTCGCCATAATCCAGTAGCTGGAACAGGGTCTGTAGCTCGTGGTAGCCGTCAGCGCGGCGGCCGGTCACGTGCAAAAATAGATTCAGCTTGGCCGGTGCCTGCAGGGTGAGTCTGGTAGCTGACATTAGTTGATAATTTCGGCGCTTGAATCGTTAAGAGTCCAATTAAGCCCGACGAAGCGCAGCCGGATATCGTTGCGGGGCCGGGTGACTTCGACCCAGCGTGGCAGGGAGATGGCACCATACTGGCGTGGGTCGGTGTAAATGATGGTCCAGCCGTCCTGAGTCATCTGCGCGAGCTGGTTCAGTTCGTTAAAAATCAGGTCGGCATTGGATTCCGGTGCCGGCAGGCCGCGGATCCAGTATTCCAGATAGGATACCGGAAGCTCATATCCCAGCTGCTCAAGAATCAGGTCTTCCGGGCTGTTTGCCGTAAGCACATTGCCGTCGTTCTCCATGGTTACGAAGCCAGGGCGTCCGACGATGGTGGTGTTGCCCGCGTTGAAGGTGCCCCACAACCGTATGTTGTATTCCACTTCCTGCTGCTGCCATCGAATGCGCGGCGTATGGGATTCATTGTTGTAGCGTACATTTACCCGGCCGCTCATTTGCCAGGAATCCAGTTCCTGTAACTGGTCACGATGGATAACCCAGCTGCTGTTCTCCATGGCGGGAGGGGCGATGCTGCCGCAGGCAGTCACCAATAGTGAAACCAGCAGCATGGAGATTAAGATTCTGAGCCGATTCCTGGAAGACGTAATAAAAGGAAGCAAGAGCGCGTTCATCGGATGGGGCTTTGCTGGAGGGTTGGTTAAATTAAATGCACCCGAATCCATTAGCTGGGATTGAGTCGATCGATGGCTTCCCTGATCAGGTCGCTGTCCGGTTGGATTTCGAGCGCGTCTCGCCAGACCTGGGTCGCTTCATCCTGGCGGCCCATCATCCATAGGACTTCACCGAGGTGGGAGGCAATCTCATGGTCGGGAAAGGCGGCGAAGGCACGGCGTAGATTCTGCAGTGCTTCCTCGTATTGTCCCAGCTTGTACTGAGCCCAGGCGAGGCTGTCGATTATGGCTGGATCATCCGGAGCGATGGCAATGGCACGCTCGATCAACTCCAGGGCCTCGGCGTAGCGGGTGGTCTGGTCTGCCAGCATGTAGCCCAGGTGATTCAGAGCACGGGAATCTTCCGGTTGCATGCGGATAATCTGGTGCAGGTCAGTCTCTGAACCGGCCTGGTTGCCCTGGGAATCGAAGTAGAGCACCCGCGCGAACAGCAGATCGGCCTCGTTGGGGAATTTATTCAATGCGGTATCCAGCAATTCCTTTGCCTCACTCGTGTAGCCATGCTGGATCAGCATGCCCGATTCGATGGTGTCGAAGAGGATTTCCAGTTGGGATCGGCCACGAGCTTGGTTCATCAGCCACTGGTGAGCATCGTCCAGTTCACCCAGTTGAATGGAAAAACGGGTCGCCTGTTGCTGGGCGGCGAGGAAATTATTGGTGCCGATGCGAACCTGGCGATAATGCTCGATAGCACGAGCATAGTCTTGCTGTTGTTCGTAGATGTAGCCCAGGTAGTACTGGCTCTCATCAGTGTGTTGATCCACTCCTATGAGCTGCGTGAAGCTGCGGGCGGCACGCTCGAAATCTTCCATTTCCAGATCGAGCAAGGCAATGGAATAGAGCGTTTCCCAGTCCTGTGGATTCTGGTCGACGATGATCTGATACTGTTCCCGGGCCGCGGCATAGTTGTCATTTTGAATCAGCAGCCGTGCATAACCGTCGCGCAGGGACTTGTCGTCGTCGAATTCCCGCACTCCGTTGCGCATTAACCGCAGCGCCTGATCGCTACTGCCCATGCTTTGCAGGATCTGCGCCTGCAGCAGGACTATCGCCGGATTCAGCTCAACCAGCTGCACCAGCAGTTGTAATTCCAGCAGCGCATCTTCGAACTCGCGATTTTGTGCCAGCAGTTGCACCAGTGCCAGCCGAATCGATTCCTGGTAGCCGAACTCACGAGTCAGTTGGCGGAGATTTTCGATAAGCATTCCCCGGGAGCGCGGATCCAGTCTGGCAGTGCGCGTAGCTAGAGCAGAGAAGTCCATGTCGCCGCCAAGGTCGATGACTCGCGCCATATGGGACAACGCCTGATCGAAACTGCCATTTTCCAGGAACTGGAAACTCAGCATCAGGTGGGGTTGTGGATTGTCCGGTTCCAGCTCGGACCAGAGCAGGCCAAGCTGCATCAGTGCGTTCATGTCCCCGGTTACGGAGGCGAACTGCACGGCTCGGCGAAGGATATTCAGGTCGCGGGTTGCCATGGCCAGGTCGAAATAATTCTCGCTGGCATCTTCCACCTGGCCACGTTGAGCGCCGAGTTCGCTGATGATTGCCTGATAGAGTTGGTCCTCGGTGAAGCTGCCGTAATCTATTTCTTCCGGTTCGACCTCGATTGCCACGGCACCAGCCAGTGTGGCATCTTCAGGCACATCAGGCAGTGGCGGAGCGCTAGCGCAGCCAGCAAGAATGCCACTCAACAACAGGCCAGCTAAGGAAATCAGTGTTCTCATACCAGAATTGACTCGATTCTGCTCAAGTAGGTGCATTGTAGCAGCTTGTTGATGGGGCATCACAGAGGCTGTAAAAGCGTATTAGAATCAGGCTCTAATGGGAACCACGGCCGATATTTAGTAACATATCGAGCTTTTTATTCCAGCGCATACGGGAAATTCATGGCGCTTCTACTGGTGGGTATTAACCACATGACTGCCAACATCGCACTCCGCGAGAAGGTGGCGTTTCCGCCTGAAATCATCGGCGAAGCACTGTTTCAGGTCGCTGAGCTGGAATTGGTTGATGAGGTCGTGATTGTTTCTACCTGCAACCGTACCGAGTTGTATCTTGACTACCGTGTGGCTGATACCGAAACTACCGCCGCCTCGGAGTCGAGCGGGGACACCCTGCTGGCCCATGAGCAGCAGCTGATTCTCAATTGGCTGGCCGACTTCCATAAGCTGGTGCCTGCAGAACTTGCCGACTGCAGTTACTTCTTTGCCGGGCAGGATGTGGTGCGCCATCTGATGAAGGTATCCTGTGGCCTGGACTCCATGGTCCTGGGTGAGCCACAGATTCTTGGCCAGATCAAATCTGCCTTCGCGGTATCGAGCGACCTCAAGCTGGTCGGTGCGAATCTCGGGCGTGCCTTCCAGGAAGCCTTTTCCATTGCCAAGGAAGTAAGAACCGACACGGCGATCGGCGAAAATCCCGTATCAGTTGCCTACGCCACCGTGGCTCTGACAGAGAGCATTTTTTCTGACCTGGCAAGCCTGCATATTCTGTTGATAGGCGCCGGGCGAACCATTGAACTGGTGGCTCGACACCTGTTCGATAAAGGCGTGCAGCAGATTGTCGTCGCCAACCGCACACTGGATAATGCCTTAGAGCTTGCCGCCAAGTTCGAAGCCCATGGCGTCTTGCTCTCGGAGATTCCGGACAGGCTTTTCGCTGCCGACATTGTGGTGTCTTCAACGAACAGCCAGTTACCGCTTTTAGGAAAGGGTGCGGTCGAGCGTGCCCTCAGGCAGCGCAAGCACAAGCCCTTGTTGCTGATCGATCTGGCGGTGCCCAGAGACATCGAGGCCGAAGTCGCCGAAGTCGCCGATGCCTACCTCTACAGCGTGGACGATATAAGCGACGTAATTGAGGATGGTCAGAAGAGCCGAGCGGACGCCGCCGCCCAGGCCGAGTCGATAATCGAACGGGGTGTCGAAGAATATTTAAAGCAGCTGCGATCCCTAAATGCCGTGGCAACCTTGCGGGCCTTTAGAGAGAAGGCCAATACCATTCGGGAGCTGGAGGTGCAACGCGCCATCAATGCTCTGCAGAAAGGCGAATCGGCGGATAAAGTGTTGGAGAGTCTGGCGCGGGGCATAACCAACAAGCTTACTCATTCCCCCTCGGTGCAGATGAAGAAGGCCAGTGCCGATGGCAGAGATGAGTTGCTGCACCTTACCCGGGAACTGTATGACCTGGGTGAAGAAGACGATTTTTAAGCTTTCAAAATGTAGTAGCCAGAAGCAGTAGAGAGTTCCATGAAAGATTCCATTCACAGCAAACTGGACAATCTGAAAGACCGATTCGATGAGCTTGAAGCATTGCTCAGCGATGCGGATATTATTGCCGATCAGAACCGTTTTCGAGATTTGTCCAGGGAGTATGCCGAACTGGAAGATGTTGTTAATCATTATGCTCGGTTTAGCGCTGTTACCGACAATCTCGCTGAGGCGAAGGAGATGGAGAAGGACGCCGATCCCGAAATCCGCGCCATGGCCGAGGAAGAAATAGCCAGCAACAATACCGAACTGGAGGCACTCGAAGTCAATCTGCAGAAATTGCTGCTGCCGAAAGATTCCAAGGATAGCTGCAATGTTTTTCTGGAAATCCGTGCCGGCACCGGCGGCGATGAGGCGGCGATATTTTCGGGTGATCTTTTTCGTATGTACTCACGCTACAGCGAGTTGCTGAAGTGGAAACTCGAAATTGTCACCGAGCGGTCTGGTGAGCACGGTGGCTACAAGGAAATCATCGCCCGCATCGAAGGCAAGAACGTGTACGAGAAACTCAAGTTTGAGTCCGGGGCGCATCGTGTACAACGGGTACCGGAGACGGAAACCCAGGGCAGGATTCATACCTCTGCGTGCACCGTCGCCATCATGCCGGAATTGGACGCAGTGGATGAGATAGACATCAACAAGGGCGATCTGCGCATCGATACCTATCGTGCCAGTGGTGCCGGCGGGCAACACGTCAATAAGACAGATTCGGCGATCCGCCTGACCCACTTGCCCACCGGAATAGTCGTGGAGTGTCAGGATGAACGCTCACAACACAAGAACAAGGCCCGCGCCATGTCTCTACTACAGGCCAAGCTTCTCGATCAGGCGCAGACTGCACAACAACAGGAAGAATCAGACACCCGGCGCAAGCTGGTAGGCAGCGGCGATCGCTCGGAGAAAATCCGTACCTATAACTATCCCCAGGGTCGGGTGACGGATCACCGCATTAAACTCACCCTCTATAATCTGCCGGAGATTATGGCGGGAGACCTTGGTTCGATCATCCAACCCCTGATCAATGAATACCAGGCTGATCAGCTGGCAGGTCTCGCCGTCGAAAACTGATGTCGATTTCGATACGTGAAGCACTCGCAGAAGGGGCTGGCTTGCAGCGAGTTAGCGATAGCTGGAAGCTGGATACCGAGCTGTTGCTGGCACATTGCCTGGGTAGGAGCCGTGAGTATCTTTTCAGTTGGCCCACGCGGACTCTCAGTACAGGGCAATTGGAGACCTTTCGCGGCTACCTGGGCAGGCGAGCCCAGGGTGAGCCTGTTGCGTATCTATTGGGTACCCGACAATTTTGGGGTATTGAATTGCGGGTAGATTCCCGTGTGCTTATTCCCAGGCCAGAGACAGAACTGCTGGTAGAGCGCGCCCTGGAACTGGGCAGTCAGTCTGGCGTCGATGCTATGCACGTGGCGGATCTCGGCACCGGCAGCGGTGCCATATCCATTGCATTGGCGAAGGCAAATCCGGCCTGGCAGGTGACGGCGGTCGAGCTCAGCGATGTGGCACTGGCCGTGGCAGCATCTAACGCAGCGTTGCTCAACGTGCACAATATTGAGTTTAAGCTAGGTTCATGGTGTGATGAGTTGGCTGAGGGTGAGTTCGACATAATTCTGGCGAACCCGCCTTACGTTGCCGAAGGCGATCAACATCTCACACAAGGAGATATTCCATTTGAGCCTTCGATGGCTCTGATTGCAGATCGACAAGGGCTTGGCGCGCTGGAGAAGATAATCGATCAATGCAGGCGGTGTCTAAAGAAAGACGCCTGGCTCCTGCTGGAGCACGGATTCGACCAACAGGCCTGGCTTCAGACCCATCTTCTCGAGAAGGGCTTTAAAAATATTTGCGGCTACAAAGACTATGCTGGTATCGATCGAATGATTTGCGCCAGTTGGGCGGGCCCCTAGAGACAAGAAACTAGAAAATGAAAGACGAACAACTACTTCGTTACAGTCGGCAAATCATGCTGCCTGAGATGGATGTCGCTGGCCAGCAGAAGCTGGTCGACGCTAGCGTGTTAATAATTGGAATGGGCGGGCTCGGTTGCCCCGTCGCCATGTACCTGTCCGCGGCGGGTGTCGGACACTTGATCATTGTCGATGACGACACGGTGGAGCTCACTAATCTGCAACGCCAGATAGCCCATGGTCAGACCAACCTGGGGGAGTCGAAGGTTGGGTCCGCCGAAGCTACCCTGAAAGGATTAAATCCGGATGTGCGGGTTAAGCGCATCGAGCAGCGTCTGGAGGGTGAGGCACTGGACCAGGCAGTAGCAGCAGCCGATGTCGTCGTGGATGCCTGTGACAATTTCACGACCCGCTTTGCGATTAACCGTAGTTGTATAAAACATGGCAAACCGCTGGTATCGGGGGCTGCAATTCGTATGGAGGGTCAGGTAGCCGTCTTTAATAGCCAGGATCCTCAAAGCCCCTGTTACCAATGCCTGTATAGTGAAGGTGACGACGATGATGCCAGCTGCTCCCACAATGGTGTTATGGCACCACTGGTCGGAATCATCGGTTCGGTACAGGCCATGGAAACTATCAAGGTTATCACTGGTATTGGCAGGAATCTCACTGGCAGGCTGTTATTGCTCGATGCTGCAACCATGCAATGGCGTGAGATGAAGCTGCCCCGCGACGAGTCGTGCCCGGCTTGTGGGGAGTCTCTGTGACCCATCGAAACCCTTTAATCCTCGACAATGCCTGGGGCAAGTCGCTATTATGCGCCGCTCTGCATTATTGCTGCTACTTTAGAAGATAACACCAGTAAGATGGAAACGACGACTGACACACAACCTCAAACCTTCGACAGCTTCGACTTAAAGAAGCCGCTCAGAGACGCGATAGACAAACTCGGTTTTGAATTCTGTACACCAATTCAGGCGGAGAGCCTCGTGCACACTCTCGCCGGGCATGATGTGACTGGCCGTGCCCAAACCGGCACAGGTAAGACGGCGGCGTTTCTGATTACCATCATCAATGACCTGCTGAGCAATCCAGTCGAAGAAAAAAGATACCTGTCCGAGCCCCGTACCCTGATAGTAGCTCCCACACGCGAGTTAGCGATTCAGATTGCCAGCGACTCGGTAGATCTTACGACAGGCTGCGATCTCCATACCGTTACCCTGGTAGGAGGCGAAGATTACAATAAACAGTACAGAGCACTGGACGCGAAACCGGTGGACATTGTAGTTGCCACGCCAGGACGGCTGCTGGATTTTGTACAGAACGACAAGCTCTACCTGGGACTGGTGGAGCTGTTAGTGCTCGACGAGGCCGATCGCATGCTGGATATGGGGTTTATTCCCCAGGTCCGTCAAGTCGTGTCCCGCACACCAAAGAAGGACTGCCGCCAAACCTTGTTGTTCAGCGCTACTTTTACACCGGAAATTATCAAACTTGCTTCTCACTGGGCTGTGCAACCTATCATGGTGGAAGTGGAACCTGAACACGTTGCGGCGGAGGCTGTCGATCAGATTGTGTACCTGGTTACCACTGCAAATAAATATAACCTGCTGTTCAACATTATTTCCGAAGCTGATGCGGTGAAGGTGCTGGTGTTCAGTAATCGCCGCGACCAGGTGCGCCGACTGGCCGACGACCTGTATCGCAATGGCATCAACTGCGGCGTGCTGTCGGGCGAGATTCCCCAGAATAAACGCGTTCGCACGCTGGAAGCCTTTAAAGCCGGAAAGTTACAGGTGCTGGTTGCCACCGATGTCGCGGGGCGGGGTCTGCACATCGAAAATGTGACTCATGTAATCAATTACACACTGCCGGAAGAAGCCGATGACTACGTGCATCGTATCGGGCGAACCGGACGGGCGGGCGCTATAGGCACCTCCATCAGTTTCGCCTGCGAAGAAGATTCCTTTCTATTGCCCGCCATCGAAGATAAGCTAGGCAACAAACTTGACTGCATCCATCCCCATGATGGCCTGCTGGGACAAGCGCCGGGCTATGTGCGGGAATCCCGGTTTAAAGCGAGAGTCGCAGGTGGATCTTTGAAGGCAAGAGGCAGGCCCAAGTCCAGACGCAACTAGCCACGGGTGAAATTGAAGGGGTGCCGCAGTGCAAAAAATAATTACCATACTGCTAGTCATGGTTGCTGCTGCCTCCTGTGCGGCCGATGCATCGACTGACTCCGCTGCGCAATCACAACCCCCCAATATCGTCATCCTGTTCGCCGATGATCTTGGCTATGGCGATCTCAGCAGCTTTGGCCATCCCTACATACGCACTCCGGAACTGGATGAATTGGCCAGGATGGGCCAGAAATGGACCGACTTCTACGTCGCGGCTCCGGTGTGCTCTCCAAGCCGTGCCGCTTTACTAACTGGCCGTCTGCCAGTTCGTTCCGGGCTCTATGGCGACAGCATCCGGGTCTATTTTCCCGACGAACCTGGTGGATTTCCGGATAAGGAAGTGTCGATCGCCGAAGCGCTCAAGCAGCAGGGCTATGCAACGGGGATCTTCGGCAAGTGGCATCTCGGTGACGCACCCCATGCCTATCCCACCGAACATGGCTTCGATGAGTGGCTGGGAGTGCCCTACTCCAATGACATGGACTGGGTCGGCGACCCGGGATTCGAGGAAATGCGCGCCATGGCGATAGCTGGAGAAGTAGCAGAGCGGGCCCGTATTACATCCAGCCGACCCGCCAAGTATGCCGATCCCCAGGCCGAATATTTTAATACACCATTGATCAGCAGCAATGCCGCTGGAGACAGTTCCATAGAACAGCCTACCGACCAGGGCTTGCTGACACGCCGCTATACCGAGGCCGCCATCGACTTCATGCAGCGCAATGTCGATTCGCCGTTTCTCGTCTATATGCCCTATACCATGCCTCATACGCCACTGTTTCGCAGCAATGAATTTACCGGTCGCAGTCTCGGCGGACGCTACGGCGATGTTGTTGAAGAAATTGACTGGAGTGTGGGAGAGATTCGCCGCACGCTGGAACGCCTTGGAGTCGCTGATAACACCCTGATCGTGTTTACCAGTGACAACGGACCCTGGCTCACCATGAAAGAAGAAGGTGGGCGGGCTGGATTGTTGCGCATGGGCAAAGGATCAACTTTTGAGGGTGGTGTGCGCGTACCCACGGTATTCTACTGGCCGGGCCGCATTCAACCCGGCATCGTGAGTGAGATAGGTTCGACACTGGACTTATTCGCCACGGCGATGACGCTGTCTGGCCAGACCAACGTAACCGGCATCGATGGCGTGGATTTGTCTAATGTACTTCTCGAGGGAGGTCAGAGCCTGCGCAGGGAAATGCCGTATTACCGCGGTGGCGATCTGTATGCCTACCGGGTGGGTAACTGGAAATTGCATTACATTCTTGAAGGTGCTTATGGTCAGCCTCCTGAGCGTACGGTGCTGCAGACGCCCGAGCTTTACAATCTTTTAAGAGATCCATCCGAGCGATTCGATGTGGCGGCGGATAATCTTCAGATTGTGACGCAGATCGAGGCGGCTGTCGCGCTGCATCGAGCCGGGCTGGAAATCAGAGAGCCGCTGTTTGATGCACGTCTGGCGCGGGTTCAGAACTAGTCAGAACTACGCACCGCACCGGCAGATTCCAATATGTTTGCGTACTGTGTGGATTTACGATGTTGTGAGACAAGGTCGAGGAAGGTGCTGCCGTTTTCCAGTGCTACGTTAATGTCTTTGCCTGCTTCTATATAGAGAGAGATAAAGCGCGCAAATAATTCGACAGTCATGCCGCGATAGGCTTTGAGGAGAATACTGTAATCGGCCGGCATACCATCAGGTGGCTGCTGCTTAAGAAAAGTTTTCAGCCGCTCATCCGACCACTCCTCATCACGAGTCGCGATCTGGGTTCGTTCGACGCCGCTCTTTTTTCCTTCTTTCATAGGACTATTTTAATTTTTCTTGTAGGAGTTGATTTACCTGTCCTGGATTTGCCTTGCCCTGTGACAGTTTCATAGCCTGGCCGACCAAAAACCCCAGCACCTGTTGTTTGCCTTCCCTGAACTGCTGCACCTGATCCGGGTTGTTAGCGATGACTTCGTCCACCAGTTTCTCGATCGCACCGCTATCGGTTACCTGCTTCAAGCCCTTCTTCTCAATGATATCGTCCACACTGGCCGAATCCTCGATCATGGTTTCGAATACGGTCTTGGCGATCTTGCCGGAGATGGTGTTGTCTTCTATGCGGGCAATCAGGGTGGCGAGTCGGTCTGCCGCTATGGGCGACTCGCTGATTTCCAGGTTGTTTTTGTTCAGCAGTGCCTGCAGGTCACCGCTAACCCAATTGGCGGCGAGTTGTACAGCGCCGCTTTGATCAGCGACAGTTTCAAAATACTCGGCCATCTCCCGAGTGCTGGTTAATACAGCGGCGTCAAACTCGCTAAGCCCATACTCTTGCACAAAGCGCGCTTTCCTGGCGTCCGGTAACTCCGGCAACTCGGCCCGGACCGATTCGATGTAGGCGTCATCGATTACCACCGGCAAGAGATCCGGTTCAGGGAAATAGCGGTAGTCATTGGCGACTTCCTTGCTACGCATGGAAGTGGTGATATCTTTGTCGGCATCGTAGCGCCTGGTTTCCTGCACGACTCTGCCGCCATCTTCGATGAGTTCCTGTTGTCTTTGAATTTCTGAGTTGATGGCCTTCTCGACGAAGCGAAACGAATTGATATTCTTGATTTCTGTTCGAGTGCCCAGCTCAGTCTCACCCCTAGCACGAATCGACACGTTCACATCGCAGCGCATGGAACCCTGCGCCATGATGGCATCGGAAATGTCCAGGTAGCGGACGATCGAATGTAATTTTTTCAGGTAGGCGACGGCTTCCTCCGCGTTTTTGATTTCGGGCTCGGATACAATTTCGAGAAGCGGTTCTCCAGCCCGGTTGAGATCGATACCGGACATGCCGTGGAATTCCTCATGCAGAGACTTGCCGGCGTTTTCCTCGATATGTGCTCGGGTGACACCGATTACTCTCTCGCTGCCGTCTTGCAGGAAAATCTTGAGAGAACCTTTGCCTACCACGGGAAAATCCAACTGTGTGACCTGGTAGCCCTTCGGTAGATCGGGGTAGAAATAGTTCTTGCGATCGAACACCGAGCGCTTGCCAATTTCCGCGCCGATGGCAAGGCCGAAACGCACCGCCATTTTCAGCGCCTCTGCATTAAATACCGGCAGAGTACCCGGTAGGGCAAGATCGAAAATATTCGCCTGGGTATTTGGATCCGCACCGAATTCAGATGTGGTGCCGGAGAATAATTTTGACTTCGTGGACAGTGAAGCGTGAACCTCGAGGCCGATGACTGGCTCCCATTCCATAGTCAGCCCTCCTGTGAGAACGAGGCAGGTTTCTTGCGGTGCCAGTCGGTGGCTTGCTGGAACTGATGGGCCACGTTCAAGACTCTGGCTTCGGCAAAGTCGCTACCCACCAGGTGCATGCCCACTGGAAGACCTTGCGCCAGGCCGGCAGGGATGGAGATGCCGGGTAGCCCGGCTAGATTGACGGCGATGGTGTAGATGTCTTCCAGATACATAGCCACCGGGTCGGTCTTGGCTCCCAGTTCGAATGCAGTATGGGGTGAAGTTGGGCCGACAATCACATCCACTTCCTGGAAGGCTTCGTCGAAGTCATTCTTTATGAGGCGTCTGATCTTTTGCGCCTTTTTATAATAGGCGTCGTAGTATCCGGCTGACAGGGCATAGGTGCCTACCATGATGCGGCGTTTCACCTCGTCGCCGAATCCTTCACTGCGAGTACGTTTGTACATGTCTTCAAGATCGACAGGATTCTCACAGCGATAGCCGTAACGCACGCCGTCGTAACGAGACAGGTTTGCCGAAGCCTCGGCAGGCGCCACTACATAGTAGGCGCTGACCGACAAATGGTTGTTGGGTAGACCCACCTCTTTTAGGGTGGCGCCCAGCTGCTCATATTCTTTCAGTGCTGCACGGATTGCCTGCTCGACTTCTGCACTTAGCCCTTCGGCGAAGTGCTGTTTTGGGATGCCTATTCTCAATCCCTCGAGTGGGACATTCAGCGTGGCCGTATAGTCTTCGACTGGCTTGTCGATGCTGGTGGAATCCCTGCTGTCCAGACCAGCCATGGTATTGGTCATCAGCGCGGCATCCTCGGCGCTCTTGCACAAGGTGCCGGCCTGGTCGAGGCTGGAGGCGAAGGCAATCATGCCCCAGCGCGAGACGCGACCGTAGCTGGGCTTAAAACCGGTAATGCCACAGAAGGCGGCGGGTTGACGAATCGAGCCACCGGTATCGGTACCGGTTGCCATGGCACACAGGTCGGCGGCGACCGCAGCGGCTGAGCCTCCAGAGGAGCCACCTGGCACTCTTTTCGTGTCCCAGGGATTCTTGACTGGTCCGAAGTAACTCGTTTCATTGGATGAACCCATGGCGAACTCATCCATATTGGTCTTGCCCAGCATCACTGCACCGGCTGTATTGAATTTCTCAACTACCGTGGCGTTATAAGGAGCTACGAAATTGCTCAACATGTGGGAGCCGCAGGTGGTAGTCACGCCATTCGTACAAAAAATATCTTTGTGGGCCAGCGGAATTCCCAGCAAGGGTGAGTTGTCACCAGCCGCGCGTTTTTCATCTGCCGCTTGCGCCTGCTCCAGTGCAGAATCTTCGCACACCGTTATAAAGGCATTGAGCACGTCATTATGCGCAGCGATACGAGCCAGATATGCGTGTGTCAGCTCGACACTGGAAATGTCGCCGGCGGCAAGCGAGGTGGATAATTCGGCGACAGTCTTTTCAATCATGGGGATTCAGGTTCATTACTCAAATCAGTAGCTTTTCTTGCGGGATCCTATTCAATTACCTTCGGCACCAGGTATAGACCATCCTGAGCTTCCGGCGCCAGGGTTTGTAGCTCGTCCCGGTGGTTTGTTTCGGTGACTCTGTCGGCACGCAGTCGCTGTGCCACGTCCAACGGGTGCGCCAGGGGTTCGACAGCATCGGTATCCACGGACTGCATCTGGTCGATCAGCGCCAGTATGTCGGTGATGCGTTTGGTCACTTCATCCGCCTCTGCCTCATTGATATGCAGACGTGCCAGATGTGCGATCTTTTCTACTTCAGACTTGTCAAAGGCCACTCGAAAACTCCAGAAAAACCAGTGCCAGGAAGGAATGGGTGCTGGACTCAAGCTGGGTCAACTATTTACGACCTGCCCCTTGCTCTAACTGGTTGCCATTGCTAGAGTGCGCCTATTCGCGAGAACGCAGGATTATACTTGAAAATCCTCTACTTAGGTCAAACTTAGTGTAAATCTCGCGGTCTAATGCTGTAGGAGATTCCATCAGCCAGAACCGATCCTTTAAAGGCATACAACAAACCTTTGCATACGCTAAATCATTAGGCGTACTTGCCGCCTTAACAAGAATGGCCATCGGGATTGGAATCTTAAATTGAGGAACGCGAAAATCCATGTTTAAAAAAATTCGGGGAATGTTCTCCAATGACCTATCAATTGATTTAGGGACGGCGAACACGCTCATCTACGTGCGCGAAGAAGGCATCGTGCTTAATGAACCTTCTGTCGTCGCTATTCGAACCCACAATGGCCAGAAAACCGTAACCGCAGTCGGTTCTGACGCCAAGCGGATGCTGGGTAGAACGCCAGGTAATATCACCGCCATCCGCCCGCTTAAGGACGGCGTCATCGCCGATTTTCAGGTGACAGAGAAAATGTTGCAGCACTTTATTAACAAGGTGCACGAGGACAGCTTCTTTCCACCGAGCCCGCGGGTTCTGGTGTGTGTCCCCTGCAAATCGACCCAGGTTGAACGACGTGCCATCCGTGAATCGGTGGCCAGCGCCGGAGCCCGGGATGTGCGTCTCATAGAGGAACCCATGGCGGCCGCCATCGGTGCCGGATTGCCGGTAGAGCAAGCCAGCGGCTCGATGGTAGTCGATATCGGTGGTGGCACTACGGAAATTGCCATCATCTCGCTGAATGGTGTGGTGTATTCTGAATCGGTGCGGGTCGGGGGAGATCGTTTCGATGAGGCCATTACTACCCATGTACGCCGCAACTATGGCAGCCTGATCGGTGACGCCACAGCGGAGCGCATCAAGAAGGAAATCGGCTGTGCCTACGTGGGTTCATCCAGCGAGATCCGGGAGATCGACGTGCGTGGCCGCAACCTGGCAGAGGGTGTGCCCCGCAGCTTTACCCTGAGCGGTGACGAGATACTCGAATCTCTGCAGGAAACGCTTTCCGCTATAGTGCAGGCAGTCAAGAGTGCGCTGGAACAGTCACCACCGGAGCTTGCCTCCGATATCGCCGAGTCCGGGATGGTGCTGACAGGTGGTGGTGCCTTGCTCAAGGATATGGATAAACTGCTTTCCGAGGAGACTGGATTACCGGTAATCGTGGCTGATGACCCCTTGTCCTGCGTGGCCCGAGGCGGCGGTAAGGCAATGGAAATGATAGATACCCACGATATCGATCTCCTGACCCTGGAATAGGCCGGGAATCGATCGGAAGCGGCCCATTTACGCCGCTTGGAGCAGAAACACTAATTTCTGCTCTGCAAACCTGAGGCAGTCTAGCCATCGACAAGATTCTCTTCATAAAAGGCGTTGCGCTTGAATACCGGGCACTCGCCTTCCTCCTGTTATCAGTCTGTATCATGTTCGCTGATGGCCGTTTCGGCTATCTGGAAAAAGTGCGCTTCGGCCTGGGTTACGCGACGACCCCTGTCTATTGGATAGCCGATATTCCCACCCGCATGTCCTTTTGGATCGACGATGTGTTTGTCTCTCGCACGGATCTGCTGGAGGATAATGAGCAGCTGCGTGAGGAATTGCTGGTTGCCCAACAGGAACTACAGCTACTGGAAAGTATTGCCAGTGAAAACAATCGGCTGTTGGAGCTCAATGAAGCGTCTCAGGTGATCGAAGAAGATGTGATGCCGGCCGAGATCATCAATGTATCGCCAGATCCTTATTCCAAGCGGGTGCTGATTAATAAGGGTGCCAGCGACGCTGTGTTTCTTGGACAACCGCTGTTAGACGCGAATGGGCTCATGGGCCAGGTAGATGAAGTGCTGCCCTACACCAGTTGGGTGTTGTTGATCACCGATTCCCATCATGTCATTCCGGTTGAGGTTAATCGCAACGGGGAGCGGGCACTGGCCCGTGGCAGCCGCACGACTTCCACGGAATTGGAACTTCAATTTGTTACCCAGACCCAGGACATGATGGCGGGAGACCTGTTGGTGAGTTCCGGTATGGGTCAGGTCTATCCCAAGAATTACCCGGTGGCGGAGATCATCAGCGTTTTTTCTGATCCTGGTCAGGATTTTGCCACCGTCAAGGCACGGCCGAAGGCGCAGATGGCCAGTACCCGTCATGTCATGCTGGTCTTTGCCAGCGATGAACCGGAAGACGCTGCGCCCGACGCTTTGGCACAGCCGGTAGTCGAGGAGCAGCAGGAGTAGCCATGCAGCAAGAGTCGCACGCGACCTGGGTGATTTTTCTCAGCTTCTTTATTGCCTACCTGCTGGCGATAGTGCCATTTCCAGAATGGGCCATGAATTACCGCCCGGAATGGGTGCCCATGGTGCTCATTTACTGGGTGATGGCGCTGCCGTATCGCATCGGTATCGGGTCGGCCTGGTGTGCAGGACTGATGCTGGACATATTGGAAGGTTCGGTGCTGGGGCTGAATTCCATGGCGCTGGTCATCATCGCTTATGTGACTCTGAGTCTGCACTTGCGGCTGCGTATGTTCTCTTCACTACAACAGGCTGGCCTGGTGCTGGCCCTGGTGGGGCTTAGCCTGATGTTGAGCAATTGGTTACAGATCATGACCGGGCAGAGCGTTGCTTCCAATCTGATGTTTCTGATGGCGGCATTAACCAGCGCTGTCATCTGGCCATCCCTGTTTCAATTATTGAGACAAATACGCCGCAATTTCGATGTCCATTAGGCGCACCTAGTGCGGCGATCCATGTCGACGTCTCAACTTATCCTTGCTTCGGCATCAACCCGTCGGCAACAACTGCTCACCCAGCTAGGGGTTGGCTTCAACGTTGCTGCACAGCACATCGACGAGACAAAACACCCCGAGGAAACCCCTGTCGATTACGCCTGCCGCATGGCGGTTGAAAAAGCCCGGTCTGCATTGCACACACTTCTCGCAGAAGATGCATCGGTCGTGCTGGCTGCCGATACCATCGTGCTTTGTGAGGGAGAGGTACTTGGAAAACCGGCCAATAAGGCAGCGGCACTGAGTATGCTGTCGACGCTCTCGGCAAAGTCGCACTGGGTTCTGTCTGCTGTTGCGGTAGCTAATCACCAGCGTGAAAGCTTGCTCTACTCCGACACTCTGGTTGAGTTCCGCCGCATCGATACGACAGAGGCGGCGCGATACTGGGACACCGGTGAGCCCGCCGGAAAGGCAGGCAGTTACGCTATCCAGGGCTTCGGCGCGGCATTTGTGAAAAGTATTAGTGGCAGTTACAGTGGGGTGATGGGACTGCCGTTGTTTGAGACAGCACAATTACTGGCCGGGTTTGGCGTAGCAACCTGGCAGGCTGAGTTGGAGTGTGCTCTTGAGTGAAGAAATACTGATTAATATCACGCTCATGGAAACCCGCGTCGCCTTAATTGAAAATGGATTGCTGCAGGAAATCTTCATCGAACGTCATAACAAGCGTGGCTACGTTGGCGATATTTTTCAGGGCAAGGTAGTGCGCGTCATGCCGGGCATGGAAGCAGCGTTTGTCGATATCGGACTGGAGAAAGCCGCGTTTATCCATGTCTCGGACATGGCTCTACTCGGTGCGGATGGATTCGAGAACAGGAACACCGAACGCAAATCCGTCCAGGAATTACTGCGTGAAGGTCAATCCCTGGTGGTGCAGGTAGCCAAGGATGCCATCAGCACTAAGGGTGCTCGATTAACCACGCATCTTACTTTGCCATCTCGAAATCTGGTGTATTTGCCACGCAGCCATCACCTGGGCATTTCGCAGCGCCTGCAAGACGAAGCAGCGAGGGAACGCTTGTTAGGACAGTTGCGTGCCTGCCTGGAGCAGGAAGAACTGCAGAACCAGGGTGGTTTTATCATACGTACCGCGGCAGAAGGCGCGACGGTCGAGGAATTCCTGGAAGATGTCAGATTTCTGAAGCGTCTGTGGGATAAGGTCGACGAACGCATTGGGCGGGGAGATGGTATAAATCGAGTTTATCGAGAAGTGCCGCTATACATCAGGACAGTACGGGATCTGATCACCCCTGACGTGGAGAAGATCCGCATCGATAACAGGGAGTCTCTCCAGGAGATAAACCAGTTCCTGGAAGATTTTATACCGGAGCTGAAGGCGAGCGTCGAATACTATGAAGGCGATCGTCCGGTCTTCGATCTTTATGGCTTGGAAGATGAAATCAACAAGGTGCTGGCCAGGCAGGTGAAGCTTAAGTCCGGGGGTGATCTAATCATCGACCAGACCGAAGCCATGACCACGATCGATGTGAATACCGGTGGATTCCTTGGTAGCCGCAATCATGCTGAAACCGTATTGAAGACTAATCTTGAAGCGGCTACTGCAATAGCCCGCCAACTCCGCGTAAGAAACCTCGGCGGTATCATCATCGTCGATTTCATCGACATGCAGGATGTTGAACACCAACGTCAGGTAGAGCGCACTTTTCTTAAGGCGCTGGAAGGGGACCATGCTCGCAATACCCTAACCGGAATCTCACAACTGGGTCTCATCGAGATGACACGCAAGCGAACCCGGGAAAGCCTCGGCCAGATACTAAACAGCCACTGCCCGCTGTGTGAGGGCCGCGGAATGCTGAAATCCGCCGAAACGGTGTGTTACGAGATATTCCGGGAAATTTTGCGAACCGTGAGAGCTTATGAAAATGATGTGTTACTGGTGATGGCCTCGCAGGTGGTAGTGGATCGACTATTGGATGAGGAGTCTGACACCCTCGCCGAATTGGAAGATATAGTGGGCAAGACGGTCAAATTAGAAGTGGAACCTATGTATACTCAGGAGCAATTCGACGTAGTTCTTAACTAGCTTCGAGTCGCTTTCAGTTCCAGTTCAGGAAGCCTGCGCTATACCAATAATCCCGGTTTTAGGCCTTTTGCTCTTAGTGGTCTAGGGAATCAACCCCGAAGAGTGGGAGCGATACGTTACGATGTTTGCCAAGATATTCAAGCGCCTATACCAACAGTTGCTATTGTTGGTGGTGGTGTCGTTGATATTGATTGCCGCCTACGTCAGTGCTGGTCGCCAGTTCATGCCGGCCGTGTCCGGTTATACCGGATTCTTCGAAGAACAAATCTATGAATTGACTGGTGTTCCGGTCAGCATTCAATCGCTCACCGGCAGTTTTGAAGGATTCAATCCTTCGATTCGGATTAATGGCCTGCGCTTGCTGGTAGGGAATGAGGCCCAGCTCCTCTCCGCGGCCAGTGCATTGGAGTTCGAGAGCGCCTCTGTGAGCGTCGATATACCACGCAGCATCTGGCAGCGTCGCTGGGTGTTGGACGACTTCGTTATCGAGACCCTTGAGATTGATGTCGAGCAGACTGCAGAAGGAATCTGGCAACTCAGCGGCATGAGCCTTGGCGGGGCTGAGAATGCCAGTGTTGATAATTTGTTCCAGACTTTTCAGCGTATCGCCACTCTGAATCTTCGCAATGTAACAATCAACGTCCAGACCAACACGGGTAACAGCTTCACGCTGGGGAACGGTTCGGCAACTATTCAGAATCTCGGCCAGTCTCACTTTTTACACATCAATGCTAATCTTCAGCAGAGTAGTGAGCAGATCGCCTTCTCATTTGAAATCGAAGGTGATGAGCTGGCAGACATCGATGGTCAGATCCATATCGATATCCCGGAATCGGATTATTCGGCATTGTTAAGTGGTCAGCAGATTGCCGGATACAGCGTGGAGGAGCTGGTCGGCGGTGGTGGATTCTGGCTGACGCTGCGGGAGGGGCGGATCGCACGAGGGGTCACCGATGTAGAAATCGATAGCGTCACACTCCTCACCGAGCAGTTGCCTGCAATTACCTTGCAAAACATCAGCGGCATTGCCAGTGTTGATCGCGATCTCGAAGCTGATTCCTGGGAGCTCGCCATGTCAGATATGTCGATCACCTGGGAGGACCATTTCTGGCGACCCTTTAATCTCTATATCAAGCTGCAGCCCGATGTCAGCCTGACGGCGAGGGCGGACAATATAGACCTGGCACTGGTGTCTGAATTTGCTGCCAGCAGCGGCTATCTGGGCAGTGATGCCCAGCAGCAGATTCAACTGTATTCGCCGGACGGAGCACTGGAAAATTTCAGCCTCTATTACCCTTTCGCCGGAGCCGCAAACCAGCACCTGTTAGTAAAGAGCAACTTGGCCGGCGCTGAGGTGGGCTCGGTGCGTGGCTCGCCGAACATGTGGGGCATCAACGGCTACGTCGAGGTGGACTATGACAATGACAGCCGGCAGGCACTCGGGCTTGCAGAAATAGAATCCGATGAATTCAGCATCAACATTCCCAGTCTCTTTACCGACGTGTGGGATTACAGTTTTGTAAATGGCAGCCTGGGTTTTCGTGTCGATCTTAGCAACGGGCAGGAAGTTAAACTGGTCAGCAGTATCATCGTTGCTGAATCGGACGCTGTGGACGCTCGCACCCAATTTACATCGACTGTCCACAGTTATCCCGATGGTGAGCGTGACGCCCGCCTGGAGTTGCTGGTCGGAGCGCAGCGAGTCGATGCGGAACAGAAATCGCTGTACCTGCCTGACGGACCCAATATCGCAGATAGTCTGCGTGCCAGTATGGAATGGCTCGATGACGCAATCCAGGACGGCGACGTGTATGACAGCGGCGTGATTTTTCGCGGCTCTACGATTCGCGGATCAGACCCGGTAACCAAGACCTTCCAGAGTTTTTATCGGGTCGAGAATGGAGCGGTGAACTTCAGTGAGGAATGGCCACAACTGGAGGAGTTGTCTGCCTATGTCGTCACCGACGATAACAACATCGATATCGAGGCTTTCGGTGGTAGCAGCCTTGGTCTCGAAATAGAGTCGGTAAGCGGTGAGATCCGTCGTGACGAGTCGGATGCGAACTGGCTGACATTGAGCGGAAACGTTGCCGGACTCACTTCCCAAGCTCTGGACTACTTGCAACAGGCACCCCTGGGGCAGGGGCTGAAGGACACTTTCGCCAGTTGGCAGGCGGAGGGGGAGTTCGTTGCAGATATCGAAGTTGCAGTGCCGCTCAATCGGCCGGAGAACGATACAGCAGTCAGGCTCGACATCGCCGTTACTGACAACAAGATCTCGATCCCTGATTATGCACTGGAGGTGGCTCAGCTTTCCGGCCCGATAATCTTCGATACCAAATTGGGGTTGGAAGAGAGCAATCTCAGTGGTCAGTTATTCGATGGACCGGTTGAACTTACTATCTCATCACAGTTGATAGATGGTGGAAGGGGTGAGATAGCGACCATCCTGGTAGATGCTGACGGCATTTCCAGTCCAGAGGAGTTAGCCGAGTGGCCGTTACAGAGCGGTTTCGTGCGGGATTTGCTTGCCCGGGCAGCCGGTGAAATTGATTTTCATGCCAGTTTAAGCATCGACCAACGCGACACTGCTGAGGTGCGCAACAAGCTGGTGATCGAAAGCGATCTCATGGGTGCGAGCCTGGTTCTGCCGACACCGTTTAACAAATCGACCTCTTCCAGCTTACCGTTACATGTAGAACTGGAATTTGGCGAGCAACAGGGTGTCTCTGGAAACCTGGGTTCGGTGCTGGCATTCGATCTGGCGCTGCTGGGCGGCGTGGTAGTGGATGGTGTGGTGTATGTGGGTGAGGGCGCCCCAGATCCTGCCACGCTGGGCGATTCTGAAACCGAGGGACTGGTAATTGTCGGTGAGCTGAATCACTTCGAACTGGAACAATGGACCGATTTCTTCAGCGGGATAACTTCCGTGGAAAACCCAGCGCAGGGTTTCGCCAACAATGTGGCATTCGTCGATGTCATGATCGACAATTTTGTCTTCTACGACCAGCAGCTGGCAGATGTTGCCATGCGAATAGAACCAGACGAGATCGACCAGGGGTGGCTGACCAAGTTAAACAGTGACTCGCTTGCCGGGTGGGTAACGATTCCCTACGACAGTACAGATTATTTGGACCTCGACTTCGAGTACCTGCGGTTGCCCGGCGATGATGAGGAAACTCTTAACGATACTGCTGACTCCCTTGCTACACCGGGTGCACTAGAGGAACAAGAACGCATCGATGTGCTGGCTAATATAGATCCCAGCGAACTGCCACGCATGCACTTTGCCACCGGTGAGCTCTCTATCGGCTCCCTATACTATGGTAGTTGGCAGTTTACACTCGATCCCACAGCTGGTGGTGCGGAAGTCAACGATCTGGTGTTCGATTTCAGGGGATTGCGAGTCGGCATGGAAGGACCTTTCGTCGACGGAGGAGAGATCGATGAATATGCTGCTGGTTTCGCGCCGCGCTTTAATTGGAGCTTCGATGGTGAGCAGCATCGCAGCGAGCTGAGAGGCATTCTGTATGCCGATGACATGGCCGATTTCTTAACTGCCAATGGCTTTGCTGCCAGCCTGGAGAGTAATAACGCGATATTTTTTACCGACATCAACTGGCCCGGAACGCCGGCATTCTTTGCTGCCTCGAATCTAAGCGGCGAAATCGACCTGGAGATCGAAGATGGCCGATTTCTACAGGGTTCGGACAGTAGCGGCGCGCTGAAGCTGATCAGCATTATTAATTTCGACGCGCTGATGCGCCGGTTGCGATTCAGTGATGACCTGCTGCGCAGTGGGCTTGCCTACGACGAAATATCCGCGCAAGTAAATCTGCAGGACGGCCTGGTGAATATCGAGGACCAGCTGGTCATTTCCGGTCCTTCCAGTCTGTATCAGATAACCGGGGAGATCGACCTGGCAGAAGAGACCATTCTTGGCGAGATGTTCGTGACGCTTCCGATCAGCGACAATATTCCATGGCTGGGACTGCTTACTGCCAATATCCCGCTGGCTGTCGGGGCCTACCTGTTCGATCGTGTCTTCGGCGACCAGGTGGATAGTCTCACCAGCGCCGTGTATACACTGGAGGGACCCTGGGAAGGATTACAGCCGGAGTTCAAGCAGGCATTCGGCTCTCCGGAGTCGGAACTGGATAGCAACACCCCCCAGTAAGCCATGCTAAGCGCGACCCCAGCGACAAACGCTTGATTAGCGGATATCCTCGATGCGCGAATAAGGTAGGTACCACAAGTCCTTATTGCCAAAGCCTCCAGCACGCTCCGAATCGAAGAAGAAATATTCGAAATCCGCCGAGAAAGCCGGACAGCGATCATGCTGGTCGGAGTTAATTTCCGGGCCCAGATTAAGCAGCTCACTCCAACTGCCATCATCGCCCCTGGTAGTGACATAGATATCCTCCATGCCAAAGCCTTCTTCCCGGGTGGTGGTGATATAGAGTGACTTGCCATCTTCCGAAGGCAGCGAATGGTGTTCGCCGGCTGCTGAATTTACGCTGGCACCCAGATTCTCCGCATCCTGCCAGACGCCGTCTACCCGTTCCGCCATCCAGATGTCGTTGCCGCCGAATCCTCCCGGTCGAGTCGAGGTCCAATAGGCAAGGTCCCAGTTCTCGCCGCTGAAATACAGGCAGTGGTCTGAGTCGGTTGAATTAAACGGGGCCCCCAGATTGCGCGGCTCGGTCCATTCTCCATCTACCAGGTCACTCACCCAGATATCGGTGGAACCGACGCCGCCCGGCCGATTGCTCATTATGTACAGCTCCTGTCCATCGGGGGAGAGCAGCGGTTCGACCTCCAGGTACTGTGAGGTGCTCACCGCATGGACGATCTCGGGTTCGGTCCAGGTGGTGCCTTGCCGATGGGTGACGCAAATATCGGAACCCACTGTTCCCTGCCGGTCGAAACAATTGAAGTACATGGTTTGACCATCAGGGGTAAAGGTGGGTTCGGCATCCCGCGCAGCGGTATTGATGACAGGGCCCATATTGATGGGTCCAGTAGCATTCTGGGCGTAGCCTGGTGGCGTCATGAAAACGCTGGCAATGAGCGGTGCAATGGAAAGAAGTGTCTTGATTTTCATAGTTGGCTCCCAGATGAGCCTGGCTTTCTGGTTCACTCCTACAATTCCTCGGTTACCACCGGTAGAATAATTGCCGAGGGATGCTGAGCATCGAAATAGATCGTATTGTTGGCAACTCTTGCCGGGGTGTTGGAATCATCTAATTCTGCGCCGTTGTTTGGATTCACTGCGAAGCGTGGGTAGTTGCTGGAGCTGATATGCACGCCAATACGGTGGCCTTTTTCAAAAGTCTGGGCTGTGCTCCACATATTGATATTCAGCTTCTCAATCTCTCCGGGATTGGCGAGGCTTACGTCAGCCGCATTTTGTCCGTCGCGGAAACGCATGCGAATCGGATAGTCCAGAATCAATGCCTGGTAACCGTCGGGATAGATATCAACCAGTTTTACAACGAAATCGGTATCCAATGCATCGGTGGATGCGAATAGTTCCATATCGATGTGGCCGGCGACAATGATGTCTTCTTCCAACACCGGTGTCTGGAAACGAAGATAGTCCTGTCGCTGGCCTATCTCACGCTGGTCTCTGGGACCGACATCTCTCCCTAGATTCTGTCCACCTACTGTGGGCACCGGGTTGGCAGGATCGAAACTATAGCTCAGAGAAGCTGCGTCGGCCGTAGGCGCACTGTTGGTTACCAAGCCGCCCGGTTGCAGATAGAAGCGGGTCTTGTCATGTGCCGGTGGCCAGTGATCGGCATGGATTACTCGATTTAACGGTGACGGCTTGTCTTTGCGTGCCGCAGCCATCATGTAGTAGCTGATGGGTGGTTCGTCCATGATGCCGTTGTCCTGGCCCTTCAGCCAGTAATCCCACCAGCGCAATTGCTGCTCAATATCGCCAGCGATCATGCCGCTGTTGGGATAGGCTAGGTCGCCTTGCAGGGCTCCGTGCCCGAATGCACCCATGAATAATTTCTGTTTCCCCCGGGCGGCCGTATTACCATCGTTCTGCAAATACAGAAAGTTGTAGAGTGATCCCTCTGCGTAGATGTCATGCCAGCCACCCACGTTGTAGATAGGAATCTCTACGTTCTGGCGGTGAAACAGAAAGTCGGTATCAATCCACCCCTGGTCGAGAACCGCGCGCGCCTTGTAGGCTGCGATACGCTTTTCGTTGATACCCTGTCCCCTGAGCCAACCGCCGGAATGGCTTTCCTTAAACACGCCACCAACAAAACGGGAGCGATAAAACAGGCTGTCCGGTGCCACTGTCACATAGGCGGCAGTTAAATGGGGTGGTGCCGACGCGGCTGCCAGGTTTGAGGTAATGCCTGGTGCCGAAGTACCAAATATGCCGATTTTTCCATTGCTCCATGACTGATCTGCAATCCACTCAACCGCGTCATAGCCATCGGGTATATCGACTTCGAAGGGCTGGTCCATGCCTTCCGATTCGTATCGACCGCGCACGTCCTGGGAAACCAGTGCGTAGCCATTATCGTTATAGACTGCGGCACTTCGATCGGCACCGTTTTTGTTGTAGGGTGTGCGCGTTAGAACCACGGGCCACGGACCCTCGCCTTCGGGCAGATAGAGATTGGTTGCCAGTTTGACACCATCTCGCATCGGGACCATGACTTCCTGTTTATTCGCTTCCTGGGCGATTGACACAGGAAAAATGATGGCAAAAGCCAACAATGCAATGTAATTGACAATCTGATTTTTCTGTTTCATGACTGCTCCTGATGCAAGTCAGAGTAGCTTGCTACTCGAATCCGGTTCCAAATTATTAGTGGACTACAGGTACCTTAATGCAATGTGAGCAAGAGTTGAAGCTGTCTTCAGGTTTGCAGCACAAAGATGTACCACGAATCGCCGATAGTAATTAAACTAAGCCACAAATCAGCGGTCACCTAAACAAACGGGAGGATGGGAAGATGCAAAATCGATACTCAATTAGGCGCTTACTTGAAATTTTGCTGGTCTCATTTTTACTAGCATTCCCGGGAGGCACTCCATTAGCCCAAACCTCGCACGATGTCACTGCCACAATGATTGATAACTGGATGAGCGAGCTGTCCAATTGGGGCCGTTGGGGAGATGACGATCAACTGGGTGCGCTGAACCTGATTACTCCTGAGAAACGCATTGCAGCGGCACGGCTGGTACGAACCGGAGTCTCGGTTTCACTCGCACATAATTACTCAGTAGATTCGAGTCTCGGTTCGCCACGTCCATTCGATCAGGAAATTTCCACGCTCGATACGCCGGGGGAATATGTTATGGAACGAGTTTCCTTTTCGTATCATGGTAATATTCTCAGTCACCTCGACTCCCTCTGTCATGTGTTATACGAGGGCAAGATGTATAACGGCTATAGCAAAGATGAAATCGATGCCGAGGGTTGCCACCAACTAGCTATAACCGATGTGAAACAGGGCATCCTCACGCGAGGGATTCTTATGGATATTCCCCGCCTGAAGGGTGTGGACTACCTACCTCCTGGAACCCCTGTCTATGTTGAAGATCTGGAGGCCTGGGAACAACAGGCGGGTATACGAGTGGGTTCGGGTGACGTGATTTTTGTCCGCACCGGGCGCTGGTCTACCCCTGAGGGTGCCGGGCAGGGATCAGCCGGCCTACATGCTTCCGTAGCACCCTGGTTAAAAGAACGTGATGTTGCAATGGTGGGTGGAGACTATGCCAACGATGCAATGCCTTCCGGTGTTGAGGGGAATTTTCTACCCATACACCAACTGACCATCGTCGCCCTGGGGGTAAGGCTGTTCGATAACCTGGATCTTGAGGCATTAGCGGAAGAGGCGGCCAGGCAGAACCGTTGGGAATTTATGCTGACGGCAGCGCCGATTCCTGTAGAAGGCGGGGCGGGATCTCCGCTGAACCCTATTGCAACTTTTTAGTAAAAGGAGCGGGCAGTGAGCTGTTTTTATCGAATTGTATTTGCGGTATTCACAATGTTCAGTTCCGTGGTCTTCGCGGCAGAACAAAATCAGCAAACCTTGCTGATCCACGCTGGAAATCTTCTAGCCGTTCCCGGCGAGGCACCTGTACAGCGGCAATCCATTATCGTGCGTGGCAATCTTATCGATTCAGTAGTGGACGGGTATGTCGATCCGGCATCCCTGGGTGGAGAGGTTCAGCTCGTCGATTTATCTGACAAGTTTGTGCTGCCAGGCCTTATCGATGCGCATGTACACCTGCTGAGTGAGATCACGCCGGAAGGGCGCAACGATGCCCTGTACATTACTACTTCGATGGAAGCCATGCGTGGCGTTTACTATGCCGGGATAACACTCGATGCCGGATTCACCACGGTGCGGGATCTCGGCGGAGACCCGGAAGCTATCTATGCGCTGCGCGATGCGATTAACCAGGGCTTGATTGACGGTCCGACGATTTTGGCGGCGGGCAGTGCGCTGGCCGCGACCGGAGGTCATGGAGATGTCGATGGCTATAAACCTGAACTACTCGAGCTTTGGACACCAGAGACCATCTGTGATGGAGCTGTCGAATGTCGGGCTGTCACCCGGCAGACAATTAAGTTTGGTGCCGACTGGATCAAAATTACTGCCACCGGTGGAGTACTGTCGGATACTTCAACCGGTTTAGGTCAGCAGATGACCGATGACGAACTGCAGGAGATCGTCGCGACAGCTCACAACCTGGGAATAAAGGTTGCGGCTCACGCGCACGGTGCGGATGGAATCAATGCTGCCCTGCGGGCAGGCGTGGATAGTATCGATCATGGGACTTATCTCGACGATGAATCGATCGAGTTATTCAAGCGAACCGGTGCCTATCTGGTGCCTACCCTGATGCCAGGTGTCAAGTTACCAGAATCCATGGAAGGTAATCCGTTTTTTACCGACGACATAAAAGAGAAGGCCTATGCCGCCGGTGCTGCCGCGGCAGGAAATATTGGCCGCGCCTACCAGGCGGGGGTCAACATAGCCTTCGGAACTGATTCGGCTGTGACACCACATGGCCTGAATGGCGAGGAATTCGCACTTATGGTGCAAGTGGGATTCTCAGAGATGGACGCCATCTATGCAGCTACCATTGGTGCCTCAACGCTGCTCTCTAAATACGAACAAATTGGCAGTATCGAAGGGGGTAAACTGGCGGACATCATAGCTACCGACAACAGTCCTCTAAGCGACATAACTGAATTGGAAAATGTCACTACGGTGATCAAGGGCGGCAAACTGATCAAGTCCTTATAATCACCGCCAACAATAGACAACGAGAGAAGCAGAGATGACCAGCAGGGTAGCCGCGATTCAGATGGTCAGTAGTGCGGATGTCGATGAGAATCTGACCGTAGCCGGCCGGCTCATCACCGCAGCAGCCGGACAGGGAGCTGAACTGGTTTTACTGCCCGAGGTTTTCGCAGTCCTCGAAGGCGGCCCCATGCGCCAGTACGGAGAAGTCGAGGGTTCGGGAAAGATACAGGATTTCTTGTCAGAACAAGCCCTCTGTAACAAGCTCATGGTTGTCGGGGGCACCATACCACTGATTTCCCGCCCGGCAGGAACTACCACGGACAATCCGGACATAATCGAAGACGAGCGGGTTCGGCCTGCCTGCCTGGTATTCGACGCCGCAGGGAAACAGATTGCCCGCTATGACAAGATGCATCTGTTTGATGTGACGGTAGATGACAGGCAGGCGAAGTACTCAGAATCCCGCAGCTTTGAAGCCGGAACCGAAGTCGTCTGCCTGGATACGACCCTGGGTGTTCTCGGGCTGACCGTCTGCTATGACCTGCGTTTTCCTGAGCTGTATCGGGAACTCTTCCGGCGCGGAGCTGAGATTGTGACGGTACCGGCAGCCTTCACAGTGGTAACGGGAGCTGCCCACTGGGAGAGCCTGCTGCGGGCACGGGCTATCGAGAACCAGTGCTACCTCATCGCCGCCGGACAGGGCGGCAGGCACAACGAAAAACGGCAGACCTGGGGTCATTCTATGATCATAAGCCCGTGGGGATCGATATTGTCTCAAGTCGATGAAGGTGAGGGAATTGCTCTTGCCGAGATAGATATGGATTACCTGAAGGAAATCAGAATCCGTATGCCCATACGCGAACAGCAAAAGCTGTAGATGGCCCATCTGCTTGCTCGATTTGAGCCATATCATTTATGATGCCTCGTCCTCTAACCAGTAGTCGGTATCTCACCATTAATAAGAGTCTCCTGAGTAATCTCATCGCCGCAGGCCTGCTGGTGCTAGGCGTATTCATAGACAGTCCATATCAGGATTATGTGCTGAATACCGGCCTGTTTGCGCTCTCCGGGGGCATCACCAACTGGTTAGCAGTACACATGCTGTTCGAACCGGTGCCGTTTCTCTACGGTTCCGGGGTAATTCCTTTGCGCTTTGAGGAATTCAAGCTTGGTATCAGGAAACTGATAATGGATCAATTCTTTAATCATGCTGACCTGGACGTGTTTTTTCACAGCACCTCAGAGACTTCTGATAAGCTGAGTGCTTCCCTAAAACAGGCCATCGATGGCCTGGACCTGGATGAAGCTTTTGAATCCTTGCTGGATATCATCATGGCATCTTCCTTCAGCAGCATGCTGGGTATGCTCGGAGGGCGGGATGCTCTCAATCCCCTAAAGTCGCCCTTCGTGGAGAAGATGCGCGAGTTTATTAAGGACCAGTTTGCCGACTCTGGATTCCAGGAGCAGATTCAGGCCGCACTAAAGACGGCACTGGATGACGAGGCGATCCACGCCAGACTGGAAAGCCTGATCGACGAGCGCCTTAAGCAGATGACTCCCCAGATGGTGAAGGAGATAATCCAGGAAATGATCCGCAAGCACCTCGGCTGGTTGGTGGTATGGGGCTGTGCATTCGGGGGCCTGATTGGCCTGATCGTCGCTGTAGTGAGCGATTTACAGAGCTGATATTGCCATATATTGGTCATTTTTTAATCAAATACACCCAGGAACCCACCTTATTAATGGAATTTCCATTCAATTAACAAAAATATTCGGTTCAGTGGATGTAAATCCCAAATGACTGTAATACAATAGCGCGCGTTCAAAAATGGGGGTCAAAAATCCACTGCCTGGCAGTGTTTTTTTTGGATTTTCTGAATTTATAATCTTTAACAGAATTGAGTAAGTAAATATGGCACGACCAGTCGAATTCGATGAGAACAAAGTTTTAACCAGCGCAATGGAGCAGTTCTGGCGGGAAGGATACGAAGCAAGTTCGGTCCAGAAGCTTTTAGATTGCACTGGAATCAATAGAGGCACTCTCTATAACTCGTTTGGTGATAAGAACACATTTTTCAAATCGTGTGTAGATCAATACAACAGGCTTGTAGGGAAACAAATCGCCAATTCTTTAAAAAATGAGAAATTGCATGCATGGGATGCAATTACAGCCTACTTCGATGAGGCAGTAATCAATGTTTCCAACAAACACCGTAGTATGGGTTGCCTGTTGGTAAATTCATTGTGCGAAAGCATAAACTACGACAGAGACATGAAGAAAGTGGTAAGAGCTTCGCTGGCAAGCATTCGCAAAGCGCTGGTTTTACGACTGAAGGAAGCTCAGAAGAAAGGCAAACTGAAGAAAGGCATAAGTGTCGAGTTTGCTGCCGACGTGCTGATGAACTGCTTGCACGGTGTGCGGGTAAATTCTCGCGACGGCAAGAATAGCAAACAGCTGAGTGAATTGATCAGACACACAGTCGCATCACTGAAAAAGTAGTCAAATTCCACAGTTATAGTGGGAGTTGAATGATAAAACTCCACCCGGCAAAGACAGGGGAGGTTTCGGCCTCCCTTGTTATTTGTTTGTCGGAACAAGGTGTTAGCCCAGCTGGTTGCTTCTGACGCAATCGCTGATATACTCTGGCTTCGATTCAGTTTTTACGCGCTTTAGAGTGTTACTTTTTGCGCATTTGCAAGTGCAAAAAAAGCAACGATAGAAGGTACGACGATGAAAAAGATTGCAGGTCGAAGATCAGCAGATGACGCCAAGATCGATTTAACACCGATGCTTGATGTGGTGTTTATCTTGTTAATTTTCTTCGTTGTTACTGCTACGTTTCTTTCAGAAACTGCCATTAGTGCAGCCAGTAGCGATAACAATGAAAACGAGCAGCCGCCTGAAGATGACGATAAGAAGAATATTCTTTTCGAGATTGGACCGAACAACGAAGTTATTTTGAATGGCAACCCCCGTCCCGTAATTGCCACTCAGATTCGAGCCAATATCGACCAGCTTAAGGCAGAAAACCCGGCTGCTTCGGTCATTATCCAACCGAACCCTGAATCTGATGTTTCGACCCTGGTTATGATCATGGATGCCGCCCGCCAGGCTGGCATGGCGAGTATCTCGATAGTCGAACCAAACTAGCCGTACAAACTGACGCAGTAGTAGAAACGCATCATCGAAAGATGGTGCGTTTTTCATTTCAGGTCAAGAAAGAACTACGACAATGCAAAACAGATGGGATCAGGCCACAGCGGAACTCTTTGCAGCCGGCACTGAATTGGGCCTGCGGGTCTATACGTCTAATCTTCTGGGGCAGGACCCGGACCTGGTGCTGCACGGGGGTGGTAACACGTCGGTAAAGACGACCCGGCAGTCCGTGTTTGGTGAGCCGAAGCCCGTGCTGTTTGTGAAAGGGTCCGGTTGGGACCTGCGCACCATAGAGGCAGCCGGATTTCCAGGTGTGCGAATGGATTACCTGCTAAAGCTCGGGCAGTTGCAAAGTCTGAGTGACAGCGAAATGATGCGGCAGTTGAGACTGGCATTGCTCGATCCCAGTGCCCCGACACCCTCCGTGGAAGCCATACTGCATGCGCTTATTCCTCATAAATACGTAGACCACAGTCACGCCGATGCAGTCGTGACTATCAGCAATTCTCCAGACGGAGAGGTTCTATTAAACGAAATCTACGGCGACGACGTGTTGATCCTGCCCTACGTCATGCCTGGTTTTGTCCTGGCCAGGCAGGTCGCCGAAGCAACTCAATCTCTGGACTGGTCGACAATCAAAGGTATAGTACTGCTGCACCACGGACTATTCACCTTCGATGATGATGCCAAAGTTAGTTATGACAATATGATTGACCTGGTAACCCGGGCCGAAGACTTCCTGTCCAGGTCAGCCAATGCTGCGCCACCCGCCGGCGCCAACAATCGGCTCGTTCGAGTGGATGCTTTGCAACTCAGCTCCCTGCGACAGGCGGCCGGCAAGCTGTTTGAGGGGCCGGTTCTGCTGCAGCTCGATACCTCCGAAGCGGCGGCAGGCTTTGCCAGCTTGCCAAATTGCGGAGATCTGGCGACGCGGGGGCCACTCACCCCCGACCATACCATTCATGCCAAGGCTTTCGCCGCGGTGCTCGGTGAATATCCGCTGGCAGGGCTGCGGGAATTCAAACAGAGTTACCAGGACTACTTTGCTACACACGCGCTGCCGCAACACAGCTGCCTGGATCACATGCCGCGCTATGCTGTCTGGGAGAACCGGGGTGTGTTGTACCTGGCGGCCAACCGCAAACGCCTGGATATCGTGCGGGACATCACCCGTCACACCCTGGCAGCGATTCAAAACGGTGAGGCACTGGGCGGATGGACAGCCCTGCCGCGCCAGGACCTGTTTGCTGTGGAGTACTGGGAACTGGAACAGGCCAAACTTAAATCCGCCGCTGTCAGAGTAGAATTTGAAGGCAAAGTGGCACTGGTTACAGGCGCTGCGTCGGGAATCGGCAGGGCTTGCGTGGAAGAATTCATGGCACGGGGTGCCGTAGTGATCGCCTTGGATATCGCGCCGGCTTTCGAGACATCGTTCAGCAACTCATCTGTCCTGGCGCTGCACTGTGATGTGACCGATAGTGAGGCTATCGCGGCAGCGGTGTTGCAGGGAGTAAGCAGCTTTGGTGGCATCGATATGCTGGTGAGCAATGCGGGAGTCTTTACCGAGAGCCAGACTATCGAATCCATGTCAGACGACAATTGGGATCGGTCCATGGCACTCAATCTGAGTTCTCACATGAAAGTCATGCGTGCTTGCCTGCCCATTCAGAAAAATGGTTTCGATCCATCTGTGGTGATTGTCGCCTCCAAGAATGTGCCCGCACCGGGCCCTGGAGCCGCCGCGTATTCCGCCGCCAAGGCAGGGCTGACTCAGATGGCGAGAGTCGCCGCACTGGAGCTCGGAGAGAGTGGTATTAGGGTAAATACAGTGCATCCGAATGCGGTGTATGACACGGCACTATGGACCGATGAAGTACTTGCCCGGCGTGCTGCGCACTACGGGTTGAGTGTTGATGAATACAAAACGGCCAACGTGCTGCAGCAGGAAGTTTCTTCTGCCGATGTCGCGACAGCCATTGCGTTGCTGGCTGGAACTTCATTCTCCAAGACCACCGGAGCACAGCTTCCCGTAGATTCTGGTAATGAGCGAGTCATTTAGTTGATTATTGACGGCAAACATTTACAGAGTATCTGGTATGAACGGTCAATCGATACGGTCTGCATCATCGATCAAACCCGGCTTCCTCACGAATTCGAAATCATCAGCCTGGACAGTCTTGAGGATGCCTGTGATGCGATTACCACTATGCAGGTACGCGGTGCTCCACTAATCGGAGTAACGGCTGCTTACGGTGTCTATCTCGCGCTGCGGGAAGATCCTCAGCTAATCGACAGTGCCATAAGAAGCTTGTTGGCGACACGCCCGACCGCGGTCAACCTGCAATGGGCACTACAACGGGCGGAAAAAGCGGTGCTTGGCTTACCGGCTGAGCAGCGCGCGGCGATGGCACTGCAAATGGCTCAGCTCATCGAGAAAGAAGACATCGCGGTCTGTGAAGCCATCGGTGAGCACGGTGTCGGGATATTGCAGGAGATATGGGAAGACAAGCGAGGGTGTCAAGACAGCTTGAATGTACTTACCCATTGCAATGCCGGGGCGCTGGCCACAGTCGATTGGGGCACGGCGCTGTCGGTGGTATACAAAAGCGTTGCCGCAGGAGTGCCAGTACATGTCTGGGTAGATGAGACCAGGCCGCGTAACCAGGGTGCTGCCCTAACTTGTTGGGAGCTGGGCCAGCAGGGAATTCCCCATACTCTGGTAGTCGACAATGCCGGAGGGCACTTGATGCAGCAGGGTGATGTGGACCTGTGTCTGGTGGGGAGTGACCGTACCACCCTGGATGGCGATGTCTGTAACAAGGTCGGCACCTATCTCAAGGCGCTGGCTGCCAGCGATAACGGAGTCCCTTTCTATGTCGCAGTTCCCGTCTCCAGCATCGATTTTTCTGCAAGCCAAGAGGCTATTCCAATCGAAGAACGCAGCGCTTCTGAGGTTAGTCATGTCAGTGGACTGGACGAGAACAGGCAGCTAAAGCAGGTGAGGGTGGCTCCAGAGAACGTGGCAGTCAGCAATTTCGGATTCGATATAACGCCGGCACGCTTAGTAACCGGGATAATCACCGAGCTGGGCGTGTTCGATGCGAACCGGGAATCGCTTGGTAGTATGACTGCCCAATAAGCGTATTCCCCCTACCCCATAGTCAGTTCCATCTGCCTGCCACCAAGAATATGCAGGTGGATGTGAAAAATAGTGCGGCGACTGTCCGGGCCGGTATTGATCACATAGCGAAATCCGCTTTCCGCCAGGCCCAGCTGTGCGGCTATTTCATTTGCTTTTAGCAGTAAATTACCCAGCAATACCGCGTCTTCTTCCGTGGCGGCCAGCATGTCGACAACATGTTTCTTGGGAACTACCAGGACATGAACGGGGGCAAGCGGGTTTATATCATGAAAAGCGCAGACCTCATCGTCTTCATAGACCTTGTTAGAAGGGAGTTCCCCTGCGATAATTTTGCAGAACAGGCAATCGTCAGCCATAGGTCACTCCACTATTGTGCTAAAGGCAATCATTCTATAACAGCTATGAAAAGATTGGATATGAATCAGCGAGGCTCATGCCTGCTTGTGTGTCTGTCGCTCGCAGCGGCCCCTGTGTTCGCCCAGGAGGCGGTGCAGGAATACTCCTATACGGTTCTGAATACTTACCCACACAACATCGAATCCTTTACCCAGGGATTAGTCTATCAAGGGGGTTATCTGTGGGAGGGGACCGGCAAGAACGGCCTCTCTACGCTGAGCAAGATAAACCTTGAGGATGGTCAGGTGCTAATGGAAAAGCGCCTGAATCGGCGCTATTTTGGTGAAGGCATCGAGATCGTGGGTGACAAGATTTACCAGCTGACCTGGCAATCCAATATGGTGTTTGTGTATGAAAAGGAAAGTTTCGACACGGCGGGGTCACACTACAATCCTACCGAAGGTTGGGGACTGGCCTACGATGGGTCAGAACTCATCCTGAGTAATGGCACTTCGGTTTTACAGTTTCTCGAACCCGAGACTTTTACACCCACGCGAAAAATCAACGTAAGCTACAACGGCAATCCATTGCCCAATTTGAATGAGCTCGAGTTTATCGAGGGGGAAATCTGGGCCAATGTCTGGCAAACCAACTTCATTGTGCGAATTGATCCGAAAAGTGGCGAAGTGACATCAGTCATCGATTTCACCGGGCTTTCCGACCTGACCGAATTGGGCAGCAATGAAGCAGTGCTGAATGGGGTTGCCTGGGATGCGGAACAGCAGCGGCTGTTTGTCACTGGTAAACACTGGGCCAATCTGTTTGAAGTCGAGTTGGTAGCGCGCTAGGCGCCAATCTCTCCATGTGGCTGCAGAAGCAGATTCAACTCACCCCACGCCAGCGTGGCTTTCATCTGATTACCGATGAGGTGCTGCAGCAACTCCCGGAAATAGCCTCTATCAAAGTCGGTCTGGTGCACCTGATGCTGCAACACACGTCGGCTTCCCTGAGTATTAATGAGAATGCTGACAGCTCGGTACTTCGCGACATGGAATCCCATTTCGATCAACTGGCTCCTGAAAATGCTGCTTACTATGAACATACCTACGAAGGCGCTGACGATATGCCTGCTCACCTGAAGTCAGCCCTGCTGGGCTGTCAGCTCAGCGTTCCGATCAGGGATGGTCGGCTGCTACTCGGCACCTGGCAAGGTCTGTACCTGGGTGAGCACCGCGACAGCGGAGGTGGGCGCAATCTGCTTGTCACTGTTCAGGGGGCTGGTGAAGATGATTTGGGGTAATCTGACTCAACGGGCAAATCTCATCAAGCTGGGGGTGCTGGTATTGTTCTCTGCGTTGCTGCTTTCCTGTGAGACTGTCGGTTACTACACCCAGGCTGCACGTGGGCAACTCGCTATCGTCTTTGGCAGGGAAGACATCCAGCGGCTTTTATCGGAACAAACACTACCAACCGATCTTAAAGACAAATTCAATGAGGTGTTGCTGATTCGTGAATACGCTGTATCGGAACTCAAGCTGCCGGAGGGCGAAAACTACGCAAGCTATGTCGATGTCGATCGGGAACACGTGGTATGGAATGTATTCGCCGCACCGGAGTTTTCAACCGATCCTGTAAATTGGTGTTATCCGATTGCCGGCTGCGTTTCCTATCGTGGTTACTTTAGCGAATCCGGAGCAGAACGGTATGCGGCGGAATTGGCGGCCGATGGATTCGATGTGTACACCGGTGGCATAGATGCCTACTCTACTCTTGGGTGGTTCGATGATTCGCTGTTAAGCACTGTCTTGACCCGGGCAAATTATCAGCTGGCAGGATTGATCTTTCATGAATTGGCTCATCAAGTAGTCTACGTGCCAGGTGACACTACTTTTAACGAAAGCTTCGCCACCGCCATCGAAAGAGAAGGCTTGAAACGGTGGTTGCTGCACAGAAACCAGGCGGAAACCATTGCCCTGGCACAAACAGACGTCGATCGGCAGCGCCAGTTTGTCGATCTGGTGGCCAGACACCGTAAGCAGCTCGATACGCTCTATGAGTCTGACTCCGATGCAAGGGACATGCGCGTAGCAAAAGCTCGCATGCAACAACAACTACGGGATGACTATGAACAGCTCAAGCTGAGCTGGGATGGATATGCTGGTTATGACAGCTGGTTCTCTAGCTCGCTGAACAATGCGCAGCTGTCAACGGTAAGTTCCTACAATGACCTGGTGCCGTTTTTTGATGACTTGTTGAGACAGTCAGGCGGCGACTTGGAGCAGTTTTTTGATGAGGTCGACAAGCTGGCCCGGCTTAGTGAGGAGGAACGGGAGACGCGTCTGCAGGATTGGCTCTAGCGCTGCAGGCGACGGCGTGTACTGTCCACCAACTTGGCATAGAATTCAGATTCGGGATCCTTTGCGACGGCAGATTCATAGGCCAGCAGCGCCTCATCCAGCCGACCCTCCTGCTCGAGAATTCTACCCAGGTTCCGATCGAAGAAGGCATTGCCTGGCATCACGTCAATTCCCGCACTGTATATCTGCAATGCCTTGTCTGCTTCGCCGGCGTTGTTATAGGTGTTCGCCATGATGTGAACCTGGGAATCATTCAGCGGATCCAGTTCGATAGCGCGTAGATCGTAATCGATGGAAACAGCAAAGTTGCCTGATTGTCTTTCCAGTGACCCTAGCGTGGACACGGCGGCGATCAAACTCGCCGTGACATCAGTGTGTAATGCGATGAAGCGAGCCAATAAGGGTTTCGCATCGTCGTTGCGCTCGAGGAAATAATAGGTGTTGGCCAGGTTACGAATAGCCTCGACATAGTTGGGATCGGCGCTAATCGCCTTACGGTACTCATCGATAGCCTCTTCATAGCGTTGCAAATTGCTATAGGTATTGCCACGACGAAACATCTTCTGCGCCAGGTCTCTGTCGATAGTCGGGCCAACCCGTTCGATGTCCAGCCCGCCATAGCGATCCAGCACATTGCCGGCGGCGCTATTATCCTGGGTGTAGGCATTGACGCTCAGTGCAAACACGGCTGCGACACTCACGTAGGACAGCTTCATGGGGACTCCTGGAACATGGCTGCGAACTATACCTTAGCGGGCTGGTGAGCTCCAGCCTCGCTGTTTTACTCAGGATAATTCTTTTTAAAATCAAGTAGATAGATTAGCGAAGCACAATGGTGGGTTGCTCGGCACCCGAGCCGGCAATTCTGCCTATGGCCGTTGCGTGGGTGTACCCGCACTGTCGCAGCTCCTGCAAACAGCTCTCAGCGGCAGTTTCGGGAATGCTGGCCAACAGACCTCCCGCGGTTTGCGGATCGAACAGCAATTCGAAATGGGGATTGCTTGCAAATTCCGTTTTCCCGTCGATGAATTCCTCAACCAGTTTGTTGTCCTGGTGCAGTGAGCTGAAGATTTCCTGTCCCAGGCAATTAATTGCACCGGCTAGCGCTGGAATATCTTCGAGGCTGATCTGGGCTTCGACATTGTCTGCGCTCAGCATTTCGAGAAGGTGCCCAGCCAGGCCAAATCCAGTGACGTCGGTACAGGCGGTTGCACCATGTTTAACCAGACAGGCCGCAGCGTCTTTACTGGATTGGGTCATCTGCGTCAGTGCTGCATCCATATCCCGGTGCGATGCCTTGTAGCGCATGTCAGCTGCCAACAGTGTTCCGCTACCGAGTGGTTTGGTCAGTATCAGGATGTCTCCTTGTTGCATGCCGCTCTTGCCGAGTAGCTTGTCCTCATCGGCGAAGCCGTTGACGCAGAGCCCGAAATGCAATTCGCTGCTCTCGGCCGAGTGACCGCCGATTAATGTGCAGCCATTTTCCTGCAGAGCCTCACTGCAGGCGAGCATAAGTTCTTTGAGTTGCGAGTGGGTGTACTGCTTCGAAGCAAAGGGCAGGCCAACCACGGCCAGCGCAGAATGCGGCACCGATCCCATCGCGTAGATATCACTCAGGCAGTGATTAGTAGCGATTTTTGCAAACAGCCAGGGATCATTAACAAATGCCTTTAATTGATCGATGCTCTGTAACAATACCCGGCCGTCTTCCAGAGCGATCATCGACGCATCCTCTACAGCTGAGTGACTGGATAGGATGTCATCGTTGTCTATGACGTGTAATTGTTGCAGTACCTCCTGCAATACGTCTCCTGCCACTTTGGCGCCACAGCCTGCACAGCGCATGGCGTGGGCTTTCAGCCTTTGCTCGGTTGCCTTGTCCACCAGCCCGGCCGTCAGTTCCATTGGTATTTTCATGGCGGGCAACTCGATAAACTTACGCAGAAAATTTCTATCGATACGATGCTTCAGGCGCCACACCCAGCCACCCTGATAGAATAAGGAATTGCGCGAAGCAATCGCCTTGTTGTTGCCCATACTCATCAGCGCCAGTGCATATCGCTGTGGCCGGTAGGTCTTCAGGCGACGTCCCGTGGCAAAGCGCAGCAGGTTTTCCGCTAGCGGTTTGCCTTGTCTGACTGCATACACTCCGGTTTTGGGTCTGGGCTCGCCCTTTATGGTCGCTGCGTCACCGGCGGCGAACACGAAGTCATGGGAGGTCGACTGGAGGTGACCATTAACCTCAATGAAACCGTCCGAGCTGGCATTTAAACCGCACTCAAATGGCCATTGTGGGACACTTGCCCCGGTTGCATAGATTATAGAATCTGCCGTAATAGTGTTGCCATTTTCACACAGAATTTCTCCAGAATTAAACTTTGTGACCTTGCTTTGCAGTAATACTTCAATGTCTCGACGTTGTAATTCTGCGCTCACAAAATTGCGGACGGACTGGTTATGCAGCTTTAACAGTTTCTCATCGGCACTGACAATCTTAATATTTAGATTCGATGCTTCGGTTAGCTTGGTTCCAAGTTCTTTGAAAATTCTGACTTGCGCAGAAAAAGCCAGTTCTACGCTGGCCGGGCCGCCACCAACGATAGCCAGGGTGTATTCGCGTTTCAAATCTCGAATTGTGGATACGGCGGCTTCGAATATCAATTGCCAGCGCCGCAGGAACCGGTCGATCGGTTTAACGCCGATGGCATGCTCGACTGCGCCAGGAATCAGGTGGGCGTCCGGTTTAGAGCCAATGTTGAGTGACAATACATCAAACTCCATTGCCGGCCGCGATTGTAAAACAATTCGCTTATTGACCAGGTCGATACTGGAGACTTCATCCTGAATGAGGCGCGCTCCAGCAAACTGTGCCAGGGGTCTTAGATCGATATGAATATCATCAAATTCATAGATGCCGGAAATCAGGCCAGGTAGTGACCCTGAGTAGGGGGTGTTGATATCCCGACTGATCAGAGTGACAGCCAGTCCCGGCACAGGTCTCATGCCCAGCCGTTTCATAACTGCCAGATGGCTATGGCCACCACCGACCAGTACCAGGTGTTTCACTATTGGGGTACTGGCCTTCATAAGCTCACATTGCTTCGCGCTAGGGTTGGCTGGCTGATGCGTACAAAGGGGGTGATTTTAATCCTTTTTGAGGCAGGTACAACCAGCTATGCCGCGATGATTGATATCGCTTAAGTTAGGGACGTGCTGGTGAGTTGGCTGATTGGCGGTATTGGCTGGAGTGACTACTTAGAACTTGTAGCGCATTAACAGGCGAATCGTGCGTGGATTCGAGGGATGAAAATGAATGTCTTCCACCCCTGCCAGTTCACCGGCCAGTCGTGACTCGAACCAGTAGGCAATGTCATCGTCTCGCTTGTCGAGAAGGTTCAGTACGTCCAGCCCCAACTCCCAGCTTTGCTGTGCGTAGGAGACACCGAAGTGCAGCAGAGTCGAGCCGTCCTTCTTAATAGATTCATCTTCTGAAAGAGCCGCATCACTGAAGTGACGCATTCGCAGACTGGAAGTCCAGCCGTTGTCGAGGCCCACATAGGTTAGACCCGCACCAATAACCCTGTCGTGCGCATCTGGGATTGAGTTCATGCCTGAGGGCAGGCCGCGAAAATGGCCGTCTGAATAGGCCGCACTCAGATCGAACACCAGGCGGGGGCTGATTTCCCAGAAGGAATTGAGTTCCACACCATCGCGTCGTGTCGGATCACTAGGCTCTGTTGTCCCGGCATCACCGACAAATACCAGTTCAGAATCGGTGCGTAATTCGAAAGCTGCCATGGAAATATTGAATCCTTGTAAATTATCGTAGCGAAAACCCACTTCACTACCCTTGCCCTCCACCAGTACATCCAGAGAGTCAGTGACATCTCCAGTCGCCGGGTCGATGGTATTAACCGCTGCCCGCACGTCATTGGAATGGAAGCCATGACCATAGTTGGCATAGAACTCCAGGTTTTCATTGAACCGATAAGCCAGTCCGATCTTGGGTTGCCACAGAGAATCACTATCACTACCGGAGTTGGCAGTTCGTAAGGCATCGACTTCGAAATCATAGTAGTCCATGCGAACACCCACCGTTGCCCTGAGCCTTTGGGTTACAGCGAACTGCAACTCGCCAAACAGTCCGATGCCGAGTTCTTCGGCTTGATCTTCCCTGAGACTGCCAATGCGGCGTCGGCCCACGGTGGTGAACAGATTCAGTTCATTCACATCGTCATAACGAACGTCGGACCCTATGGCGCGCGTTACCGGTATTCCGAAGATTTCTGTGTCTGTTTCATTGCGTAGCGAGCCACCAAACAGGCGACGCTGATCTTCCTGCTCGAATTCATCCCCGTTTACGGGGTCGTTCAACTCATAGGTGGGATTGTTAATCAGACTCATGTAATAAGAGCTGGCGTACAGGTTAAGATCCCAATTTTCCAACTCGAAGTTTCCTGACAAAGAGTAGCGGTGGGAATTACCGCCGAGGTCTGGATCTATGAAGCCGAAGCGATCGATCAGGCCACTGCTTACCGCTCGTTCGGGCACCTGGTTGGTTGAGATCCATTTCGAATCGTAGGCGCTAAAGGTAATGCGACTGGGAATGTTAGCTATGTCACCGGTGTATTTGAGCAGACCATTGTACTTGCGAACGTCCTGTTCGAGGTCGAAATGACCGTCGGTCTGCTGATGTTCCAGCGCATATAACAGAGTACCGTCGCCGAGGGCTATTGAATTGGCTGTTACCAGGCGAATTTCGTCTTCCGAGCCGAAAGTAATTTCGGTGAAATTCTCTTCCAGCGCATCGTAGGTCTTCATGGAACTGGAACCCGCCAGGGAAAAATCTCCCGTATCGGCGAAGTAGGGACCCTTCTGGAAATCCACCCGCTCGACGATTTCGGGAATGATGAAATTCAAATCCATATAACCCTGAGCATGACCATGGGAGCGCCAATTCACCGGCATGCCATCGAAGAAAGTTGAAAAATCTGAGCCGTGATCCAGGTTGAATCCACGCAGGAAGTACTGGTTGGCCTTACCCGGGCCGCTGTGTTGGGTGGCGATCATGCCGGGGACTACCTCAACCAGTTCCGCCACGCGTGCAATAGGCCGGGTGGAGAAATCGTTGTATCCGACCACTCCCTGGGAGGCTGAATCCGCAGTCCCCAGCTGTTGCAGGGAGCGTCCCCAGATGACGACTTCCTCAATCGCTGTTTCCTGTTGGGCGGAAATTGCCTGGCTCCACGCCAGTATAGTGGTGGAGATAAGCGCGTAAAGGGCGTGACGCCGGTAATGCATCTCTATTCCTCAGGACCGAAAATACTGGCAAAACCAATAAACACGATGGTCAGGGAAGATATAGTTGCGGTGAGGAAGGAAACAAGAGCAGCAACGTTAAGTAACCGTTAATTACATGTCTAATCTACCGTTTGTGGTGTCTGCTGAGTGCTCAGGCGAGTTTCACATCCCTGCCTGGGGTGTTCCGGGATTAGCTGGGATAATAACAGCGAGCAGAAGGCAATGGCAGCACCGATGAGGAAAACGGCACCGTGATCTATCACCCATAACAATCCAAGCAACGCCGGCAATACCACGGCGGCGATATGATTGATGGTGAAGCTAATCGAGGAGGTGGCGGCTATATCTGCCGGATCGGCAATTTTCTGGAAGTAGGTCTTGATGGCGATGGCCATGGCAAAGAACAGGTGATCCAGCAAGTACAGGGCGATCGCTACGCTGATTGACTCTACGAAGGCGTAACCGATGAAAATAATAATCAACCCGACATATTCCAGGGTTAATGCTCTTCGCTCCCCGATGTAACTGATCAGGCTGCCGACCTTGGGCGCCAGCCAGGAAGTCAGGGCGGCATTGACCAGTGTCAGCAACACCACGTTTTCCACCGGGAAACCGAATTTTTCCACCAATAGGAATCCGGCGAATACCACGAAGATCTGTCGGCGTGCACCTGCAAAGAATGTCAGAAGATAATAGAGCCAGTATTTCTTGCGTAGAAACAGCTCTTTTCTTTGTACCACCTGATCTTCAAAATGGGGGATGACAGACCAGCAGAATAAACCGATTAGCACGGCGGTTCCTCCGGCCAGAACATAGATCAGCAAGTAATCGGACGCGAAGAACGTTAGATAGAGGTAGATTACTCCCAGCACGGAAAGATTACAGAATGCCCGAGCGCTGAGAAGTTTTCCCAGAATTCTGGGTGCTTCCTCCTTACTCAACCACTGTAGGCTCAAGGAATTGTGCAAGGTCTCGAGGTAATGAAAGCCTATCGACATGATAATGGTGGTGAAATAGAGCCACAGGGCCGATGGGTAAAATGCCGTAATAGCAGTTCCTACTCCCAGCGTAATCAGGGCCAGTATCGCAAAAGTCTGCTGCCGAATTAGAATCATTACCAGGATTGCAGTAAAGGCGAGAAAGCCGGGAATCTCGCGCAGGCTCTGTAGAATACCAATTTCTTCGCCGCTAAATGACGCCTGCTCTACGGCAAAATTATTCAGCATTACCTGCCATGTGGCGAACGCTATGGTGTTGCCAATGGCGAGCAGGTACAGAAGGGATTTACGGCTTTTCAGCGGTATCGTATTCATTTCGTCTCTGAGGGGGGTGCAGAATTTCTACAGGATTCGGCCGGACACCTGTAGATTGCTAGCGGCGCCGATTGTATCATTCTCCGCCTATGTCAGCCCTGTCTATTTATGCCGGACCCACCGCACTGAAGCGCATTCAGTCCGAAGGCCTGCATGCGGATCAGTTCAAAGTGCTGGTGGGCGCGGGGGGAGGTCCAAAATGGTTCGTGTTATTTGGGCTGGACCGTTATCTGTATGGCGAATTTTTCGCCACCCGCAGCGAAGCACTCTATACCCTGGGCTCTTCGGCAGGAGCCTGGCGCATGTGTTGCCTGGCGATCTCCGACCCGATAGGGGCCATCGAGCGCCTTGCAAGCCTGTATAGCGGGGAACGTTATTCAGACGTTCCCACGGTAGCGGAGATTACCGAGAGTGCTGGTGCGATATTGAAGGGAGTGTTGGGGACGGACGGAATCCAACAGATCGTTGAAAACCCGATATTCCGCACCCATATACTGGCGGCCCGCTGCAAAGGCTTAGCTTCATCTAACAATAAATTGACTCAGAAATTTATGTTGGCCTCGAGTGCAATTGCCAATGGCGTGAGTCGAAAATCTCTGTCGCTGTTTTTTCAGCGCACCGTGTTCAACAATATGGGAGAACTGTCACCCTGGTCTGGGCTGGATGATATCGATACCCAGTGTGTGTCACTGACCGAGGAGAATCTATTCGATGCCATGATGGCCAGTGGTGCTATACCGTTCGTTCTGGAGGGAATTCGGGACATAGCTGGAGCACAGCGAGGGCTCTATTGGGACGGTGGAATTGTCGATTATCATTTTGACCTGATGTTTAATGCGGGAAATGAGCTAGTGTTATATCCGCATTTTAGTGATGTCATTATTCCCGGTTGGTTCGATAAACACGTGCCATGGCGCAATATACACGAGGAGAATTTTCACAACGTGGTGCTGGTGACCCCATCCCCCGAATGGGTTTCGAGTTTACCGGGTCAGAAGATACCGGACCGGCAGGATTTCGCACTTTTCGATAATGACCAGAGGATCGCTCGCTTTCAGGAGGCACTAGATAAGAGTAACTATCTGGCCGAAGAGTTCGCAGCGCTGGTGGAGCGCGGCGTGGGTATTGATCGTATACAACCGCTGGTAAACAGACCACGCTAGCAAGGGCGATAGCATGAGTGGCTTGATAAGACATGTAATCCCCGCTGATGCAGAAGCGATGGCCGGAATATATAACTGGTGCATCACCAATACACTCATAACATTCGAAGAAGAACCCGTAACAGGCGATGACATGTCGGCGCATTTTGCCATGGTCACTGATGAGAATCCCTGGCTGGTGCTGTTGGAAGACGGCAAACCCATCGGTTATGCCTACGCCATTGACTGGAAGGCGCGCTCTGCCTACCGTTTTTCGAAGGAAACCACCGTATACCTGCACCATGAATATTACGGGGGAGGGCGCGGTACGCGCCTTATGAAAGCCCTTATCGATGAAATCAGAAAGACGCCGATACATGTATTAATCGCCGGTGTCGCACTGCCCAACGAAGCCAGCGTGGCACTCCATGAGAAGCTGGGATTCAGGAAAATTGGTCAATTTGAGGAAGTCGGTAGCAAGTTCGGCGGCAAGGTCGATGTAGGCTACTGGCAGCTAATACTATGAGTAGCAGATTATTGAGAAGGTTTGAGCGGTTGTTGTTTATGACCGTGCTCTGTCTGGCACTGAATTCCTGTGTCTCAGCCGTATTGGGAGTAGCGGTCGATACGACCATCGAGGTTGTCAAGGTGCCCTTCAAGCTTGTCGGTGCTGCAGCGGATCTTGCTATTCCTGATGGCGACGATGACTAACGATGCAACAACACCAGGACTATCATGACGTTTAAGCCTGAAGACTACGGCATACCCTCTCACTATAAACACTGGGTAGGCGACAAGACCGAAGACTACATCGGTCCTTTCTTTTTTTTCATGGACGAAGAGGCGCCGCATAGCGCATTCCGCGTTCAAGAGCATAATTTGAACGCACATGACTCCGTGCACGGTGGTATTTTAATGGCGTTTGCTGACTATACGCTCTGCCTCGGCGCAAACATGGGGGAGAGTGAGAGTGTTGCCACCGTTAGCTGCAATAATGAATTCGTCGCACCGGCTTTTGAGGGCGATCTGGTGGAGGGGGAATGCGAAATAGTCCGGCGCGGCAGATCCATGGTATTCAGCCGCTGTACCTTGCGTGTTGAAGAGAAGGTCATACTCACCAGCAGCGCGGTGATTAAGCGCATTAATTCCAGGTAGGCCCTGCCCGAAGGGGCCTACAGCCAATCCCGCTCTCTGCGTTGCACTGACTTGCAAGGTCGGCGCATTCCTGCGGCAGTGCGCCTTGATAGCAGAATTGGCTGTAGGCCAGAGCGGTCATATATTTGTTCAGAGGGTCCTCAAGCCTTCAGGGAATAGACTTGTTCTGCCGTAGCATAGAACAGTGCGTGTTTCTCGTCTTCACTAAAATCGGCTGTGAGTTTTTTGAATGCATTCCATAGCACATGGTAGTTGATGGAGAGCCGGTCCACGGGGAAATTACTTTCGAACATACAGCGTTGAGGGCCGAAACACTCTATTGTGTGTAGATAGTATTTTTTCTGTACATTCAGAAACTCATCGGAAGTGGGAGGCCGCTCGGCCTTATGCCATCCGAATCCGTTGTCGGGCATAGCCAGTCCCCCCAGTTTGGCATAGACGTTTTCACATTTTGCAAGTTCAGCGATCTCCTGCTTCCATACCTGAAAGATTTCATCTTTACAGCTGCTATAGATGCCGACTCCCAAAGGTGTACCGAAGTGATTCAGCACCATGGTGACCTCCGGCACATCGCGAGCTAAATCCACGAAGTCAAGATTTTGATGGTGGTAGTGCCAGGTGTCATAGGTTAATCCATGTTCCGCCAGTATCCGCAGCCCTTTGCGAAACGATTCCTTGCCATAGAGGTAAGCAGGTGCCTGTAAGGCAATAAACAGATCCTGCGGGCGTTTATCCCGGGCTCCGCCGTGGCGAATACCCCGCAACAGGCCATCGCTTTTCTGGGCATGTTGATCTAGAACTTCAACTAGCAACTCTACCGAGTTACCGGCCAGATTCAGGTCGGCGTGTGCCACGATGCCTGCAACCGTTGCATTATGCGGGTCTTCCCGGCTCTGTCTGCAGCATTTGCTGATGTACTCGGTTTCGCCAACGGGTCGTAGATGTTCTGGCCCCTCCCGATAATAGAAGGCACTGCATTCCATGAAAACAGTCTTGAGTACGTTATGACCAGAACCGGTGTCACTCCAAAGCTCGGGGAGCAGATAATTTCGGTTGAAGCGCTTCATCCAAAGATGATGATGGGGATCGATAATCGGGCGTTCAGGATCGATAATCTCTTCCCGTACCTGGGCTAGCCACTCATTGGAACCTGGTTCTGTCATTTGGAATTCCTGTTTCTACCACACCGGCAGACGATTGTAGATACTTTGAGGGCCGCTGGTATAGTATGCCCGAGCCATTATGGCGTTTTTAAGGCTGGTCAGGGCCCCTAAACTAATAACAGTAGCAGGAACTATGCATGAGTATTACTGCAGTCGTCATTATTCTCTACCTGGGTTTCTTTGCCGGCTTTGGCGTCTATCTCAATCGTAGTAACACCAGCGCCTCAGACTGGGCCATAGGAGGGGGCACGCTTGGTGTATTCATGCTGGCGGCGGGGGTTGCCGGCACCCGAATCGGCGGGGCAGGTACCTACGGTGTTGCCGGAGATGTAATCAGCGACGGTATTGGTCATCTATGGTATTCAGTCAACTCATTCGCTGCGCTGTTCCTGGTGGGCTTGTTCTTTGCTATTCCTTATCGGCGCCTGAAAGTAGTCAGTGTTGGGCAGGTGTTCGACCACCGCTTTGGATCTTATCGCTGCCAATGGTTAACTAGTCTGTGTGTGCAGGCAGAATATCTTGTAGTCAATATTATTGAACCCTATGTCATTGGCTCCATCATTAGTGGTGTTACAGGCCTGCCCTTCGTTGTCGGGGTCGCCATCGGCGGATTTCTGATTATATCGTTTACCGTGACAGGCGGTCTGAAAGGCACAGCAGTTGCCAATGTGGTGCATTGCACGGTAATTATCTTCGGATTGTTGCTGGTCGGCATGGTCGCGATGAATAACCTCGGTGGATGGGAAGCCGTGGTTGCACAGTCCGGGGAGATGCTCGCTGCGGCGAACAAGGATGAAGTGCGCTGGTGGAGTTTCACCGGAATTGGCTGGGCAACCATCATCGCCTTGTTCATTGCTGCCACGATTCATACCCCGGCGGCATCGGTCTATGCCAATTACGCCAGTTCTGCCGCTAAGCAAGACTACTTGATTCCCAGTTTCTTTTTGGCGGGCATAGTTGCTGCGATAATGCCATTGGTAGCCGGATTCATCGGTATTCTAACCATGGCAGCTTACGGAAGTGAGAGTGGATTGAGCAGCTACCTGAATATTGCGCAACTCGCTATCGATACCGGGCCAATCCTCGGTGGCATCGCGTTGGCAGCAGTGCTGGCGGCGGTAATCTCTTCCGGCGCCCCTATCCTGTTGGCCAGTTCCACTATGTTCGTCAATGACTGGGTGCCTGGTTCAAAGAATTTTTCCAGTGAGCAACAGCTACGCGCCTATAAGATCGTTACTGTCATTTACGGCTCTGTCGCTGCAATTATTGCCTGGTTGGGAAATATCAGTTCCGTACTGCAGTTGCTGCTACTGGGTTTTGCAATGGTAGTGCCACCTGCTATTGCGGTGACTTATGTATTTTACTGGAGAAGGACATCGGAAGTCGCCGCATTCTGTGGTATCGCGACGGGCTTTGTCGGTGGTCTGACAATGTGGCTATTCAATACTCTGTATGCCGGAGTAGAAAACGCCACTGCTGGTGGTTTTGCTCAATGGTGGTACGAACTTATCGAATACCTGGGGGAATGGCGCGATCCTTCATTCCTGACACTGCTATTACCGCTGATCACTATTCCTGTGCTCACGCTATTGATGCCCAATAAGGAAGCGGACCAGCAACGGTATGATGAGTTCTACACAAAGCTGGGACGTATTCAGCCCAATTTCAGTTGGAAGTAGCTCTATCAGGCATGTATCAAGCTGAGAGTTTCACGCTGCATTTCAGTTGGAAGTACGCCTAGCGTTGCAGTTCTCCACTTGCCTGAATCAGGAACGGGCCAGGTGTCTCATAACCCTGTTCCAATAGCGAACACAGCTCATCCGCAGTATCGGCCCGTGCTCCAGGTACACCGAAACCCTTCGCCATGGCTACCCAGTCTATTTTCGGATTGCCGATATCGAAGAGGCTCGCCGCAATCTCACCCACGTCGGTTACTCCGAGCCGGCCATATTCCACGTTTAGAATGTTATAGGAGCTATTGGCGAAGATTACTGTCGTTACGTTGAGCCCTTCCCGGGCCTGGGTCCAGAATGCCTGGTTGGTATAGGCGGCACCGCCATCGCCCAACATTGCCAATACCGGCCGATCCGGGCAAGCCAGTGCGGCACCGACTGCAACCGGACTACCCTGACCAATTGCCCCACCGGTAAGGCTCAGCCAGGAATTACTGGTTGAGTTCTGACAGAACGGATATGCGGCGTTGCCGCCGCCGGAATCCGTCGCCACGATTAATCCCTCCGGCATAGTAGCCGCCACGGACTGAATAATCGTTTTGTTATTCAACTCACCGGTGGGTTTGTCAATATCCAGCTTTTCGAAGTGGGTGATTGCTTCATTTTCGGCACCGAGCCGTTCTGCCAGACGATTCAGCGCATCGATAGCATCCTCTTCGATGTAGGCGAGGCGACTCACTGAACAGCCTTCCGGTATCAATTGCCCGGGTAAGCCCTGGTAAGCGAAGAAGCTCGCTGGAATTTGCCCGCCCACCAGAATGAGGTTGTGGGTGCCTTCCAGTGTTTTCAAAACCTGTTCCGGAAAATACGGCAACCGTTCCACCGCAACACACCCTGGACCACCATCCACTCGTCCGGGGAAGGTGCCAGTCATTAATCGACAGCCCATCTTAGAGGCAATCTTGCCGGCCGCCGCGAGTGCGGATGGATCGGTGCCATGGTGTTCCAGTAGCAACATTGATTTACCGCCGCCTCCGATAATGCCAGCGATGTTTTCTATCGCCGCATCATCGACCGTGCTGCGCTGTGGGAGAGCATTAGGTGAGACTGGCCCGGAGCTAGTTCCCCATGCCGCATCTGCACCCATGACCAGCGTGGCGATCTGTCCTGTCGATCCGCTGCTTTGACGCAGCGTAGCGGTGTAGGCATCGGCACCGTCCTGGGCCAGAGAGCTTGCTGTACTGCGGGATTCGATCCAGCAGGAGAAATTCTTCGCCAGGGTTTCGATGTCGGACGTCAAGGGTGCGTCCAGGCCAACGTGATAATTTGGATGGTTACCGATGATGTTAATCATCGGAGAATTGGCGCGTCGTGCATTGTGTAAATTGGCAATGCCATTTGCCATGCCCGGACCGAGATGAAGCAGGGTAGCCGCCGGTTTGCCGGTCATTCTAGCGAATCCGTCTGCGGCTCCTGTGCAGACACCTTCGAACAGGGCGAGAACGGATTTTAGTTGAGGCACGGCATCCAGTGCCTGTACCAGGTGCATTTCGGAGGTGCCAGGGTTGGCAATACAGAGTTCAACGCCGCAATCGGCAAGGGTTTCTATTAATGCAGTGGCACCGTTCATGCTACCGTTCATGTTAGGGGTTCCTATCGCTAAGAGAGTCACATTTGGACAATATTCAGGGAGGGCTATCATAGCATTTAATCTGTGAGCAGAAGTCTTCCGGGAATTAGCAAACCAGGCAATGGCAATTACTAACGAAGAAAAACAAGCGGTTGAAAGCCACGAAAAGCGCGATAGATAGCCATTCGATAATTCAGTTACTAATAGTCTCAACGATTCACCTATCCTGCCCGTAACTCGTCGAGTTCAGGGATTATTTCCTGCTAAATTACTGTAAATACGGTAAAATTGGCAGCCTGCTGTGGCCAAAGAAAATTCAGGAGTAATGAGGGGATATGATGCAATTAAGTGTGATAGCACTGGCAGTCGCGACCGTAGTTTATGCCGGTTCAATGCAGGCCCAGGATGATGACTATGTGGCACCAAGAACCGAATATGGTCAGCCGGATCTGCAGGGTGTGTGGAACTTCTCCTCGGTGATCCCGATGGAGCGACCGGCTTTTTTTGGCGACAAGCAATACCTGACCGAGGAAGAAATTGCTGCACTCGCTGCACAAACCGAAGCTGGCCTGCAAGCAATTAACAGCATTGGCGTTGGTGGCTACAACACTTTCTGGGTAGAGATGGGTGGTAAGGGGGATAACCGAACTTCGCTTATTACTTATCCGCTGAATGGCAGAATGCCGGAAACCGTGGAAGGCGTACCAGTTCAGGTTGGTGGGCTTGGCCCCGACGAGCCCGGTACCCGCCCTGTACGTATGGTGGTTGGCGGCATCGGCAAAGATGGGCCGGAAGACCGTGGTCTCTCGACGCGCTGCATTTTGGGATTCAATGCAGGCCCGCCATTTACGCCGAACCTGTACAACAACAATGTGCAGATCATACAAAACCGCGATACGGCGGTTATCATGACTGAGATGGTTCACGATGCCAGGATCGTTCCGCTGGATAAGCCTGACCAACTCTCAGACGATATCCGGCAATGGACGGGTGATTCCCGAGGATACTGGGATGGAGAGTCGCTGGTGGTTGAAACCAGAAACTTCACCAGTCTGACTCAGAGCTTCGGTGTTTATGGTACAGCCCAGGATAAGTTGTTAACGGAGCGCTTCACTCGGGTTAGTCCCTATTCAGTCGAGTACGAATTTACCGTTGATGACCCTTCCACCTTCAAGGACAGGATTACGGCAATGGTGCCAATGGCCAAGGTGGATGGTTTGATGTATGAATATGCCTGCCACGAAGGCAATTACGGCATGATGAATATTTTGCGTGGCGAACGCATGGCTGAACGCCGTATCGCGGAAGGGAGTCAATAGCTCGATAGCAGCGTGAAGGGTCAGCTCTGCTGACCTTTTTTGTGCTGTTCTGGTTTTCGCATTTGCAACCCGTTAATCCGGTAGTGCGAACACCCAGAGTGTGGCACCGGAGGGAGGAAGATTGATCTGTGCTGCAGTGCGCATGGTTCGAGTGTGGATCCCCCCGGAATTAGTCGCCACGGCAAGGTATTGTTTGCCATCGACGCGATAAGTGACCGGGTATGAATTCAGGGCATTGTCCAATCGCCTTTGCCACAGGACTTCGCCACTGTCCTGGTCCAACGCCTTGATCCAGCGATCCACCGATCCTATAAACAACAATCCCGAGTCGGTAGTCAGATTTGCCGCGGCCTGCGGCGCTGCCTGACGTGCCGTCCACACCACTTGCCGCGTTTGTAGATTGACAGCCTTGATGACGCCAAAGCTGCCATCGGTGGAACTATCCGGATATTTCTGCCAGCGCTCGCCGCTGTCGTCATCCAGGCAGGTATCCGAGATTGGGATAAACAGTATTCCTGTGGCGGGGTTATACGATGTCGATTGCATATTTCTGGCACCCAGCCAGTCTGGACAGATGCCCGGCAGGGAGTATTCGCTCAAGACATCATCCAGAGCCGGAATCGCCCTCGGAAAGAGAGTCTTGTCACCTGTTGCAGGATCGATCTCCGCCACTACGTTTTGCATGTCCAAATCGAATGAGAACAGATATTCACCAGTTGCCGCATCCATCGCTTCGAAGATCGCCAGCTTGCCGCCGGTCACTACTACCTTGCGAGTGATGCCATTAACCGGCATTTCGATAATCTGCCTTTCATAGGCCCAGTCATGATCAAGTTGATCATTTCGAGCATGCTGGTAGTGCCAGACTAATTCACCGGTGTCGGCATTCAGTGCCACGGTGCTATTGGTGTAGAGGGCATCGTTATTGTTATTCGTATCATCAGGACCCAATCGCAGGCGCTGGGTATCGTAAGTGGGGGCAGGGCCAAAATAGACCAGATTCAGCTCAGGGTCGAAGCTACCGGGAATCCATATCGAGCCGCCGGTGCGCTGTTCCAGCGGCAGATCATTCCAGGTGTTCCCTCCCGGCTCTCCGGGTCTGGCGATCGTATAGAAGCGCCAGATTTCTTCACCGCTTTGCATGTCGACGGCGAAGATAAAATCGCCCCCTTCCACCGCCTGGCGACCGGTCAGGCCGATAATGGCTTTGCCATTGGCGATGATTGGCGCACTCTTGAACCAGTGACCGTCTTCGTCACCGATGTCGACATCGAGGTCCCAGGCTATCTGGCCGGTCTTGACGTGCAGTGCAATAAGATGAATATCGGAGGTCGGAATAAGGATCTTATCATCGTAAATGGCAACACCTTTTTTCGAATCGGGCGGAACTTCACCATCTAATTCTCTCTCAAAGCTCCATAACAAATCACCTGTGGTCGCGTCGATCGCTTGTAATACATCCCCGAAGCTGTAGGCAAACAACACCCCGTCGTGAACCAGGGGTGCCATCATGTTGGCACCGGCAGGCAATGACCAACTCCAAGCGAGTTGCAGGTCAGCGACATTGTTCCTGGTAATCTGGCTGAGCGGGCTATGACCGAGACTGTCGCTGGTGCGACGCCAGTGTAGCCAGTCATCGGCGGGAGGATCCAATAACATTGCATCTGTGACCGGGCTGATTCTCTGCAGGCGGCTGGATTGTACTAAGGGTCCGTTGCTGTTGTAGCGCAGCGGTGTGGCAGTGGCAGTGGCCGTGTCCTGTGCTCCCAGTTGCTGTTTCGGAATTACCAGGGTACTCAGCGATGCCAAGTCTTCAGGCAGTGGAATTGCACCGGAATCGAGACCATTCTGTTGCAGTATGTAGGCGAGAATCTGAGTATTAACGGATTGACTCAGCGAGTCTTCAGCCCCGGGTGGCATACGCCGGATATCGAGTGCCAATTGGTCCGTTGTTGTGTCACCCCAGCGATCGGCGAAGTAGCTACCACCCAGGCTGGGCACCAGAGCAAATCCCTCCAGATTAAAACCGTGACATTCCGCACAGTGCTCCTGGTAGCCCGATTCGCCCTGTGTTGCCTGGGCTGCTGTATAGGTCACCGCGGTTTCCTCATCCTGAGCCGCGTGCGTCGACGAGAGCGCCAGACTCAGGCAGACAAGGATAGTGCCTGCAGTGGCTACTCTCATGGAGATCATCCTGGAGTTTGTTATCATTTTTCTCCCCTGCGTTAGATTAGTTCCCGCCAAGATCGGCATTGCTTATCGAACATTTGTCACTTTACAGGCCGGGATTGCGGAATGGAACAAGCTATTTCCGGTGTAGCACTGCTATCTGTTGCCGACCGTGCACTCTGACTCACCTTCAACATGGTGACATGACTGATAAAGAGTGCCTGACTCAGCTTCGTTCAGTTCATTCAGATTCAGTTCAGCCGCACTTCGCTAGTCTCTTGGCATTGGCGGAAGCGCCACTTAACAGGCATACCTCGCAAAACCCACACTCAATTGCTCTGTTTAAGTCTGGCATAGGTTTACCGTAAATCCTCACTCAACTACTTGGCGGATAGGGAGTGAGGATTTTTTATGGAAGCAGATTATTGACCGATTCCTAGGCCGGGATCGTCCGGCCGGTTCCCTCCATGGGCTGGCTGTATTAAAGTCACTATTGATCAAATCTAAATCTTTGATAAGATTCAGTTTTTGCAATATTGCGATTAGCAGTTCCGACTATAGCAGGACCCAATGATTCCCAGCAGGCACACGCTAATATTACAGACGCTGCAAGGATTTGCCCGTTACTGCTTGCCGTCGCTACTGATAATCCTGACCTCAATTGCTGCCCAGGCACAAACCGTCAACGAAGAACTGCAACAGGTAGCCGTGCCCAATGATATGCGTGGTGTGCATTTCTATCTCCTTACCATCGATGTGGGAGATAGGGTGTGGGATAACTTTGGCCATACAGCGCTGCGTGTCCACGATGAAACCACCAACACCGATACGGTATTTAACTGGGGAGGATTCGATATGAGTGAGGGGGTGATGTCCTTTTCCTGGAATTTTTTCAAGGGAATCATGGATTATCGTCTGGGCACAAATTCTCCTTCCGCAGAGTTCGCCATGTATCGGTCTCAGGAGCGCACGGTTTGGCAGGACAAGATCAATCTCACCAATCCTCAGAAAGAAATTCTCTATCGGCGGCTTATCTGGAACCTGGAGCCGGACAATATTGTCTATGCCTATCAGTATTTTTCGGACAATTGTACAACCAAGGTGCGGGATTATCTCGATGAGGCACTAGCAGGGAAAATTTCACAGCAATACACTTCAGTCACCGATGAGACGTTTCGAGACCAGGTGCAATCCCACTACGAGTCGGTGTCACTGATTGGATTCTCTTTAGATGTGCTGATGAATAGCAATATCGACCGCTTTGTCTCCGAGTGGGAGGAACTGTATTTGCCGCTCCGATTCAGAGAACGATTGTTAGAGTTAAAATCTGACGTGGCTGAAAATGGGGGGCAGCTGATGCTGCTATCTGATTCTCAGATCATCATAGAGTTTGCCGCACCAACCATTGAAACTGACGGCTATCGCGTAGCGTCGTTGATACTGGTATTGCCAGTCATCCTGTTAACTCTGATGCTGAAGCGAATACCTCAATCCTACTGCGCTACTCACTCCCGAATTGGCCTGAAAGCAGCTGCAATCAATTTCAGAATACTTGGACTGCTTGCGTTGCTTACGGCAGTTTTCAGCGGCATCTACGGAATGCTTATGCTGGGCAGCTGGTTTGTTTCTGACCATGTCGATACCCATCACAATATCAACCTGTTGTTGTTCTGGCCCACTGACCTGCTGGGTATTCTGGTTGGCTTACGCTGGATAATTCTGTGCCGACCCTGGCCGATGACGCACAACAGCGCGCCGTTTATAAACTACTATCTGTTAGCTCATCTTATCGCTATGCTGGCCTATGCCAGCATAGCGATATTCGGGTTGAGCCAGCAATCCATTAGCGATTTGGCACTTTACGTCGTACCGGGATTTGCACTGTTTACCGTGTTTATTTGGGTAGTGGGGTTCCAGCCTGCCAAACCCAGGAATATGTTTTTTTAGAGGTGGGATAAAAAAAGGCCGAACACTCAGGCTCGGCTTAATCTTCCTAAACTGGAAAATAATCAGTCGACAATTTCGACCCGGCGATTGCGTTGGTATGCAGCCTCGGTGGTAGCACGATCGGCAGGTTGTTCTTCTCCATAACTTACCGTTTCAATCTGATTACGTGCGGCTCCGTTAACAATCAAGTAGTTGAGAATGGCATTACCACGACGCTCACCCAATGCCAGGTTGTATTCGCGAGTGCCTCGCTCGTCAGCGTGGCCTTCCAGGCGAATGCGCTTACCGGGATTCGAAGCAAGATCGCGGGCATGATATGTCAGCACGTCACGATCGGCGGGTCGAAACTCTGCTACGTCAAAATCGAAGTAGAAAACCTTGGTTGCCAGCGCCGAGCGCACCATACGCTCTTCAGCCGCCGCCGCGCGTCTCCTCGCCTCTTCTTCCAATTCCTGTGCACGACGGGTGGTAGCATCAACACCAGATTCGCCAGTTTCCGCAACTTCGCTGGTAACAGCCTCTTCGCTGCTGGAACTGCAGGCGACTATGCCGCTGAAGGCAAAAAGAATTAAGGCCAATCTTATTAGTTGATTTATTTTCATGGCAGCTCCTACAAGTTCAAACGGTACTTTTCTGTGAGAAATACTGTACAAACTATCGACCAAAATTATTCGAAAATACAGTATCTTAAATCGAGACCGAAGCATACCCCATTTAATTGGCTAAATCCATTGAGGCAACTCAAATCAAACCACTTTAAATTCCAGTGGGTTTCATGGAAAGCCCCGATATTTCTGCGTTTCCAGCGGGGGGTGTTTTTCGAGCAATTGCTCGATTTTTGGTTATCAAAGCACCCCAGAGATGCTAATCTTTGCTCTCTTTTGAATTCACTTATAAGACACTTTTACCCAGCCCACTCCCGTAAGAAGAGAGGCTCGGTGCCGCCGGTCTTGCCCAGCTTGGGCTACACCTTCCAAGGAGAGAACTCGTGAATGCTGATTTTACTACTGAAGAACTGGCGTTTCAGGATGAAGTCCGCGATTTCCTGGAAAGTGAATTTCCAGCGGAATTCAGAGCGAAAATCGATGCCAGCCAACGCCTGAGTAAGGACGAGATTGTCCGTTGGCAGAAGATTCTCTACCAGAAAGGCTGGGCGGCTCCAAGCTGGCCAGAGGAACATGGCGGTACCGGTTGGACGCAGATTCAACGTCACATCTTTGCTACGGAAATGGGATTGATAGGCGCACCCGAACCGGTACCATTCGGCATGAAGATGGTGGCACCGGTCGTCATGGCCTACGGAAGCGATGAGCAGAAGCAGCGGTTTTTGCCCGATATTCTTAGCAGCAATGTGTGGTGGTGTCAGGGATATTCCGAACCCAACGCCGGGTCGGACCTGGCGTCTCTGAAAACTACAGCAATGAGAGATGGGGATGAGTACATCGTCAACGGCGCCAAGACCTGGAATACCTACGGACAATACGCAGACTGGATATTCTGTCTGGTAAGAACCGATAACACCGTGAAGAAGCAGGAAGGAATCAGCTTTCTGTTAATCGATATGAAGTCGCCGGGTATCACACTAAAACCCATCGTACTGCTAGATGGCCATGCCGAAGTCAATGAAGTATTTTTCGATGATGTGTCAGTTCCAGTTGGGAACCTGATCGGTGAAGAAAACAAGGGCTGGACCTATGCCAAGCTACTGCTTACCCATGAGCGTTCCAATATCGCCGGTGTACCACGCGGCAAACGTCGGCTGCGCGCTCTGAAACGAATAGCAAAAGATACCGATGATGGTTTTGGTGGCAATATGCTGGGCAATGCCAGTTTCAGGAATAAGCTCGCCGATATTGAAATCCAGTTGCAAGCCCTGGAATACTCCGAACTGCGAACACTGGCGGCACTGAGTGTCGGCAAGGCTCCAGGACCTGAATCATCGATACTCAAGGTAGTCGGGACGGAGCTGGCCCAGGAGTTGGATGAGCTATTTGTAGATCTGGCCGGCTACCACTGTCTGCCGTTTGTGCCGGAACAATTCGAAGACGGATTCCAGGGAGCACAGCTGGGTCCGGGCAATTCTGCTGCTGCCGCGCTAACTTACTTCAATAACAGGAAGCTCTCCATCTTCGGAGGCTCTAACGAGATTCAACGCAATATTATTTCCAAACATGTACTGGGACTATAAGCAGTAAAGCTTCCCGGGCATCGATGACTTTATTCAAGAGGTAGAATAGTGGATTTTTCGTACACCGAAGAACAACAGATGCTTCAGGATAGCGTGCAGAAGTTTGTTCAGAATAGTTATGACTTCGACACCCGCAATACAATCATTGCCAGTGATGATGGATACAGCCTCGAGAACTGGCAACTATTTGCTGAATTGGGCTGGTTGACGGTTCCCTTCAGTGAAGCAGATGGAGGTTTCGGTGGATCCGCAGTCGATCTCATTGTCATGATGGAAGCATTTGGCAAGGCCAACCTGGTGGAGCCATTCACGCCGACCGCCATCTTGGGAGGGGGACTGGTGGCCGCATTGGGAACAGATGCTCAGAAGGCGGAATTACTGCCTCGAGTGATGGACGGTAGCCTGCAGCTGGCCTGTGCCTATGCCGAAAGCACGAGTCGCTTTAATCTGGCCAGCGTAAGTACCAGCGCAGAATCCGATGCCGATAGGTTGGTGATAAACGGCAGCAAGGTTGCAGTACTGAACGGCCCCAGCGCCGACAAATTGCTGGTTGTCGCCCGGGAATCAGGCGCAACTACAGATCGCTCTGGTATCTCGGTATTTCTGGTGGACAGCGAATCTGAGGGAGTATCAGTACAAGCCTATACGAATGTCGATGGCAAGAGAGCAGCCCGGATCAGTTTCGATTGCGTCGCTGTACCGGTGGCGCAGCGGCTGGGTGAAGCCGGTGGTGCGTTAGTCGCCCTGCAAGCAGTCATTGATCGAGCTATTGTGGCGACGAGTGCCGAAGCAGTCGGGGCGCTGGAGGCTCTGCTGCAGAAAACTGTGGAATACAGCAAGATACGCAAGCAATTCGGTACTGCAATCGGTACCTTCCAGGCATTACAACATCGCATGGCGGATATGTTTATCGAATGTCAGTTGGCACGATCTATCGTGATCATGGCAGCCATGAAGCTGGGCAGTAGCGAGAGCGAGCTTGAAAAAACCAAATCTGTGTCAGCGGCAAAAAGCCGTGTCGGCAGGGCGATTGAGAAAGTTAGCCAGGAGGCTATCCAGATCCACGGTGGCATTGGCATGACCGAAGAGCTGGATGTCGGACATCTGTTCAAGCGGGTCACGGCTATCGATGTCATGTTTGGCAACGCTGACTATCACACCGAACGCTTCGCTTCGCTTTAGGAATCCTGGTTTTTCCGGTGGACTGTCATGAGTGAATTAATTGTGGTTCGTCATGGGCAGGCATCTTTCGGTGAAGCTTCCTATGACAAATTGAGTGAGCGGGGTATTGAGCAGGTTCGACTCCTGGCACGGCACTGGCAAGACCTGGGCGAGGAGTTTGATTGCATCTATAGTGGTACGCTGCGGCGACAGCAGGAAACTGCCAATGAATTACTGCCTCTGGTCAAAGGCTGCCCCGATAAACCCCTGCTACATGCCTCGCTGAACGAATACAACAGCAACCCCCTGTTACAAATCTATCTGCGAGACCACTCGGCCGATGAGGGATTCGATCCTGCCCTGACATGGCCCGTAAATGATCCGCGCCTGTTTCAGCAATTGTTCGAGGCGGCGACTTCAAGGTGGATACGCAATGAGCTGGAACCCGGTGAGCAGGAGTCGGCGTTCGAGCGTTGGTCCAGCTTCAAATCTCGGGTACATGGCGCACTGGATGAGATCATGAGCCAGCATTCAAAGCGTAGCCGGGTGTTGATCTCCACATCTGGTGGTGTAATCGCCATGGCATTGCAGAGAGTTCTGAATTTTTCGGATGAGCATGTGATCGCTACGAACTGGATGGTGCACAATAGTTCGGTAACCCGAATCAAGTACGGAAATGGTAAGATTTCACTGACGCAATTTAACGGTCTCTCCCATCTGGAAAAGCAAGGGCTGCAACAGATGGTGACGTACCGGTAACTTCCCAGGAAAATGCTTTGGCTGAAAATGCATTAATCGACAAGACAAGTGCCATCAGAGAAGGCGAAGAGCTGGATCTGGATGCGCTTAAGCAACATCTGGAACCCGTGCTGGGCAACAGGGTAGGCGATATTGAAGTCCGGCAGTTTCCGGGAGGTCACTCCAACCTGACCTACCTGTTGAGCAGTGGCGATGAGGACTGGGTACTCAGGCGGCCGCCATTTGGTAGTAAGGTCAAGAGTGCCCATGATATGTCTCGTGAGTACAGAATTCTGTCGGCACTTAAGACGGTGTATCCCTATGGCCCGGTACCGATTCATTTCTGTGATGATCCGAGTGTAATCGGCTGTGATTTCTACCTTATGAGTTACATAAAGGGTGTGGTTATACGGCGCGATTACCCGAAAGGTTTGCTGCCTGCAACCCAGATTCGACAACAGCTGTTTAATTTCTTCGATGTACTCGGTGAGTTGCACTCGGTCGATCTGCAGCAGGCAGGATTGGATACCTTCGGTAGACCGCAGGGCTATGTGAAGCGCCAGGTGGAAGGCTGGAGCCGACGCTGGGCTGATGCCGTTACTCCCGACACAGTGAATTGTGATAACACTATTAAGTGGCTGACTGACAACATGCCTGCCGAGAGCGGCAATGCCCGTGTTATCCATAACGATTATAAGATGGACAACGTAATATTCGATGCAGATGATCCACTTAAAGTCATCGGCGTACTGGATTGGGAAATGTCGACGGTAGGAGATCCTTTAATGGATCTTGGTTGCACACTCGGCTACTGGGTGCAAATCGATGACCCGGATTTTTTCCGAGAATCTCGTACCATGCCATCTGATATCGAGGGAGCGCCGACGCGCGCCGAGATTATCGAGCGCTTCCAGCAACAGACCGGCCTGTCAGTGGAGAATTTTCCCTTCTATTTCTGCTTCGGCCTGTTTCGGCTGTGCGTAATCGGACAGCAAATCTACTACCGGTATTATCATGGCCTGACCCGTGACGAGCGCTTCTCCGGTTTTCTCAAGAAGGCACATGTTCTGCAGCGAATGTGCGAAATGATAATAAGTGGTGAAATACAGAATTGATCAGCCTATGCAAGGAGCCGACTATGTCGTTACAAATTAGCGAGTTATTTTCAATTGCGGGTAAGACTGCCATCGTAACCGGCGGTTCCCGCGGTATTGGCAAGATGATTGCCGAGGGCTATGTTGAAAACGGTGTAAAGACTTATATCACCGCGCGCAAAGCAGAGGCCTGTCAGCAAACGGCAGAAGAGCTATCTGAAAAGGGAGAGTGTATTGCCTTGCCTGCCGACCTCTCAAGCAAGGCGGGTCGTGATGAATTTATCAAGCAGATCAAATCCCGAGAAGACAGGCTCGACATCCTGGTAAACAATGCCGGCGCCGCCTGGGGAGCCCCGTTCGAAGAATATCCCGATGAGGGTTACGACAAGGTCATGAACATCAACGTCAAGGCAATTTTCATGTTAACCCGTGACCTGATGCCACTGCTCACCAAGCAGGCGAGTCAGGAAAATCCCAGTCGGGTAATCAACATAGGTTCAATCGACGGATTGCGGGTTTCAGCCACCGATAACTTCGCCTATGGGGCCAGCAAGGCCGCGGTGCATTTTCTGACCAAGAATCTGGCGGTTCGCTTGGCATCGAAAGGACTGACGGTTAATGCCATTGCTCCCGGGCCCTTCGAGAGTCAGATGATGGATTATATGCTGACCAATTTTCGGGATCAGATCGAGGCCAGAAATCCCATGGGGCGTATAGGTTGTCCACAGGACATGGCTGGACTGGCGATCTTTCTGGCCTCTGATGCTACCAAATACATGACCGGGCAGGTCATTGCTCTGGATGGTGGCAGTAATCTGGGTTCCAGCAGGGAATAGTAGACGCTGGATACTGCCTTAAGTCGTGGAAGTTCGCCCGAACGGCCTAAAGCCGTTTAATTCCAATCGCTTGAGTGGTACTTTTAGCGGTCCAATACAATAACCAGCCCAGGATTCCTGAGTCTTCCGGTGTTTTGCAGTGAGTAGTTCAAAATCTCTAGCCTTGCCGAGGATGGTAATCACTGGCGTGGCCTTCGTTAGTGGCTTCTGCATCATGACCATCGAGATGCTGGGTGCCCGTATCCTGTCGCCCTATTTCGGTGGCAGCCTGTCGGTATGGGGAAGCATTATTACCATATTCATGCTGGCTCTGGCGATGGGCTACCTTATCGGTGGCAGGCTCTCGACCCGCAACCCGAATGCCATAACGTTTGCCTTCTTCTTCATCGGAGCGGGGCTATTTTCGTCGCCGGTAATTCTGTTCGCCGATGGCATCATGGAACCGATATTTCTGGCGATCGAAGATCCCCGTTATGGCTCCCTATTCGCCGCGATATTTCTATTCTTTATCCCGACCGCCATTCTTGGCATGATCTCACCCTATTCGATACGCCTGATGGTCGATAGCCATGAACATAGTGGTCATATGGCGGGGCTGCTGTTCTTTATCTCAACACTTGGCAGCGCGGCGGGAACTCTGAGCACGAGCTTCTACTTTGTGTTGTGGTTCGAAGTGAACCAGATCCTGTGGGGAGCCATTGGCGCGTTGATCACAGCTGGCTGTGCTATCCTGATTACCCATTACCTGAAATCCACCCAAGAAGTGAAACAGAGCCGACCTTATGAAAAGAAACAGGCCTAGCAGAAACATTGCATTGAAGTGGCTGCCCGCACTGTTGGTTGTGCTGCTGGGTTTCCCTGTTGCAGCGGAGACCATTCACGAGGAACGTTCCAAATACCGGGATATCACTGTTACTCAAGTTCGAGATCGACGCTGCCTGCTGTTCAACGTACACCGCGGCGATCGCAATCAGACCTGCATTTCGATGGATGATCGTTATCGCCTGGTGTTCGATTATACTCGCATGACATTTGCCGGTTTATTACTAAAACCCGACCCGAAGCGGATCCTGATTATCGGCCTGGGGGGAGGCACACTACCATTAGCTTTTGCCGATCTATTGCCCGATGCCACTATCGATGTGGTCGAGATAGACGAGGCGGTAGTAAATGTTGCCGAGGAATTTTTCTTCTTCAGTGAAACCGACAATTTGAAAGTAACGGTGGAGGACGGGCGTCCTTTTATCAAGCGTGTCGGCATCAGGGGCGAGAGCTACGACTATATCGTGTTGGATGCTTTCAGCGGTGACTATATACCCGAACACATGTTGACCAGGGAGTTTCTCGAAGAAGTTAAACGTATAATGAGCCCCGATGCCGTACTGGTAGCCAATACATTTTCAACCAGCCGACTTTATGATCATGAATCGGTGACCTATCAGAGAGTGTTTAACGAGTTTTTCAATTTTAAGTTGCCGACTTCGGGTAACCGCATGATCATCACGCAACTGGACCCCTTGCCGCCACGGGGTCGATTAGTCACTGAGGCGCAGAAAATTGCCGAAGGACTAGAGAAATACGGAGTACCACTATTAGAGTACCCACGTCGATTATCGACCCGAGTGGATTGGGACATGAGCCGACGTATTCTGACGGATCAATATTCACCTGGAAATCTATTAAGAGATAACTAACGGATTCAGTCCTGCAATTGCAGGCTAAAGAATCAGGAGAAAAACATGAGACTTATTAAAAGCTACTTAGCACTGATCGTTGGCTTCACAATCTGTGCTTCCAGTTATGCGGATGTCGAAATCAAGGCCGATGTTGTTTACGGCCACAAAGATGGCATGGCACTGGTATACGACGTACTGCAACCAGAGAATGCCAATGGTGCTGCCGTTGTGTTCATGGTTAGCGGCGGCTGGTTCTCGCGTTGGGCGCCGCCGGAAAATCGGGTACAGCAATTCGGCCATTTCCTGGATGCCGGTTTTACAGTCATACCAGTTCATCACGGCAGTGCGCCTCGTTATCACGTGCCCGATGCCTTCACAGATGTCAGTCGTGCTATCCGTCATATCAAGTTGCATGCAGAAAATCACGGTATCGATGCCGACCGGATCGGCGTAACTGGAGGCAGTGCGGGGGGACATCTGTCGCTGATGTTGGGTCTGGCAGCGGACGCCGGGGATTCGAGCGCCCGTGATGAGGTGATGCGGCAGGGTAATTCGGTAGCGGCAGTGGTAGCCTATTTTCCACCGGTGGATCTGAGAGAGATTACCGGTCCAAATGATCGATTTCCAGCGTTGAATTTCTCCAATGAAAAAGCGGCTGCGATTTCACCGATTCTGCATGCCGACGCTGAAGATCCACCCACCTTGCTGATTCATGGAGATGCGGATGATCTGGTGAATATCAGTGCATCCCAGATAATGCAGGCAGAGTTTCAGAAGCAGAATGTGGTGTCTGAATTTATCACCATCCCCGGGGCGGGACATGGTTTTCGAGGAGACGATGCCGTGTTGGCCAATAACGCCAGTGTGGCATGGTTTCAGAAGCATCTACTTGAAGGAAGTTTTGCGGACTAATGTGCAGAGGGTCCCTAAAGAACTGCTGCCAGGCGAGTGCCCTGTTCGATGGCTCGCTTGGCATCCAATTCGGTGGCTACATCGGCGCCGCCGATCAGGTGAAAGGGTTTCTGCAATCCTTCGCTGAGTTCCCGTAGCGGCAATTGACCGGCACAGATAACCACATTATCGACCTCCAATAGCCTCGGATCATTGTCTACCATGAGGTGCAGGCCGTCATCATCGATACGCTGGTAGTCGCAAGCGGCGAGCATCTTGATACCACGTTTAACCAGTCCCAGTCGGTGAATCCACCCGGTAGTCTTGCCGAGCCTCTTACCGAGCCCCTCGGCCTTACGCTGGCAGAGGTAAATAGTGCGCGCAGAGGCTGCGAACCTGGCCTCGACACCTTCGATGCCTCCTCGTGATTGCAGATTCATATCGATTCCCCACTCTTCCATGAAAGCTGCAATGTTCTGGCTGGTGGATTCACCGGCGTGGGAAAGATACTCCGCCGTGTCGAAACCTATCCCGCCGGCTCCGATGATCGCCACTCGCTCACCTACTTCTACGTTGCCTTTAATCACATCGACGTAATTCACTATGCAGGGATGATCGATGCCTTCAATGTCCGGCAGACGTGGAACGATTCCTGTGGCAAGAATAACTTCATCGAAATTTGAGTCGTTAAGCTGGCTGACCGTAACCCGAGAATTCAGCTGAACATTCACACCGAGTTTGTCCAGCTGAGCCTGGTAATAGCGTAGCGTTTCACTAAATTCTTCCTTGCCCGGAATCCGCCTGGCGAGATTGAACTGGCCGCCAATCTTATCCGCTGCATCGAACAGGCTCACGCTATGACCGCGCTCGGCGGCTGTGACAGCCGTTGCCAGGCCTGCAGGTCCAGCACCAATCACTGCCAGTTGTTTGCATTGCGCGGCTTTGTCGAGCTGTAGCTCGAGTTCGTGACAAGCCCTGGGATTAACCAGGCAACTGCTTAGCTGGCCGCTAAAGATATGATCCAGACAAGCCTGGTTGCAGGCTATGCAGGTGTTGATGCGGTCTGCATGTCCCGAGGCGGCTTTGTTAACAAAGTCCGAGTCTGCCAGTAAAGGACGGGCCATGGAAACCATGTCGGCATCGCCGCGCGCCAGGATTTCCTCAGCAACTTCAGGCGTGTTGATACGATTTGAGCTTATCACCGGTACCGAAAGCAGTTCCCTGAACCGTGCCGTCACCCAGCTGAATGCGGCCCTTGGCACCTTCGTTGCAATAGTCGGAATCTGCGCTTCATGCCAACCGATGCCGGTGTTGATAATACTGACACCGGCTTCGCAGAGCGCCTGTCCTAGCTGCAGTACTTCTTCATAGCTGCTGCCTCCTTCGACCAGGTCCAGCATGGAGAGGCGGAAGATGATAATGAATTTTTCGCCGACTCTAGCGCGCACGCGTTTGACGATTTCCAGCGGTAAGCGAATGCGATTCTCGTAGCTTCCACCCCACTGATCGGTTCGTCGATTTGTTCGCTGTACAATAAACTCGTTAATGAAGTACCCCTCAGAACCCATAATCTCAACCCCGTCGTATTCAGCCTTCTGGCAGAATTCGGCAAAGTCGACAAAGGACTCGATTTCTTCTTCGATAGTCTCCTGGCTTGCTTCCAGCGGAACGAAGCGATTGATAGGAGACTTTATGGGAGATGGAGCGATTAGGTTTTCTGTTCTCGAGTAACGCCCGGTGTGCAGAATTTGCAGACAAATCTTGCCAGCTTCCCGGTGTACAGCGTCTGTAATTAGCTTGTGTTTGTTGATTTCGCCTGGAATTCGATATAGAGGCTCGGCTCCTTCCGGTAAGCAATGCTTGCTTGCCATGAAACCGCCGGTAACGATCAGGCCCACACCACCACTGGCCCGCTCGCCATAGAAAGCCGCCATGCGCTGATGACTGTCAGGGATATCTTCCAGGCCAGTATGCATGGAACCCATCAATACGCGGTTGTTCAGGGTAGTGAAGCCAAGGTCTAGTGGCTCGAGCAGTCGAGGAAATGGTGATTCAGTTCTGCTCATTCAGGGTGTGCCAGATAGACGCGCCCTAATCTACTCCGATGATTTTACGCAGGGTGTCTATATTCAGCAGTTCTATTTCGCGATTGTTGACTTCAATGAGTCCCTTGCGCTGTAGAGCAGTGAAGATACGGCTCACCGTCTCAACAGTCAGGCCGAGGTATTCACCTATATCGCTGCGGGTCATCGGTAGCAGAAATCGAGAAGGAGACAGAGATACACGGGCGTATCGGCTCGACAAGCTGAGCAGAAATGAGGCCGTGCGTTCTTCTGCTGTGTAACTACTTAGCAGGGTATGGATTTGTTGATCTTTGGCGATTTCGTTACCCATGATGGCAAAGAAATGGTGTTGCAGGTTAGGTAATTGGTGGCTCAGTTTCTCCAATTGCGAAAAAGGGATTTCACAGATGGAAGAGTGTTCCAGTGCCTGGGTTGAATTTGCATAGTGCTTACTGGCAATGCCATCCATGCCAATAATTTCTCCTGGCAGAAAAAATCCAGTAACCCGGCCCTGGCCGGTATCGCTGATTACATAGGATTTAAAACTGCCGGAGCGAACTGCGTAAACTGACTTGAATTCATCACTTTGCCGATAGAGGTGATCGCCTTTCTTATAGGGACGATTACGTTCGACGATTTCATCGAGCTGATGAATTTCGGTTTTGTTCAGAGCTATCGGCAGACACAATTCATTTAGCCGGCAACTCGCACAGGAAATATTTGGATTGTGAGGACAAAGCGTGCGCGCTGAAGCCGAGGCTGCAGGAGAATGCTGAATTGCAATGTTCTCCTCATTTCCTTTAGTACGGCTACTTGTCACGTCGGCTGGGCTCATGCAGGACTCCTTCAAGACATCGCGCTAGTTTGCCATTATTCGCTGCCGCATACAATTTCAGAGCCTGCTAGACGGAAACAAATTGTTACATCAAAAATCGTGCATTAAGCCTGTTGTGGGTCAAAAGGTGCGGATTTAGAGGGCTTAAAGCGAAAATGCCTGGTTATGGGAGCAGAATATTGATTTAGATTAATTCGCAATTTTGCCAGTAAATTTACAATTCACGACACTGGGTAAATACTTTGAGGAATTCTTACGCGTGTTAGAGCTTAGCAGGATACTGGTCATTATCGAACCGGATGCCGATGAACAGCCAGCTTTGGAAAAGGCTAGGCAGCTCGCCAAGTATGCTGATTCTGAAATAGAGCTGATAATAGCCGATTGCAGTACCTATCTTGAAGATGGCTATTACTTCGATCCCATTCAGGCTCAGAAGCTTCGCTACGAGCACGGTGATCAGCGGATCAAGGAATTGAATGAACTGGCGAAACCCTTGCGTAGTCAGGGGTTGGAGGTGTCGGTTTCAACGGCTTGGGGCAATCCGCCCTACGGGGAAATTGTCGCACGCATAAATGACACCAAGCCATCTCTGGTAATCAAGAGTACTCGCCATCACAGTAAAGTTTCCAGGATGTTGCTGTCCAACGATGACTGGGAATTGGTGCGCTATTGTCCTGCCCCTCTGCTGCTGGTAAAGAGTCAGCTGTGGGAATCTAAGCCGGTTTTCATTGCATCCGTCGATCCCGATCATGTACACGACAAACCTGCCGCTCTGGATAATAAGATCGTGAGTAGTGCGATCGCTTTAGCTGCCATTTCTGCAGGTGACGTACACCTGATCCATTCGGCCTGGGTACCACCACTTTCCGGTGTTTATCCATTAGCGGCTGATGCTGAGAAGGAAGACGAGAAACTCACCAAGTTGATCAAGACGCACCGTGTGCTTAAATCCAATTGTCACTGGACCAATCAAGATATCGTACATGCACTTCCTGATCTGGCTGTTGAATTGAAAGCCAGCTGCGTGGTGATGGGAGCGGTATCACGATCAAGATTCGACCGTATTCTGATCGGCAATACTGCAGAGAAAGTGTTGGATCGCCTCGAATGCGACGTACTGGTCATTAAACCTGATCAGATGCCTGCACTTAGCAAAATTCTGCTATAAAAGAGCGTCAGCCGTAAAAAGAGATTCAGCCGTGAAGAGTCCCAAATAGACTCTTGCTTATCTAATTTTCTTGACCTACGTGCACTGTGAGAACATCACAGGTGGCGCCATGTAGCACTTTAATGACGGTAGAACCGAGTAGAATTTTCCAGCCTGAATGTCCGTGGCTACCCATCACAATCGCATCGGCACCAATTTCACTGGCCAGATTGCGAACTTCAGGGGCAGGTGCGCCGAGCAGGGTATGAGCATTGCCGCTCTTCACACCAATATCATTGCCAATCTTTTCCAGCCTCTGTTCAGCAAAATTTATCGCTTCTTGCTGTAGTTCACTGATGTTTACGGCGTAGATATCCATACTGTAGGCAGCGGCGACTGGTTCGACTACGTGCACTAGGTGTAGTTTGCTGGCATCGCCGGCCATCCGCACGGCGGTATCTATCACTTTCTGTGAATCATTGGAAAGATCAATAGCAACGAGTATCGTGTTGTACATAGGAAGTACCTCCTCTTTTACAGGTGTAGGTTGCAGGCGCAGTGTTACTGCTTATCATCATTAAACCTGTAATCGTCGAATAGCTGATTGACTCATGTCAAGGGCAATCTTGTATAGTCTGAAAAACTAATTCAGAGATCGGGGGAAACAGCCAGGCAATAGCTTTCTCCGGGGTAAAACGGCGATTTCCCATCGAGAAACCTTTCTGTGCTTGGTGTTAAGAGCTTGAAACTGTGCGTGGGGGTAGTGTTTATCTACAAACAGGCTCATTCAGACTTGACTTGAGTCAACATGCATTATTCCAAGCCAACGTACATTTGACTATGTCAATACAATGACTATTTTAGTGAGGCCAGATATGGAGAGCGACAAAATAAAGATCAATTTACTCGAGCGTAAAGCCGAGTTGGAATCGCGGGTGGAGCGGACTCACAGACATACTTTCCACAGGGATGAGCCGGTGAGCGCCAATTTTAATGAGCAGGTAAAACAGACTGAGAACGATGAGTTGGTAAGGGCGCTTGAGGCCGAAGCTAAAGAAGAGATTGCTCAAATCAATAAGGCCTTGCACCGCATTGAGGTAGACGTCTACGAACAGTGTGCACATTGTGGAGGAGAAATCGGGGTGCAACGATTGCAAGCCATTCCATACGCGGACAGCTGTATCGAATGTGCCGAATAGCGGCTGACCTCAAAAGCTTGGAAATGTCGATATTGATGCGCTGCCAATGACTTGCCATAATGCGAGTTCGTTGATCCGGGCTGGAATTATCGTAATGAAGGGACGAGGTACTACGTAGATGAATACGATTGAACGAATCATGGTAGTTATTGACGCAAATGAAGATTATTCAAATGCGCCAGATGGCCTGCCTGTCGAGTTGCGAAAGGCATTACGACTGATAAAGGATAAGTATTCGGCAGAGATTAAGCTGATTAGTGTTGGCTACGAGCGATATCTCTCACACAGCTTTCGCAGCATCGGCTACGACTATACCGTGCTTCGAAAGGACTACTGCGATCGCCTGACACAAACCATGGAAGAATTGGTGGCAGGATTAAAGGGCGATGGTTACAAGATTAGTTGTGAAGTCGGTTGGGCCCATCCGCGCTACGAGATGATAGTCAAAATGGCGGTTGAGTTCAGTGCTGATGTCCTGATTCAGCATTGTCGAGCCTATGCCAAGCTTGTTCACCATCACCTTACGCATGATAGCTGGGAGCTGGTTAGGCATTGCCCGATTCCGTTATTGCTTGTCAAGGATGTAGATTGGAGAGATCCAATCGTGATGATGGCGGCGGTCGATCCAATGCACAGCCATCACAAGCCACTGCGACTGGATAATCGGATCATCGAAGCGGCGGATTCAGTCAGCCAACAAATAGGAGGTGAGTTTCATATCGTTCATGCCTATGCTGAAACGGCAAGACCATTTGCCGCCGGCGGTGCTATCAAGGAAGAGCATGAAAATGCATTTAATGAACTGATGTCGGACTATGACGTTGATGCTGGTCATCTACATCTTATCGATGAGACCCCAATCGATGCCTTGCAGCAGTATGGCGAGATGATTAATTCTGACATGCTGGTAATGGGGGCGATTTCGAGATCGAGGATTTCTGAAGCTCTGGTTGGTAGTACAGCAGAAACAGTACTGGATTATGTCAAAACAGATGTTTTAATATTGAAACCAGCAGTCTCTGAGTAGACTAAACTTGCCAGAAATCTGGCACCCTAGCCCTAGTGAATCAGATTACCGCAGTACTTACAATAGCGGGCGTCCAGGTCGTGACCGGTGGCTTTGCAGCTAACGCATTTTCGCTTATCGTTGGTAGGGGTTCGACTGCGATGCTGAAATTCATTCATTAGCTCTGCGCCAATAATTCCAGTGGGAACAGCAATGATTGCGTAGCCGCAAATCATCGCGAGTGCTGCCACGAATTGGCCTACTGGGGTTTGCGGGGATACATCGCCATAACCGACGGTAGTAATGGTAACGATAGCCCAGTAGATCGATTCGGGAATGCTATTAAAACCATTTTCTGGTCCTTCGATGATAAACATCAGCGCGCCAAAAATAACAATCAATATGAGAACCGTGAACAGAAAAACGAAAATTTTACGCCTCGCCTGTAACAGCGCTGTATAAAGCAGATTGGCTTCACCCATGTAGCGGAATAATTTGAGGATTCGAAAGATGCGTAGCACTCGCATGATTCGAATTACGATAAGGTACTGGGCGGACGGAAATATGAATGCGATGTAGGTGGGTAAGATCGAAAACAGATCGATTAGCCCGTAAAAGCTAAAGACATAACGTTTCAGATTTTCAGTGCTGTAAAGCCTCAGAATATATTCGATAGTAAACAGAATGGTAAAGAACCATTCAAGTCGTAACAATATTTCACCGTATCGATCATTATAGGAGTCAACTGAGTCGAAGAGTACCGCCGATACGGAGATTACGATCATAAAGATCAGTACCACATCGAAGAGTTTACCGGCACGGGAATCGTAACCGAAAATCACATCGTTGACCTGCTGTTTCAGGCTGGGTGCGGTATCAAAATTCATTGATTTCTATGCTAAACCAGTTTGGGTATTTTGATGCAATGGGAGTTGTATCAGCCCAGTGAAGTGATGGTTCAGGATTTTAACACCAGCACGTCGCAGGGGCAGTCTTCCAGAATTTTTTCAGCCGTATTGCCTATTATCGCCCGTTCGATTACGTTTCTCGAGAGCGCTCCAATCACCAGTATATTGGCCTGTACCGATTGAAGGTAGCGAATTAGCTCTGGGACCAGATCGCCTTCACTCAATTTTATGCCGTCATCGGCAAAATCATAGCCTTCGATCAATTTCTTCAAGTGTTCGCTATGATGCTGGCGGATTCGATCGAGATGTTCCGCGGATTCGCCGCCCGTGGGGAACATCGTACTAACAAATGGGTAGTAAGAGTGAAATACACAGGGTTTGAACTTGAATGTCCTGGCGACCAACTCCGTTCCCGCCAACAGCGCGTGGTCAAGTTTGTTTTGTGCTGCTTTGCTATGCAGCGGATCTACTGCGGTTACTACACTGCCATCGTCACTCCAGAGGCCTGGTTTGACCAATAACAGTGGCGTGAGGCATTTGCGAATCAATCGCCAGTCGGTATTGGTGATCAGTGATCGTTCGATCACACTGTGGTGGTGGGTACTTTTCAATACCAGGTCTGGTTTGTATTCATCTGCTTGAGCAATAATTGATTCGGCGAGATGGTGTTGCTCGGTGAACGCCGTAGATGTCTCGATGTTGTCGGCGCTGAACTCTTCTACCAGATTCGCCAGCAATTTTTGATAGTGTTCTTCATAGAGTCGCCGCTGGGTTTCAAAAAATTCTCCATCAATGCCCTCATAAATATAGGAATGATCGCCCAGGGTATTAGAATTATTAATGAAGAATCTGACTCGAGAACTGGTCGCATTGGCAATTTGTTTGGCTTTGTCAACGGCGAAATCCCGGTCGACGGTGGGATCAACCACAACCAGGATGCTTTCAATCTTGTCCATATTTGCCTCGCTTTAAACTTGGCACACTGTGAATAATTAGTTAGCCCCTGGGGACCCTCTGGGTTTAAATCTACTGCGCCGCCTTAATCATGTTTCTCGCAATGATCAGTTGCTGGATTTGGGAGGTGCCTTCGTAGAGACGGAACAGCCGCACATCGCGATAGAATCTTTCGACGGCATATTCAGACATATAGCCTGCTCCGCCATGAATTTGTACCGCTCGATCGGCCACACGACCAACCATCTCCGTTGCAAACAGCTTACAACAGGATGATTCGGTGCTGACGTTCTCACCGTTGTCCCGTTTGCGGGCAGTCTCGAGGGTCATACACCTGGCGGCATAGGTATCAGTCTGAGAGTCCGCCAGCATCGCTTGAATGAGTTGTTGTTCGGCTATCGGCTGACCGAATTGCTTGCGCTGCATGGCATACTCCAATGCATCCCGAATTAGCCTTTCTGCAACACCGACACTGACTCCTGAAATGTGCAGTCGACCGCGATCCAGCACTTTCATTGCCGTGATAAAGCCTCCGTCCTCAGTTCCAATCAGGTTCTCGGCCGGTACCGGGCAATCTTCGAAGATGACATCGCAGGTCAGCGAGCCTGACTGACCCATTTTCTTGTCGATCGGCCCCAGTGTGATTCCCGGCGTACCTTTCTCGACGATAAATGAAGAGATGCCACGGGCACCCTGGATGGAGGGATTGGTGCGAGCCATCACGTTAAAGGTATCCGCTACCGCCGCATTGGTGATAAAGCGCTTGGTGCCATTGAGAATATAATGATTGCCCTCGCGCCTCGCGCTGGTTTTAAGTGATGCTGCATCGGAGCCGGCTTCGGGTTCGGTCAGGCAGAAGCAACTGATCCACTCGCCGCTGGCATAGCGGGGTAGATATTTCTGTTTTTGTTCTTCTGACCCGTTGAATACCACCGCTGCTGATCCGATCCCATTGTTGGTGCCCATGATGGAGCGAAATGCCGGCGAGGTTCTACCGAGTTCGATGGCAACCAGAATTTCTTCTTCCATAGTGAGCCCCAGCCCACCGTATTCTTCCGGAATAGTAAGGCCAAACAGACCCAGCTCTTTCATCTCCTGAAGTATGTCATCTGGCAGCTTTGCTTCTTCAGCCAGTCGGTTCTCATTGGGGATAAGACGCTCCCGAACAAATCGCTCAATCACGTCGATGAGATGATTAATGGTTTCCTGATCGCGAATCATTATTGCCCCTTGCAATCCTGCAGTTAATCCCCCTGCAATCCTGCAGTTAATTCCCCCTGCAATCGAGCGGCTAAGCTAGCATAACTGCTTGTTTTATGCGACCAGGAGCGCCGGATTTAGTGGCTTTGAGCCACGTTCCACCGGCGTTTGCTCTGTGCTAGAATCGCCCCCTCATGTACTTCCAGAGACAAAGCACCGAGGGACTGGTGGGGGCCATCTGGAAGCCACATTTGAGTGCAATGCAGTACCCGATGCTAATGTAAGTCGCCTGCTAGCGCCTGATTTTATCGAATAGTAACTTGATTAAACTTATTCAGAGAGTAGTAAATGCCTGAGATTACCGACGCCTTTATTTACGACGGAGGTCGAACCGCTTTCGGCCGACACGCCGGGGCACTAGCACCAATGCGGCCAGATGACCTGCTTGCCCACACCATCAAGACAGTCGTTGAACGCAACAAATTTCCGCTCGAGGCTTACGTAGGCGTCATCGTAGGCAATACTAACGGCGCCGGCGAAGACTGTCGAAACGTGGCTCGTTTTTCATTGCTGCTGGCAGGATTACCCGTTGAGGTGGCGGGGCTTTCGGTAAATCGGCTGTGCGGGTCCGGTCTTGCCGCGACTCTGGATGCAGCACGTTCGGTGAAGGTCGGTGAAGGCGATCTGTTCCTGGCCGGTGGCGTGGAATCCATGAGTCGCGCTCCAATTGTCATGTCCAAGGCTCAATCAGCCTATGACCGCGGCCAACAGATAGCCGACAGCACCCTGGGGGCGCGATTCACAAACCCTGCCTTCGCCTCTGCCTACGGCAACGACACCATGCCACAGACTGCCGACAATCTCGCCATTTCCCGGGGAGACGCAGACCAGTTTGCGGCCGCTTCCCAGGCGAAATATGAAACCGCCCAGGCCGACGGCTTCTTTGTAGATGAAATCATTCCCATCGATGTACCACAGGGGCGCAAGAAACCACCGCCGACAGTCGATGCCGATGAACATCCCCGACCGGGCAGCAATATCGAAGCGCTGAGAGAGAAATACGGCGTCAAACCTCGCGCCAGGATTATTGCCGGCGCGGTAGCCGGAGTAGAACCGTGAGTCATGGGATTTGGGCCGGTGTTCGCGATCAGGAAAGCATTGGCGAGGGCTGGTCTTGGTTTATCGGACATGGACATTATTGAGATTAATGAAGCCTTCGCGCCTCAAGTATTGGGTTGCCTCAGGATGCTGGAAGTGGATTACCAGGACTCCCGGGTTAATCCCAACGGTGGTGCGATCGCAGTTGGTCATCCGCTGGGCGCTTCGGGCGCCCGACTAGCGATAACCGCCACCTGGCAGCTGGAGCGTATGCGGGGTCGCTATGCAGCGATAAGCTTGTGTATCGGCTTCGGGCAGGGTGTGGCGGCGATCCTGGAACGAATGGACTAAGTTGCACATGGATGTGCAACCATTGCCCGTTAAGGGCAATGCGAGTGGGCCAAAAGCAAGTAAAATCGCACTTTTACGCTAGCTTTTGGCGCACGACATTCTGGAAAAGTCATGGATGACTTTTTTCAGGATCAACTAAAGAGGCACTCTTAATCAGACAGACAGACGAAATAAAGGAAACACTATGTCGGAAGTAGTCAGTTACGAACTTAAAGGCAATATCGGTGTGATTAGTGTCAATAATCCACCAGTTAACGCGCTCGCGCAGGTCGTCAGAGAGGGCATTTTAAATTCAATCCAAGCGGCGCAGGAAGATGCGTCGAAAGCCATCGTACTGCGTTGTGAGGGGCGTACGTTTATTGCTGGTGCCGATATCACAGAATTTGGTAAACCACCTAAAGATCCTGGACTACCGATCGTACTCGATGCTATCGAAAACTCGAGCAAACCGGTAATCGCCGCTATTCACGGCACGGCGCTTGGAGGGGGATTCGAAGTCTCGCTGGCGTGTCATTATCGCTGTGCCGTTGCATCGGCAAAAGTCGGCTTACCCGAGGTCAAGCTGGGATTGTTACCGGGAGCTGGTGGAACACAGCGCGTGCCACGAATAGCGGGAGTCAAGGCTGCTCTGGATATGATTACCAGTGGCAATCCGATCGCTGCGTGTAAAGCACACACGATGGGCCTGGTCGATGAGATCATCGAAGCGGACGATCTCGAAGCGGGTGCGATTGAATACGCAAAGGGCTTGGTAGAGTCAGGTGCCCCACTTAAACGCATTAGGGATATCACGATTGATCCCGCAACGATAGAAGCAGATTTCTTCGCCAACGCGAGAAAGCAGCTGGCACGGCGTGCGCGTGGTCAGATAGCGCAGGACAAAATTGTTTCCTGCATCGAAGCAGCAGTCGAATTACCAATGGATGAAGGGCTGCAGCGCGAGCGTGAATTGTTCCGAGAACTTATCACGTCCCCTGAATCAGCGGCCATGCGGCATATCTTTTTTGCCGAACGTAGGGCTGCCAAGATCAAGGATCTGTCGAAAGACACTCCCGTTAGAGACATCGCCAAGGTAGCCATCATCGGGGGTGGCACCATGGGTGGTGGTATCGCCATGTGTTTTGCCAATGTCGGTATTCCAGTAGTAATGCTGGAGATCAACGATGAAGCACTGCAACGAGGCAAGGATATCATCCGCAAGAATTACAACATCACCCTGCAAAAGGGCAAGATGTCTGAGGATCAATTGGAACAGCGAATTGGGTTGATATCTGGTACCACGGACTACACTGATATAAGCGATGTTGATCTGGTCATCGAAGCAGTCTTCGAAAATCTGGAATTAAAGAAAGAAATATTCGCCAAGCTGGATACGGTCTGCAAAGCTGGTGCCATCCTGGCGACTAATACTTCTTATCAGGATGTGGATGCCATTGCCGAGGCAACCGCCCGTCCGCAGGATGTTGTGGGGATGCATTTCTTCAGTCCGGCCAACGTAATGAAGTTGCTGGAAGTTGTACGTGGCGAAAAGACCGCCGATGATGTTTTGGCCACTGTCATGAAGATCGGCAAGAAGATCGGCAAGGTGTGTGCGTTGTCACGGGTGTGCTATGGCTTCATTGGTAATCGCATGTTAGGTGGCTACGGAAGAGAAGCCCAGATGCTGTTAATGGATGGCTGTACTCCGGTCCAGGTAGATTCAGCTTTGGAAGGGTTTGGCATGGCCATGGGACCTCTAGCCATGAGTGACCTGGCTGGGCTGGACGTGGGATACAAGGCACGCCAGGGCCGCACCGACCTGCCGGACGATCCCAAGCTTTACCGCATGGGAACCTTGTTGGTGGAAATGGGCCGACACGGCCAGAAGACTGGCTCTGGATTCTACAAATACGACCCGCAGACACGTCGCCGGGAATCAGACCCGGAAGTAGAAGCACTAATAAAGGAAGAGGCAGCAAAACTCGGTATTGAGCAACTCGAGATTTCCAATGAGGAGATACTTCAGCGGTGTTTTTATCCGCTGATCAATGAGGGTGCATTAATACTGGAAGAAGGCATTGCCCAACGGCCCAGTGATATCGATGTGGTGTATGTATTCGGCTATGCCTTCCCGGTGGCCAAGGGTGGTCCGATGCACTATGCCGATCAGGTGGGGCTAAAGAATGTGTACGACAAGATCTGTGAATTGCGCGATCGCTATGGCGAGGACTACTGGAAACCCGCACCCCTGTTAAAGCAACTGGCCGAAGCGGGAAGTACATTTGCAGAGTGGGATAAGAATCGGAGCGCAGGCTGATGATTTCCTATCAGACTACAACCCCTGGTGCTCCCCTGGTAGAAGTGGAATCGGACACGCCAGTACCGCAGGGATCCGAAGTGCTGATTAGAACAGTAGCCTGCGGCGTTTGTCACTCGGATATTCATATGCATGATGGTGTTTTCGAGCTCGGTGGCGGTAAACAACTGAATGTCGGCCGGGAAGGCATGGTGCTGGGCCATGAGATATTCGGCGAAGTAGTAGCGGTAGGGCCGGAAGCGGAAAATGTACAAGTTGGCGATCGTCGCGTGGTGTTTCCCTGGATTGGCTGCGGCGACTGCGCTTCCTGCTCGCGAGGAGAAGAACAATTGTGCACGCCCGGACGGGCACTGGGTATCGTCAATGCAGGTGGGTTTGCCGACCATGTGCTGATTCCCCACAGTCGTTACCTGTTTGACAAGGGTGACGTTTCTGACACGCTCGCTGCGACCTATGCTTGCTCAGGATTAACTGCCTATGGTGCGTTGAAAAAAGTCGGTGAACTGAATGAGGGTGACGAAGTTGTAATCATCGGCGCCGGTGGTGTTGGGATGATGGCAATTCAGATTGCTCGCGCAATGGGGCTCGATCCAATTGTTGTGGATATCGATAGTGCTAAACTGGATGCGGTCAGGGCTCTTGGTGTATCACGCACTTATGACTCATCGGAACCCCAATCGGCGAAGGAGATTCGCAAAGCAACCGGTGGTGTCTATGCGGCGTTGGATTTTGTCGGTGCCGAGGCGAGCGTGAACTACGGGCTCAGCACTCTTCGCAAGGGAGGCATGCTGATCATCGTCGGTCTATACGGTGGTGCACTGAACATGCCGATTCCATTTATTCCAATGAATGCCCGTATCATTCACGGCAGTTATGTGGGCAGCCCGGAGGATATGGGTGAGCTTATGGCCATGGTTCGAGCTGGTACGATTGCACCCATCGAAATTACCGAGCGACCTCTTAACGAGGTAAATCAGTCGCTTAGTGATCTGAAAGCGGGCGGGGTGCAGGGCAGACAAGTCCTCGTTAATCCCTGAAATTCAAATAGGAGACGACCATGTCATCGCAGCAAGATTTTAGAGCCGCGACCCGTCAGTGGTTAGAGTCAAATTGTCCTGAGTCCATGCGAACTCCAATGGTGCAGGATGAAATTGTCTGGGGCGGAAGAAATCCAAGTTTCAAGAATCCAGACAGCAAGCTCTGGCTGGAACGTATGGCAGATAGAGGCTGGACCTGCCCGACCTGGCCTACCGAGTACGGCGGCGGTGGCCTCAGTAAGGATGAGTCGGTTGTGCTTCGTCAGGAACTGGCTCGGATCAATGCCAGGCCGGCATTAACCAGTTTCGGCATCGGCATGCTGGGGCCGGCGCTGCTTGAATACGGCAGCCATGCACATAAGCTGGAACACATTCCCAAGATCGTGCGTGGTGAGATTCGCTGGTGTCAGGGTTACTCGGAACCGGGTTCGGGGTCTGATCTGGCCAGCCTCAGTACCAAAGCCGAATTGCAGGGTGAGAATTACATTGTTAATGGGTCCAAGGTGTGGACCTCTTATGCCGACAAGGCGGACTGGATATTCTGTCTGGTGCGAACGGATTTCGACGTGCCGAAACATTCAGGCATCAGCTTTATCCTATTTGACATGGCCAGCGAGGGTATCTCCACCAAACCGATTCAATTGATCAGTGGCTCATCGCCATTTTGCGAGACCTTTTTCCTCGATGTAAAAGTACCGACTGCAAATCTGGTCGGGCGCTTGAATGAAGGCTGGACTATTGCCAAACGTCTGCTGCAACACGAACGCACCATGATTTCCAGTTTTGGACTCGCCAGTGGTCAATCTGATCGGGGTGGGACCACCTCCACCGTGGCCAGCGTGGAAGGGGCGGCCATGCACTATCGAGGTGACAAAGACAGCTTGTCCGATCCTGTTCTGAGGGACGAAATCGCTCAGTTCAAGATCGACAGCGAGGCCTTCGCCTACACTTCGCAGCGTTCCATTGAAGAATCCAGGCAGGGCCAGGGTCCAAATGCCACTTCTTCGATGTTGAAGAACTATGGTTGTGAACTGAACAAACGCCGCTACGAATTACTATTAAAGGCTATCGGCAGCCAGGGTCTGGGCTGGGAAGGCGAGGGATTTGCGGACGATGAATTGCTGGTAACCCGTGAGTGGTTACGCTCGAAGGGCAACTCGATCGAGGGTGGTACTTCCGAAGTGCAGTTAAACGTAATCGCCAAGCGTGTGTTGGGATTGCCTGACATCTTGAGCATTAGCAAGAAGTAGATACCGGGAAAAAACAACCCATGGCATTAGTACTCAGTGAAGATCAACAACTATTAAAAGATGCAGCCAGGAATTTTTGCCAGCAGCGCTCGCCGTTGAATGTGCTGCGTGAGTTGCGAGATTCCAAAGATGAGACTGGATTCGATGCAGCTATCTGGAAGCAGATGCTCGAGCTGGGTTGGGCAGGGATGGCTGTGCCGGAAACTTACGGTGGTTTCCAATTTGGCTACGGCGGTCTCGGAGTGGTTCTGGAGGAGACAGGAAGAACCCTGACCAGTTCGCCATTAATCTCGACGGTACTCATTTGTGCAACTGCCGTTAATGAATTGGGTTCAGACCAACAAAAAGCCAGTCTACTGCCGGCGATTGTCGGTGGAGAATTGTTAATGAGCCTGGCCCTGGATGAGCACAGTCTTCATAACCCCTCTCATATTGAGACCACGGCAAGCAGAACCTCTGACGGATTCGAGTTGAACGGTAGCAAGACTTTCGTGCTTGATGGTCATGTGGCAAAGAAGTTTATCGTTGTTGCCAGGAGTAGCGGTGATCGTGATAGTAAGGAAGGCATCAGCCTGTTCCTCGTTGATAGCGGCAGTACTGGAGTAACGGTTGCCCGTACTCGAATGGTGGATAGCAGAAATGCCGCCAAGATCAGCCTGGACAAGGTTACCGTCACCGAGGCTGCCGTTCTGGGTGATCTGGATAAAGGATTCGTGGGATTGGACAGGGTGCTGGATATAGCTCGCATCGGCCTGGCGGCAGAAATGCTTGGTAGTATTAGGGAGGTGTTCGAGCGCATACTCGAATATCTCAAGCAGCGCGAACAGTTTGGTGTGCTGATCGGTTCTTTCCAGGGCCTGCAGCACCGTGCGGCGAACATGTACACTGAGATCGAACTCTGCAAATCGGTTGTGAGAGCAGCGCTTTCGGCGTTGGATAATTCCGAAAAAAGCGGGCAGGAAATTGCTGAATTAGCCAGTATCGCCAAGGCCAAACTTTCGGAAGTGTTCATGCTGGTCAGTAATGAAGGTATTCAAATGCATGGTGGCATCGGCATGACCGATGAGTTCGATATTGGCTTTTTTCTTAAGCGTGCCCGCGTGGCACAGCAGTTTCTTGGTGACGCTTCTTTTCATCGTGATCGCTACGCGAGTCTGAAAAATTTCTGATTGGGAACACTTTTTATTAGTGTCCGTTACAGGCAATCATGCTCATACTACTCATCGGTGCCGTTCTTGCAATTTTGGTGTACTTCCCATCATTCTGGGTGCGCCATGTTATGGAGAAATACAGCAAGGAATTGCCTACTATTGCAGGAACTGGCGGTGAACTAGCGCAACACCTGGTGGGCCGCTTTCAACTGGATGGTATCAAGGTGGAGGAAGGCCAGCCGTTTCGAGATCATTTCGATCCCAAAGATAAGGTGGTGCGTCTGAGCCCGGCTAATTTCAATGGCAAATCACTGACGGCTGTGGCTGTAGCGACCCACGAAGTAGGCCACGCCATCCAGTTTCATCGCAGGGAAAAAATCTTTGAGTTAAGGGCTCGCTACCTTCCTCGTGCTCAAATGCTCAACCAGGCTGGTGTTGCCATCATGCTTTCATTTCCCATTATTGGCCTGGTGCTACGGTCACCCTTTGCGGTAGGCATGGTAATTGGATTGAGCCTGTTATTGCAGCTAGCCGGTGCCTTCGCCTACCTGATCATTTTACCGGAAGAATGGGACGCCAGTTTCAACAAGGCATTACCGATTCTCGTAGATGGCGAGTATGTCGAACAGAACCAGTTCCCAGCCATTCGCAGAATTCTCAAGGCGGCGGCACTTACCTATTTTTCAGCGGCGCTTGCGAATGTGCTTAACATCGGTCGATGGTTCATGATATTAAGGCGCTAGGCTGACTGTAAGAATCAACGGTAGTGGAAGGGAGGAGTCGAATATGAAAGCGGCGAAGATTGCGAAGATTGTTGCGATTGTAATGCTGATCTACGTGGGGATAGTTGTTCTGTTTGAATCACTGCTGGGCTTTTTCCAGCCAGAGGCTGGTGCAACTATGCTTATCACCAGCTATGACGAAGCAGGCAATGGACACGACCGGGTGGTTGCCCGCCTGGAAAGCAATGGCTCAATCTACGTTGCGGCTAACCACTGGCCGAGGGCGTGGTACCGTGAGGCACTGGACAACCCAAGAATGAGCGTTAGTTTTGAGGGGGACACTACAGAATACAGAGTTTCTCCAGTGGAAGGAGCCGAACATGAGCGGGTGGATAACGAGAATAGCCTGGGTCTGGTATTCCGAATTCTCACGGGGTTTCCACCCCGATATTTTGTGCGATTAGATCCAAACTAGAGAAAATAAAAATGACAATAAACGGGAATCCAGAATTTGTACAAGCATATCGCAGTGCTTTGGTTAACAGTCATCGTTGGGATGATTTCAAGGTCAGGGATGATGATATCGTCATTACTACTTCCTACAAGGCTGGTACTACCTGGATGCAGGGTATCTGTGCGGCACTGGTGTTTCAGGCGCCTGAACCCCCGCTACCCCAGGACGCGCTGACGCCCTGGCTGGACGCCAATTTCGGCCCCATCGATGAAGTGCTGGCCCAACTGGAAGGCTTGCAAAACCGTCGCTATATTAAGAGTCATCTACCGCTGGATGGCATTCCGTTTTTCGACGAGATTAAATATATTTTCGTCGGTCGTGATGGCAAGGATGTCTGGATGTCCATGTGGAATCACTGGCATAACATGAATCCTCAAGTCATCGACGACATGAACAATGCGCCGGACCGGGAAGGGCCGGCATTGGTTCATCCACCAGAAGACATGTCCTCGGCATTCGATGAATGGCTTGTTAGAGGGACTTATCCCTGGGAGAACAATGGTTACCCATTTTGGTCACATCTGTATCATGCCAGTAGCTGGTGGGGCTATCGCCACTTACCTAATATCCTGATGGTGCATTTCGACGACTTGCTGTGAGATACCGATGGGGAAATGCGGCGGATCTCTGACTATCTGGGTATTGAGATTAATGAGGAAATCTGGCCGAGCCTGCTGAAAGGCGTTACCTTCAAGTCCATGAAGTCAAATGCCGAGAAAATGGCACCGGGGGCGACCGAGGGTATCTGGAAGGACACCAGCAATTTCTTCCATAAGGGAACCAACAAGCGCTGGGAAGGAGTGTTGACGGATGAGCAGGTCGCCGCTTACGATGACTTGGCTAAACGCGAGTTGGGAGCGGAGCTTGCTCAGTGGTTAGAATTTGGAGGCCGCATCGATTAGACTCTCGCTACCGCACAAAATAATCAGACTATAAGAAGGTTTTAACCATGAATAAGCTCACACCACGACTCATTCAGAAAAGCCTGTTGGCATTTTTACTGGTGGTCTTCGTCCTGCCAGTCAGCGCGCAGAATACCGATCCCACCCGCTGGGAGCAGGCTATGCAACGCTTCGAAGAACAGGACAAGATGCATGCGCCTCCCGAGGGCGCTATTTTGCTAACCGGTAGTTCCAGTATTGCCCGCTGGAACGATCAGGCGGCTGCCGCTCTGGCACCGCTTACGGTGATTCCTCGTGGTTTCGGCGGCAGCGTGATGAGCGATGTGCTGTATCACCTAGAGAGAGTCGCTCTCAAATACAATCCTCGTGCAATTCTCATCTATGAAGGTGACAACGATACGGCCAACGAAGTGCCGAAAAACACCATCCTGGGTCAGTTAAAGGAACTCGTTGCCAAGGTTCATCATGCACTTCCGGAAACCAGAATTTATGTGCTGTCAGTCAAGCCGAGTGTATTGCGTGAAAATGTCTGGGCCAATGCACAGGCTGTGAATGCAGGTTATCAGGCGATCGCCGCCGGCGATCCGCTGGTTTACTACGTGGATGTGGCTAATCCATTTCTTATGGCAGACGGTCATGTCATGACAGATATCTTCGTCGAAGACGGGCTGCACCTGAACGACATGGGGAATCTTATTTGGGGATCTTCCATCAGGGCCGCCTTAATGCCGCAGGAAGCTCGCCACGAAAAATAAGTCTCTGTATAAGGGTAGTCGATGAATACCCTGGATTTACTGCAAGCCCTATTTCTGCTGGGTGCGCCTATGATGGTGCTCGCCTGGGTCCTGTTCGGCTGGCTCTTCAATAGCGGCGAGATCGATAGAAGGGATGACCACAAGTCAATCTCAGCCCAGTTCAAGAAGATGAAAAAATCCGTGGCCGCCAAAGAGCACAAGAATTCCATCTATGTTTATGACAAGTGGATGTGGTTTGGTAGTGGATTCTATGGCTTGGCAGGTTTATGGACCTTTGCGGCAATCGAAATAAGCCAATTCTTCGGGTTCATCTTCAATTTTCCCGGTTTTTCTGTGCTTTTCGGGGATGGGTTGATCGCTTTCCTTATCGAACTCGGTTTGAATCAGCTCGGCAATGTGATCCGGGCTTTTGTCTAGTTCAGCTACTGGCCATCGGATTCGATGCTAATCTGGATTCTTGTGGCCTACCTGGGTTACTGGGCGGGCGTGGAGTTGGCCAGACGGCATGTCGAGTTTCCTATCGATGATGACTGGCTGCAGAAAATTCAGAGCAAGCTGACGGACTCCAGGCAGGACTCCGAGAATGACTAATCGTCCTCGATCAAGTCTCGATTGATACTCACACCCAGCCCCGGACCCTGGGGCATGGCCATATAGCCCTCGCTATCCACTTGCGGCAGATTTTCCATGATGGCAAAGCCATTGGTATAGGGTGAGATAGGTGGATCATTCATGATTTCCACCCAGGGGCAGTGGGGCCAGGTACCAATCATGTGCAGCTGCGCAATAGTACCGAGCTGCCCTCCACCGTGGTGGGGTATTACCAGTTTGTGGTGAGCCAGCGCCAGCGCCGCCACTGCGCGTAGGCCCTGCACACCCTCGGTCACCAGAATTTCCGGTTGCAGGATGTCGTAGACTTGCTTCTCCAGCATCTCGACGAACTCCTGTACTCCCTGGTTGTTTTCGCCGCCTGCCAGGGTGATATCGGTAGCCCGATTCAGCTCTGCCAATCCTTCGTAGTCATACCTGCGTAGCGGTTCTTCGAGCCAGTACACATCGAAATCATTCAACGCACGCGCCGTGTCCAACGCGCGTTTGTAGTCCCACTGTATACCTGGCTGCCAGATTCCGCTGGACTGGGCCTGGTTGGCATCGGTCATGATGGTAAAGTCATCGCCTGCTGCTTCACGGACCAGCTGTATGGTTCGGATGTCCTCACGCATGTCCAGGTGGTGTAGCCTGATCTTCATTCCCTGCCAGCCTGCTTCTTTTATACGCACCGCCTGCTCGGCTCTTTCCTCTGGCGTTGATAGCTGAATCATGCTGGCATAGGCTGGTACCTTGTCTTTTTGTGCACCCCACAGTTTATAAAGTGGTTGACCTGCCACTTTCCCAACTATGTCCCAGAGGGCGATTTCGACGCAGCCAACGTCTCGCCAGTTATTCGCCGCACCGTTGGTGTAGCGCATCTGATGACCCAGCGTCTCATTGTCAAACGGGTCCTGGCCCACCAATAATTGCTTCATGCGGTTGATTCCACTGGAGCTCATACCTGGCGCGATGCCACTAATGCCCTGATCGGTTAGGATTTCCGTGACCCTGCCGCCTCCGATACGCCGCATATAGGGCCGGCCGGGTGCCCAGGCCGACTCCATGATCCCCGTCTCACCCAGAGTTCGCATGCGATGGACCTTGATGTCGGTTATTCGTGGTCGATCACTCTGCGCGAGGCTAAGCGTGGGGAACATCAGGGATGCCAAGGAAAATGGTGCAATTGTAGTTGCAAGCTTGTTAAGAAACTGGCGGCGATGCATGGCTTATTCCTGGTGAAAAATTAGAGAAACTAAATGGCGCCGCTCACGCTGGAGAGATTGAAGCCATTGACTTTCAGTGCCGGTACCACGATTGGCGCGCTGACCGAACTGTTTTCGGAAGCGGCGACCCGCACGGCAGGCCCCAGCATCTCAATGTTTTGTAACATGGATACTAGGGACTGGTTAAAGCGAAAGTTGGTAACGGGGCGTGTGATTCTACCATTTTCAATGAGGAAGGTTCCGTCACGGGTCAGCCCTGTATAAGAAATGATGCGCGGATTCAGCCCGCGGATGTACCAGAAACGAGTGAGTAGTACACCGCGCCGAGTGGAAGCGATCATTTCTTCGAGTGAGTCTGTGCCACCCTGCATGATCAGATTGGCAGGACCCGGCAGTGGATCCTGCGCCGATTCAGCCGCCCAGTATCTTGATCGAGATAGATCTTCCAACCTGCCGGCATTCACCCATACCTTCCTCTGAAGAGCCTGTCCGCTGCCATTAAAGGGAGCGGTTTCCGCGTCGGCATAGGAAGGATCGCTGTAAATGGTGACCTTACCGTCAAAAAGAGTTTCACCTATCCTGTTACCGCCTCCTGGGCGTGAGAAATAGGAACGACCTTCATCGGCCGTGCGCTGGTTGAATGAATTCATCATCCGCATCATCAGCATACCTACGGCCGTTGGCTCGAGGATGGCAGTATATTCACCAGGGTCCAGGGCAGTCTTACGCCAGTCACGGCATTTACGCACCGCATCATTGGCGACCCGTTGACTCTCGATGTTGCTCCAGTCATTGGCTTCGTCACCGGCCCATCCGGATTGCAATCCGTCTGGCGTTCGAGAGGTCAGCGTGTAGGCAACACCGGTGTTGGAATGACTTGCAAACAGTCCGTTGGAAGTCGCGATGGATGATGTGCCGGCGCGTACATCCATGTAAGAGGCGGCGATCTGTCCTGCATTCTGTGCCTGGCGGATTGCGATGGCGGCCGCTTCCGCTCGTGTGCCCGGTTCCAGTTCACCGGTGGAAGGGTAGTAGGCCTGTATTTGCTGATATTGTTGCGCACTCAGCTCCGCCATGTATTCCGGGTTCTCCGGAGCCAGTCGCGCCATATCTTCGGAGCGCCTTACTGCCTGCAGCAGATCATCGTCTGCCAATCGATTAGTGTCTACGGTTGCAACGCGTTTACCGAATACGCTGGTGATATATACGGAGGTATTGTTGGACCCGCCGGCACTGGTAATTCGATTGGTTGCTACGCGTGTATAGCCACGCGACCCGGAATTAATTCGGACTCGGCACTGGTCCGCTTCTGAGAGTTGCAGGACGCGATCGCTAATCTCGCGTAGGTCACTGCTGGGTAAGCCCTTAGCTTCTGCCATAATAGGTAATTATGCCGTGTTAATGAGTTCTATATTTCTGAATAATGCGATCGGGCAACCATGGGATACTGCATTGACCTGCATCGGTTGACCCTTGGCGTCGCTGAATGAGGCGCCAAGAAAATAGGTGCTGTCACCACCGATGACGTCCATGGAATTCCAGAAATCAGGAGTTCTTCCGACGTAGGCGACATCTCGCAGCATCTGGTACTTCTTACCATCGCGGATTTCCCAAAATACCTGACCGGCGAATTGAATATTGTAGCGTTGCTGATCGATGGAGTAAGAACCACGCCCCTCAATAAAAATCCCACGGTCTGTTGCGGCGATTACATCTTCTTCTGAGAGATCCTGTTCTCCCGGCATCAGGCTGACGTTGGGCATACGTTGGAACGGCATACTCTCCCAGTTCTGACCGTAGGCACAGCCGTGACTGCGGGTAATCCCTGTCTGCGCCTCTATCCACGCCGCTTGATCACGAGTCGTCTGATAATCGACAAAGATGCCATCCTCGATGATGGGCCAGGACTCGGCAGGAACAGCTTCATCATCCCAGCCGGTTGTGGCGCATCCGCCGAATTCCGAGCGATTGCCGACAAATTGCATGAAGTCGGGTCCTACACGCGTATTTCCTAACACCTCTTCCGGCGGGTGGAGAAAAGAAGTGCCGGCGTAATTCGCTTCATACCCCAGGGCACGATCGAGCTCGGTCGGGTGACCGATTGATTCGTGGATAGTGAGCCACAGATTAGATGGATGCAGCACCAGATCCCACTCACCCGGATCCACCGATACCGCTTGCAGTTTCATCGCCGCTTCTTCGGCCCAGCGTGAGGCATTGCCCACCAGGTCCAAGCCAAGAACATATTCGTAGCCCCGGCCTGCGGGTTCGACGGTGGCGCCACGGGTTTGAAAATCACCGCCATCGTCTGAGATTGCCGTAATGTTCATAGCAGGATTGATACGCAGGAATGTCTGGTCGATAAACGAGCCTTCCGAAGTAGCCACCAGTCGCTGTTCTTTTACGGAGAGAATGCTACTGGAGGAAAAGTGAATATTGTCAATGCGCAAGGCCTCTTCGTTAGCCCTCAACAATAATGCAGCCTTGTCATCCAGGGAAACGCTAAAGGGATCGATGGAATGGGGAGTCGTCCAGCTGGCATCGGGATAGATATCCACCGGTGCCAGCAGCGTAGTCGAAGGGGCTACTGCATTGTTCGCTCGGGCCACTGCAACAGCTTCCCTGGCCATCGCTGAAATTGCCTCACGATCAAAAAACTGGGTAGCCGAGAAGCCCCAGGAACCACCGACCAGTGCGCGGACATTGATACCGAAAAAATCCGTACTCTGTACCTGGGTAATTCTCTGCTCACGAGTTCCGACGGCTTCGAATTGGGTTCGGATCACCCGGCCATCAGCGTAATCCGCGCCGGCATCCATCGCCACGTCGATTGCATAGAGCAATAGGGCCTTTTCGAAATTGGTCAGGCTCTGTGCCAACACGGGTTTGACATTGGCCAGCAGGGCAGTACTGGCGGCACTGGTACTGGCCAGACGCATGAAGTCGCGACGGGAAAAATGCTGCGGCAGATGCACTGGGTTGCCTGCGGCATTCAGAGAAGCACGATGATTCTGTGGTATTGGTAATTTTTGCACGAGGGGGTTGTTGCTGTTGTCGTGGTTCTTATTTAGGGATCAGCATAGCGAAAAACCATCCCTAATCCAATTGTTCCCGGCGCCTACCGCAAGTGTTCTTCGAATAGGCTGTAGATTCGCCGATATTCATCCAGCCAGCTGCTGGGTTCTCTAAAACCATGGGCCTCGATGGGATACATCGCAATTTCCCAGTTTTCTTTCTCTAATTCGATTAAACGCTGCACCAGTCGCACCGAATCCTGGAAAAAGACGTTGTTGTCCTGCATCCCATGGGCGATCAATAGGGGTTTGCTCAGACCCGCAGCGAATTCAATGGGCGAGCTTCGCTGGTAAGCCTCGGGATCGATTTCCGGGATATTCAGAATGTTCGATGTGTAGCCATGGTTATAGGCAGCCCAATCGGTAACGGGTCGCAGGGCTGCTCCACAGGCGAATAAATCTGGTTCGGTAAACAATGCCATCAAGGTGAGAAAACCCCCGTAGGACCCACCGTAAGTACAGATGCGATCTCGATTAACGTTCTTATTGGCTACCAACCAGTCGATACCATCGGCCAGGTCCTGCACTTCAGGCGTACCCATTTGCTGGTAGATCGCGGTGCGCCAGTCACGGCCATAGCCACTGGAAGCCCGGTAGTCCATGTCCAGCACTACGTATCCCTGTTGCACAAGAAAACTATGAAACATGAATTCGCGAAAATAGCTGGACCATCCCTGGTGCGCGTTCTGCAAATAGCCGGCGCCGTGTATGAATACCACTGCTGGCCTGGACGAGTTTGCGTCGCCTGGTGTGTAGACTCGGGAATGAATCGGATCTGCCACATAAGCAGAAGGAATTTCGACGAATTCCGGCTCAGCCCAATCCATTGCATCGAATTCATCACTGATAGTATGGGTAATGCGGGTCGCCCTGGAATTTGGTCGCGCATTTTGCGTATACAACTCAAGCGGTTGCAACGCGCTGCTGTGTAGTACCAGGAGTTTCGATTCGTCTGGTGACAGACTAAAACGATTCATGCCACCGAGTTCGGTGAGTTGCTGAATTTCCCCCGAATCGACTTCAACCCGATACACCTCATAGAGAGTTGGGTGCTGTATATTGCCGCGAAAGTAGATCTGTTCGCCGCTTTCAGAGAGGACGGGTTCACGGACTTCGTAGTCTCCATGGGTCAGCTGTCTGGTGGTTCCAGAGGAGAATAGATTGAGATGACCATAGCCGTGCTCTTCAGACAGGAAGTAGAAAGATTCGTTGTCCGGCAGCCAGTCTGCTTGAATAAATTGGCGATTAATCCAGGCAGGGTCGTGATTGTGATGTACCAGTTGCAGCTGGGGTGATTCCAGGTCTACCGAATCCATCAGGCTATTAGTGTCTTCCGCGGGATCTTCGCCCTCGCTTGTTTCGAGTTCCAGGTCTATGGTGTTCAGGCTCAGCAGCCAGCGATCCTTATTATCGCGACTGATAGCCTGAAACAGGACTCGCTCGCCATTCGCCGCCCAGCGTATGCCAGAAAAGTACACTTCACGTGGTGCGGGTTTATCTTCATCGGCGTCAATCGATAGCTGAGTCTGTAACGGGCTATCCTGCAGAGAGGGCAGCTCAGAAAGGTCCAGTCTGGCATACTCATGGGCATTGAGATCGAACAGAAATAGGTCCTGATTGGCGAAATCCGTAGTGCCGACCCGGCTGCGCACTTCCCGGTTCTCCACGTACCCGGATGCAGTGACATAGTTAGGCATCGTGCCCAGTCTGCCGTCTTCCTGTTCACTGCTGTCACGCAATGTGACAATCAGCCATTTTTCGTTCGGAGATAGAGCACTGCTGACGATCTCCCTGTCCTCGCCGAGATAGTAAGGAAGCGCCAGGCGCGTGGCATCAGATTGCTGCAACTCATTATCGAATTTTTCGGCGAGTTGCTGTCGCTCTTCCTGCAAGCTGATGATGTCAAACAGGCGCAGTTGTTGGTCCTCTATATACTCTGTTTCTTCCTCTTTATCCGGAAGCGGCTCCAGACGAATGTCGGCAGCCTGATATTCCAGTCCAGAGTCGAGATCGCGCACCAGGATTGTGCTATTGCGAGAGAAGATCACCTTGTCGTTGTCTGCGGTAAATGCGGGATTACTTTCCTGCGCTGCGGTTCGAGTTAGTTGGGTGATATCGCCGGATCGCAGGTTTTTTACGTAGATATCACCGGCTCTGGCATAGGTTTTCAATCTGCCATTGGGCGATCTGGTGTTGGAGGCGACATCGACCGATGCGAGATCTCCCGCTGCAACTTGTTGCAGCTTGTCACCATCGACATCCACCCTGAACAAATCAGTCTGTTCTGTTGCTTCCTGTTTCTGTCGAAAATAGACGCCGCGACCATCGTCAGCCCAATAGGCTTGTTGCGGGGCGCGGCCAATCCAGTCCGGATGAGCCATGGCTTGTTCGAGAGTAATGGATTGGGACAGAGCAGATCCTGCCCACATCAGGCAGATTACTCCTGCAATAATTGCACGGTTCATGGTCAGGTTCCGGTTCAGCCCTCGCTATCGGCTTTCAACTCGTTGGATTAGTACCCGTCATAGCCTTCGGTGAGTTCAACATAGATACCCGCAGGATCCGTGAAATAGGCAATATTCAGCCCAATGGCCGGGATTTCCCGATAAGGCACATCGAATACGACTCCCTTCGCCTCCAAGGTGCGGCAAAACTCTTCCAGGTTGTCTATTTCAAAACCAATGTGATCGATACCGGTTCCCTGGGTGGGTTGACGGTCCTGATCCGTACCGCCGAAACTGAGATTCATGCCAGGCACGTTGGTCGTGGTTGCAATGCTGCCGCGGGGTCTGATCTCCAGATCGAACATATCGACGTACCACTGGAGCAGTTCTTCATGGTCTGGGGTAATGAAATGGATATGATAGCCGGTGATTTCTTGCTGCAGTCCCTGGTCTTCCTGCATCTCAACCACGATGTCGTCGGGTAGGAATACGTAGGCATTGGTTTGACCTTCGGCGCCGGGGAAAATACGCCCAACACCCAGACCGTCGGCGCGCCATTTGTCGAGAAACCTGGCCATGTCGCGTACTTTAAAACCGAAATGGTCCATCTTGGTCGCGCGCGATCCCATGGTGGGGGCTCTGTCGGTTAGCGCCACCATCATATTGGGTAACTTGGCAACCGTCAGCGGGCCACGCTCTACAATTGTTGCGTTGAAATGTTCGACCCAGATGCGTTTGTGTTCATCCATATCGGACACGTTCAGGTGCACATGGCCGTAGGTGAGTCCGTTTTCATTAGGGGTGGCGAGTTGCCCAAAGGCTGTTGTAGCTAACATGCTCAACACGGCAAGGCTAATCAGAGCTCTCACGATATACTCTCCTGAGTGGTCGTTTATGGCCTTAGGATAATGACACTGAGCTGCTGAGTCTTCAAGGTTAGAGTGTCAGCCACCGGGGAGCCTGCAAAGGCTTGTGGGTGGTGGTAGTGATCGTGATTTCATTCAGTTGAAAGTCGGATGCCAGGTCTACTGTTTCCTGCAGTGCATCGAAGTAAGTACCAGATTGTTTAATTGCTGATTGGACTCGAAGCGAGAGTCTGATATTGTCTGCTATCCCCTGTCTGAATAATGCGTGGAATCAGGATAAAGAGTAACGAGAGAAAGTTGGCTATTTGGAAAATATAGTAACACTAAAGTTTTAACTATCTGGTTTTCCTAGAGTTTTCTGCCTTTTTCTTCAAATAATACGTCACTATCCTGATTCTGGTTAATGATCACGTCCGTAGCCTAAGTTGGGCGAAAATCTGAAATGCCCACAACTAAAGAGTAAAAGGGGGAAAAATGAGTAAAAAATTTCCGTGCCGTCGCAAGGCAGTTACCATCGGGGTAATACTTGCCGGTCTATCACTTCCTGTAGCGGCCCAACAAGACGACGATAGTGAGATCGAAGAAGTCATAGTCACTGGCTCCTTCCTGAGAGGCAGTCCACTGGATGCCCCATCTCCAGTCAATGTTATCGACCGTGACAGTATCGAAGCCCAGGGAGCATCGGCGATCTGGGATGTTATCAGAAACCTGGAGGTAAACCAGGGTTCCGATACCGGCATCCACGGTTCCAATGACGCCGGTCAGTTATCAGGTACGGCATCGGTAAACCTGAGAAACTTGGGTGGTAACTCAACCCTTACCCTGATCAACGGCAAGCGGTTCACTCCAGCTGCGGTTGTGAGCAGTTCCGGTCAGGAATTCGTTGACCTTAATGCCATCCCCCTGGTCATGACTGATCGGGTAGAAGTGCTGACCGACGGTGGTTCGGCGCTGTATGGTTCTGACGCAGTAGCGGGTGTGGTTAACGTGATTATGCGTACCGACTTTGAGGGCCTGGAGCTCTATGCCGATACCCAGGGAATCGATGAAGAGGGTGGTACCTACGAAGAGACGTTCAGTGGTATCTGGGGAACCAGTTTTAATGACGGTGATACTCGACTGGTACTTTCCGGCGAATACTTCGAGCGGGATGCTGTGCTACTGGAGAATGCCAGTTACTATGATCCAGAGCGCGTCACCTCGACCGGAAGAGTGGGCTCCTTCGGAATAAGCACCCCCCTCGGCGGCAATATCAATCCAGCCTACATCAATTTTCCGTTGACCGCGCAAAACCAAGCTGAGCGAGCGTCATTGGGCGAAAGTATCGCCGGTACGCAAGGTTACGTCTGGTCGGATCCGCTCTGTGAAACCTTGTCGGGCCCCAACGGTGATTTCTTCATTGACAATCGCTTTACCGGTGTGGGCCGGCGTAGCGGCACCTGTGTAGAGGACACCATCGACGAACAGTTCATTGCCATTGGCCAGGAACGCTCCAGCTTTGCCGGTACCTTCGAGCACACCTTCAGCGAAAATGCCGAGTTCTACTCATTTTTCCAGTATTCGGATGTTGAGACCACGAGAGAGGGGAGCGGTTACGCCTTCTCGAGAACTCTGCATGCCATACCAGGACCAAGTCTACTGGGGGCTCTTTCCGGCTTTGTTGGCAATGCACCGGTCAGCCCGGCTGCCAATAATCCCCATCTTACTGCGAATGGCGGCTTTGGTGAGGGATTCCTGACCCCGGGTAACTCCATCGCCACCGGCTGGCCTCGAGCCGGTGAAGACCGTATAACAGATAACGAAACGCTGGGCGTGCAGCTTGGACTGCGCGGTGACTTCAATTGGGGTGAACGGGCCATGACTTACGACGTTACCTATTCCTTGAGCCAATCCAGCATCGAACAAGAATACGAGACATTGATCCGTGACCGCACCGAGTTGGCTCTTTATGGATTGGGCGGTGAAAACTGTACGCCTAATGGTTCAACAGATGTTAATTTCCTGGGCGTTCCGGGGTTTGGTGCGTTATCAGGGCTTTTTGATATCGTTTTCCCGAACTATATCCTGAATACCCGGGAGGGTTGGTCGCAAGCACTGACCAGCACTAATCACGGACAAGGTGGCTGTGAGTTCTACAACCCCTATCTGACATCTCTCACCGATCCGAGTCTGGCCAATTCCCAGGAGTTAATCGACTGGATAACAGCTAAAAACTTGTTACGCGCCGACAAGCGCAACGAACTGGAAGTTTTCGATGCCGTAATCACGGGTGAGTTATTCGAAATGACAGGCGGTACAGCGCAGTTTGCTACGGGTTATCAGCGCCGTGAACGCAGGGCAACAGGTAGGGGCACCAGATCTTCACTTTCCCGGTCTGACTGTAATCACCGGTTATGCCAGTCCTTCTCCTTTTGCGCCGCCCAGTGAGTACGCCACTGAAATAACCAATAACCTGGAGTGTGCCAACTGTATCTTTAATTTCGCCGATGAGCGGGATATTGACGCGGTATTCTTGGAATTATCCCTGCCTTTTGCCGAGAATGTGGAGACGCAGATTGCTCTGCGATGGGAAGATTACGGTGGTAACATCGGCAGCGATGTTTCGCCCAAGATAGCGTTAAGCTGGCGACCTATCGACGAGTTGCTGCTACGTGCGTCTTTTTCCGAGTCATTTCGCGCACCGAATATCGGTGTTGTGAATCAAGCATTCGAGGCATTTGGTACTACCTTACTAGATCCATTGCGTAATCAAGACGTGCGTGCGGGTCTGTTACCAGCCACTAACGAAAATGCGCAAAATAATTTCTCGTTCACGGTGGGACAACCTAACCCGTACTTGGATCCCGAGAAAGCGGATACCTACAATGTTGGTTTTCAATGGACTCCATCCGGAGACCTGGATGGTTTAAGTATCGGTGCCGATGTCTGGCGATTCGATGTTAAAGATCGCGTGCTTCCCCAGATTCCCAGGGCTTCACTGGACCCCGAAATCGAAAAGTTCAACTCAATAGTAAATGATCCTTCCGTTTACATCCTCAACGACTCGCTGCCTATCGATGGCCGTGGTCCCGACGGTAATCCCATTTCGTGTGACCCGGCTGCCCTGGCGGCATCGTTCGGTATCGACTCATCCGAACGTCGTAACTGCGTGGTGAGCCCGCTTGAATACAGGGTATATAATGCAGACGGTTCTCAAAGCATTCAACGTAACCTAAACGATACTAACGGCGGTCTGATAACCCTTGCGTTGCCAGCGGTCAATGCCGGTAATATTGAGGTCCAGGGCATAGACATTAAAGCGGGCTATAGCTGGGACAATGACTGGGGTCAATGGCGAATTGGTCTTGATTTCGTGCATATTGATGAGTACCTCGTTAAAGACGTGCCTGGCCTGGAATTAGGCCTGCAGGAAACAGGTAAAACCGATGCAGCCGGCACCGACGGAGAACAGAATATTGTACGTGCAGTACCGGACAATAAGGGAACCCTGAGTTTAAGCTGGAGTTCCGGCAATCATCGTGTGTCGGTTTTCAATAGACACATCGGTTCCCATCAGGTTCTGGGTCACCGTGCTTATATCGCAGAGGACCAGCGGACGCCGCTCGATCTGCAGTATGCCAAGTCCCAAGTTGATAGCCACGACACCTGGGATATTCAGTATGGCTATACCCAGCAATGGGCTAATGATGCGTTGGGAACCACTAGATTCTCAGTCGGCATAATTGATGCGACTGATGAAGAACCTCCCTTGGTCAGACGCGCATCCTTTAACCCTTCGATTTTTGACGGGCGTGGTCGTCGCTGGTATGCGAGGGTTTTGTGGCAGTTCTAAGCACTGATCAAAATCGGTAATCGAGAAACGGCGATGAGCAATTATCGCCGTTTTATTAGTTAATACATTACTATGTTGCTGCTATATTAATACTCGCAATTCGCAGCGCAGGCCATCGGAAATTATTGCCTAGCAAACATGTGTCTATGTGTTACAATCGAGCGCTGTACGATGTGCGTGGGTGCACTCGTACACGCTCGGGTTAGCCAGTTGGTGCCAGGGAACCCAAGGCTGGTGCAGTCATCAGCCGGCAGCAATTACTGGCAGAAGAGTCTTACAATCATCAGATCACCCATCTGGAAGGAGTAATGGCGGCCCAATGCAGTGCGTTGATGACTGCGTTTTTCCAGACGAAGCGATCTATTAAGATAGACCAGTAAGGTAAGTATCAGGCCGACAAGTCAGAGTTCCACGAAACGTCACCGATAGACTGCTTGAGATGTCTATCCAAACTGAAATTAAAATTGCCCGCGTAAGAGGCGATGGATCCTAATATGTATAACTTAATGAATACAGTACGAATTCTATTGCTGGTCTGTGGAAATGACTGCCTTTGTCTTCTAAATTGGCCGAAAATCTAAAATACCCAGAATATAAAAATTAAAATTAATGGAGAGACAAAATGCGGAAAAATTTTCCATACAGGCGTAAGGCCATTACCGTTGGCGTAATTCTTGCCGGGCTATCACTACCTGCCGCGGCTCAAGAAGACGATGATAGTGAGATTGAAGAAGTCATTGTGACAGGATCTTTCATCCGCGGGTCACCGCTGGATGCACCCTCTCCGGTCCAGGTTGTGGACCGCGAGAGCATTGAAGCGCAGGGAGCGGCGATAATCTGGGACGTTATTAAGAACCTGGAGGTGAACTCCGGTTCATTCACCAACTCCGGTTCTGGAGAACGTTCACAGGTGGAAGGTACAGCGCAGGTTAACTTGCGTAACCTTGGCGAAAACTCGACATTGACCTTAATTAACGGCAGGCGAGTTACGCCTTATGCGGCGATTACCCAAGGCGGTGGTGAATTCGTAGACATCAATGCAATCCCGGTCGTGATGACTGATCGTATCGAAGTTCTCACGGATGGGGGTTCCGCCCTCTACGGCGCCGATGCGGTGGCTGGCGTGGTCAACGTGATCATGCGTACAGATTTTGAAGGTTTCGAACTCTATGGCGATATTCAGAATATCGAAGCCGCTGGAGATTCTTTCGATGAAACCATTAGTGGTATTTGGGGTTGGGCCAGCAGTGATAACGACACCCATTTTGTGATCTCGGCTGAGCGTTTTGAGCGAGATGCGGTTAATGTACTCGACGGCAATCATATCGATGAAAACTCGCAGTTCCTCGGTGCAGTATCTTCGATTAGTTCGGGGATAGCCAGTGCTTCGTTCGGGGCCTATAGAAATCCGGCTTATCTGGCCCAGGACATTGTGGACTTTAACGTGTCCCAGGGCGGCCTTGACGACGCTGTTTACAGTGACCCTCTTTGCGGGACGCAAAAGAGCGCTGAGGGCATCCCGTTCTTTACCGGCAGCCTGAGGGAGACGCGCGGTGAGCGCGGCGGTACCTGTATGGAGGATGTTTCCCGATTTAATTTCCTCGCCAGGGATACGGAACGTACCAGTATTGCGCTAGCCTTTGATCATACCTTCAATGAATCGGCGGAATTTTATTCTTTCGCTAACTACATGGAGAATGAAATCTATCTCGAAGGTGGCGGCCTTAACAATACCGGTGGTTCTAGCAGGACTCGCGGACCCACAGTAATGTTGGCAACGCCCGGTTCTTATATCGGTAATCCAGCCTGGGGTGGTTATGCAATAGGACAGCCCACGGAATTAGGCTACTACGCTCCATCAATTGGTTTGACTAGACCCACTGCTGCGGATATCACCAATGCTCCGGTTTCTATGGCAAACGGCGGGTTGAACATCACTCACTTGATTAATCCGCGCGATGGCATTCCCAGAACCGGTGACCGATCCAATTACAACACATCTGAATCCTCAATCGTGCAACTTGGTCTTCGTGGTGATTTCACCTACAACGATCGACCTTGGACCTACGATGTCGGTCTTTCATGGAGTTCATCCAGCAATGAGCAGACCTATCAGACCTTTAATCGTCAGCGTACCGAAATGGCGGCGAATGGTTTAGGGGGTCCAAATTGTACTCCTAACGGTGTGGGTGATTTTGATTGGCAGGGCCAAAAAGGTCCTTGGGGTGGTGCTCTACCGACTGCCTGGGATTACTACGGTGATGGTTATACCCAGACCTTTTTCCCGGGATACGTTTTGACAACCCGCGAAAGTCTGTCCTATGCACTGACCAGTAACAATCAGGGTCAAGGCGGGTGTGAATTTTACAACCCTTACCTGACTCAGTTTTCAAATCCCGATGTGGCTAACTCGCCGGAATTGATGGCTTGGTTAAATGAAACTGTGCTCAGAGCAGATAAGCGTAATCAACTGTCTGTAGTCGATGCCGTAGTTGGCGGTGAGTTATTCGACATGGCTGGTGGTCCTGCGGCAATCGCAATGGGTGGTCAGTATCGGGAGAGGCAGGCACATTCTAGAGCGCCTTCGATGAACTACCCGGGTCTTAATGCGATTCTTGGATATGATGCAGCTGGCGTACCCAATGATTATCATTACGTGAATAATAATTTCGAGTGCTCGATGTGTATTTTCAACTTCGACCACACGAGATCAACTCGCGCAGCGTTTGTTGAGTTGGCCTTGCCATTCATGGAGGGCATTGAAACTCAGATCGCTGTTAGATACGAGGATTACGGGGGCAACATAGGCAGCGAAGTTTCGCCTAAGTTTGCTATTAGCTGGCGGCCCACTGACGATCTCTTAGTTAGAGGTTCATTCTCTCAGTCATTCCGCGCGCCGAACATCGGCATCGTCGAGGAAGGGCTGGAAGCGAGTTCCACCGTTTTCTATGATCCTATCTCGAATCAGAAGGTAAGAGCGGGCTTGATCCCTCCGACCCCAGAAAACGGCGAAGCGGAATTCAGTTATACCGTGGGTGGCCCTGCACCGTATGTGGGTAACGAATCTGCTGACACCTACAGTGTCGGTTTCATTTGGACTCCAGGTGGCAATCTGGAAGGTCTTAGTGTACAAGCGGACGCGTGGAAATTTGATGTACAGGATCGGGTATTACCTCAACCAGGTATTTCTGCAGTCCAGCCAGAGATCGAAAGGTTCAAGGCAGTTGTGGGAGATCCTAATAACTACATTCTTAACGATTCCATTGGATCTGATAATGACGTATTGGATATACCTTGTAATCCTAATGATCTGGCGACCCAGTATGGTGTCGATTCAGACGAGCGGTTAAATTGTGTGGTAAATCCAGCTCTTTACACGGACTTGACACAAGGGGTTGGCATTAGCCGGGCATTTAGAAGCGAAAATGCCAGTATGATCACTTTAACGCTAGCGGCTATTAATGCTGGTCAGATTGAGGCAGAAGGTGTTGACGTAAAGCTTGGTTACTCTTGGGAGACTGACTTGGGCCGATTCCGCGTCAGTTCCGATTTCACCCACGTGCACAACTACGAGCTAATCGGTGTGCCAGGACTGGAGCGAGGCTTGTTGGATACCGGAGTATTCAATGCTGCCGGTACCTCCGGCAACGGCAATCACGTTCGATCCCTGCCAGACAACAAGGGTAACCTTACCTTTAGTTGGCAGCGGGATCGCCACGGTCTAACTCTTATCAACCGTCACATCGGTTCCTATAGGGATCTGACTTACGATATTGCCTATGTCAATGCTAACGATCTGGTGAGATCACTGCTCACGAAGAAGATCGATAGCTACAGCACTTGGGATGCCCAGTACCGATATGCCCATGACTGGGATAATGGAGCTCTGGGTAGCACTGTATTCACAGTTGGTGTTCTCGATATGTTCGATGAGGATTTACCCTATCGTGAAGTCGGTGGCCTAAACTATGATGCAACGGTGTTCGATCCACGCGGTCGACGTATTTATGCCAGAGCATTATGGCGCTTCTAATTACTGATTTAGTTCAGTGATACGAAAAACGGCGATGGAAACATCGCCGTTTTTTTTCGATTGTTGTTTGTAATAGATTACCTTTTGAAATCTAAACCTTGTCGACTTCACTTTCCTGGCAGTGAAGTTCGATGCTCCTAGTAAAGACAGGGCTTACATTTACATCGCAAACGGGCTCATGGCAGAGTGATTTTTTTACGAAGTTTGTTTTTGGCGCATTTCGAAGTTGAAGGACATGCTGATACGTTCTATGTCATCCATGTTTTGTCCTACGCTGTGTTCTAGCCATGAAGGAAACATCATCAGTTTACCTGACTCCGGTGCCACTGTAGCGTTGAAGGTGTTCTCAGGTCGGGCGCCATCGGCTGTTGGAGGCATCATCCAGCGCCCTACTCGTGGGTCTTTGAATGTAATCGATGGACTTCCTGCTGGTGTGTCTACATAGAAAACACCGCTAATGTGTGAATAGGGGTGAATGTGTTCTGCGTGAAAACTGTATTGAGAATTGATATTGCCCCATAAGGAATTGATTGTCGGGGTATAATTTTGAGTATCCCAATGGTGTTGTTGTGCATAGTTGTTTGCACTTTGTTGTAAAAACTGAAACAAGGGTTGAAGTTCTGGCAATTTATAAAGATCTTGGCGAGAAAAATAGGAAGTAAACCCAGTTGAATACTCTTTTGACGATTCTTCTCTGCCTTCGCGATCGTCTTCTCTCAATCTTAGATTGAAATTCACAAGCTGTTGCTGAATTGAGGAGAAGTTCGGGAACCAGCCTTCGTAGATCAGGGTAGGAAATAGAATTCGCAGTCCGTCTCTTTTTTGATTGTTTCCATTAGTCATACTTCATACCAGAATTTTGTAAGTCTTGATGGGAAGTATATCGTCAATTATTTTCTTCTGTAACGCTAAATAAAAATAATTTCTGGACATTAGTGGCAGGGGAAGGTCCTAGTTCAGCTCATTCTCAATCCAGATCGCCAGACGTAATCCCGCTAATCCCAACCGTTGTTGGGAAATTTGTTTCATCTGGGTGATGTATGACTCGCTCAAGTTCGACAGCTGTATCTCACGTTGCAGGCGATCGGCGGCAGCGATCTCGGCTCTCATCTCTTCACTGTAGACGACAGATCGTAATAATTGCCGGCTCTCACTCAGCCATTCGGTCCAGTCAGACTCGACACCCCGAATCCTGGGGCGGCTCGGACGGGTTATTTGTGCGAGGACGCGCGCCACGGAATCGGCTATGCCGTCATCCCGCAGAGCCCTGTCCCAGCGCGCATGAAGCGTCCCGTCATCGGTGGGTATGCCGTTTCCACCTCTGTCACCCTCTTCCAGGACAGTTGCCGAAAACAGCGCTCCAGTGTGCAGTGGCTGGTGAAGGTCACCCACCAGGTGTAATAGCCAGCACAGCGCAACGGCACGGTCGGCAGCCGGTCGGTCTGCTTCACGCAACACCCGGGCGTTGTAATCCAGAGCAGTAATCACGTTGTGGACCATGGATTCTTCACGAATCGTGGCGGCTTCTTCACCCTGGATGTCCGGGAATCTGGCGATTCCGATGTAGATATTGCCCTGTGAAAGGGCGGCACCACGTACCCAGGCACCATCTATAAAATGCCAGCTCGGATGGTTATAGCGATCTCTTGCTGCTGGCGGGATTCCTCGCGCGATATCCGGCCAGAATGCCGCCTGGCCCAGTAGCCATTCCTGGCGCATGGCTGTAGATCCCTGCGCTATGAAATCCGGCATGGCGTCGAGGAAATCTTCTTCGAAGCGTGGATGTTGGCCAAGTAATTCCAAAAGCAATGACTGCTTGTCGTCGCTAATAAATTGCAGGGCTACTGCTGCAGTTACACGATGACCGATACTATCCCATGCGATAACGGTAGGCGCAGATGTAAACAGTGCAAGCAAGCTGAGCAGTTGAAGGATTCTTTGCATGGTTATCTGAGCTCTTCCATTATCGTTACACTTCTAACCACTCCGCGCGCACATCATCGGCCTGCATCAGGCTGCCCGGTGTGCCTTCGTAGACAATTTGCCCATGCCCCATGACGTAGAGTCGATGAGAAATCTTCAGCGCGATGTTGAGTTTTTGCTCTACCAGCAGGATGGCCGCACCTCGGTCGGCAATTTCCTGTAAAAGCCTGGCGACCTGTTCTACGATCCTGGGTGCCAGACCCTCGGTGGGTTCGTCAATCATGATCATATCCGGGTTGCCCATCAGCGTGCGGCACATACACAGCATCTGTTGCTCTCCACCACTGAGTACGCCGCCATCTACCTCGGCACGCTCGGCCAGATTGGGAAACATGGAAAACACCTCTTCGATATTCCACCGACCACGCTGTTTGTTGGACTTCATGCCCAGTTGCAGGTTTTGCCTGACCGTGAGAGTCGGAAAAATGTCGCGATTTTCCGGTACGTAACCGAGCCCCAGCTTGGCAATCTCGAAGCTCTTCTTGCCGGCAATTTGCGTACCCTTAAATTGTACTGATCCTTGCGCTGCCACCTCGCCCATGATGGTCTTAATGGTGGTCGATCGCCCCACGCCGTTACGGCCCAGCAGGCTGACAATTTCTCCTTCCTGTACATTGAAACTCACGCCCTGCAGGATGTGACTCTTGCCGTAGTAAGCATGCAAGTCGGAAACTTCAAGCATTGGCCGCCACCTCGCCCAGGTAGGCTTCCTGTACTCGTGGATTTGCCCGAATATTCTCAGGCTTGTCGCAGGCGATAATCTCACCATAGACGAGCACCGAAATTCGATCAGCCACGTCGAACACGATATTCATATCATGCTCCACCATGATGAGTGTCTTTCCTTCGGTAATGCGTCGAATCAGCTCGACTGCATTCTCAGCTTCGCTGTGACTCATACCAGCAACTGGCTCGTCCAGCATGATTACTTCGGCGCCGCTGGCGATGGCTATACCAAGTTCCAGCGCACGTTGCTGGGCATAGGCGAGCTCTCCGGCCGGATAATGCATCTTATCTTTCAAGCCGATCTGCTCAAGTACCTGTGCGGCCTTTTCGTTGAGTTCAGTTTGACGCCCTAAGAGATGCCAGAAGGAGTAGCGATAACCGGTCGACCATAGCAATGCGCAACGCACATTCTCGAAGACATTCATGCGAGCAAATATATTGGTGACCTGAAAGCTTCTTGCTAAACCGAGCCTGCTGATTTCAAACGGGCTCTTGTTCTGAATTTCAGCATCATTAAACTCAATAGTGCCATCTGTCACACTATAGAGCCCACTAATTAGATGGAATAGCGTGGATTTGCCTGCACCGTTGGGACCAATGATGGCATGTTTTTCGCCCTGATCTATATCCAGGTCTACACCACGGATAATCTCGGTTTCTCCGAAGTTCTTGCGCACGTTTTTAAGTGAAAGAACCGCCATAGACTCAGCCATTTTCCTTTTCAGGAATAGCATTGGCAGATTCCCAGGCTTCTCGCAACCGCGGCAAGGAGAGACGGATTGCAATCAATGACGCAACTGCGATAGCGGCAACGATTATCCAGGTCAGCAGCGTCGATGGGTTCAGTTCCATCCACAAGTATTGGAGAGTATCTTGCTCTGTGTGGCTCATCTCGATCATGGCGACGCAGGACAGCAGGAACAGCGCGGAAGGGATGCCGGTTAACAGATAAGGGATAATCAATGTGGCTAACTTGCCGCGTAACCAGGCCACCTGGTGCATCATGATGAATCCTGCGAACCCTCTGGGCAGGAACATTACAGTCAAGAGAAACATGATGCCGAGGTAGAGCATCCAAAGCTCGCTGTAATTACTGAGTAATGAGTTCATGAGAGTGAGAATGACTGCGCCAACAATGGGTCCAATAAAGTAGCCGAGCCCGCCGATGTACGCCATCAGTAAGACTCGACCCGAGGTTATGGCGTTTAGATTTTCCTCGGTAATAAATTCATAGTTGAGCGCAAACAGGCCACCGGCGATGCCGGCGAAGAACCCAGAGGCGCAGAACGAGATGAATCTAACCCGGCGGGCGCTGTATCCAATGAACTCGGCGCGCTCCGGATTGTCTCGTACAGCGTTAGCCATGCGTCCAGCAGGTGTCTGGGTAAACAGGTACATGAATAAGGTGGCGATAAAAACCCAGGCAGCAGCCAGATAGTATATTTCCACATCTCGCAAAAACTCGACGCCGAACAAAGGCGGGCCAAAGGTACGATCACCACTGACTCCAGCTTCACCGCCGAAGAAACTAACAAATATCAGTGATGATGCAGCGATTAGTTCGCCGATCCCCAGGGAAATCATCGCGAAAACCGTGCCTGCCTTGTGCGTCGAGAAACTACCAATGAACAATGCAGCAAGCAGGCCAATCAGTCCACCCACGAGCGGGATATAGATGATCGAGAAATAGACAGTTTCGAACTCGATCAGTATTAAGGCATGTACTGCCATGAAACCACCGAGTCCGAAGTAGACAGCATGACCGAAACTCAGCATGCCGCCCTGGCCAAGCAGCATGTTATAGCTTAGTGCAAAAACGATTGCGATTGCCATCTGGTTATAGATGGAAACTGCCAGGATAGAATCGGAGAGCTGCGGTAAGGCGAGCAATACCACTAAATAGCCAATCCATAGCGCCGATTTCTTGAGCAAAACCATCACTGCTCTCGCTTACCGAGCAATCCGGTTGGCCGGAAGATCAATACCAACACTAATAGCAGAAACGGTAGAATTGGTGCAATCTGCGGCAGCATCAGCGTCCACAGATCGGTGAGAGGGTGGTTCCGATCGAACTCCAGGCCTAACAGGTTTAGTAGATCGGGCATACCCACATCGGAAGCAATGGCGTAGGACTGTAAAAGGCCTATCAACAAAGATGCGATAAAGGCACCGGCAAGCGAACCCAATCCGCCGACCACGACTATCACGAAGACGATGCTGCCGAGTACCATTGCCATGCCAGGGAATGTCGTCAGCACCGGCCCGGCAATGACTCCTGCCAGGGCAGCCAACGCGGTGCCGACACCAAACACGCCCATAAAAATGAAGGGCACGTTATGACCCAGATTGGCCACGGTATGTGGATGGGTGATGGCAGCCTGAATAATGATGCCTACGCGGCTGCGAGTGAGCAGCATGTATAGGCCGATAAATATCATAACCGAGATACCAATCATGAACCCGCGGTAGGCAGGGAATTCCTGGCCAAACAGGGTGAACAGCGGGAAGTCCAGGATTTCGGGCGATCGATAGTTTTTGGTATCTGGCCCCCAGAAAAATTGCACGGCTTCTTCTATAAGGAAGGCCAGGCCGAATGTGAATACCAGTTCGGCGACGTGGCCAGACAGATGTACTCGACGCAATCCATAGCGTTCGACGAAGGCGCCGAGTACGCCGACGATTAGAGGTGCGAAGATCAAGCCGGGCCAGAATCCCAAATATGTGCTGATGGAATAGGCACAATAAGCACCCAGCATATAGAAACTGGCGTGCGCGAAATTCAACACTCCCATCATGCTGAAGATGAGAGTTAGACCGCTGGCTAACATGAATAACAACAGACCGGTAACCAGTCCGTTTAAGGTGGCAAAAATGAAAACTTCGAGCATGCTGGCTGTGCCTGTTCTACTACCCCGGAACCGGCTTAGCGGCTTGGACGTCTCATACGACAACTGGTGGGCACGATAGTTTCTTCAGCAGGAACGTGATACTCGCTGAATAATCCAAACCCTGAGTTGTCTGCATCGAATTCAATACCTTCATCGGTATGTACAGAGATATGCAGTGATTGAAAGATCTGATGATCTTCACCTCGCATCCAGATCTCTTCTCCACTGAGTGTTGTGTAGCGCATGTCTTCCAGGGCCAGCGCAATATCATAGGGGTCGGTACTCTGGGTCTGTTCCATGGCAGCGACCACCATCGCCAGTGCATTGGTGATGCGAGGCTGGGTAACATCATTGTTAGGATTGGCCGCCTTAAAGGCACGAATGAATTCTTTGCGTTCTTCGGTGGGAATCGGGTTGGAAGTCTCGTTGTGGATGAGGCGTATCTTGTTCTTGCCGTCGGCTCCCAAGGTGGCTGTGATACCGTCATAGGCCGCATAAAATGTATAGACAGGTATGTCCAGGCCGTTGTCGATGATGGAGCGTGCCAGGGAGACCATGTCCGCGCCAAAGTTGCCGGTTATCACTGCGTCGGCGCCGGAGGAAACGATTTTCGTTACGTAGGGCGTGAAGTCTTTCACCTGGCCAATCGGGTGAAATTCATTGCCCACGATTTCGATATCAGGTCGTTTTTCCTGCAATAAGGCTATGCTTGTGTCGGAGACTACCTGACCAAAGGAATAATCCTGACCGATGATATAGACACTTTTAACATCAGGATTCATGGCGATGTAGTCGGTCAATACATTCAGTTTCATTACAGCATGGGCATCGAAACGGAAGTGCCAGAAACTGCAATTTTCTTCGGTAAGAATCGGATCGACTGCAGAATAATTGATCTGCAAAACTTCCTGTCCGGGATTGCGTCGATTATGACGGCTTACGGCTGAGTTGAGAGCATTTGCCACTGCCGAACTATTTCCCTGGAAAATAATGCGCAGCTCTTCGCTGACCGCACGCCGAAATTGTATCTGGGTTTCGGTGGGACTCTGTTGGTTATCGAGGGGCACGATCTCGATCATCCGCCCACCAAGGATTCCACCTCGGGAATTGAATAGATAATCTGCCGCGAATTGAATCTGTTTCAGACCGCTGGTACCAACCGATGCAAAGGCGCCAGACAGTGGATCCATGAAGCCAATACGCACGGGTTCCTGCGCCATGCTGATACCGCTGATGCCCGCCACGGCCGTTAAAAAAAGCGCCCGTAAACACAAGGGAAATCTTAGTTTATTCATGGTGACCTAGTCTTCTTCTTGTGAAAGTCCATAATTTTTCAGCTTCTATCCGGCGCAAGTCTCTGAAACTGCGAGAATATCGACATTAACCTAGACGGCTACTTGAATCAAGATAAGTGGGCTGAAGAGCAGATCTGGTGGGTTGCGGCGCGGACAATATTACCGAGCGATGACAATTTTCAGTCCTGTTACTGTCTGTAATCGGGTAGCATTACAAAAACAGGTAATTCGATACTTTTCAGCAGAGCGATGGGTAAATTCCTTATAAATCTTTCGGAAATTGAGTTCAGTGCGATTCGGGCAAGTGGACCCGGAGGACAGCATGTCAATAAAGTTTCCACCGCTATCCTGCTGCGTTTTGATATCAATAAGTCCAGTTTGTCCGACGAATTGAAGCTCAGGCTGGAGAACTTTCCGGACAAGCGGATTAGTAAAGATGGCAACATTCTCATTAAAGCAGAACGATTTCGCAGTCAGGACATGAACAGGCAGGATGCGATCGACCGTCTGGAAAAGCTGATAACAAAGGCTGCCGCTTCCCGGAAAAAACGAATCGCTACAAAACCCACCAAGCGAGCCAGGGAAAAACGCTTGAAAGACAAGAAGTTTACCGGGGATAAGAAGCAAGCTCGATCTTCCTTGAAATCCTTGGACGAATGAAAGAAGGAGCAGCGAAACAGCCATGGCAATAAACAGGATTTCTCATATTACCGTATTTGTTGATGATCAATAGGCAGCTTGTGACTGGTATGTAGACAAGTTGGGATTTGCAGTTGTTATGGACAACAGGGACGTTGTGCCAAACCTGCGTTGGTTAACGGTTGCTCCCGAAGGCAATCCAGATACACAGATCGTGTTGCAGCTTGCCCATAGCAATGATGAAAAATCTCGCGTTGGCAGTAACTTGATGACGGTGCTACGCAGTGACGATTGCGAAATTGAAATGAAAGCCCTCGAAGAGCAAGGGGTAGAAATTGTAGATCCACCCCAAGAAGTACCCTGGGGTGTTTCCGGTATCATTCGGGATTTATACGGCAATCCATACAATCTGGTGGGGCCAAAGTAGTGAAAACCGAACTTAATATTGAATGGTATAGTAATGTTGGGACAAAAATATTTGCCATACTTCTGGTAATGATTTTGTTGTTTGCCAGCAGAATTACCCTTGCTCAGACTACGCTGACAAGTGCCGAGGCAAGTTTTCGCTATATCTCCAGCACTCTGCAATCCTTTCGAACCACCGGGAGGTTGGTGAATAACCCAGGCGTAGATGGATCGGATCTAGAAGCCTTTATCTCGTATTTGGAGACTTATTACGAGGAATTCAGTGGTGGATTTAACAGAAATAGCGCCATGTGTCTGTTTTATATGGATCCGGAAAATGCCAGGATGACAATACAAGACAAGGCGGATTTAAGTTTCAGTTATCTACCAGATCTGGAAGCTCGAATCTCTCGCTATATCGAAGTGGATGCTGAATTTCAGGACACCATCGAATATGAATTTGGCAGAATTTTATTAAACAATATCAACCAACAAAAGTTGTCTTCCAGCAGTAATCAGCGCCTGCCCACATTGGAATTCGATGAGGCAGCCGTGATTAGTTTTATTGATTCTGTTTGTGTTTAGCTTAATACACCTCAAACAATCCGGCGGCGCCCATACCGCCGCCCACGCACATAGTACACACTACGTATTTCGCCCCCTGACGCTTACCTTCGATCAGGGCATGACCCACCATGCGTGCGCCGCTCATGCCATAAGGATGACCTATTGAAATGGCACCGCCATTGACGTTTAACAATTCATTGGGAATGCCCAGCTTGTCACGGCAGTAGACAACCTGAACTGCAAATGCTTCATTCAGCTCCCATAGGCCGATGTCATCGACGGAAAGATTGAATCGTTCCAATAACTTGGGTACGGCATAGATGGGTCCTATTCCCATTTCATCGGGGTCGAGCCCAGCCACAGCGATACCGCGATAAGCGCCCAGGGGTTGCAGACCTTTCTGCTCTGCGAGTTTGCTATCCATTAGGACTGCGGCGGAGGCACCATCTGAAAGCTGGCTGGCATTTCCGGCGGTAATCACACCCCCTTCGAAAACGGGTTTTAATCCGTTCAGTCCTTCCAGGGTAGTAGTAGGTCTGTTGCCTTCGTCCTTCTCTAGATTTACATCATGAATGCTCTGTTGCTTGGTCTCTTTATCGACGAATAGCATCTTGGATGGAAGCGGAATGATTTCATCATCGAATTTTCCGATTTCCTGTGCCGCTGCAGTTCGCTGTTGACTCTGCAGTGCATACTCATCCTGTTGATCTCTGGAAATACTATATCGCTTGGAGACAATCTCGGCCGTTTCCAGCATCGACATATAGGCATGTTCCGATTTGGCAATGACGTTGGGATCTTGAGCACGATAGCCATTACGGTGTTCATTTTGCACCAGGCTTATGGATTCGAGCCCGCCACCTACAGCGATTGGCATGTTGTCGGTTATGATCTGCTTGGCGGCAGTCGCGATAGCCATCATGCCGGAGGAGCATTGGCGGTCGATACTCATACCAGATACTGTACTGGGTAAGCCTGCAGCGACTCCGGCAGTGCGGCCTATATTGGCGCCAGACGAGCCCTGCTGCATGGCACATCCCATAATGACATCATCGATCTCGCCCGGTTCTATGCCTGCTCGTCTCACCGCTTCGGCAATGACGTGCCCACCTAGGGTGGGTGCGTCGGTATCATTAAAGGCACCGCGGTAGCCCCTGCCGATCGGTGTTCGGGCTGTGGAAACGATTACTGCTTCTCTACTCATTACTCTCTCCGACTATGTTCAATTCTTGGAAACTAACGCAGCAATCTGTTCTATTGATTGTCGTGCCAATTCAATCATTTCCTCGTCCGTTCGATCCTGAATTGGATGAGGTACAAATACTCGAGCTGCCTTAATACCCAGGGATTTCTGCTGCGCATCGGCAGCCTGTTGAAACTCACAAGAGGCGATGAATCCCGAGGGGATGCCGCGGCTTTCCAGGTCCATGATGTCATGCAAACTGCACGAGGTACAGGAACCTCAGTCGGCCAGCCCTTCGATGACCGCATCGCATTCGATGCTTATTTTCTGATTGAGGTCTTTTGGGGCTACGCGGGCGAAGGTCGGTTTCATATACCTGTTCACCGTCGCCCCCATGGCGATCAGAAGATTTTCAATCTCATCGAGAAATTCCTTACCTCGTGGTTTGGAGATATCCAGGAGCCCGATGGTGGCTCCGGCAAGTGATTCCAAGCGTGGAACCAGCTGCTTATCGGCGGATTTCAGCTCCGCCGTCGGGTCAAGCAGTATCGTGTTGCTGCTCATGCGTTCCTCCCTCTATTTGATTTCTTGTGATACTAACTGGCTGCCTTTTTCACCGGAAGCAATCCAGCCACTGATTATGGCAGAGAACATGCCTGCCTTACCTCCTGCGCCGGCAATGTGCAATCCCTGATCTCTGAATTTGTTAAGAAGCTTGTCCTTGAATTTGGCCGGCATCCCTTCGGCAATATCATGGGCGCCGCGAATTATCTCAGAACCAGGAGTAATTAATTCTTCATACAATGCCTGCTTGAGGTCGGTTTTGCTCCAGCCGCCTTCTTTCAGTACCCGGCGATGCTCGGGACTGATGACGACTATTGCATCGGCGCCACCGAATATCTTGGTGTTTGCTACGCTGCGCAGACTGTTAGCGAGGTTTTTTGCCAGTGACTCGGGACGGCGGGATTGTTGGTCGAGGAAGGGTTGTAAGCCTTCTCCTGCAAACAGGCTGATGACGGATTGTTCCCGAGCAAAGCCCCGGTCCATGGCCAGCGATGGCCAATCCGGGTCCGATTCATCTTCGGCAAAACAGTAGGTGTATTTCCCCGGATTGCCCATGGTGGCACGATCGATACCGCCCGGCACTCCACCACCCACATTTCTGATGATCAATTGCAGTGTCCGACCAATAGTCGCATTGGCGCGATTGCCCTGGCCCAAGGCATTGACGCCAGAATTCATGCCGATCTGCTTCGTCACGGGGCCACTTACCAGCATAACTGGCGCTGAAAAATAGGTAGTGCAGAGCAGGCCATGCATACAAAATGCATCCTGCAGAGCTGCCTCCAGGGAAGCGAGCACGACGGGTAAGTATTCGGGTTTGCACCCTGCCATGACAGCGTTGATGGCGGCTTTTTCGACGCTACACGGTATGTAATCCGGTGGCACGCTACCGAGTACTTCATCGGCACTGCGATCGGTGCCAGAAAGCATACGCATTACTCGCAGCGGCGTGGGGGGTACTATGGGTAAACCATCACTCCAGCCCCGGTCGAAGCAGGCTTCCATAATATCTTCAGATTCTGCAAGTTCCACGTTGCGCGCCTGCAGGCGCTGACTGTCAAACCGCACCGCCAGCAGTTCTTCCATACCTGGATCCAGCGTCTTGGAGCCACAACCGGGTTTAAAGTCAACCAGGTCTGAGCCGAGATCATCGTTACCTGTGAATTCCTGCCATTGATGCTTGTCCCAGCCATGGATACGGGAACTCTCAGAATTGTCTGTCTGGCGAATTAATGTGGGTACGATTTCAATGTTGTTCCGGTAAGAGAATTCAAGGGAAGAATCATCAACCTTGGACTGAATGCTCTCGGGAAACAGTGGGTCGTCTTGCACGTAGATAGTAAGTGAGGTGTTAAGACTCTCCGCCAGCTGGCGAATAACCGGCTCGATTAGTGTGCAGGTGGGACATTCTTTCTTAACTACCAGGGAATAGTTATGTTGTGATGGTTCAGGCAAGGCTATTTTCTCTCAGCTTGTAACAGATTTCTGGTGCAAGCTAATCCACGATCAGTAGATGAATCCAAGGGTAGTAATGCCCGCCAGTATATTTATTATCATGAATACCGACGATGTCCTGGACATAACCTTCCATAGTTGCGGGCCCTTGTAGGCGGCTCGGATTCCGATGATTAGAATTACCGTATAAGCCAACATCGCCGCTGCGATTATCAGGTAGCTAATCCATTGTTCGTTGTCGACTGCCCGACTACCCAAAACAAAGAAGATACCGCAGCCCACGAAATAAAGCACCCAGTAAGTAGTAGCCAGACCGTACTCGCCTGCCAAAAACCTTGCCATGAAAGACCGATTATCAAAAGATTCCGGGTCGGTGGATGGGTCAGATTCACTCATAGATATGCTTCCCAAGGGTGTACTAGTGTAGCGTACACTGAATTGTACCCCGTCAGCACCTATGGAACAGATATAGCACTGGTTTAAAGGAGAGTTTTTGTTCATCCTAACGTGAGGAGTTGAGATGAAACAGAAACCAGCAGAACGACCCGCATCGTCAGAACGAATCATTCGTGACATCAAGCGCAAGACGCGTAAGCAATACAGTGCGGAGGAAAAGATCCGCATTGTGC